>Ga0307476_10002512_pt1 | contig 10984 bp, 11 predicted proteins | sample atmos_gasesECM2C_2_FD_203314 | JGI IMG/M metagenome (GOLD analysis project Ga0307476, IMG submission 203314) | Hardwood forest soil microbial communities from Morgan-Monroe State Forest, Indiana, United States - atmos_gasesECM2C_05 | ecosystem: Environmental > Terrestrial > Soil > Temperate... | reverse complement strand
AATCCACGGTACGCTGTCCGGTGTTTAGCGTCCAGCTATAAGGGGCACATCAGCCATCGGGGCGGGACACTGAGGTAGCGGACCGTTCGCCGGAGAAATTGCAAGCAAGATACCGTCTACGCCTCTATCCCCGTGAACAAAAAACTCACCGCAGAGCGACAACTCCCGACGTAACTTGCCACCAAGGGCCCGATACCGCCAGAATCATGGTGAGCCGGGAAGGTTTCGCCATGAACCATGACCGACTCCGACGTGCGCAGGCAACCCCGGCAGTACATGATTGAAACAATACTACAAGGAGGAAGCTCTGGAGATAACGATTAGCCCTCCCGTTGCTGACGCGCCGTCCGTTATGCCCACACCAGAATTGCTCTTGGCGATGCTCCATGTCTCCACCCGCGTGAGTGACCTTATTCTTACGCCGGGGACCTTACCCCATGTCGAAGTGAGCGGCCAGTTGGTCCTGGTGAAAACGCCAGCGTTACAGATGCTAACTGCTGAAGACACTCGTCGCATATCTGCCGAACTCATTGGCAGCAACAAACAGGCGGCAGTGGCACTAAAAGAACAGGGCTCCTGCGATATTTCATACAGCATCCCCGGTCAATGTCGCTTTCGTGTGAACATTTTCATTCAGCGGGGCAGCCACGCCATCGTGATGCGAGTCATTCCCAAGGGTATTCCTAGTTTTGAGGATCTTAAGTTGCCTCCACAACTGGTCGAGATAACCGCTTTAAGGAATGGCATTGTGCTGGTTACGGGCCCGACCGGGTCGGGAAAGTCGTCGACCATGGCGGCGATTGTCGACCGAATTAATGAAACTCAGGCGTATCACATCATCACCATCGAAGATCCCATTGAATTCCTGCATCGACACAAGCGTTCGATCATTCATCAGAGAGAACTGCACAGCGATACTCCCAGCTTTGCCCTGGCCTTACGGGCCGCCCTCCGGCAGGCTCCGAAGGTGATACTGGTGGGGGAAATGAGGGACAAAGAGACGATTGAGATCGCCTTAGAAGCCGCTGAGACCGGTCACCTCGTGCTTTCCACGCTGCATACGATTGACGCCTCAAAGACGGTCGAGCGTATTGTTGGAGTCTTCCCCTTGGCGGAGCAGTGCATCATTCGCAGCCGCCTCGCGAAAAGTTTCCGTTATGTCGTTTCTCAACGTCTCATCCCTCGGAAGGACGGTGGCGGCCGCATCGCCGGGGTAGAAATCCTCAAGTCGACTCTCCGCACCCGGGAGTACGTGGAGAGAGGAGAACAAGAAGGTAAGACCATTCTGGAAGCCATGAGGGATGGAGACACGGAGGGCATGCAGCACTTCGATGGAGAGATTGAGAAACTGATCCGGGCCGGGACTATTGACCTCGAAACAGGACTGGCATATGCAACCAACCCCGGAAACCTAGGGCTTGAATTGGCTGACCTAAGCGAGGTCACTCCGTCCCGGACGACGAGAGCAACGCCTGCGGAAGAAGCAAGATGCGAGCCCGATCTGGTAATTGAACGTTAGGGGTGCGGTAGTTTCCGCAGCCTACAGACTTCGAGTGCTCTTGCAGGTCAACTGTTGGCCATATCCTCATTGACCGATGTTAGCCCGCGCCGGTATTAACTTGGCGTAATCGTTATGGCCTCGCTTCAACCCGCAAATCATCATTTTTCCTCTCATTTGCGCCTTCACGATTGCCCGACGCATACTGACGTGAATCGATTTACCGTCTTCCCCTATCATCCAACGCTTCCGTGCAGTCCCCGCAGTCATCCCGTGCGACCAAGAATGAAAGTTGACCTCCTGCGCTTCCCAGACCCCAATACGGTTTATCGGCGAATCATCGGGAACGAGCGGCTAACCCAGCTGAAGGATAGCCGATTATTGTGGCTGTTTTGGAGGAACGTGGAGTAATTGGCGCTCTTGATGCCACTATTTTCCTGAAAGATCAATTTCTTAAGTGGTTTGCGTCGTTGAGAGAGATTCTCTGCCAGGAGCAAAGCAAATTCACGCGGCGAATATGGCGAATCGGTTTCGTCCTAACGCTTTGCTTGACTGGATTAGTTTCGGCCGCGGCGCAGAGCCCACCCGATGCGCCGCCTAACCCTGACGCGCAGAGATGCGCGGCGCTAACGGAGTTCAATTTGGACGCCGCCCCCGGCGGATCTGCGGTCATCACTTCCGTGCACATCGTCGAAGTGCCCACGAGTGGTCTCGCGCGATGGACGCTCACTCCCGAGCGGATATGCAAGCAGCGCCCCTAACAGCCCCTCCCTGATCCGCGTCGTTATTGCGAAATGAGCGGCTATGTTGCGCCGCAGAGCAAGTCGAGTTGAAGCTGCCGCTTTCCAGTGACTGGAATCAGAGGTTTTTCTTTTATGCCTGCGGCGCCTTTTGCGGCACTGTCTTTGGCGACGCGTGCAACCTTGGTCTGACGCGTGGCTATGCCTCGGCGACGGGAAATGGCGGGCACGACAGCGCTTGGGGATTTGACGGCGTTTGGGCCGCAAACGCGCCTGAATTACAGGAGGATTTTGGATGGCGCAGCAATCACGTTGTCACGCTCATTGCTAAGGCCATCACCACACACTTCTACGGAAAGACCATCAGGTATTCGTACACGGGCGGTGGCTCCAAAGGCGGCCAAGCCGTTCTGATGGAAGCGCAACGCTTCCCTGAGGACTTTGACGGCTTAATGGCCAGTGCTCCCGTGTACGACTATACCGGACGAAATACCATCGCAGCAGCTTGGTTTGCTCAAGCCTTCAGCGATGGTCATGGCAGCTCGGTACTCAATGCCGCGGCTGCCGAGGCCATGCACAAATCCGTGCTGCAGCATTGCGGTGCTCAGGCTGGTGTGGAGGAAGGACTGGTCACTGATCCGCCGTCCTGTAAGTGGCAGCCGGAAATGATTTGCTTGCCCTTCTCAGAGCAACAGCTTTCTGGATCTGTGGCTCCAGTCCAAGAGACTTCAGTTGGTCTACGAGGTAGTCACGCGCACGCACATTCGCAACCGAACCAGTTGGACGAGGCTCCTTGGCAATGACCTTCAGATGCTCAAAGGCTCGCTCAGCCGAGAATTCGTGCGGCGGCGCGGAGGCTGGAATACTTCGTGGGGGGATAAGGCAGCCGAAAGCCAAAGCTGACACCAGCACAGGAAAGAGGAAGGTTGACCACCTCTCAATGGTAGAGACCGTGCGCACGGGCGCGTTCATCGAAGCTCGAACCTCGTTCGACAACTAATTCAATTCCGCGAAGATGTCTGAAACGGAAACTCCTGCGTGGGCCCTTATGAGGGGAAGGAATCCCGCACTACCGCGGTGCAAGCTGTACGTTCAAAGCAATGCGGTCTTCGGTTCCCGTGGTTCGTGAGATGTGACCTTTCCCCGTCGAGTCTTCCTCGAGAATTACAGTTCCTGGGTCCAACGCAATCTTTCGGCCTCCCGACACCTCAATTTCTCCTTTGCCGCTGAGAGTGATGATGTACTGATGCCTCTCGCCTGCATGCCAATCGCGAACCCAGCCCGGCGAAGTTCGGACAAATTGCAGGCTCGTCACCTTGATCGGTTCAGACACTTCCAAGCCGCTTCGCGCAGGGTCAGATGTAAGTATGGTGTCGGTAATTTGTTCGGCGTGCGTCTCGCCGTCGGAACCGGTGTAGAGCCGGATTACGGAAACGGGAGTGCGTCGCCGACCCGCCAGTACGTGCGCCCCCCAACCAAGAAAGAAAGAGCTCGACATTACTAACAGAACGAGCGTTCGTGATCGCATTGCTCCCCCTTGAGCGTATAGTCTCGACAGAATGCCAAGGCCGACCGACTCACCCCGCTGCCGCATTTTACTCCAGCTCCGGAGGACAGCATGAAAAGCACTCTGTTCCTTGCGTGTACCAGGGCAGCTGTTTTTTCCGCAACCGTATGAACACGGTGTAAATTCAGCGTTGTCGGAACCTGGAAACTTCTCATCTGTCCCCTCCACGACGAACAAGCCCATAGCAGATGGTGCGCTACCCTCGAAGACTGGTTTGATCCGCGTCGTACGCATGACGATTACGTTCCGACGGGGTTCAAGCCCTGCAGAGCCAAGATTTTTACAAGGTGAAGGGCCATCCGTTGGGGTTGAGGTTGTCGGAGGCCGACCGCAACGCGCTCATCGCTTTTCTGAAGACGCTATGAGTCTGCAGCGCGGCAGAGCTAAATGCCGAAATTTATAAGAAACTCAGCTCATCGCATCTGCTATTTCGGAACCGAGCAGGAGAAGTTTGCGGCGTCGTCCGTGCTTCCAGTTCCCTTGTATTTCGCCAACTGTGGGTAGGGACACAGGGGCCGAGTCCGTTCCGTCTTCCCGTCCTGGATGCGCGATGCGATGATCTGGTCCGGCGCCTTTCCCGTTTCGACCCATTCGTCGATTGCCCGAATCGAATCAAAGGTGTTCGGGCCTTCGCCTCCGCCGCAATGGTCCATCCCGGGAGCCATGAAGAGGCGGTAGGAGTCTTTTACATTCGTGGGGCCTCCCATAAAATCCAGGACGCTGTTGTAGTAGTTGATGCTGTTCAGCGGCGATATTGAGGGGTCGCTCCAGCCGTGGTATTGCAACAACTTTCCGCCACGGCGAAAGAAATCAAGCAGATTCGGGTCTGTGGCCCTGGTTACGCCGTCATCAATGCGATCGGCGAACGCCATCAAGGAATCGAAATCGAATGTCGTGAAATCCCAGCTGGCATCATGAAATACACCGTATCTCAGATACTCGCTCGCCTGGGTCTTCGTTATGTCCGCATGCATCCGACCCACGTCGGAACTCCAGCCGAGTTCACTCCCCTGCATCAGCCCTGGATAAATCAATTCTCTCGTGCGTGGGTTCACCGTCGGGCTGTAGAACGCTCGGGCTACGGCTACTTGCGCGGCGGTCAAACAATCCGGACCGTCCTCGCCCTTGCACTCCAAGGTCTTCAGGTCGAAGTCACAAATCCGCGGATCCGCCAAGAGGCCGTCCTTGACGCCGTCGCGAGCGTCGCACGCCGCCACTACTGCGTTGTGGATCAGAGGAAGCTTGGAAAGTGGAATCAGCCCGCCCGGATTCTTGCGGATCGCCTGAGCCTTCCAGATGCTCGATGCCTGTAAGTGGGTGAGAAAGTTGGCGGGCGCTCCGGCGACAATTCCGTTGTAGTCAGCTGGAAATCTCTGGGCTTCCGTTAACGCCTGTCTACCCCCGGTCGAGCACCCGTTCCAATAGGAGAATGTTGGCGCGCGTCCGTAGTAGGCCGCGGTGATGATCTTTGCCTTGAGGGTCATTTCGTGAACGGCGCGGTAGCCGAAGTCGATCACTTTCTCTCGGTGGCCGAGAGCGTAGCTTCCGTCGTTGTTCGGACCTTCATGGCCGGTATCGGTCGAGGAGGTCGCGTAGCCTCGGGAAATCGCTGCTGCCATGCTCGCGTAGCTGATCGAGCCAGCCATGCCTCCGTTACCGACGCCCATAAACTTGCTGTTCCAATGAGCGGTAGGCATCCAAACCTCGAACTTGATTTCGGAATCCGTCGAGGGCCTGGTGACAGCAGCTACCCTGCAGAACTCTGGAAGGTCCTTCGGTGAAACGAAGGTGAGACCTCCTCGCGGCCCAGGAGCTGGAAAGGAGGAGGGGGGATTGAACGCGCCGGCAGTCACTGTCTGTGCCAACCTTATCGCGGTGTCTGGCAACTTGAGGGCCGTCAGGCTTTCGCAGGTCGCCGCGGCGCAACTCAGCGAGCTCAACATGTTCATGAACATCGCAGCGAAAATCACAATTGGTAGTTTCATAGGTCACCCTTGCGGCGCCTTCGGAAGCACCAAACCAATTAGGTCGAGTGCGATCTCGTGGGGGCAGTCAATTCTTGGGAGTCTACTCGAACGCTTCGCCGTGCCCCTCGTGTAAGCACTCTCTAATTTCTTCTGGCGTAATGGAAGTCACTTTCTCAGCCGCCCGAACCGACCTGCATCCGGCCGTCTACAACGACGGATCAAGGAGTGCAGGCCAGCGCGATTGTAGAGAACATCTATTGAACCTCGATTTGCTGAGCAACCTTCATATTCAGGATCCCAATTGAGACTTGGAGTTGCAAAGTTCCTGCAACTGTCGGTCGATATTCAAAGTCGTAGACTTCGCCGGCGAGTGCCAGCTGGCGCGCCTCTTGCATCACGGCTTGCGCGGGTGGCAGATCGCACCCATCTTTTGCAATCGCGCGCCATTGAAGGAGGCCATCAGCGCCCAGCAGTGAGAAAGAGCCGCCATCGAAGGCGGCAATGCTGATGAGTCGCAGGCGGTACCAGTCCCCGATGCGCCAATGCAAGGTGGGCGGGTTGGTGCTTCCATTCAAAAGCAGAGGTCCCTCAATTGGACTGGGACCGGCCCGGCTGAGGACGGCAATGGGCTCGTGCGAGGAATCAAACTTCGTCCCCGGTTCGACTACGATCAGCGGCCCATACAACCCGCCGGAAAGCTGTTCTTCATCATGCAAATGCGTGTGATACATGAAAGTCCCGGCACGCGGCGGCGTAAATCGGACGAGGAAGGAGTGACCGGGCTGAATCTCGGGAGTGACTTTATTGCCGCGTTCGCCCCAGCCTGCCACTCCGTCGTAATAGCTTTCCACTTCCACGCTGTGCCAATGAACCGTAGTTGATTCATGCAGTTGATTGACGACGGTTATTTCGACTGGCCGCCCGCGCTCAAGTACCAGTGTCGGACCGGGCACCGTCAGATCCTTCGGGAACAGATTGTGATTCTCCTCCAGTTGATGGCTGAATCCCGCAGGAAGACCCTGGGCATCTGGCCGTTCCCGTACCCACAGCTGGATCTTGCGAGTTCGACCGTGGGAGGCCACGGGTGGACGATTGCCGGCAACAGTGATGCCCAGCACCATTCCAGCCATGTGATCGCTGGTGTGTCGCATGATGGATTTATCGGCCAGAGCGTTGGCGACGGTCATCTCGGGAGACATGTGGGGAACAAAGTGGCAGTGAAACAGCCAATAACCAGGCGGTGGAATCCAGTATGTAGTCATGGTTCCGTTGGTCAGCAACCGATTGGTTGCAGCCGTGATCTGCTGTTCTGGCGCGAAAACGCGATCGGTCTCGCTGTTGCCGACACTGTCCACGCGGAAGTAGGAGCCATGCATGTGCATCGGGTGTCCGCCGTCGCTGGCGTTGATCCAACGCCAACGTACCGGTTCGCCCGCCGAGTAGGTTAGACGCTCGGTGTAGGGCCACGACTTTCCGTTGATGACCGGGATCATGTGCGGGACTTGGGCCTGCCCTGTGAGTGCCGCGACGTCGGATCCGCTCCTCCATATTCCCAACACAAAAATCCGATCTGGGGTCACTTTCCCCGGTGGATCGACCACGAACGCCCCTGCAAGCTGACTGTCTTCTCGAATCGGACGACCGGAGTCGCCCAAGACTCCACCAGCGCTTGCGTAGTATTGATATGTGCCGGCTGCACCTGCGGTGAATCGGAGTTCTCGCGTTTCCTGGGGAGGAACTTCCACAACTGCTTTCGCATCTCCCGGGTGATGATGCAAGCCGTGCACGACCGCCGTGGCCGGGATAAAGTTGTGAAGTGTCAAGTGGATCTCGGTGCCCTCAGGAACGCGAATGAGTGGACCCGGTACTTGAAGTGCTTTATCTTCCTCGGCGAATGCGCAGATCTTCATGCTCGGACCGGTGTCGGCTTCCGGGTACCAATCGCCCTGGCGGAGTTCGAGGTGGAGAGTCCGCACACCCTTTTCAAGTTTTCCGGCGGGTGCGCGATTGGGGTTGGCTTGAATGACCACGGAAACGGGTAATGATTGCCCGGACACTAACGGTATGAAAAAGATGAGCAAAAAGATGGCGAGAGCGGAACGACCGTGGACGCCGCGGAAGACCAATTTGGACATGCCCGCACACCTCCTGCTGCTATCAATCTGCTCTCGAGTCGGTCAAATTACCAATGCGCCTTCACCCCAGGTCGGCGAGTTCCTTCGCTCAGGTGCGCAAATGTCCTCGGTTCGGCCTATCTTACCCCCTTTTATCCTTGATTACGGGGATTACGGGCGGATCGCGGGCTGGGATGCGTGAGCCTCCCGTAGATCGCTTCCGCTGTGCCAGCTTATGGTTACCGATCCAGCGACATTGCCAATCGGAGTGCTTCCAGGTTGCCAAGGATCCATTCGAAACTGCCCTGAGTTTTGGAACTCCCCTTCCGGACTGCAGACAAAGGCTGCCGGATTGCTCAATGGAGTTTCGCGAAGACGGGGCTTTCAACTTTCTCACCTTTGCCCGATTTCCAGGGACGTGGAAACCATTCACGCCACGGGTCCTGATTGTCGGAAGACCAGGATTTTAGACACCGCTGAACGACGTCCGCCGCTTCGAGTCCCCCCAAGGTCTCCAACTCAGGATGGGCCTTAAACCTCTAAGGTGGAACTTCCCACCTCGAGAAGCCGCTTAGCTGACCAAATCCTCTGCGGCAATGTAGCGTCGACACGCTAACACGAAGACGGGCTAGGAACAATGAAATCACCTGCGGCAATTCATATTCGACTCTATGGAAAGTCAAAACTTATCTCGACGATAACACTCCAACCTTAGGGAACTACGATTACGCGACGACAAATTGCGCGAGCGGGATCGCAACGATCGCGTGGAATCTAGCCAGCACGCAGCCGTCTACGATCACGTCGACATCTCCTCCTCCCGCCTGGTTTTGAGTCGATCTTTGATGGCCTTTTGCGCCGATCCGGGATGCAAGGTCAGGCCCCGTAATAGTTTAGGATTGCGATTGGTTGCCGTTGAACATAGGCTCGTTGTCTGCATCGATGGCTGCATTGTTTCTGCCAGGGCCGCTTCGGTCGAAACTGCTTTCCGCAGCCTTGGCAGACACGCGCATCGTCTAGTCTGGTTCCACTCATAGCATGCGTCACCTTGCTCTCTGAGACCTGGAGTGACGCATTTGTGAGCATTCTGCGTGGTGTCCAAGATCGTCATCGGTTTCGGTGCTTCTGAGCTGCGCGGTGAGCATGGGTGTAGCTCCTGTGGCAGGTCCAGGCAATACCGTCCGCCTTTCCGGCGCTCATTAAACCCACAGCGCGAGCACTTGCCATTGCGAAACGTTGGTGGATGACCCTTCAGCATTCGATGTGCATCATTCTGCGGAACATTTGTTCCGACTGGAGCAAATGTTCCACAGGTCTGTTTCCGCAATGGAAAATCTCGTCGCGCGCGGGCCGTTGCACATCGCAGGAGCCAAACACCTTTTTGCCTTTTCGCGTCTTCGCTCTACATCTCTGAGCGGCCCCCGGATCTCCTTGAAAATCGCTCAAGCGAGTTCGTTGTCCTGAACAAGCGGCAGTGTCCAATTAGTGTCCAGGAGTTGCTCCATTGGCTTCCGTTACGGGTCTTTTGGTTGCCACCTGAGTCCCGTAAGTGCTACTAATTGTTGAGGCAGGCTAGGTTCGAATCCTATAGCGCCCACCATCGAACTCGGTGATAACTCCGGTTCGGTGACTTTCGTCTTCCGGTTGCTCGAATGGAGAGAATCGAAGCCCGGACCCCGATGCCATCGTCCTTAAGATGAGTGCGGTCTGCAATTCATCGCAGCTCGCGGGATGTTGCTAAAGTATGCAACAACTTTCACTTCGATGTGGGGTTTAAAGCAGTGAGTAGGGATGGCTGCGGAACGAAAATGCCGCCATGGGGAAGAACGTGAACACTGACAGTCACGACAAAATAGTGAATGGGCTTAGCTCTACTGCTGGACAAAATCGCCAGAAGTTTCCGGTAAAGGCATTCGTCGCCTGCTTCATCCTGCTGTGCGCAGCGGCGGTCCTGTTTGCGCAGGAAGGCGGAATCAGCGCCGGCGGAAAATGGATGGAATTTGACTCTCAGGATCAGATGACGCTGGTCAAGAAAGTCAGATTCGAGCTCGAGGCCGACAACTCATTGCCAGGCAGCGACGCCAGCCCTAAAATCGTTCTCTTCTGCACCAACGGCAAAATGAATTTAGCCGACTTTCGTCCCAATGCCAGAATCGCGCCCCCCAACCGTCCCGGTTTTTGGGGACAGCCGCAAATGGAAGTGCTCGTTCGCGTGGATAGTTCCCACAGCAATCACGGTTGGAATTGGGTGAATGGCCACTTCCTGTCCATGGACAAAGGAACCACGCGTGAAATGCTGGGGGCGCAGGTATTCAAAGTGGAAGTTCAAACCCCGCGGGGTCCAGAGATTGCGAGTTTTTCTCCCGCCGGCCTCGATCTCGGCCGGGTTAAGAAATCCTGTGATTTAACCCCGAAGAAGCCGTAATCGGCTGCCGCCGCAGAACGGAAGCCGCGGCGGCATGTAAAAGCTTAGTCCGCGTTCGCAGCGCGTGGCATTGTCACCGGATCTGATGCCCCAGAAAGCGTGGCCCACCCGCGCCGGGAGAGATCCCAAAAAATCAGGTAGCCGGCAACCGCTGCGATCAGCAACAGCACGATTCCCCAAAACCACTGCTGGAAAACAATTTTGCCGATGCCGAACAGGCATCCATAGACTAGAATGACTCCCATCACCCAGTTGAATGCGTTGCCGGCCAAGTCCCGTACCTCCGGCAGTTCAGGCACGAGCCGCGCGATATGTTTCCAGCCGTATACTGTCGGATGCACCCGCTTGTAAAACCCGACCAGAGTCTGCTGCGACTCGGGCTTGGTGACAAAGGTCGCGATCAACCAGGCAATGGTGGTGATGAGTCCTGTGATCAGCGCGGTCTTGGCGTATACCAAAGCGTTGTTGCCGGTGAGGGAAATGCGGCTCAGCGCGATGGTGACTGCCGCGGCAACCGCCATCGCCGAAATCTCGCTCCAGGCATTAATCCGCCACCAGTACCAGCGCAGAATGTAAACCGCACCCGTTCCAAATCCAATATTCAAAACCAACTGCCAGCCTTGGTTGATTGAGGTCAACTGCATCGCGGTGTAGCCGCTGCCCAGCACCAGCA
>Ga0307476_10002511_pt1 | contig 10985 bp, 6 predicted proteins | sample atmos_gasesECM2C_2_FD_203314 | JGI IMG/M metagenome (GOLD analysis project Ga0307476, IMG submission 203314) | Hardwood forest soil microbial communities from Morgan-Monroe State Forest, Indiana, United States - atmos_gasesECM2C_05 | ecosystem: Environmental > Terrestrial > Soil > Temperate... | reverse complement strand
CAGGATCCGCACTCCGGGGTTTCCGTCGCCTTCCTCCAGAGCGGGGTCGCCGATCCGGAGGCGGCCAACCAGCTCCAAGCTCTCGGTAGTCTGTACCGCGAGCCTCTATGGGTCTTCTACCGGGGCGACAAGAAGATAACAGAGATCAGTCAACTGGCCGGCAAGCGCATCGGCGTCGGCACGCGGGGCAGCGGAACGTACCCGATCGCCTCCAAACTGCTGGCCGCCAACGGTCTGCCGGAAGCTCCCGACAGCGGCGCGGAAAAGCAGACGGTGCTGGTCGAACGGGACGCGGCCGAGGCGGCCAAGACGCTGCTGAAGGCCGACGGCGATCTTGACGCCGCCTTCTTCGTGGCCGCCTTCAAGGCCGATTACATCCAGCAACTTCTCAACGATACGAACCTGCATCTGATGAGCTTCAGCCAGCAGGAGGCTTATCACATCAAATACCGCTTCATGTCCGACCTGACTTTGCCGCAAGGCCTGGTCAACCTGGGCAAGAACGTTCCTGCCGAGAACATCTCCCTCTTAGCGCCCACCGCCATGCTGGTGACGCGCAAGGACGTGAATCCCGACTTGATCCCGCTGCTGCTCACCGTCGCTGCGCACATCAACGGCAAGGCCAGCGAGTTCGCCAATCCCGGCGAATTTCCCTCCGCTTCCTACACCGACATCCCCGTCAGCCCGGACGCCGAGACATATTACAAGTCCGGGCCGCCCCTGCTGCAGCGCTATCTTCCCTTCTGGCTGGCGTCGCTGGTGGATCGCCTCAAGGTCATGCTTCTGCCGCTAATCATGCTGCTGCTGCCGTTGTTCCGGGCCGCTCCGCCGCTGGTGCGCTGGCGCACGCGCCGCAAGATCTATCGGTGGTATTCCGACCTGAGGGAAATCGACCGGAAAATGGCCGAGGGCCTCTCGGGCGCCAAGCTCGATGCGGAGCTGGCGCGCCTGCGGGACATCAGCAAGCAGGTGGCCGCCGTGGAAGTGCCGCTGAGCTACATGGAGGAGTTCTATCATCTCCGTATGCACCTGGCTATGTTGCAGGAGCAGATGGAGAAGCGGAAGACGCAGCAAGGGAACGGAGCGACGGCGGTTCCTCTTTCGGCGAACGCCGTTTAGCTGCGACGCGTCGGGGGAGCGCACAAAACGCGCTCCCCTGACGGATCGCAGCTAAACGCCTCGACGCCGGTTACGGCTTCGGCGGCGGCAGCTTGTTCGTCGGCTTGCCCGACAGGTCCACGGCGCCGGCCGCCACGATCACCATGTGTTCCGGGTCGAGATACTTCTTGGCGACGGCCTGCACATCCTCCGGCGTCACCGCCATCACCGCCTTGCGGTAATCGCTCAGGTAGTCGGCCCCGAGATGGTGCCGGTCCAAGTACAGCATCTGGCCGGCCGCTTCCGCCGACGTGGAGAAATGCAGGCTCTGGTTGCCGACCAAATATGTTTTGGCGTCTTCCACCTCTTCGGGCTTCGGCGCCGTGTCGCGGATGCGGTTCAGCTCCTCCAGGAATTCCTTTTTCACGCGATCGAAATTCTCGCTGTCCGTGCCGATGTAGCCGATGAACGCGCCCGGTTCCAGGTCGGCCGTCTGGGTGATCGAACCGCGCACCGTATAGGCCAGCCCTTCACGATCGCGCAGCCGGGACGACAGCCGATCCGTGAAACCGGGGCCGACGCCCAGAATGTAGTCCATCACCAGCAGCTTGTAATAATCCGGGTTGTCGCGACGGATGCCGACATGGCCCATGTAGAAGTGCAGCTGGGCCGAATCCGGCATGGGGATGATTTTCTGCGTGAACTCCTTGGGCATCTCGACATTCGGATAGGTCGGCGTTGCCAGGTCCGTTTTCTTCCAGTCGGCCGTCAGCGTCTTGATTTCGTCGGTCACTTCCTTTGCGTCGAAATCGCCGACGATCGCTACAGTCATGTTGGGCGGCGTGAAAACCTTTTGATGGAAGGCGGCGCAATCGGCTGGCGTGAGGGCGCCGACCGTCTTGACCGTTCCCATCGCCGGCCGGCCGCGCGGATGCTTGCCGTAGACCATCGCGTTGAATGTGCGCTGCGCGACCGACTCCGGCTGCGTCTCCTGGTCCTTGAGCGCTGAGAGCAGCACCTGCTGCTGGCGCTCGAAATCGTCCTTGTTGAACGCCGGCTGCGTCAGGCACTCGAACAGCAGACCCAGACCGAGCGAGCGGTCCGGCGACAGGACGCGCACCGAGCCGCCGTTGGAACCCAGGTCCAGGGCGCCGCCGACGCCCTCGATGATGTCGGCGATTTCCGGCCCGCTGTGCTTCTTCGTGGATTCTTGCAGCAGCATCCCGGTCAGCGCGGCCGCGCCGAGCTTGTCGTCCGGCTCATAGACGTTGACGCGGTGCAACTCCGCCTGGGCCGTGATGATCGGCAGTCGATGGTCCTCATACAGCAGCAGGGTCAGGCCGTTGGGCAGCTCGACGCGCTGCACGTCGCGGAAGGGGAAGTCGCCGCCGACCGCGTCGGCGACCCGACTGGAGCGGGCCGCGCTCGCCTTCTCCCGACGAAACGGCGCCAGCGTCCCGGCGGGGGCGTCCTTCGGCGCGGACCAGAGCACTACGCGCTTTTCCGGATCGAGATAGGTCTTCACCACGCGCTGCACATCGGCCGGCGTGACGGCTAGGACGCGGGGCAAAATCGTCTTGAGCCAGTCGAGGTCGTTGGTGGTGACGCCCTTGGCGATAGCGTCGGCCAGCGCGTGGACGCTTTCGCGGCCAAAGACGCTGCCGGAAACCAGCTGCCGCTGCACGCGCTTCAGCTCGGCGTCGGAAACCGGCGCGTCGGCCAGCTTCTTCAGCTCCTCCAGCACCAGTTTTTCCGTGCGGTCGCCGGCCTTCTTGTCGAACAGCTCCAAGTCGATCTCAAACCAACCGGGATAGCGGCCGGAGTTGTGGCTGGCCGAGACGGCGGAGCATACCTGTTCGCCTTCGATCAGCTTTTTGTACAGCCGGCTGGTGCGGCCGTTCAGCAGCGCCTCCAGCACGGTCAGGGCCGGGTAGTCGTCGCTCTTGCTGTCCACCGTGTTCCAGGCCATCAGCATCCGCGGCACGCCGAATTTGGATTCCATCGTCACGCGGGCCGGCCGCCGCAGCTTCTGCGTGGATACTTTTTTGCGCTCCGGCAAATCCGCCTTCGGGATGGGGCCGAACAGTTCCTTGATCTTGGCCAGCGCCTTGTCGGGGTCGAAGCCGCCGCAGACGACCAAGGACGCATTGTTGGGGTGATACCATTTGTCGTAGTGCGACTTGATGATCTCGGCCGTGGCCGCACGGACGTGGACTTCCTGGCCGATGACGGGATGGCCGTAGGGCCCGTCGGCGCCGAAGAGGGCCGGCAGGATCGTCTTGGATTCCAGGTCCCACGGTTCGTCCTCGTCGCGCTTCAGCTCGTTGCAGACCGCTCCTTTTTCCTGCATGAATTCGTGCTTCTCGTCGATGCGCAGGTTGCGCATACGGTCGGCCTCGATTTCCAGCGCCGCCTCCCACCGATCGTAGGGGAAGTCGAAATGAAATATGGTGTAATCCGTATCCGTATAGGCATTATTAGCGCCGCCGTTCTTGAATGTGATATGGTCGATGTCGCCGGGCATGATTTTGTCGGTGCCCTTGAACATCAGGTGTTCGAGGTAATGCGACAGGCCGGTGTGGTCGAGGTCCTCGTCGGCCGATCCGACGCGGTAGGCGACCATGGTGGTGACGATGGGCGATTTGGGCACCGGCTTGAGGTAGACCTTGAGGCCGTTGTCGAGGGTTTCGACGCGGACGCCGTCGTAGAGAGCGGCGGCCGCCTTGAGGGCCGCATCCTCGGCGGGAGCCGCTTTGGGGGGGTCGGCGCGGATTGGGGCGCGGTCCGGAGACCGCGCGCCAACCGGGGGGGTTAGAAGGGCCGCCGGTGTGAGAACAAGAAGCGTCCACAGAAGACGCGAAGGAGACAAGCAAGACATGGGAGCATCCTCTCCATCAGGAATCAGGGACAGGCGTCAGCAGGGAATTGTATACGATGTGCGAACGCCGGTCGCCCCTGACTCCTGGCGTCACCGCGGAGCGGCGCCGAAATCCACGTCGGTGCGAGTGTGCGGAGTGAAATCCTCGGCGGCGCTCATCTGGCGATAGGCGTCCTGGCCGGCTGCGCCGAGGAGGTCCAGCTCCGACAACGGCAAATGGGAGACCTCGCGGTAGAAGAAAACGTCGTCGTCGCTGGCCGCCGGGGCGAATTCGACTTCCGGCAGGGCGGCCCGCGTCAGCTCAAGGACGCGGTCTCCGGATGGACCGGGCGGCGTGGCGATGACGCAGATTTCGGAGCCGGCCGGCGCCTTGCGCGGCCCCAGCTCGGGGTGGGCCTCGTCGAAGTAGGCGGCCGCCTCGTCCATAGCAGCTTCCTCATCGGGATGCTGCTCCAGGAAATGGTCCGCCGCGTTCGTCTCGCCCAGCAGCTCGCCGGCGAACGCCTGAGCCGTCGCCATCATCGCGGTTTCGACGTTGGTCAGCAGGTTAGTGCTGGCCAGGCAGATGTGAACCAGCGCCACGAAATCGCGGTGGATCATGGCCTGCGTCCGCACATCCAGTTCGAGCAGCGCCTCTGGACCGATGCGGGCCAGGAATTCGTCCACGGCCTGCCCCAGGTCCTTGCATCCGGAAGGCAGCACCAGCCGGCCCGCCCGTGCTTCCGACTCGGTCCCGTCGGCGGGCGCTTCCAGCAAGCGGTTCAGCTCCGTCAACCGCACGCGGCAGAAATTGATCTCGCGCAGCTCGTCGGACAGATGGCCGCGCAGACTCAGGAGCGTGGACGACGTGTGCTGCATCACCAGGCTCTGATAGCGGAGCTTGGGATACGCCCGCAGCAATTCCACGATCTCGGCGGCCGGCGGCGGCGTCGGACGCCGGCCGAATTTGACCGGGCCGAACAGCGCCTGCAGCCGCTCGTAGCTGTGCGCCGCCTTCGCCGCCAGCTCCCGCGCCAGCGGCTCCTGACGCTGCAAGATCTGCTCAATGGTCGCCACAAGCTGGCGCACCGCCTCCTCGGCGCCGGCCAGCCGATACTCCGGCTCCTCAATCAGATGCACCGAGATTTCCGCCAGCTTTTGCCCCCACTCCGTAACCACTTTTTCCGACGCCTCACGCAGACGCCGGACCAGCGCTCCAGGGACGTCGCCAATGCCTTCCTCGCGCGGCATGCCGATCAGGCCCTCCAGCTCAGCCAGCACCGGCGCCGGGTCCGGGATGTTCAGTTCCGGCCCCGACCCCTCCTGGCGCTGCCGCGAGCCGCCTCGCCCGGCCAGGGGAGCATAGTGCTGCAGCAGCGGCCCCAGGATATCGACGAAAGCGTCCTCCGGGGCCTTGCGCAGCAGGTCCTCACAAGACTCGCGCAGCCGGCCGATCAGCGTCTCGGCGCCGAGTTCGTACAGCGTCCATTGCTCCTGGACGTAGGTCTGCACCGCGTCGCGCAGCGGCTTGCTGTCCTTGCTCATCCAGCGCTGCACCATGCGCTGGCACAGCTTTCGGCCGGCCTCGCGGAGCAAGGCGTGCCGCGGCCAGGCCAGGTGGTACATGCCGAACGTCTGATAGAACATGCCGCGCTGCTCCCAGGGCGGCGCCGACAGGCCGGCCCGTCCCAGGTCGGCCGCCTTGCCCAGGGCCGTACACAGGTCGCGGTAAAGGAACTGCCCCGCCGAATCGACCAGCTCGCGCGTCGCCGTCTCGTCGGCCTCGTCCGGCATCGGCAGCAGGAAACAGCGGCTGAACGGCGGCTCGGCGTCCTGCACCGGCGCCTCGCGCTCGTGGTAGCGGGCCTTGAAAACGGTGCTCGGAGAGGAATAATGGCTCAATTCCGTGAGAGCGGCGCAGGCGTTGCCCAGCGGCAGGACGCGGGTGCGATGGCGGTCCACCGGCGGCAGCAGCAGCAGCCCGATGACTTCCGGCTGGGCGTAGCCCATCTGGCGGAGCATGGCGCGCAGGGTGTAAGCCAGATCGATGAAGACGGCGCCGCCGGTGCCGCCGGCCAGGTTGACGACCAGGTAGATTCGCGGCCGATTGCTGCGGACGCCGAGGCCCGACTTATTGGCGGCGTTGGTCAGAGCCTGCGGCTCCAAGAGCGCCTCCAGCTCCGCCTGCAAACGGCGGACGATGGTGCGGTAGTTGTCGTGGAAGGCGAGGCGGCCCAGCGCGCGCACGCCGGTGGTCACCTGGGAGCGCGGAATGCGGTAGAGCATCCGGCGGTTGAACCAGCTGTCGAAGCTGACTCGGCCGTCGCGCAGCTTGAAGTAATAGCTCGGCCGATTGAGCGGCGTCAGCAGAACCTCGTTGGCGGAAAGCGCAGCGCCCGGCCGGCCGGCCGTCGCCGCGCGAACCACGTCGGGGTCGGTGTCGAGCAGCAGCAAGCGCAAATGCGCCGCATCGCTCAGGGAACCGAAGCGTCGATGGACACTTTCACGCAGCTGTTGCAAGACGGTCATGCCGACCGCGCCCACTCCGACGACGAGAGCGGGGAACAAAGCCCCCTCGCCGCGAATTTCCGGCGGGGCCTTGCGAACGGCGGCGAGGGCCTCTTGCAGGACCGCCCCGTCGGCGCCGCGGATGGAAAGCGTCAAGCCGGGATGCGAGTCGGACGGGCCGCGGATGCTGGCGGTCGCCTCGGCCGGAGTGTTCCCTGCCGTCCCGGTCTCGCGCTCGGGCGTCCGCAGCAGGTCCGACGCCGGCGTGGGCTGCGTCGGCCGAGCGGCGAGGCGCTCGGCGAGATCGTCGGCGCTTTCGGCGGGGCAAGCAGCGCGGCGCAGCAGCCGAACCATTTCCAGGCAGGTCGGATGGCGCTCGTCCGGGTTCTTGGACAGGGCGCGTCCGATGATGGGCTGATCGCCCGCCGGCAACGGCGACAGATCGGGGGCGGCCTGCAGATGCTGCACGATCAGCTGGTGGACGTTGGCGCCCGCGAACGGCCGGCGGCCGGTCAGCAGCTCCTGATAGCAGATGGCCAGACTATATTGATCGCTGAAGCGGCTGACCCAGCCGTCGAAGGTTTCGGGAGCGGCGTAGACCGGCGTGACGCCGCCGGTGACCGACGCCTGCATCCCTTCCAGGTCCTTGACCAGGCCGAAGTCGGCCACCTTGACGTGCTGATAGACCAGGAAGAGGTTCTGCGGCTTAATGTCGAGGTGCTGGAGCTGATACTGGTTGTTCATCAGGTCCAGCGCCTCGGCCGCTTCCTCCATGTAGCCGAGCAGCTCCTCGCGCGGGATGCCGGGCAGGTCCTGGGTGCGGCATTCCCGATAGCGGTCCCAGAGATTGCGGTCGGCCAGCTCCATGATGATGAGCAGCTGACCGTCGATGATGTCGTAGCGTTCGAGCGACAGAATGAAGGGATGGCGAACGGTCTTGACGCGGCTGAGGGCCTTGAGCTCCTGCTTGGCGCGATGCCCCCCCTCGCCGTTGGTGGTGACGCAGTCGGAAGGGGCGCCCGAGAGATCTCCAAAGACGAATTTGATGGCCTTGTGGAGCCCGCCGGGGGCCTCGCACTTCCAGACTTCGCCAAAGCCGCCGCCGCCCAGGCGCTCGATGAGCTTGTAGCCTGGGATGGGCTCGGCCTGGCTTTCGATCCGGACCGCCATGATGCGTCTCGTGGGGCAAGGCGCTGGGTCGTCCACCCTGGCGCCTGCCCTCTCCCACACGGGAGGGAAGGCGACGGGTGCGGACCTCGACCGGGGAGTGCGCCGGCCTCCCGACAATCTGCAAAAAACCATAGCTCGCGGCGGGGCGAGTCGCAAATCGGAATCGCGGCGCCCAGCGAGCCGGTGGCCGCAGCCCCCGGAGGATGCTGTCTGCGATTGCCCCAACCCTCCGGGGGCTGACGCCCCCGGCTCGCCCTCGATACAATCGCGGCGAGGAGGTCGCGGTGACCCACTACGCTCTGTCGCTGAAACAACCGTGGGCGGCTTTGCTGGTGCATGGCCGCAAGACCGTCGAAGTGCGCCGCTGGGCCACCCGCCGGCGCGGCGCAGTGCTGATCCACGCCGCGCGCGTGCCGGACCTAAGGCGGGAAGTCTGGGAGCGGCTGCCGCCGGAACTGCTCCTGGAAGCACAGCTGGTCGGCGGCATTATCGGCGCCGCCGAATTGACGGGCGTAGTCGCCTATCCTTCGCCGCAGCTGTTCGTCGCCGACTGCGCCCGCCATCTCAACGACCCGTCGTGGTTCCAGCCGCCTCGGCTGTACGGATTTGTCTTCGCCAATCCGCGGCCGCTGGATTTCCATCGCTGTCCCGGCAATGTTCGCTTCTTCACCGTCGAATACGCTCCGGAGGGGCGCCCATGACGCAGCTGTTGGTGAGCGTTCGTTCAGCGGCGGAAGCCGAAGCGGCCCTGGCCGGCGGCGCCGCGCTCATCGATGTGAAGGAGCCGAGCCGCGGCGCCCTTGGCCGGGCCGACGACGCCGTCATTGCCGACGTGGTGCGCGTTACGGCCGGAAGGGCGCCGGTCAGCGCGGCGCTGGGAGAATTGGCCGACGAACCGAGCGCCGTGTTGCCGGCGAGCCTAAGCGCCCTGTCCTATGTGAAATGCGGGTTAGCTGGGTTGGCGGCCGACGGAGAACCCTCGTGGCCCAGCCAGTTGGCCGGCGCCGCCGATGTCGTATGGAAGAGTAATCCGCTCTGCAAAGTAGCCGTAGTCGCTTACGCCGATTGGCGGCGGGCCCAGGCGCCGACGCCGGATGAGGTGTGTACGTTCGCCAGCCGCCGGCCCGGGTGGGCCTTCCTGCTCGACACCTGGGGCAAGGACGGCTTGACGCTCCTGGACTGGATGAGCCGCGTCGAGATCGATCGCCTCTGCCGCGTCTGCCGCGACGCTGGCGTGAAGACCGCCCTGGCCGGCTCGCTCAGCCGCAGCCTGATCCGCACGCTGAAGCCGACGGCGCCCGACTGGTTCGCGGTGCGCGGCGCCGTTTGCGGCGGTTCGCAACGCACCGCCGCCGTCAATGCGGACAAGGTGCGAGGCCTGGTGGAAGCGCTTACGGAGTCCAATCGCGAAAGTTGACGGCGCGGACCTGCAATCGCGGCAACGCCGGGCGCACTGTCCGCGCGAACCACGGATCGACGTAGCCGCGCTCGCCGGCCTCGTCCCAATCCATATCTTCGGGAATCGATACGGACTTAAGCAGGATCAGATGCTGCGCCCCAGCGACGAGGGCGGCGTGGGCGGCGATGGCATCGCTGGTGACGGACCAGGAGTGCGGTAAGCGGTCGTCGCGACGCAGGAAAGCGAAGGGGTCCAGGATGCACGTATCGCGCGCCTCGTCGGGATGGTCGATGACCGGCGCCGACAGGAGCAGCCGATTGAGGAAACGAGCGTTGAGCGAGAGCGCACCGAGGGCCAGCCAGTGCGCCTGCTCGTCGCCGAGCTGATGAATGCGGTCGAAGTGACGGACCACCTCGGCGGTCGGCCCGCCGCCGGGCACGAATAGCACTTTCGGCGCGGGCAGATGTGTTAGCCACGCATTCAAGCGCGATCCAAGATCGGGTATGTCGTAAAGACTGCCGCCGACCTTTACGATGGCTAAATCTAACCTCATGCCAGGCTCCGCATTGCTGTCTAGGCTAAGTAGCTCAAGATATTTTTGTATCAAAATGTGAAAATATCTCTTGACGCGCCCCCCCCCCTCGGTGGCTAAACTGCCGGCTACCTCATCTTACCGGGGCGCGGCGCAACAGCGCGAAAAGGAAGGAGTCTTTACCACGGGCCGGATGCTCTGCCCATGCGCACATTCCACGGACAAACCGTTGTTTGGTCCTTGCCAAGGAGCTTGGGCGCTCTGGACTCGCGCCGGCGTTCGCCGATAGGATAGGCGACGAGGGATTGCACCATGAAGGCGAATTGGATGTCGTGCGTCGTGATGTCTGTCGCAAGCACCATCCTCATGCTCGGAATGGGAAGCAAAGCGAAGGCAGATGTCCTCAACCTCAACTCGGTCATGCAGGTGGCAGGGCCGGAGATCAAGGGCACGGGGACTTACGCCACCGGCGGCGCCCTGAATACTATCACGATGTATGTGTTCGACGCCTGCAACAACCAAGTGTCGGCGACGCTGGGCATTGCGGTTGGAGGAACAGATTGGGGTTCGACAAGCACGGTAACTGGCGGTTTGCCCAAAGGGACGTATTCGGTTTACGCTGTCATGAAAACGACGTTAAACGGGGTGGTTACCACGACCCAATCTGGCACACTAATGATTACAATCAAGTAGGGCGAAGGGTTACCGGGCCATCGAGAGCGGTTGCTCTCGATGGCCCAAATTTCCGCGATCCAGGAGGGAGCTATGTCGCGACGTTCGGCCATGACGCTGCTCGAGCTATTGGTGGTCATCGCCATCATTGCCGTCCTCATCGGAATGCTCCTGCCCGCCGTGCAAAAGGTTCGCGAGGCCGCCGCACGAATCACCAGCATGAATAATCTCAAACAGATTGGGCTGGCCGCGCAGGGCTTCGGCGAGGACCGATCCGGCAAACTTCCCACGCTCGGCGGCAACGGTCCGAATAACCGCATGCCCATGTTTATCGCTATGATGCCGTATCTGGAACAAGGCAATTTGTATGAACAATTCATAACGAGCACGAAGGGACTTAGCAGCAATTATACGATCCGCACCTACATCAGCCCGGCGGACCCGACGCTTGCGACGCCTTATCCCGGGGTGGTGAGCTACGCGGCCAACGCTCAGGTCTTCGCCAACCGTCCCCGCATGCCGGTCACCTTTGCCGACGGTACATCCACCACCATTGCCTTCGCGGAGCATTACGCGGCCCGATGCAAAACCACGACGTTCTTCTGGATTGACGAGTTGCCCGATTATTTGCCGGACGGAACGATTAACCGTCGTCCCGGCTTTGCGGATAACGGGCCAGCGGTCGCGGCCGCGTTCTATCCCTTTTTCTGGGCAACCATCGCCTATGAATTCAATGACGCCTACCCCAT
>Ga0307476_10002510_pt1 | contig 10986 bp, 12 predicted proteins | sample atmos_gasesECM2C_2_FD_203314 | JGI IMG/M metagenome (GOLD analysis project Ga0307476, IMG submission 203314) | Hardwood forest soil microbial communities from Morgan-Monroe State Forest, Indiana, United States - atmos_gasesECM2C_05 | ecosystem: Environmental > Terrestrial > Soil > Temperate... | reverse complement strand
GCGCTGCACGGGCGGGCGCATATGCGCGGCGCAGCGCAAGGAAGAGATCAAGCATTTTGCCTCGCGCCGCGCGCTCGACATCCAGGGACTCGGCGACAAATTGGTCGAGCAGCTGGTGGACCGCGATTGGGTGCGAAACCCGGCGGATCTGTTCGGCTTGCAGCAGGAGCAGCTGGCGACGCTCGATCGCATGGGCGACAAGTCCGCCGAGAAATTGCAGTCGGCCATTCAGGCGGCGAAGCAGACGACCCTGCCGCGCTTTCTGTACGCGCTCGGCATCCGCGACGTGGGCGAGGCAACGGCGCTGGCGCTGGCCCGGCAGTTCGGCGAGATCGGCGCATTGCGCGGGGCTCCGGCGGACGCGATCGAGCGGGTGCCGGACGTGGGGCCGGTGGTGGCCGGGAATGTCGCGGCTTACTTCAACGATCGCGACAATGCGGCCATCGTCGACCGGCTGCTCGGCAGCGGCATCACCTGGCCGGCCCCGGCGCCGGTCGAGGCGCACGCGGCATTGAGCGGGAAGACCTTCGTGCTGACCGGCACCCTCGAGGCGCTGACGCGCGAGGCTGCGGAGGAAGCGATCGTGCAGCTCGGCGGCAAGGTGAGCGGCAGCGTGTCGAAGAAAACTCACTACGTGGTGGCCGGAGCGGAGGCGGGCTCCAAGCTCAAGAAGGCCCAGGATCTCGGCGTCACGGTGCTCGACGAGGCGGCGTTTCTCAAGCTGCTGAAGAAGTAGCGGGCGCCCGATCGCGAAGGCAGGGATGCCGAAGCAGACGCCCGAAGGGCGCCCGAAGGGCGGGGGCCAGGATGGGCCCCCGTCAACGGCGCCCAAAAGGCGCGTCAGAGCTTCTTTTCGATCTTGGCGTTCTTCTTCAAGTCTTCGATGTACGCCTGAAATTTCTTCTGCATGAGCGCACTCGACAGCTGCGGCTTGAGCGTGTCGAACGGCGAGTCGCGCGTGTCGTCGAGCCGGATGATGTGCCAGCCATACTGGGTCTGCACCGGCTCGGGCGTGACCTCACCCTTCTTCAGCGCCTTGACGGCATCGCCGAACGGCTTGACCATGCGGGCGGTCGTGAACCAACCGAGGTCGCCGCCATTCGCCTTCGAATTGTCGGTGGATTCGGCCTTTGCAACGTCTTCGAATTTCGCTCCGCCCTTGATTTTCTTGATGAGCAGGACGGCCTTTTCCTTGGTCGGCACCAGGATGTGCGAGGCGTGATACTCCGTCTTGTCGGTGGCCGCATCGTACGCGGCATGCAGCTCCTGGTCAGAAGGTTCGTTGTTCTTCACATACTTCTGTGCTGCGGCGTCCGCCAATATCTGCGTGCGCAAAAGAGCGACCCGCGTGGCGACATCCGGGTCCTTCTCCATTCCGTCCTTCTCGGCCTGGGCGGCGATGAGCTGCATGTTGATCATCTGGTCCAGCACCTGATTCTTTTCTTCCGCGGTGACGTCGGTCGCCGGTTTGCCGCGCAGCAGGCCCTTCAGGTAATCATCGTAGGCATCGCGTGAAATAGGCGTGCCGTCGACGATGGCGACCGGCGGCGTAGCCGGCTTGTCGCTGGGCGGGGGCGCGGCAGCCTGTTGCGATCCCTTGCCGCAGGCCGCGATTAATAGGGTAATTACCGCCACGGCGGACGCGCGGGTCCACTGTGTACTGAAAAATTGCATCATTTGATCCTCTGCACACAAGAAAGGGCGATTGGCCGATATGGCCGGTGGCGCCCGGGGGCGGCAGTTTAGCCTAAACCCTCGCGATCTCTCCAATTATCGGTGCGATTCAAGGGGGGGAAGCCTCGATCGCCAGCGCGTGGATGTCGGTTTTCAGCAGGTCGCCGACCGCGGCGTACACCAGACGGTGGCGTGCCAGCGGCGACACGCCGCGGAATGCCTCGGATACGATGGTCACGCGGAAATGACTGTGGCCTTGCGCGGCCCCGGCATGGCCGGCATGCAGGTGACTCTCGTCCTCGATGAGCAACAGCGAGGGCGCGAAACGAGTCTCCAAGCACCGGCGCAGCCGTTGTGCGCGGACCGCGCTCTCACGCCTAAGCGTCGCGTCGCTATTCATCCCTCAACCCGGTGCCGATTGTGCGGCCTTGGTCTTGCCGCTCAGCCACAGGACTTGCGGCACCATGAAGATGAACAGCGCTATCGTGATGCCGAACACCTTGAAATGGACCCAGGCACTCTCGGTAAAGTTCCAGGCCACGTAGATGTTCGCCGCCGCCAGCAGACCGAGCCAGCCCACCCACAGCAAATTGATCACCAGCCAAGCGCGCGGCGGGACCGCCAAGGGCTCGCTGAACGCCGGCTCGAGCATGCGCCGCGCGAGGGGCTGCTTGCCGATGAACATGCTGGCGAGAAACGCCGCCGCCCCGAGCCCCAGCAATACGGTGGGCTTCCATTGAATGAAGCGGTGGTCGTGCAGCAGCAGCGTGGCCAACCCAAGCGGCAGCACCACGGCCACGGTCACGACGTGCATGGGCTTGAACTTGCCCGTGCGCAGCCGATGCACCGCCAGCTGCAGCACGCACGCGAGCATCAGCGCGGCCGTCGCCCAGTAAATGCCCAGCAGCTCGAAACAAACCAAAAAAACGATGAGCGGCAAGAATTCGAGTAGTTGATTCATCCGCGTATCATAGCCGACGAAATGAGCATCTATCTGCAACTGCATCCGGTGTCGCCGCAGCGGCGCTTCGTGCGCCAAGCCGTCGAGGTGCTGCGCGGCGGCGGAGTGATCGTGTATCCCACCGATTCCTGCTACGCCCTCGGCTGTCATATCGGCGACAAGGCGGCGCTCGAGCGCATCCGCAGCATCCGCCAAACCGATCGCAATCATCATTTCACGCTGGTGTGCCGCGACCTCGCCGACGTCGGCAAGTACGCCCTCGTGGAAAATTGGCAGTACCGGTTGCTGCGTGCGCACACGCCGGGTCCGTACACCTTTCTGCTCAAGGCGTCGCGCGAGACGCCGCGGCGCCTCAAGCATGAACGGCGTGGAACCATAGGCTTGCGTGTTCCGGATCATCCCGTGACCGCCATGCTGCTGGGCGAACTGGGCGAGCCGGTGATGAGCTCGACGCTGCTGCTGCCGGGCGAGGACCTGCCGCGCACCGATGCCAAGGAGATCTATGAGAAGCTCGAACACAGCGTCGATCTCGTGCTCGACGGCGGCAATTGCGGCCTGATACCGACGTCGGTGATCGACCTGTCCGGCGAGCGCGCCGTCGTGATGCGCACCGGGCGCGGCGATGTACGCCCCTTTGCGGACGCCGCAACCGTATAATGCCGCCGCACCCCTCGGGCGGATGAGCGTGTTTTTAGTTTAAATAACGAGTGTAAGCATTGGATTTATCTCCATTTCTGAAGAATATCTCGATCTACGCAATCCCCCTGCTGTTGGCGATCACTCTGCATGAAGTTGCGCATGGCTGGACGGCCAGGTACTTCGGGGACCGCACTGCCGAGATGCTCGGACGCCTGAGTTTGAATCCGCTGCGCCACATCGATCCCATCGGAACCCTTCTCGTGCCCGGCCTGTTGCTGGCAGTCGGCGGCCCGCTGTTCGGATGGGCCAAGCCGGTGCCCGTGGCTACCAGCGCGCTGCGCAGTCCGCGCCGCGCGATGATCATGGTGGCGCTGGCGGGCCCGGCGGCAAATCTTCTGATGGCGGCGCTCTGGTGCGGGGTGCTGGCGGCGGCCGCGCGCGTCAACGTCAACCAGACATTGGATTTTTGGATCGATAGCATGGCGCAGGCGGGCATTCTCACCAACGTGATTCTGGCGGTGTTCAATCTGCTGCCCATTCCGCCGCTCGACGGCGGCCGCGTGCTCGCGGGATTGCTGCCGCCGCGGGCCGCGGCGCGCCTCGAGAAAATCGAGCCGTTCGGGTTGTTCGTCGTGCTGGGATTGTCGGTATTGGGTATGTTCAGCTGGCTCTTCAACCCCGCGTTCCGTGCCGTCGGGCACGTGATCCTCGCACTGATGGGGACCGCTGCATGAGCGGACCGATCCAAAACAGGCGCGTGCTCTCGGGCATGCGGCCCACCGGGCAGCTGCATTTGGGCAACTATCACGGTGCGCTCAAGAATTGGATCGAGCTGCAGTACCAGTACGAATGCTACTTCTTCATCGCCGATTGGCACGCGCTCACCACGGGCTACGAGGACACCTCGAAGATCGAGGAGCATGTCTGGACGATGGCCATCGACTGGCTGGCGGCGGGCCTCAATCCCGGCGTCGCCACTTTGTTCATCCAGTCCAAAGTGCCGGAGCACGCCGAACTGCATTTGCTGCTGTCGATGATCACGCCGCTGGGCTGGCTCGAGCGCGTTCCGTCCTACAAGGATCAGCAATCGCAACTCGCCGACCGCGACCTCGGCACCTACGGCTTTCTGGGTTATCCCCTGCTGCAGTCCGCCGATATTCTCCTCTACCGGGCGCAATACGTGCCGGTGGGCGAAGACCAGGTCGCACACGTGGAGATCACCCGCGAGGTGGCGAGGCGCTTCAATCACATCTATGGCCGGGAGCCCGAGTTCGAGCAGAAGGTCGAGAAAGCGATCAAGAGCCTGGGATCGCGCAACTCCTCCATGTACCGCGCGCTGCGCAAGGAATTCCAGGAAAAGGGCCACGCCGACGCCCTGGCCAAGGCGCGCGCGCTGGTCGAAGCGAACGCGCGCTTGACCGTCGCCGACCGCGACCGCCTATTCGGGTTTCTCGAGGGCACCGGCATCGCGATTCTGCCCGAGCCGGAGGTGCTGCTCACCGCCACACCCAAGATTCCGGGACTGGACGGACGCAAGATGTCCAAATCCTACGGCAACACGATCGGCCTCCGCGAGGACACGGAGTCGATCGTCAAGAAGCTCAAAGCGATGCAGACCGATCCGGCGCGCGTACGCCGCACCGATCCCGGCGACCCCGACAAATGCCCGGTGTGGGACCTGCACAAAGTGTATTCAAACGCCGACACTCAGGCCTGGGTGCAGCAAGGTTGCCGCAACGCCGGCATCGGCTGCCTGGAATGCAAGGCGCCGCTGATCGACAAGATCGTCGAGGAGGTGTCCGCAATTTCGAAGCGAGCGCAAGAGTTTGAAGAGAATCCCGAACTGGTACGCGGTATCATCGCCGAGGGGTGCGAACGGGCGCGAGGCGTGGCGCGCGACACGCTGGACGCTGTGCGCCAAGCCATGGCCATGGACTATAGATGAAACCTGAATTGACGCTCGTGCAGAATGTTCGGGAAACGCCGCCGGCCCCGGCGCCGCAGCCTGCGCAGGGCGAAATGCCCTTTGCGGTGGTGGAGGGTCAGCCCATTACCGAAATGCCGCGAGATTTGTACATCCCGCCCCAGGCGCTCGAGGTGTTTCTCGAGGCGTTCGAGGGCCCGCTCGACATGCTGCTGTATCTCATCCGGCGGCAGAATCTGGACATCCTCGACATCCCGATCGCAGAGATCACGCGCCAATACATGCGCTACATCGAGTTGATGCAGGTGCTGCAATTGGAACTCGCGGGTGAATACCTGCTGATGGCGGCGACTCTGGCCGAGGTGAAATCGCGCATGCTGCTGCCGCGCATCGGCAATGCCGAGTCGGCGGAAGAGTCGGATCCGCGTGCGGAACTGGTGCGCCGCCTGCAGGAATACGAGCGCTTCAAGCGCGCCGCCGAGAGCATCGACCGCATGCCGCGCCTGGAGCGCGATACCTGGGTGGCGTCGGCGGATTTGGTGGACCGAAAAATCGTGCGCATCCCGCCGCAGGTGACTCTGCAGGAAATGCTGCTGGCGTTTCAAGAAGTGCTGTCGCGCAGCGACATGTTCGCGCACCACCACGTGCAGCGCGAGCCGCTGTCGGTGCGGCAACGCATGGCGGACGTGCTGTCGTCGCTCACGGCGAGCGCGTTCGTCGATTTCGTGCAATTGTTCCGCGCCAACGAAGGCCGCCGCGGAGTCACCGTCACGTTCGTAGCGGTGCTCGAGCTGCTGCGCGAGGGATTGATCGAAATAGTGCAGGCCGAGGCCTATGCGCCGCTGCACGTGCGCCTCGGCAATCCGGCCCGGCACCTGACACTGGTGGCCGACGACGGCGCCGCCAATGATTCTCAAGCGAGTACGCCATGAACGACCAATACGTGAAGAATGTGATCGAGGCTGCCCTGCTCGCCGCCGGCCGCCCGCTGGCGATGGACGAGCTGGTGAGCGTGTTCGACGAGCGCGACGGATCGAATGCGGAAGAGGTTCGCAGCGCCATCGCGGCGCTGACCGCGGAGTACGAAACACGCGGGCTGGAATTGGTCGAAGTGGCGAGCGGTTATCGGATTCAAATCCGGCCCGGCGTCGCCCAGCCGGTGTCGCGGCTCTGGCAGGAACGGCCCGCCAAGTACTCGCGGGCGTTGCTGGAAACCCTGGCGCTGGTGGCGTACCGACAGCCGATCACGCGCGGTGAAATCGAACAAATCCGCGGCGTCGCCGTCAATCCCAACATCATCAAGACGCTGCTCGAGCGCAGCTGGATCCGGGTGGTCGGACATCGCGATGTTCCCGGCCGGCCGGAGCTCCTGGGTACGACGCGGGAATTTCTCGACTACTTCAGCTTGAAGAAACTCGATGACTTGCCGACGCTGGCGCAGCTCAAGGAACTCGAGGACCTGCGGGTGCAGCTGACTCTGCCGGGTGCGGACCCGGAAGTCATGGCCGCGGCCGAACACGACCCCGACGGCCTGCCGGAGGGTTCCGGCGACGTCTCTGCAGCAGCCGACGAGGACGATGAACGCGAACGGCCAAACGGCCAGGATGCGGACAGCGAGTCGCCGCGGCCGCACGGCCTCGTCGCACGCGGTGCGCAAGACGATGCCGGTTGATGGTGCGACCGAGGCCGCCACGCCAACAAGCAGCGCCGCGCAAAGACCCACCCCCCGCCGAGCGTGTGCAAAAGCTGCTGGCGGCCGCGGGAATCGGCTCGCGGCGCGAAGTGGAGCGCTGGATCCGCGAGGGGCGCCTGCAAATCAACGGTGCGGTGCCCGCCTTGGGCGCGAAGCTCACGCCGCGCGACCGCATCACGCTCGACGGACGGCCTGTCAGACTGCATACGCCGGCGCGCAAGGAATTGCGCGTGCTGCTGTTCCATCGCTCGCCGGGTGAGACGCTCGATCTGAAGGCGGCGACCTCGCGGGCGGCGGAACATCTGAACCTGCCGCGCGCCTCCGGCCGCTGGCTCGCCATCCAACCCATGCCGCCGGTCGACGGCGGCTTGGAGATTCTCACCGACGATGGCTCCTGGGCGCACCGGGTATCGCGCGGCGTGCACGCGCTCACCGTCGACTATGTGCTGCGGATGCGCGGGCCGCTCAACGAAGATCTGGTCGCCGAGTTTCGCGCGGCGGCCGACTGCGAGGGCGAGGCGATGAGCATCCTCGAGGCCAACGCCCAATACGGCGAAGGATTCAATCATTGGCTCAATGTGACCGTGCGTGCGACGCGCTCGGCCCAAGTGCGGCACTGGTGGGCGGCGCGCGGCATCATCGTGAGCCGGCTGATGCGCGTGCGATTCGGCCCGGTGCACCTGTCCCGCGAGCTGCCGCGCGGCCACTCGCGGGCGATGCTGACGAGCGAACGCAACGCCTTGATCAACGAGATCGACGCGGCCGCAGCGGGCGCGGAGAGCGGAGCCGAACCCGCGGCGTGAGCTTGGAGCCTAATGCGATTCGGGCGGCGCCGAGGCCTGCAGCAATTGCGCCAGGTGCTGCTGCCACAGGGCGGCCCAGGTATGCGTGCCGTGCCCATGGGTCTGGTCCGAAGCCGGCAGCAGCACGAAGCGGCCCCCCTTCACGCGCTTGATTTCGCGCTCGGCAATCCCGAGCTCGGGCGGGTTGATGAAGTCATCGCCCGAGTTGACCTGGGTCAGGGGAGCCATGATTTTCTCGAGGCCGGGCGAGGGATCGTAATCGCGCGATGCATTCACCTGGTAGAGCAGATCGTTGGCGTCCAAATCGTCGAGTTCGCGCTGCATGAACTTCTCCAGGAATTGGTCGGCGGCATCGCGAGTCGGGAGGGTGAGCTGCATCTGAATGGGCGCACTGCCGGCGATCATGAGGAGGCCGGCCGCCGTGCGCAGCGCGGCGGTGGGTTCGCTCTGGTAGTCGCCTTGCTGCCACTGGGGGTCGGTGCGAATCGCGTCGATGAGCAGCTTGCGCCACAGGCGGTTGCGGCCCGCGATCTGCACCGGCAGACAGGCGAGCGGCATCAGGGCATCCATGAAATCGGGATAGGTTTCCCCCCACATGAACGTGTGCATGCAGCCCATCGAAGTGCCCATCACCAGCCGCAAGTGGTCGACTTCGATACCCAGCAGCAGCGCATGTTGCGCGGCGACCATGTCCGTGTAGGCGTATTGCGGAAAGCGCGCGTGCAGGCCGTCGCTGGGTTTGCTGGATTTTCCGTGTCCGATCCCGTCCGGCAATATGATGTAATACTTGTTGGTGTCGAGCAGCTGACCGCGTCCGAACAGCACCCCGGCGAAATGCTCGTTGAGCAGGCTGCGGCCCGAGCCGCCGGTGCCGTGCAGGATCAGCACCGCATTGATGATCTTGCCGTGCGCGTCGCGCCGCGGCTTGCCCAGCGCCGTGAAGTGCAGGCGCAATTCCGGCAGCACGTCGCCGGATGCGAAATGGAAATCGTGCAGGATGTAGTCGCTTTCGATCGGGGAATAGCCGGGAACCGGCTCCGCGCGGACGGCGGCGCCGCCGAGACACAGCGCCGCGGTGTGCAAGCAAGCCATCAGCATCAGTCGTGACCGCATCAATGTTCCCCCGAAAACTTATTGGGCTTCGATATATTGGCCATCAATACCGCGACTTGCGGCACTCAGCAAGTGCAAAAAAGTCCCGCACACGCTCGCGGGCGCCGGTACCGTGTTCGGATCCTCGCCCGGATAAGCGGCGGCGCGCATCGCGGTGCGCATGCGGCCGGGGTTGACGCTGTTCATTCGAATGCCGGGCTCGCCCTCGAGTTCCTGGGACCACATGCTGCGTACCGATTCCAATCCGGACTTGGCGACGGCATAGGCCCCCCAGAACGGCCGCTGGTTCTTCACGACGCCGCTGCTGACGAAAATCACGGAGGCGTCCGCGGAACTGCGCAGTCGCGGCAGCAGGACCTGCGTCAGGATGAACGGCGCGGTCAGATTCACGTGCAGCACCCGGCACCAGGTCGGCACGTCGTATTGTTCGAGCGGGGTGCGATCGCCCAACAGCGCGGCGGCGTGCACCAGGCCGTCGAGCTTGCCGAACTCATCGCCGATGGTCGCCGCCAGATTGTCGTAGTCCACTGCCGTGGCGGCAGCGAGGTCCAAGGTTGCGAGCGCGGGCCGCGGCTTGCCCAGGCTTTCTATTTCATCGTAGACGCGCTCGAGCTTGGCGAGGTTGCGGCCGCACAGAATGACGCTCGCGCCGACCCGCGCGCACTCGACCGCGAGCGCTCGCCCAAGGCCGCTGCCGGCGCCGGTGATCAGGATGACGCGCCCGGCCAGCAAGTCGGCCGCGGGTGTGAATGGCTTGGGAATCATTCGAGCTCCGAATTCATGGATGGGCGCGCCGCGCCGTCCGCCAGGCGAGCAGCATATCCTGTAATCGGCGCCGGCCGCGCGGCGGCGCACCGCCGTGCAGATGAGTCAGCCCCAGCGCCGCCAGAATCAAGAGGTGGCGATTGCGGCCGCGCTCGGCGCGCGGCAGCGCCTGCGCCGCCACCTCGAAGTAGCCGGCGGCACGGCCGCGCAGGACATCCAGATAATCCTGCAGATGCGCCGGCGGCGGGTCGGCGGCGAGATCCTCGTTGCCGACGCCCGCGGATAGGAGTTCATCGACCGCAAACGGCACCCGCCCCGCACGTGCCTCGCGCCGATAGCCGCGCAGCGCCCTCGCCAGATAGCGGGCTGCCGCAAGCGCCCGCGTGCAGCTGCGCAAGCCGGCGTCGTCGGCCACTTCGCCGGCGAGCCGCGATGCCAGCGCCAAGGGATCGCCCCACAGCGCCTGCGCGTGCAGCTCGAGATCGGCGCCGTGTTCCAGCGGCGCGCCGCTGGCCTCCGCAGCCGCGGCATTCACGGCGGCGAGCAGCGGAATGAAATCGGCCGAGCCGGCGCGGGGCAGGGAGGCGAGATATGCGCTGATGGGATGAACGGGGGTGCCCGCGGTGAGGCGGCGCATTTCTTCCTGCCACCAAGCGAGCTTCAAGTGCGCGACGCCGGCTTCGGTCGCCGGATCCGCCAGCGCCCGCCACTCGGCGCCGAGAGCGTAGACGCCGAGCAGCGGCGCGCGCGCCTCGGCGGCAGCGAACAGCCAGCTCCAGTAGCGCGCGGTGCCGGTGGGAACCGCGCGCGAGGAATAGGTGGAATCAAGGGGTTTCAGAGCCGGCCTCGTCCGTTGGATCCTGCTCGGCGTCCGCAATCCGCGGGATGCGCGTCAAGTTCGCGACGGGCTCGATCGGCTCGAGGTCGCGGCTCACGCGCATCCCGAGTTCCGGAAAGCGGCGCGCGGCGGGCATGACTTGCTGCTCCAGCGAACCGACCGCCTTGTTGAAGGACTCGACGCTGCTGCCCAGGGATTTTCCCAACTTGCCGAGATGTTCGCCGAACACCGCGAGGCGCTTGTACACCTCCTCACCGAGCCGGCGTATCTCCGCGGCATTGTCGGCCAGGGCGGACTGCTTCCAGCCATACGCGACGACCTTCAGCAGCGCCACCAGGCTGGTCGGCGTCGCCAGCATCACGTTTTGCCGCAACGAGTCGTCGATCAATCCCGGATTCTCCTGCAACGCCGCGCTCAAGAATTGGTCGCCCGGCAGGAACAGGACGACGAAGTCCGGGCTGCGCTCGAACTGCGACCAATACTGCTTCGAGGACAGTTCCCGAACGCGCGCGCCGACGATCTGCGCATGGCGGCGCAGTTGCGCGCCGCGGTCTTCGTCATTTTGAGCCTCGACCG
>Ga0307476_10002508_pt1 | contig 10989 bp, 7 predicted proteins | sample atmos_gasesECM2C_2_FD_203314 | JGI IMG/M metagenome (GOLD analysis project Ga0307476, IMG submission 203314) | Hardwood forest soil microbial communities from Morgan-Monroe State Forest, Indiana, United States - atmos_gasesECM2C_05 | ecosystem: Environmental > Terrestrial > Soil > Temperate... | reverse complement strand
AGCGTAAAGGATTTCGGAAGCCAGCTCTCTCGCATTTCCCGGTTGGCGAAACGTGTGCGCTATACTCTTTGACCGGTTTGGAAGTCTATTGCCGACGCGACGGTTACCGCTTGCGGAAGATTTCGAAGATCAGATTGAAGAATTGCACTAGTGTTATCCCGATCGTCACATAGACGGCAATCTCCAGCCGGCGACCCGCCTCTTGAGTGCCACGCAGCAGGTCAGCAACGTCTTTCGTGGACTGTTGCAGAGTATCGGCCAATTGCTCAAAGTGCTGCAGCGAAGCCCTCAGTTTGTCCGAGGTCCTCGACATGGCCAGCGACGCTTCACCGAACTGCTGTCCGTTGCGCAAATCAAGCTCCGCCCGACACGCTGTCCACCACAGACTTCCTGGAGGACTTTCATACATCCGCTGCCGGATCTCCACATAGGAACGGTTGCGCAACAACTCAACCAGCGCCGACACTTTGTCGGGAATCTGGGCTTGCTCCCTGGCTTGGGTTTCGGGAGCTTTCGCATCACTGACCATAACCGGCATACAAGCAGCCTATCAGGCCACTCTTGCTGAATTGAGGTGCCCGAAGTGCATATCCGCCCTTCCATTTCCGCGCAATCTGGCTACTGGTAACGACCTTACCCATGCCCTTTCAGCCATACCGTGCCTCGGCCTTTCGTGGCGGCACGAAGCGCTACACGATGCCTCTCCTGCGCCTAACTCGAGCCCACGGTGCTCGCAGTCACGTCTTCTCAACGCAAAACAAAACGTCCCAGACTCGTTATGAGTCTTGGGACGTCTGTTGATCAGCCCTCCCCCAAGTGCTGCTCAAGAACAGAGTAGCTTAGGACGAGAAACTCGTATATGGCTCGTGTGTGCCATTACTATGTTGAAGCTGGCGCCGAATTAGCCTTCCAGTAAGTCCTTTAATTGCATTTAGTTAAGCGATTACCGGCAGGTTACTTACGCCGACGGTTCCGAAGACGCGCCGGTAGCGTTCGATTTCCACAGGAGGCCCGAGCGCTTTCGCGTAATTATCGGAAAGTTTCACCGCCGGTTGGCCCTCGACGCTGGACACCTTGCTGATCAAGCTGATGGGATCGAAACCGTCGTTGCCGGTGGGATCGCAGCCGCGAAAATCATTGGTGAGCAGCGTACCCCAACCCGCACTGAAGCGAATGCGGCGGCCAGGAGTCCACTTACGCGGATCGTGGAAGTCGGCAGCGCTGCGAAAATCTCCGGCGGTAGTTCGACCGGCCAGAGTTCCACCGAAATAAGCATGCAGGCCTAGGATGTCGTCGACGTCAAGGGCGTCGGAGGCGATGATGAGTTTCTCACGGGGATCGCGGCCGCGGGCCTTCAACCATTCGATATATTCATCGCCGGCTATATAAGGATCCTTGCTGTCAATGCGCTGGCCGGTCCAGTCGGCGGCCCAGTCCGGAGCCCCTTGGAGGAATTGTGTGGTTCCGAACGTATCGGGCAGCATGATGCGCAGAGCGCCGTCGTACGTCTTTTGCCACAACTCTAGAACTTGGTACTGGGAAGCTTTCAGGGCCTCGTCGTCATCGGACGGCACCAGCGCGGCGAGGACCATGGGGATCTCATGCGCGTTGGTTCCGATAGCCTCAAGATCGTGCTTGTGGGCGAGGAACGCGTTCGAGGTTCCGGTGAAGCCGCTCTCCAGATTCGCCGCCATGGCTTCGACGACATACTCCTGCCACAGGAAACTGTGCCGGCGGCGAGTTCCAAAGTCTGCGACGGTGAGATTGGGAACACCCCGCAGGCGCTCGATCTTGTTCCACAGCTTGGTTTTCGCCCGGGCGTACAGGATGTCGAGGCCAAACTCGCTCAGCTTCTTCAGATTTGCCCGGGTGCGCAGCTCATTAATAATCGAGAGCGAATAGAGTTCCCACATGGTGGTGTCGGTCCAGAAGCCGTCGAAAGATAGATGAAAGCGGCCGTCCTTCACCGAGAGCTCGTAGTCCGACAGTCGGAAGTCGCGTTCCAGCCATTCCAGGAAGGCGGGTTCAAAGATTCCGCGGCGGCCGAAGAACGTGTTGCCCGCGAGCCAGACCAGTTCAGACCTGCGGAAACGGACGTTCCGAGCGTGATCGAGCTGCTCGATGAGTTCTTCGTGGGCGAAGGTATCTACGGGACCATTGGACGAGCGATTGAACAGCGTGAACTGTACCCGCGTCCTAGGGTAATGCCTCCAGATAAACTGCAGCATCAGCAGCTTGTAGAAATCGGTGTCGAGCAGAGATCGAGTGACTGGGTCGAGTTCCCAGTTGTGATTGTGCGCCCGCTCGGCGAAGTTCACGATCATCCACTGCTATCCTCGTATGCCGTGGCAACAAAAGCAAATGGCGGGTATAGTTCGGGGGCGCAGTTTCTCAGGCTAGTTTGAGTTCCAGGCCGCTTTGGAAATAAGCCGCCAGGCTCTCGGCTTCGCGCTCAATTCCGGCGCGTTCTGTCTTGGAAAGTCTGGCGAATGGCTCGACGCTTACCAGCAGCCTCTTTCCTTGAAGTTTGTACGACCAGACACCCGCGATCGCGCCGTCGATGAGCACCACCGGCGAGATCCAGCCCTGATTGCGGTAGACGCGCTTGTAGTGCTTCGCGCTTAGCAGGTGATCTTTTTCACGATGAGCAAGCAGATAGGTATCGAAATTCGGAAGCAGACGAATCGACCTTCTAACCGCAGGGCTGCTGTTTAGAACCGCCACATCCTCGCGAAGCAAGAGAGAATCCTTTTTTTCGCCGGGAATCTCTACCAGTCCAGCCTTGAGCAAGACAGGCAGCGATCTTACCTCTTGCATCGGAATGCCCGCCCAGTGCGAGAAGTCGTTCAGCGTCGCTGGGCCATAGGAGTGCAAGTATTTTCGCAAGAGAGCGCACTGCGCCTCGGCCGGAGACATCAACTCAAGCCTCAGCTTCGGTAGCCAATGGTCCACGCGTATGAAAACGATCGTGTTGCCCTCGCCCCGGCCGTAGCAGACTAACCCCTCTGCCACCGGAAGACGAACCAGACTCCAGGAGTTCTCCATCCAGAAACGCACTCGCTTACTCGCTTTGGGACGAATGGCGGCGGCGATCGCAGGCCGGCTAAGTGGCCCCGCAGAGAGGGTCTCCATGATCAATGGGATGAGTGCTGCGCTCTCATCGCGCGTAATGCCACATCTGTCCATGACGCGCATCGCCTGAGCGAAGCGGCTTGGCCTGAGGGCGGCGATGTAGAGCGGGAATTCGTCAGTGGGAATGAGATGCAGGGTTTGGCGCATGAGCGACGTCTTGACCAGAGTGCGAGTCTTCCACAATGCGCTTTCGATCTGCGCTCGCGTGAGGACGTGATTGCGCGTCCAGAGCTGAAGATAAGCGGCGGACATGACCTGCGCTTGCACGCCGCACATATCGCGACAGATCGTGACAGCATCTTGATCTTCGGGCGCGGCGTCCAACAAGTGGTGACGCCGCAGCCGGAAGCTTGGCACCGCTTCGATCCGAATTCGTGACGGAGCCTTGTGCATTTTGGCTACCCGCGTTCTCAGCGATCTCTCATTCGCGCGGTTCGCGTCGGCGGCCACTGCTCGCCGAAATCACAATGATAGCGGAGCGCGGGAACTCCATCTTTAGATAATATGCTGGAGGACTATGGAGGAATCGGTGATCAACGATTTGATCAGGCAATTCAGGGTAGGCTTTGCAGTCAGATTTACCGTACTTCTGTTGCTTGCCTGCAGCGGTATAACTGCACTGCAGGCGCAATCGGCCGGCGCAGAACACGCCTTACAAATCACGGTGAACCCGGCAGACGGCACCTACGCCATCGCTATGCCAGGATCCAATTCGTATGTCTTGCGAGCGGGAGTTGCCGTTGAGGCGGACGGGCGATGGCTTCATGCAAGCGATTATCCGCGGCATGCCGTAGAGCATTCGCACGCTCAAGGATATCTGGGAGAGGCAACAGACTGGCAAGTAACCTACTCGGGATTAGGCGGACGCCCAGACCTGATTTATCATCTGCGCGCCTACTCGAGCGAGCCCTTCGGCGACATTCAGGTGATGGTTCGGAATACGACAGGAAAAACCATTCACGTCGAGGGCATTCGTTCGCTGGAGGCAACGGAAGGGCGGATCATCGACCTAGGAGGACCGGACCTCGACAATCGAGTTCTTTCCGACAGTTTCAGTGAGGACCGGCCAGCCATTGCGATCCGCGATTTTGCGGATGCCGAACACCAGATGCACCGCGCCGTTGGCAGTCAGCTCATCTACAATCGCCGGAGCAATCAGAGCTTGTTTCTTGGCGCGCTTACGTCAGACCGGTTTCTCACCATTTTGCGGCTTCATCTCGCCGGCGCTTCAGACACACTTCATGCTGCGAGCTACGAGATCGATTCGACTGGAACGACCGAAATGGAGAAGGAAAATTCTCTGGAGCATTCCTCGGCGGAGGATCGGGTGCAATTGAGCCTGCCGGTCGCCTCGGGCGCGGAGCTCTCCGCGGAGTGCGTGCTCTTCAGTCTGGCCACTGACTACCATCGTCAACTGGAAACCTATGCCTCGTTGATTCGACAGATTCATCATGCCAGAACCTCGGCACCTCCGCTGATGGGCTGGTGGAGCTGGACGGCGTACTACTTCGGGCTGAATGAGGCAGCGGCACTGACCAATGCCGAATGGGAAGCGGAGCATCTGAAATCGCTCGGCTATAACATCTTCCACATCGACGAAGGCTACCAATACGCCCGTGGAGAATACGGCACCGCGAATGCGACTTTGTTCCCCCATGGTCTGGGAGCGCTCGAGTATAAGGTGCGCGGTTTGGGGCTGGTTCCGGCTATCTGGACTGCTCCCTTTGAAGTGTCGGAGCGCTCCTGGGTGTATCAGAATCATCCGGAGTGGCTGGTAAAAAACGCAAAAGGGCAGCCGATTCATGCCGGCACGGTCGTGCGCAACAAGGATCAGCTGTTCGTCCTGGACACTACCAACCCGGGAGCTCAGGGTTATCTGCGAAAGACTTATTCCACGCTGGTGCATGAGTGGGGCGTGCACTCTATCAAGATGGATTTCATGGACGACAGTGCGATTGAAGGTTTCTACTACAACCCAAACACAACCGCGATGGAAGCCCAGAGGATCGGGCTGAAGATCATCCGCGAGACGGTGGGGGACGACGTCTATTTAGATAAAGATGGAAGCGTCATGCTGAACCCCGTGGGTTATGTGGATTATGGCCGGATATCGCAGGATACGGGGCACAAGTTCGACGCCAGTAAAGATGCCGCGCCTGGAATAGCCGCGCGATACTACATGAATCGAAATTTCTTCGTGGCCGATCCGGATGCCTTCACGGTGTCAACGCAGACGATTCACGACCAGTCATGGCACGAGAGCGATAAGCCAGCTACTTTGGACGAGGCCAGAGTGTCGATTGCTCTCGCCGCGGTTTCGGGCGGCATGTTTGAGATCGGAGACGACCTTCTCTCATTGTCGAAGGCTCCTGAACGTCTCGCGCTGATTCAGAATCAGGACCTGATTGCTATGGTTCGTCTGGGAAAGGCATCCGTTCCGTTGGATATCATGAATTTCGCGGCCGAGGATGCGCAGGCGAGTATTTTCTTCCTCAAAGAAGACGGCCGACAAAGTATTCTGACGATTTTTAACTGGACAGACAAAGAGAGGGATCGCTCGATCGATCTCACAACCGCGGGGTTGCCTGCGACGGGCCAGTACATAGTTACGGATGTTCTGGACAATCAAGAGATGTCCGTTGCCGGGGGTGTTTTAGTCTTTCATCAGCCGCCTCATTCCGTGCGGGTGTTGAAAATAATCGACGCGCACGTTCCCGCAGTTGCTCCGGGCGTGGCTGCGGACCATCCTTCTGACGGGAATGCGGGAGCGACGTTGAAGTTTGCGGCGCGCAGCAAGAGCGACGCTGCAGTTCTCTCGTATCGATGGGATTTCGGCGACGGAGTGACCCTGGAGGGTAGTGAAGTGAATCACGCCTATACGGAGTCGGGGGAATACAGCGTACATCTGACGGCCACTGGTCTCACCGGGCTTAGTGCGGAAGATCACTTCCAGGTGCGCATCACCGGGCACATGCCGACGACCTTTGATCCTCCAAGCATCAAGCGGTATCAACCGGACAAGTGAGGAGCTTCCGATGATGGGTTCGGCACGAACTATTGCTCGAGTTATATTAGGTCTCTCGATCATCCTCTCTGCTGCTGCTCAAGCGCCCAATGCGGCGCCTGCTGCGGCGCAACTCGTCGATGAAGAAGGCGCTCTCCGTGCGTTCGCAGCGATCCATCCTATTGATGTGCACGTTCATGTATTCAAGACCGACCCCGCGTTTCAGAAGATGCTCGAGCGGCTGAACCTGAAGCTGATGGATATCCTTGTGACGGACGACACGAACCCCCATCGCAAACACTTGCAGCAGCAGATCGACGATGCAGAGGCGCTGGTGCGATCCAGCGGTGGTCACGTCGCACTGTGCACGACCTTCGATCCCTACAAGTTTGGTAGCGTGTCATTCAGCGCCGATGCCATTCAGCAGATCGAACGAGATTTCGCGCAGGGAGCCTTGGCGGTCAAGATCTGGAAGAACATCGGAATGGAAATCAAGGATGCTAGCGGACAATACATCATGGCCGATGATCCGAAGTTCGAGCCAATCTACAAAGACATCGCCAGCCACGGCAAGACGCTGATGACGCACCAGGCTGAACCGGACGTGGCTTGGGGGCCACCGGATGCTTCGGATCCATCGTGGTCCTACTACCAGGAAAATCCGCAATGGTACGTCGGCAACCGGCCTGGGTTCCCATCCAAGCAGAGCATTTTAGACGCGCGTGATCATGTGCTGGCTAACAATCCCAAGCTGCGCATGGTGGGAGTTCATCTGGGCAGCATGGAACGAAATCTCGACAACATCGCCAGCCACCTGGACAAGTATCCGAATTTTGCCATCGACACGGCGGCGAGAATGGAATATCTCATGCTGATGCCGCCAGAGAAGGTGAGCGCATTTCTGATCAAGTATCAGGATCGCGTCCTTTACGGCACGGATCTCGATCTACACGCGGACGCGAACCTGCCGGATGCCTTGAGCGAGTGGCAGTCCACTTACGCGCGTGACTGGAAATTCCTGGCAACCGGCGAAACGCTTACCGTGGAGGGCAAGAAGGTACATGGATTGAACCTGCCCCAATCGGTGCTCCAGAAGATATTTCGCGACAATGCGATGCGCTGGATTCCAGGATTGTGACCGACCGTGGGGCGAATGAGTACGGGTTTATTCCTGCGGAAGCGCGAAGCTGATCACATCGCTGCCTGCGGCGATGGCCACATACTGGGCTCCGTCAACCGCGTAACTCATGGGCGAAGCGTGCATGGACTGGCCTGTGTTGAATTGCCAGAGCGCGCGGCCAGTCCGCGCTCCAACCGCTTCGAATCCGCCAGTATCGTTCCCGAAGAACACCAAGTCACCCGCTGTGGTTAGCGTCCCTCCCCAGGAATTACCTCGGCCGACCTGGGGATAGCGCCAAACGATTTTCCCCTCGGGCACAGAGTATGCAAGCAGAACTTTTTGAGCATGGTCATCGGGGGCAAGCTTCGTGCCCGTATCGTAAAAAGTCTGGCCTTGGGCAAACTCTTGCGGGTGCGCGAAAAAAACGCTGCAACTCTCAAGCGCCATGACGTAGAACAGCCCGGTGACAGGGTTGTAGGACGGCGAAAACCAATTCGTGGCTCCATCGACGCTCGGACAAATCTCCGTACCCTCGGCGCTGGGTATTTTTCCCGAGAGTGTGGGACGCCCCGAGGCGTCAATTCCTTTGGCCCAGTCCAGCTTTTTCACAAACGGTGTCGCTTTGAGAAACTTTCCGTCGGTGCGGTCGAGGATGTAAAGAAATCCGTTGCGGTTGGCCTGGACGAGCAAATCACGCATTCGGCCGTTTACTTTTGCACTCAGTAGAACGGGGGTTTCGTTGGCGTCGTAGTCGTACAGATCGTGAGGAGTGAACTGAAAATACCACTTCAAGGCACCTGTATTTGGATTCAGCGCCAGGACGCAGGCGGTATAGAGGTCGTCGCCGGGGCGCGAGTCTCCTACGAAATCAGGCGCCGCGTTGCTGGTTGTCCAGTAGACTGTGTCGAGTTTGGGGTCATAGGTACCGGGCATCCACGTGGTGGCCCCGCCGTGGAGGTAGGAATTGCCCGGCCAACTGGAAGATCCAAACTCACCCGGCCCGGGGATAGTCCAGAAACGCCATTTCAGTTCGCCGGTTGTGGCATCGTAAGCGGCGACGAAGCCGCGCACTCCGGAGTCGCCGCCGGAGGTTCCGACGATCACTTCGTCTTTCACAATCAGCGGAGCGCTGGTTGCGCCGTAGTGCTTTGCTTTGTCGGCGTACATCACATCCCACAGCAGGCGCCCGGAGCGCGCGTCCAGACAAAGCAAGTGAGCGTCGTCGGTTTCCATGTAGACAAAGTTTCGCCAGACTCCAACGCCGCGGTTCTTATGAGCTGCGGCATCGTCGAGCAGTCCTGCGCTCACCGGCCGCTGGTGATGCCAGATAACCCGACCTGTTCGGGCATCGAGCGCCCATGCATCGTTGGCCGCAGTGACGTACATTACGCCCCGGACGACCACGGGGGTCACTTCGAGCTTCTCGGAATTGGAGGCATGGAATATCCACGCTGCGCGAAGGCGCCCCACATTGGTCGCCGTGATTTCGTGCAAGGCGCTGTAGCGGCGGCCGGTGTAGTCGCCGTTATAGGAAGTCCAGTTGGCTGCGGGAGGCTGCGTTAGCAGGTCGTCCGGGCTCACGTTCACGTCGGCAACAACGGGAGTCTGCCCCGGTTGTGCCCCCTGCTGTCCCGCTGTGGAAACGCAGTACAGACTGAAAGCGGCCAGTGCAGCCACGGTGAATTCTTTCTTGAATGATTTCATTTCAGTGGTTTTCTGGCGCGCCCACTTGAACTTCCTGAAGAGCGCCACAGTCCAGGCCGTTCGAGTCTTCGAGATGAAGCGAGATGCGGGAGGACTTTGCAGGAGGAGTTAACTCTGTCTCCAGCACGACAAGATCCGTGGGGTCTACCTGAGTCAGAGGCATCGTCGCGACGCTGGCGCCGTGTTCATTGTAAAGGTGCGCGATTAAACGTCCTGCGAAAAATACTCCGAAGGAACCTGAGAGCCGGATGTGGCCACTTTCCAAACGCGTCGCCTGAAGAGGACGTACCACGATGCCCGCATCCTCCACGCCGTGGAACTCGCTGCCGGTGCGGGTGGGAAACCATTCCGTGTCGAGATCGCGAGTCTCGCCCGGCCGCAACTGGACGAGCGGGCTATTGATCTCGGCTTCAAGATAAATGGGAATTCCATCGCCGCCGGTAGTCAGCGAAGGTTCGCCCTCGGAATTCAGTCTCATCTCGGGACCATTCATCCAAAAAATAACTGATGCCTTGCCGGGATAGGTTTCGTTTTTTTCGTAGCGGAAGCGCTCGACCATGGCATAGCGCGTGTCGGCGTCAACCACCGTGAGCCAGCCTGGCGTCGAGTCGAGCCATAGTTCCGCGGCGAGGTGCACATAGTGCAGCGCGAAGAGGCCGTCGTTCCTGACGGAGACGGCTGGATTCTCTGCCGGACCGAAGCGCACGTAGTAACGGTTCAGATAGCTGCTGGATGGATTCGCGGGGGTGAAGGTCCAGAAATTATGGCTCGGTCGCGCGGGAGTGGACGAGTCGGCAGTGTTGTATTGCGAAACGGATTGCATCGACCACTCGATGTTATGCCCCGTCTTATTCTGCATGGTTGCGTGAAAACGAATTCGCGGCGAATCGGCGTCCAGGTGAATTGTGCGCCGGATCTGAATCCCGGTCTGCGGATCGGCGGGGCCAATCAGCTCGATTTCGCACTCCTGCCCTTCCGAAAGCTTTCGAAAGCTGTAAGGGCCGTCGTCGAGCAAATCGGAATTGCCCACCCACTGCTGTTCGCTGTCATTTCCTTCGGGCAAGAGCCATAGCTTATCGCCTCCGTAATTAAACCAATGGGATGGGTCGGGCGGCAGATATTTTCCTTCATATTTGGAATTCACGAAGAGGTACGGATGCCCGTTGAAAATCACCTGCATCAGTCGTCCGCCATTTTGCGGTACGACTTCCAGTTTGAGCCAGCGGTTCGAAAGCTCCTGTGCGCTCCAACCCTTATAATTCGTGGCCTCGACGCGGCACGACGAATTCGGCTGAGTCGACTCAGGTTTAGCCTGGGCCGGCGCTACGTTCAGGTTCAACAACCAAAGGAGCAAAGCCACCGTGAAGCCCCGCATCATTCCCTCTTTCTGGATCCGCGCAGCCATGATACATGTCCGGTGCGCGATCGGAGTTCGCACTCGCGCCTCGATCGTTTCTGAGAAAACTGCTTTCGGGTCGACGCACGTTTTCACGGAACGAAATGAAACCCAATCAAACGCAATAATTTGATTTGCGTCAAGCGGAATCTGTGGTATATCAGGTGCACCATTGGTGCTGCCACTCCCTGCGAAAGTGTTTTTCAGTGCGAATCATCAGTGCGGATTATGAGAAGAGCGACGTGACCTGGCGAATCGTCCCTGCGTTTGGATTAATCCTCATGCTCTTCGGCGCAATCGGCAATGTCTTTTGCCAGAAACCGAACGGCGAAGGGTTGGGCCCAGGTTCGAACCCGGACTCTTCCCGGGGGAAAAACATCTTCGAGTTGAAATGCGCGACTTGCCATGGACTCGATGGGCTCGGGGGTGAGCACGCGCCAGATATCATCCGCCGGGCCGCCGTGAAGGCCCTCTCGGATCCGGCGCTGGTCAACTTGATTCATGATGGGATTCCGGAAGAAGGGATGCCGAGTTTTCCGAGCATTGCCAAAGACGATGGCCAGGCGGTCGTTGCTTACTTGCGCTTGTTGCAGGGCAAGTCCGCTGGAGGCTCCGCGCCCGGCGATCCGGTCC
>Ga0307476_10002505_pt1 | contig 10994 bp, 5 predicted proteins | sample atmos_gasesECM2C_2_FD_203314 | JGI IMG/M metagenome (GOLD analysis project Ga0307476, IMG submission 203314) | Hardwood forest soil microbial communities from Morgan-Monroe State Forest, Indiana, United States - atmos_gasesECM2C_05 | ecosystem: Environmental > Terrestrial > Soil > Temperate... | reverse complement strand
AACATTGGACAGATTCTCGAGACCCATCTGGGGTGGGCTGCCAAGGGCTTGGGCGCCAAGATCGGCAAGATGCTGGAAGCCCAGCACGCGATCGTTGAACTGCGCAAGTTCTTGGGTCAGGTCTACAACGAGACCGGCGGCCAGAAGGAAGACATCAGATCCATGAGCGATGCCGAAGTCATCGAGTTGGCCAGCAACCTGAAGAAGGGCGTGCCGATGGCGACGCCGGTGTTCGACGGCGCCAGCGAAGAGGAAATCAAGAACCTTCTGACGCTTGCGGACCTGCCGACCTCCGGCCAGACCGTGTTGCACGACGGCCGCACCGGCGAACAGTTCGAACGGCCGGTCACGGTGGGCTACATGTACATGCTGAAGTTGAACCACTTGGTCGACGACAAGATGCATGCGCGCTCCACGGGACCGTACAGCCTGGTTACCCAGCAGCCGCTGGGCGGCAAGGCGCAGTTCGGCGGTCAGCGCTTCGGCGAGATGGAAGTGTGGGCGTTGGAGGCTTATGGCGCCGCGTACACCTTGCAGGAAATGCTCACGGTCAAGTCGGATGACGTGAACGGACGCACGCAGATGTACAAGGCGATTGTCGACGGCAACCACGAAATGAAAGCCGGCATGCCGGAATCGTTCAATGTCTTGGTCAAGGAGATACGTTCCTTGGCCATCAACATCGAACTAGAGAGCGAGGCCTAATCAATGAAAGACTTACTCAAATTGTTCAAGCAGCAAGTGCCGGTCGAGAATTTCGATTCGATCAAGATCGGTCTCGCCTCGCCGGACATGATCCGCTCCTGGTCGTACGGCGAAGTAAAAAAGCCGGAAACCATCAACTACCGCACCTTCAAGCCGGAACGCGACGGTCTGTTCTGCGCGAAGATCTTCGGACCCGTGAAGGACTACGAGTGCCTGTGCGGCAAGTACAAGCGCCTGAAGCATCGCGGCGTGGTGTGCGAGAAGTGCGGCGTCGAAGTGACGCAGTCCAAGGTGCGGCGCGAGCGCATGGGCCACATCGAGCTCGCGAGCCCGACAGCGCACATCTGGTTCTTGAAGTCGCTGCCCTCGCGCATCGGCTTGATGCTCGATATGACCTTGCGCGAAATCGAGCGCGTGCTGTACTTCGAGGCCTTCGTGGTCGTCGATCCCGGCATGACCTCACTGCAGCGCGGCCAATTGCTCACCGACGAGATGTATCTAGAGTCCATCGAAGAGCACGGCGATGAATTCGATGCGCGCATGGGCGCCGAGGCGGTTCATGAGCTGCTCAAGTCCATGGATCTGCCGTCCGAGGTGGTCAAAGTCCGCGAGGACATGGCCAACACCAACTCCGAGACGAAGATCAAGCGCCTCTCGAAGCGCTTGAAGCTCATCGAGGCGTTCATGGAGTCGGGCAACAAGCCGGAGTGGATGGTGCTCACCGTATTGCCGGTGCTGCCGCCCGATCTGCGTCCGTTGGTGCCGCTGGACGGCGGCCGTTTCGCGACTTCCGACTTGAACGACCTGTATCGCCGCGTCATCAACCGCAATAACCGCTTGCGCCGGCTGCTCGAGCTGAATGCGCCGGATATCATCGTGCGCAACGAAAAGCGCATGCTGCAAGAGGCTGTGGACGCGCTGCTCGACAACGGCCGCCGCGGCCGCGCCATCACCGGCACCAACAAGCGACCGCTCAAGTCCCTGGCCGACATGATCAAGGGCAAGCAGGGCCGGTTCCGTCAGAACCTGCTCGGCAAGCGCGTCGATTACTCCGGCCGTTCCGTCATCGTGGTCGGCCCGACGCTGCGACTGCACCAATGCGGATTGCCGAAGAAAATGGCGCTGGAGCTGTTCAAGCCCTTCATCTTCTCCAAGCTGCAGCTGCGCGGCGAAGCCTCGACCATCAAGGCTGCGAAGCGCCTGGTCGAGCGTGAAGGACCGGAAGTGTGGGACATCCTGGAAGAGGTGATCCGCGAACATCCGGTGCTGCTAAATCGCGCACCGACCTTGCACCGCCTCGGCATTCAGGCTTTCGAGCCGGTGCTGATCGAGGGCAAGGCGATCCAGCTGCATCCGCTGGTCTGCACGGCGTTCAACGCCGACTTCGACGGCGACCAAATGGCCGTGCACGTGCCTCTGTCCATCGAGGCGCAGCTGGAAGCGCGCGCGCTGATGATGTCGTCCAACAACATCCTCTCGCCCGCGAATGGCGACCCCATCATCGTTCCGTCGCAAGACGTGGTGCTGGGCCTGTACTACATGACCCGCGAGCGCGTGGGCGCCAAGGGCGAGGGCATGGCGTTCAATGACGTCGCCGAAGTGCATCGTGCCTACGAGAGCCGCCATCTCGACCTGCAAGCCAAGGTCAAAGTGCGTCTGGTCGAGCACATCCGCGATGCCGGCGGCCAGCTGGTCAAGAATGTCCGCGTGGTCGATACCACCGCCGGCCGCGCTTTGCTGTCCGAGATCCTGCCGAAGGGTCTGTCGTTCGATGCCATCAACCAGGACATGACCAAGAAGATCATTTCCGGAACGATCAACGCGTGCTACCGCACCGTCGGTCTCAAGGAAACGGTCGTGTTCGCCGATCAGCTCATGTACACCGGCTTCCAATACGCGACCCGCGCGGGCGTGTCGATCGGTGTCGATGACATGGTCGTGCCGCAACAGAAGCTCAAGATCCTGGCGACAGCCGAAAAAGAGGTGAAGGAGATCCAGGAGCAGTACTCCTCCGGCCTCGTCACCAACGGCGAGCGCTACAACAAGGTGGTCGACATCTGGTCGCGAACCAATGACCAAGTGGCCAAGGCCATGATGGAGAAGTTGGGAACCGACGAGGTCACCGACACCAAGGGCAACAAGGTCCGTCAGAAGTCGTTCAATTCGATCTTCATGATGGCCGACTCGGGCGCGCGCGGTTCCGCGGCGCAGATCCGCCAGCTGGCCGGCATGCGCGGCCTGATGGCGAAGCCGGACGGTTCCATCATCGAAACGCCGATCACGGCAAATTTTCGCGAAGGCTTGAACGTACTGCAGTACTTCATCTCGACTCACGGCGCGCGTAAAGGCTTGGCCGATACCGCGTTGAAGACGGCCAACTCCGGCTACCTGACACGCCGCTTGGTCGACGTGGCCCAGGACCTGGTGGTCACCGAGATCGACTGCGGCACGGTCAACGGCCTGTCCATCACCCCGATCGTCGAAGGCGGCGATGTGGTTGAAGGCCTGGGCGAGCGCGTATTGGGCCGTGTGGTCTCCGAGGACGTGGTCGTCGCCTCGAGCGGCGAGGTGCTGGTCAAGGCCGGCGTCTTGATCGACGAAAAATTGGTCAAGCTGCTGGAGAAGATGGGCATCGATCAGGTCATGGTGCGTTCGCCCATCACCTGCGAAACCCGCTACGGTGTTTGCGCGCAATGCTACGGCCGAGACCTCGGCCGCGGGCATCGCATCAACATGGGCGAGGCGGTCGGCGTCATCGCGGCGCAATCGATCGGCGAGCCGGGCACGCAGCTCACCATGCGTACCTTCCACGTCGGCGGCGCGGCTTCGCGAGCGGCGGCGGCCAACGGCGTTGAAGTCAAGAGCAAGGGCACGATTCGCCTGCACAACATCAAGACGGTGCGCCACGAGAAAGGGCACCTGGTCGCGGTGTCGCGCTCCGGTGAATTGGGCGTCGTAGACGAGTTCGGCCGCGAGCGTGAGCGCTACAAGATTCCGTATGGCGCCACCATCACGGTAAACGACGGCGATGTAGTGGCAGCGGGCCAATCGGTCGCAAACTGGGATCCGCATACCCACCCGGTGGTCACGGAAGTGGCCGGCATGATCAAGTTCTCCGATTTCGTCGACGGCATCACCGTCACGACGCAGGTGGACGATGTCACCGGCCTGTCCAGCACCGTGGTCTTGGATCCGAAGCAGCGCGGCTCGGGCGGCAAGGACCTGCGGCCGGTGGTGCGCTTGACCAACGCCAAGGGCAAGGAAGTGACCTTCGCCAACACGGACATTCCGGCGGTGTACGCACTGCCGGCGGGCGCGATCGTCAGCCTGGAGGACGGTTCCAAGGTGTCGGTGGGCGATGTCATTGCGCGTATCCCGCAGGAGTCCTCGAAGACTCGCGACATCACCGGCGGTCTGCCGCGCGTCGCCGACTTGTTCGAAGCCCGCAAGCCGAAGGATTCCGCGATTCTCGCGGAGCGCTCGGGCACGGTGAGTTTCGGCAAGGAGACCAAGGGCAAGCGCCGCTTGATCATCACCAACGAAGGCACGGACAAGTACGAGGAGCTGATTCCGAAGTGGCGGCATCTCAACGTGTTCGAAGGCGAACAAGTCGAGAAGGGCGAGGTCATCGCCGACGGCGAGCCGAACCCGCACGACATCCTGCGCTTGCAGGGCGTGGAGGCGCTGGCGAATTACCTGGTTCGCGAGATCCAGGACGTGTACCGCCTGCAGGGCGTGAAGATCAACGACAAGCATATCGAGGTGATCGTGCGCCAGATGCTGCGCAAGATCGAAGTGCTGGATGCCGGCGATTCGGCGCTGCTGCGCGGCGAGCAGATGGATCGCGGCAGACTGCTCGATGTCATCGCGAAGCAAAAGACCGAGGGCAAGCACCAGTCGACCTGGGAGCCGCTGTTGTTGGGTATCACCAAGGCGTCGTTGGCGACGGAATCCTTCATTTCGGCAGCATCGTTCCAAGAGACCACCCGCGTCCTCACCGAGGCGGCGGTACGGGGCTTGAAGGACGATCTGCGGGGCCTGAAGGAAAACGTCATCGTTGGGCGCCTCATTCCCGCCGGAACCGGCTTCGCGTATCATGCGCGGCGTCGACGCGCCTCGGACGACAGCCGTCGCCGCAGTTTCATGGATGTCGGCGGCGCAATGGGCGACTCGGACGACGCAGTACCGGCGGGGGACACAGAAGCGGCAGAATAGAGCAACAAGAAGTATTTAAAAAAAATATGGCCTCGGGCTCTTTTGGGTTCGAGGCCTTTTTTTTAATGGCGCAATCCGGTACGAACTCTGTGCACGCGGGTTCAGGCGCCGGCTTGAATCTCCGTGCGCATAATCAATCCGACCGGCAGCGCTCGACCCGGCATGATGTTTCCGTGGTCATCGAGAACATCCCAGCCCGAGTTGGCAATGTAGTAAAAATAATCGCCGACGACGACTCCATGCGTCGGATCGCCAAGCGAGGATGTCGCACGTTCAATAATGCTCTCCGCGACGATTCCCGTATTTGCGCCGTCGAGCGTGAATAGCATCACTCTCTCCGGTGAGGTGCCGTTTTGCGTCGCTATCAAGAGATGGCCAACGGCGTAAAGCCCGTCGATGCCGCTCAAAGCGTGCGTGCCCGACATGGGAATCCACTCGACGTGTTTGCTGTTCAGATCGAGCAGCCCCAAGCCGCGTACATAGTCCGGCACGAAAAGATGGGTGCCGTCCGCGAGCGCCGCCGGTGTCTGCGGGGATACGAAATCGCCGGCATCGATGCGTTTGATCTGCAGTCCGCTGCCGCTGACCCGGTACACGCCGCCATGCTCGCCGTCGGACACGATCGGATCGCCGTTCACCGCCAACGCCATGTCGCCCAAAGCGGCCTTGGGCGGACCCTCGACGCGGTGCAAAAGCTTTCCCGAACGCAGATCGTATTGCAGGATGACCGATCTTCCCCAATCCTCTTTTGCGGCGGCCGCAAACCCATCCAATGCCACTTCTGTTGCCCAGAGCAGGCGGCGGCGTGGGTCGACTTTCAGGGCCATCATGGGCCAGTGATCCGGCCCGCTTGCGAACACCCTTGCATGGCCGGCCATGTCCAATTGCAGAATCTGTTTTCCAAGCACCGTGCTGATATAGAAATGCCTGGACTCAGGATCGTAATCGATGTCCTCAGGGACAAGCGCCGTGTGTCCCAAGCGGAAAGCTTCGCTGGCCTTGGATTTGCCCGCGGCATTCACGGCCATGCTGGCGTAAATGTCTTGGTACCTGGGCAGGCCGCGCAGCGGGTCGAAGGATTTGGCCTTCAGCACCTCCTCATTCGCCTGGCCCATTGCCACGAATTGACTAAAGCTCTGCAGCGCCGCGTCGGTCTTGCCGGCGAAGGATTGCGCGCTCATGAGTTGCAAAGTGCCGCGCGGTGAGCCATTGAGAAATGAATACATCGACTGCGCGGTCGAAAGGTATGCCGCGGAGTCGCCGCTCTCGTGCGCGCGGCGCAGCTCGCCCTGCAGTCGCGCGAATTGATCGATTGCCGCCGGCGCCGGTGTGGATTGCGCGTAAGGCGCGAGGGGAAAAATAACCGCCAGAGCGCCGGCGATCACTTGTGTCAGAGCGTTCATCGCGCAAGTCTCCGCCAACGTCCGATAGACCGCAATTTTCGAAGGTCAAACCTGTGCAGCGATGGAGACGTGATTCGAATCACGTTTTTATCCGCCGGCGCGATTATTCTTGGCGACATGCTGTTTCTTTCCGCCTTTGCCCGCCTTATTCCCCGTGAACCCGAGGCCAACGATTTGCTTGCCGAATCGCATGCAGCCCTCGGACACGTGGGGTTGACCGTCATCGCCATCGTCTTCGTGCTCATCACCTTCTGGAAAAGCTGATCATAAGCTAGCAATTCGCGTTGCCGCGCCGGCCTGCCAGGCCTGGCACCGATGATCGCGCACGGCATCTACAATGCGGTGATCCTGTCGCTGCAAGTTCGCATGTGAGTCATCAGCCGGCCGCGCAAAGCATATCGGGGAGGTCGCGCATGCGTTCGAAGGTATGGTGCGCGCCGGCCTCGATCAAGCGCTGTTTGGGTGTCAGCGCGCAATAGCCGAACACGGTCATGCCTGCCGCCACGCCGGCCCTGACGCCGGTGGGCGTATCTTCGATCACGGCGCAGTCAGCGGGCATGACGCCTTGTTGACGTGCCGCGTACAAGAACACATCAGGGAAGGGCTTGCTCTGCGCAACCTCGGTGACGCTGTACATTTTCCCGCGAAATTGCGGCAATAGGCCCGTGATCCCCAATGTTGTATGCATTTTTTCGTGAGTCCCGCTCGAGGCCACACAGTAGGGCGTGCGCAGCGACGCCAACACCGCCTCGATTCCGGGAACCGCCTTCAGTTCTGCTTTCAATGCGGCCGCGGATCGCGCCTGGTATTCGGAAACAAACTGCTGCGGGACCGGACGGCCCAGCAGCTTCGTGATGATTTCCAGGCATTGCGGCATGGAACGGCCGACAAATCGTTCGAACATGTCCTCGAGCGTCAACGCGATCCCCACTTCGTTCAGCATTTGGGCGAACACCCGATTGGTGATCAATTCGCTATCCACGAGCACGCCGTCGCAATCGAAGATCACCAAGCCGAATCGCTTCATGGACGAAAGGCGGCGCGGCGCGATACCTGACCGGGTGATTGCCGGGTCGCCGTCATTGTTTGCCAGGCGCCGAACCCGTCGATGCGGTTTGGAGTCCTTTTTCCGCCATCCGGCGCCCGGGCGCCGTCACGAGGGCCTTCTCGAATTCCGCCCGCGCCTCAGTCCGCTGCCCGCGGCGAAGCAGAAACGCCCCCAGCAGCTCATGCGTCGGTTGGTCGATCGCCGGCGGACCGAAAGCAATCGGCAGCGTCGCTTCGAGGACGACAGCCCGGCGCAGCAGCTTTTCGGCCGCCGCCGGATTGTGCTCCCGCTCGGCCATCAGCCCCTCTGCCTCATCGAGAAGGATCTCCGGCCGGACGCGATCCGTGGGATCGGGGTCGTTGCGCTTTGTCTCCCAATCGACCACGGTGCGAGAGAGGGTTTCGAGTTTGACGATGGCCTCGCGCGCGGCCGCGAGATGTCCCTGAGCGATCTCCCCTAACGCGCGAGCGAACGCAAAGTCGAGCTGCGCGCCGGGTCCTGCGTTCACCGGCACCGTCCAGCCGGCGACCTCGCCATTCCAATCTCCCGTCTCGAGCAGGTAGCGCAATCTCATATTGGCAAAAGAACCGGTCATGCTGGCGTCAGGGTCCATCGAATGCGAGGGATGCTCCGTGGGCAGCGCCGCTTGCATCGCCGCACGGCACGCCGCAAGCGTGCTTCTCGCGGCTTCCACATCCCCGAGCTGAAGGTATGCGTACCCGAGCCAACTCGGATAGTGGCCGCAGCCAAACGCCCCTTTCCCCGATGAGGCCAGGAGCGAGCGGTTGACGGCCGCGATCGCGGCGACGTTGGCATCGACGGTGGCCTGCCACATGCCGAGAGCGAGGAAAATGTGCGACGTCATGTGCTGCGCATGACCTGCGTCAGGCGCGATCTTGGCGTACAGCCTCGCGGCTCGAAGCCCCAGGGGTGCGTGTGCCGGGTCATCGTAGCTGTGAATCAGGTAGTGAAGAAGGCCGGGATGGTCTCGATGACCGATCCAAGCATCCTCGAGCACGGCCGCTGCTCGCATGTAAGTCGCGACGTCGCGCCCGCCGTGCGCACTTCCCAGGATCGAAAGCCCATAGAATGCTGCCGCGTCGACGTCATCCGGGTAGCGGGCGTATAGCTTCGCCATCGCTTCTTCGTACCGGGCGTCGCGATCCTGTTTCGTCCCCTCGCCGTAGAGAATCTCAACCGCGTCCAGATAGGCCTTCTCACGATCTGTCTGCGCCTTGGAGCGACGCACCGCCGCCGTTGGTGCAAATTTGCCGAGCGCGGCGCGGGCGGATTCGAGGTCCTGCTGCATCCAGACAGGATGATTGAACGTCATTGCCTCGCCCCAGTACGCCATCGCGAAATCCGCATCCGCCGACTCAGCGCGGCGAAAGGCGGCCGCGGCGGAGGCGTACTCAAAATCGTGCAGCAAGGCGAGGCCCTCGAGAAAGTCGGCCTGCGCCGCGGCAGCGCCTGAATTGGCGAACGCGACGTGCCCGTATTCCGGCGCAGCGACCGCGGACCATCCGGCCAGGAAGGCGACCGTTGCGAGCACACCTCTGGCTGAAAACATGAGGATACCCCTACAGAAAATGCGGCAGATCCGCAACGGCGCGTTCGAGCGGCTCCGTGTTTCCGGTTAGCATAGCGGGTCTGCCAGGAGTTGGATAACTATGCATCGATGGCCTGCGCTCTGCCTTATGCTGCTGGCTGCCTACAGCCAGGCTGCGGAATCGCCCGCCTTCAGCGCCAATCAGCTCACGGCTCTGCCGTTGAGTGAGTGGCTCACAAACGGCGGGAATATCTACAACCAGCGCTATTCGCCTTTGGCGGAAATCACTGCGGGCAACGTCGGAACGCTGAAGGCCGATTGGCAAACGCATTTGAATGGCTCAGGCATGGGGCCGCCGTTCTCCGGCGAGGCGCAGCCCATCGTTGAAAACGGCGTGATCTTTGTTCCCACCGGCGCCGACGACGTGTTTGCAATCGACGTCGAGACCGGCAAGCCGCTTTGGGTATATCAAGCGCACCTGGAAAAAACCATCTCGACGGTGTGCTGCGGTTGGACGAGCCGCGGCGTCGCGATCGGCGAGGGGAAGGTGTTCCTAGGAAGGCTTGACGGCGCCCTCGTCGCGTTGGATCAGCGTACCGGCAAGCAGATTTGGTCGGTCCAGGCGGAACGCTGGCAGGACGGCTTCACCATTACAAGTGCGCCGCTGTACTTCGACGGCATGATCATCAGCGGCTTTGCCGGCGGCGAGCTGGCCTCGCGCGGACGGGTCAGGGCATTTAGCGCCAAGAACGGCAAGCCCCTGTGGACCTTCTACACGATACCCGGACCCGGAGAACCGGGTCACGAGAGCTGGCCGCAGGACAATTCTTCGTGGCAATACGGCGGCGCCATGGTGTGGCAAACGCCCGCCGTCGATCCGAAACGCGGGCTCCTGTACTTTTCCACCGGCAATGCGGGGCCGGATTTCAACGGCAGCCTGCGCAAGGGCGACAACCTGTTTTCCGTATCGATCGTTGCCATCGAAGCCAAGACGGGCAAGTACCGCTGGCACTTTCAGCAGGTGCATCATGACCTGTGGGATTACGACTCTCCGAGCCCCGTCGTGCTGTTTGATCTGGAGTACAACGGCCAGCTTCGCGAGGCGATTGCGGAAATCGGCAAGACCGGATGGGTCTATATTCTCGATCGAGTCACGGGCGAGCCGCTGCTCGGCATCGACGAAATGCCCGTCCCGCAAGAAGTTCGTCAGAACACCGCGGCCACGCAACCGTACCCCAGGGGCGATGCGGTCGTCCCGCATGCGATCGACATTCCGCCCGCGGGATTTCGCTTGGTCAACGGCGGCCAGATCTTCACGCCTTACTGGGACCAGGCGGTGGTGGCAAAGCCGAGCCCATGGGGCGGTACCAATTGGCCTCCCAGTTCCTACGACCCGCGGCAAGGATTTCTGTTTGTTTGCGCGAACGATCAGATGGGCCGATTCCTGGTCGGGCCTTCCCATGAGCCCAAGCCAGGGAGCCCTTACACCCAGGGTCTCTTCGGCTTCTCGGACATCCCGCTCAACGGCATTTTCGCGGCCGTCGACATGCGCACCAATAAGATCGTGTGGCGTCAACGCTGGAAAGACAGCTGCTACAGCGGCTCGACGGCCACCGCGGGCGACTTGGTGTTCACCGGCCGCAACGATGGGCGCGTCGTCGCGCTCGATTCCCGCAACGGCGATGTGCTGTGGGAGTTTCAGACCGGCGCCGGTGTCAACGCGACGGCCAGCGTATTCCAATTTCGCGGGCACGAGAAAGTCGCCATCGTCTCGGCGGGCAACAACTTTGCCGGCAGTCCGGCAGGCGACAGCCTGTGGCTGTTTTCACTCCAGGGCGATCTGCCGCCCTCCGATCCCCCGGCGGCGCTCGCCGCGAGAGCGACCGCGGTGTCTCTCAATGGCGGAAATACGACGAATGGTGCGCGGGTGTTCGCCCAGGTCTGTGCGGCATGCCATGGCGAGGAGGGCAAGGGCGGGCACGGCGCCGGCCCCGACATCACCAAGGTCAAGACGCTCGAGCTGGTTGCGAACACCGTGATTTCCGGAAAGAACAACATGCCGCCCTTCGCAGCC
>Ga0307476_10002504_pt1 | contig 10996 bp, 5 predicted proteins | sample atmos_gasesECM2C_2_FD_203314 | JGI IMG/M metagenome (GOLD analysis project Ga0307476, IMG submission 203314) | Hardwood forest soil microbial communities from Morgan-Monroe State Forest, Indiana, United States - atmos_gasesECM2C_05 | ecosystem: Environmental > Terrestrial > Soil > Temperate... | reverse complement strand
GCATCAGGGTTGGATTCGTAGTAAAACCCTTGATGTAGGGTTGCCGATAGAGCTCGAGCATGCTGGCCTTGTCGGCTCCGTCGGCAAAAATCTGAACCCGCAATTCAGACACGGACTTCATCTTTATTATTAGACTCCTTCAAACTGGAGCAGAGAATCCAGTCAGCGGCTTCGCGTAACGATCGCACCGTGGCCTCCGGAGGCTGCGTCGGCGTCCTCTCGCGGTAACCGTAATCGATCAAAACCGTCTTGCAACCTGCGGCGTGGCCGGCATCAATGTCACGCCAGCGATCGCCCACGAAATAACTGCGTGAGAGATCGATATTGTGCTTGCGCTGGGCCTCGAATAACAAGCCGGGCAGGGGCTTGCGGCAAGCGCAATGATCCGCATCGTCATGATAACAGACGAAGATATCATCGATAGGCAGAGAGGACGAAAGCGCCTGATGGATCGCTTCGACGACAGCGCGCGTCTGTGTGCCGCGCGAGACATCGGGCTGGTTGGTGATCACAAACAGACCGAATCCGTGCGCCTTCAGGTCGAGCAGCGACGACTCAACCTCGGGCAGCAGTTCGAGTTCTTCGACTCCGGACGGTGGAAACGGCTTTCCGTCGCGCACTACAGCGCGGTTGAGGACACCGTCGCGGTCGAGGAACACCGCCGGACGAAGTTGCCCACCGCCGAGAGCAGCCGACTCCCACTTGGTTGGCCGCTGCTTCACCGCAGGATGCGATACCAGCAAATGCCACACGACGGCCTGGAACGCCTCGGTGTGCGGGGTGATGTGGGCCGCGTTCACTGTAGGAATAAGGATGCAAACATCGGCGACCTTGGCGGTATAACCGCCGTCCCGGCCGACAATGCCCACGATTTTCGCGCCTGTCGTCTTTGTGTACTGCAGAGCGGTAACTAGATTGGGGCTGACATTCTTTTCAAGATCGCCGCCACCCACTGAAAAGACAAGAACAAGATCGTTCGCGCGCAAGCGGCTGACTCGCAGCCACGCTTCGAACACAGTTGCCCAACCTTCGTCGTTTACCCGCGCCGTAAGCTCGGAAACATTGTCGGTCGGAGCGTAAGCTTCTATCCCCGCGATCTTGCGGAAGTCGTTTACGGCATGCGAGGCGTTGGCGGCACTGCCTCCTACACCAAGGATGAACAGGCGTCCACCCGACGCGCGCGTCAGCGCCAGCAACGAGGCTGCACTCTCGATGCTGTCGGCGTCCAGATGGTCGATTAGTTCTTTGGCTTCTGCCAGAAACTGTTGCGCGAATGTATTCATCGTGGCCATGGTTACGATTCCTGGCGCGCTTCACGTGCGGCCAGGAATTCAGATGTCCCCCTCAGTCCCTCGGGCGACCCGATCTCGTAGAACCGCTCTTGCACTTCAATCGCCGCCAGTTCCTTGCGCACCAGCAGATCCGCGTACAGCTCGGCCAGATCGAGAGACTTTTCCGCTGGCAGACCTTGGAATGCTTCGCGGCGAAAGACGCCCAGCCCGTAGTCGATATAATGCATGCGCGGAGTGCGGTTGGTCTTGCTGTACGCCAGAATCTTTCCTCCTTCGACTCCGCCGCCTTCGAACTCGACGTTGCTGGTATCCCATTTTCCTTCGTTGCGAAAGACGGTCATCATTCCCAACACATTCGCAGCTTGAAACTTCTGGGCGATGGCAGCGTAGTCGCAAGGAAGATAAGAATCACCATACATCACGAAGAAAGAGTCGCCTAAGTGGGGCAAGGCGTTCCTGACGGCCCCCGCCGTGCCCAACAAAACCGGCCCGTCGAATGAGTAGTCTACCTGAAGGCCCAGGGCGGCGCCGTCGCCGATGGCGCGCCGAATCAACTCACCGAGATGCCCCACACAGAATACGACGCGACCGATACCCCTCGACTGCAGCAGGCGCAGTTGATGCACGGCAAAGGGCTCCCCGTTCACTTCGAGCAGCGACTTCGGCACGGTCTCCGTCAAAGGCCGCAGGCGGGTCGCCAGGCCGCCGGCGAGAATCGCAACCGTCAACGCTGGATTCGGCAAGGGATTCTCCTACGAATGTGCCACCACCGTAGTTCCGGCAAAGTCGAACTGCATGCGGACCTCGCGAAGTCCCGCATTTCGCATAATCCCCCGGAGACGGGTCTTCTCTTCTGTGTAAAACATGAGGAATCCGCCTCCGCCGGCGCCGATGAGTTTGCCGCCGAGCGCGCCGTTGGCGATCGCGAGTTCATACAACCGATCGATTTCGCTGCTGCTCATGCCCGGAGACCGTTTCTTCTTGTGCTTCCAGTGCACATTCATCAAATCGGCAAACTTCCTTAAGTCCCCGGCCAGCAGAGCGTCCCGGCTCTCGATCCCCAATTGTTTGGTGAAGTGAAGATTTTCGATCATCTCAGAGTTATTCTGCTTGGTTCTTGAATCCTGGTCGCGAAGAATGTCAGACGCATTGCGCGAGCTCCCGGTGAAGAACAAGAGCAGGTTATCTTCGAGGTTCGCTAAAGTCTCCGCGGGGATTTTCAGAGGTTCGACGAGCACCCGATCATCCGGCAAGAACTGGAAGGATGTAATGCCGCCAAAAGCGGCAATGTATTGGTCCTGCTTGCCAATGGGTTCGTTGAGCAATTTTAATTCGATGTGACAAGCCTGCTCCGCGAGGTCTCGCGGCGGGACAAAATCTCGCTTGAGCGTATGTAGAGCGCACAGCAGGGCGGTGGTGAAGCTGCCGGAAGAGCCCATCCCGGTGCCGGCCGGGATGTCGGATAGGCTGACAATTTCAAGGTACGGCCCGGCTATGCCAGTCAACTTCAGGGCCTCGCGGATGATGGGGTGCTGTATCTCCTCGACGCGCTCGACATCTTCGAACTTGGAGTATTTGATAATGATCCGGGGACGAAACGCTTCATTGATGGTGATATAGACATACCGGCTGATAGCGGCGGAGATAACAAAGCCACTATGCTGCCGGTAATAGGACGGGAGGTCGGTGCCGCCGCCGCCGAGGCAGATTCTCAGCGGACTCCGAGTGATGATCATCGAGCGGACCCGCGTCCCGGGCAACACGCATTCGCAGGAATCATCCTCAAATCATATGCGAAGCGGCTCTCGCAGGTCGAGCGCAAGAGTCCGCGCCTAGCCCGTCATTCCACTTCGAAGTCAACCGAACGGGTCTTGCTGGTGCCGCCTGCTGAATCCATGGCCCGCAACTCCACCCGATAAGAACCAGGCGCCAGCGTAGCAACCGGCAACTTGAGTCCCATTGGAATCACGGGAACCCCATCTTTTCCCTTGGGGAGTCTGTTACGGACGTGAAGCTTCTCCTCTCCACTCTTGGGTTCCAGAACTCTTAGGTCAAATGCTACGTCCGGAGGATTCGGATTTTTCATGAGCGGCTCGTAGACCTCCGCGTAGATGGCGGCATTGTCGGTTTTCTTGAAATGGTTGCACGCAGACGGCGAAATCTGAAAGCCCGACACCACCAAAGGAGTTCTATCTTCCAACAGTTGACTGTCCATATCCAACGCAATGTCGGCAGCGCGGCGAACATTGTTGCTGAGCGCCACACCGCTGATGCTGAATTCCTGACCGCGGTACGAGTCGATTGAGAGTGGCGCTTCCAATTTGCCAAAGCTCTGGTTGCCGGAACTGAAAACGACTTTCAGTTTGTACTCGCCTGAAGCGATCCCAAACTGGTTTTCATAATTAAAAGGCTGTTTCTGGAATTCCTCGACTTGCTTCTTGTCTTCTAAGTCAAGGTTCACGGTATCGCTAAAGCGCGCCGCGATCGACGCGTCCGGCTTGTAAGCGATACCTAAGATGTTGATGGCTGCGTGTTGTTTCCCTTTCACTTTTTCAAACTTCAGCGCCGCGGAAGGAATCTGCAACGCAAGGTGGACCTGGGCCGTGTTGGCCGAAGTATAAAAGAAGGGAGCCTGCATCAAGGCGGTGACGTTGCCCTGCATCTCGCCGCCGGCGCGGCTCTCCAGGTCTTTCTCGATCGGATTGCCGGCTAGGAGATCCGCCGGCCGCACGTTGCAGTAGCCGCTGCGGGCGCGGACATTGGTTCCTCCACGTTCCACTTTGACCTTCAACGTGTGGCAACTCCCTTCGGCCGAAACTCCTGGCTTATAGCCAAGGAGGTAGTACTGGTTTTGATCCTTAGCGATCCTTTCCAGACCACCCAGCAAATCATTGGTGTTGAGGATGACAAATCCGCCCGTGCCGTCGGCTAGCTGATAGAGAACCTGCTGATTGTCAGAAGCGCTCGGAGGGAATTGGGGAACAATCTGCCTGGGCTGATTGTAGGGATTGTTGAGGCTATTGTTGTATGCAGCTCCGCCGGGAGTTCCGCTGCTGCCACCGGTCCTGCCGCCCCCTCCAGTTCCGCCGCCTGTGCCACCTCCGCCGCCCTTGCCACCACCTCCAGTTCCACCGCCGCCGGTTCCACCACCCCCGGTCCCACCACCCCCGGTTCCGCCGCCGCCGGTTCCACCGCCACCATGACCGCCACCACCACCCCCTCCTCCGCCGCCATGTTGTGCGGGAAGGGCATCCATTTCAGTAAAAGCAGCCAAACGGAGCATTGGCTGAGAGTCCCTTCCCGAATAGTGAAGTGTGGCTGGAACGTAAGATGCTACCAGGGAATGAGTCGAAGGCGGCGCCAGACGGCCGTGTGGCCCCGATACATTTGGAGTCACCAAACCGCGGACATCGATCGGATAAATGGCAACGTTCGATTTGTTACAGGTATCGATGACGGCGGTCAGTTCCGACTGGTATTCGGTATTCATCGGAAAACCAGAGGTCAGCATGACCAAGGTCTTGCGGCCCGGCACAGTCGAGAGGCCCTTCGCCAAGCTGCGCAGGGCAAGCAGCGCAGTTTGGACGCCGAAGTCAGCTTCCGCATTACTCAAAGATGGTCCAAGGGATGGAGCTCCTAGAGACGCCACCATTACCGGTGGCTGTGCGTTCGGCGAAACTGACGATCCTTTTAAGCCCGCGACCACCTGCTTCAAGCGCTCCGCATCGGCCGTAAAGTTTTGCGAGATATGCACGGTACCGCCAAAGTCTGCAATGGCGATCAAATGGTCGGGGCCGGCATTCGCATCAATAAACTTTGCGGCTGCGTCGCGGGCTCTGGCTTGATCGCCCATGTCCATCGTGGAGTTGTCAAAGAACAGGACCATGTAGTGGGGTTGTGGCTTGGCAGAACCGGTGCTGTCCTCAAAAGAGAAACTGGTGACGGTCTGCTCCTTGCCGTCTTCCCAAACTTTGAAGTCTTTCTGCGCAAGATCAGCTACGTAGTTTCCTTTCTTGTCGGTCACCACGGTATCCACTAGCACCAACCGCGTCTCGGCCCGGATCAACGGGGCGTCGGCCGCGTCGGCCGCGGCCGGCTGCTGGGCATACACCACGGGGTTGTTCGAGCCTAATTCGAGGAATGTCCAGCCACTGGCCAGACAGATCAGACCAATCAGAAGAACCAGCCGGCGATCACGCACACTTCACCTCCAAGATGTCTGTCTAACGAATCTCCACCGTTCCGTTTTCTGCGGACATCAGTTGCCCTTCCGCGTCCCTTACCACTAGCCGGACCAGATAGCTTCCCGGCTTTACGTCGAAGCTCGTCTTGAGCGTGATACCGGAGCCCAGCTTATGGTCCAAAGTCTCATCCTTCAAGTTCATGGTGAGGGTCTTTTCGATTCCCTGAAGAAAGCTGCCATTGCGATTAAACACAGCCGAGACACAGGTCAAAACATTGTTATTTCGGCCTTCGACTTTTCTGAAGCGCAGATGTCTTACGTCCACGTCGGCGAGGACGACAAGCTTGGCATCCTGATCGCTAGCTTTAAAAAACTGCGTGTGCAGGTTGACCGGAAGATTGTGCAACTCCTCCTGGGAATACATTGCGTCTACAATTTCCTGTTTGGCTTGCTCGTCCGGATTGGCGAAGTTCTTGGGCGCGTAATAGCCGCGGCGGGCTTGCAAGGTCAGCTTTTGCGGGTTCTTCAGGGTCACTTTCAGGCTGTGAAAGCTGCCGTCGAGCTTCAGGTTTTGCGGAACGAAAGCCAGCACATAGGAATACTCGGGCGTCTCGGCCACACGGCGAAAACCCTCGTCGAGATCGTTGCTGTTATGGAAAAAGACGCCGCCAGTGCCGTTCGCCAAAACGGCGAGGAGGTCAGCTTGAGCGGAATCCGCCGCACTGTTGATCAAGAGCTTATCGCCAGGGGGGGCGCGCGTTAGAGTCGGATCTCCGAACGGAGTCGGGACGTACAGCCCGCGAGCATCAAGCGTATTGACGACAACCTGCGAGCGCACCGCACGATCGATGATATCAGTGTATTCGTACTCCAGTTGCGGAGTGATGAATCCAGGAGAAACCAGGACAACGCTCCGCTGGCCGGGCTTCCTGGACACGTTGCGGACCACATCACTTAGCAAGCCGAGGGATATCCGGCTTTCGTGGTCACCGGCACTCAACACACTTGCACTGGTGCCTTGTACCAACGCCGTGGCCATCTGTAGAGCCATCGATGAATTGCCGGGCGGCGGTGGGCTGCAAGCAATCGCATCCTGGATGCCCGCCAGCGTTGCCTGAGGATCGTTCTTGTTAAGGATGAGATCTGCCTGGTAGTAGCTGATATCCGGACAATCCTGCCCAAAACCGCGGCCGATGGGGCGAGGCTGCAGACGAAGCAAGGTCGCGTGGAGCTGAGCGTGATCGTCGGTAAAGTCCAGTGTCGTCTGGCCCGATGTAGTGAAGATGGCGGCACGATCCGTGGGCCGCAATGTGGCAAAGTGGCGTTCCGCGGCTTGCCGCACTCGCGCGAGATCGCCGAATTCCAAGTGCACATCGTCGAACAGGTAAGCCACGAAACGCTCAGGCGCAGGCGGAGCGTTCGCGGTATCCGGAGGATTCTCGGCGGCGAGAGTATCGCCGGAGTTCTCAACCGATTGACCGTGCGCCTTCGCCGCTAGAGCTCCCGGCTGTTCGACTTCGAACTGTGTGATCACTTGCGGCTTGCCTTTGTCGAAGACCTGAAAATCCTCCTGGCGAAGATTCCCGATGGCGCGTCCCTGGGAGTCGCGAACCACTGCGCGCACCACTACCAGCTTTACATTCACTTTGAACGTGGTGGGTTCGTCGTGGGTAGCAAGTTCCTCTGCATTCTGCTTACTCTCGGACTGGCTCTCAGATTGGGGAACGGGGCTGGCGGCGGGAGTCGACTGAGAGCCACCCTGGGCCAGGACAATCGTCGCGCAAACGAAAAACCAGATAGCGCTCACGAGACAAAGGAACAAGCTCCGGACGAAGAAGAGGCTTCCTATAGCGCGGCTGGTGATTATCCGCCTGGCTTCCGGAGAACTCCTCATAAACACTCCAGCAATCGCCGGGGGAAGGCAGGGCGTCCCTCGCAGTAGACGAACCCCATTAGTCGAGATTCCCTTTGGACCTCGAATGCTGCCGAACAGTGTACACCCGTCCCGGCCACCCTGCGAGGGGTGAGCGGCAACGGTGAAGTCAGCTCATTTCGTCCTCTGCGACTAGAACTTGAACCGCACCATGAGCTGCAGCTGTCGCGGCAGACCCGTGCCAGTATTGGGCGAGGCAGCGTTGTCGTTGTTGTTGTTGAAATTCACGGTGCTGCTGATGAGACCGAACCCCCCTTGCGGCGTTAGATTTGTTGCGTTCGCTCCCGGAGCATAGTTGAGCGTTAGCGATCCGGGATCGCCGAACTGAACGTGATTGAAAATGTTGAACGCTTGCGCGGCAAATTCCAGGGAGAGGCGCTCGGTGAGCTTTGTTTCCTTAGTCAGTGCCAGATCGATCTGCCAGCTATCCAAGGCACGAATAACCCCATTGGGCTCATTGCCGAAGCGAGTGAAGTTACCGTTAGCATCAACCGGTGGCGCTTGGAAGGCCGCGACGTTGATGTAAGGCACGCCCGGAGTATTCGGTGTGGCGGGCTGCTGGTGGGGCAAAGTCAGCGGTACACCCGGAACGATATCCGGCCGCTGGTTGGTCTGGTCGTTGCCGTCGGGAAGTAAGTAGGAAACGGGAAATCCGTTGAATGGGGAAGATGGATTGTTAATCGTAGGGTCCGCCAGGTCCATCTGGACGGTCAACGGATGCCCGGTATGCCAAAGGCCGATGCTGCTCAGTTCCCAGCCTCCCACGATTTTGCCCAAGACCCCGGAACTATTCAGAAAGGTTTTCCCCGGGCCGAAGGGGAGTTCATACACAGCATTCACTGCAACATTGTGTCGAATATCGTAAATGCTGGGACCCTTATCGCACTCCAGGCAATTCACATTCTCGGGCCCGGTCGACTCGCCTCCGCCGACTGACCCATCGTTGATCGAGTGCGACCAGGTGTACCGGGCTTGGAAAGAGAGCCCGTCTTTAAGTCGGCGCTCGAGTGATAATCCCAGGCCATTGTAAGTACTCGACCCAATATCACTCTTGCTGTCGACGGAACCGAACGGGTTTCCCTGCGGATAGAACGGGTCCAAGGTCCGGAAGCAATCCTGATCAATGGGATTGAATGTAACTGGTTCGGTGCACAGGTTCACTCCCCCTCGTGAGAAGAGTCGATCACCGCGGCTGCCAATATACTGCGCCGAGGCAAGAAAATTAGCAGGCAATTGGTGCTCCACCGTTGCTCCCCACGTCACAACGTATAAGTCCCGCCGTCCCTGGCGCTGCAACGCCCGCGGGTGGTTGGCCTGCTTGCTGGCGCTGGTCAATCCTGAAAAGGTAGGGTCCTGCTGTTCAAATTGAGACTCCAAATTCGGGCAAACACCGGTGAGGGCAGTGCAGGTCCCGAAACTGCTGACTTTAACCCTAAACGTGTCGCTTTCGAGTCCGGCGTTCAAGTCGTCATTCTGTGCAGCACCATGGTAGATGCCAAACCCGCCGCGGAACACCGTCTTCCCATGCAATGCGCTGGGTGCCCAAGCCAGCGCTAGCCGCGGATCGAAGTTCACATAGCTTTGGTTGTACAAAGCTGGGTTAGCCGGACATGGCGCGGTGTTAATCGGGCCCGGGCTTGGCGCTACGTTAAATGAACCGGTACCCAGACATACGCCATGGAACACGTTAAGGTCGAATACGGTGGTGCGATTGGTCGCCTCGTGGGCCAAGCCGTAATAGTCATAGCGCAAACCAGCCGTCAGAGTAAAAGTGGGGGTAACCTTCCATTCATCCTGGAAGTACGGCATAAGGAAATTGCGGCGCAGCCCGTGGCAGCACCAGGGCGCGATGTAGTCGATGCTGGTCAGCGAAGCCTGCGATAGGGAAAAGTCATCGCCGAACGTAAGAGCATTGTTGGAGGTTTGTCCCTGATTAAGTCGAACACGCCGATATTCCATCCCCGCCTTGAACGCGTGCCGCCCGCGAACCCACGTAAGATTGTCAACGAGCCCGAAGGTTGAACCGACCTCGATATCGGCGCTCGTGTTGTTCAAGCCAACAAAATCGTTAGTCGAGACAGCGTAGGGGAGTATGCTTCCTCCCGGATTGTGGAAGGGCGAGCGATTGACGTAGAACTTGACTTCGTTGAACACTGTGGGGGTAAAGGTGTGCTGCAGCGCAATCATGTAATTGGCCGGATGATTGATGATCGCCTGATTGTCCCCGGGAACGCTCGATGAAAAACTGGCGGGCGCGTTCCACAAGGCGATATCACGCTGTGCCCGGCCGTAAAGCAGGGTTTTCTCGTTGATCTGGTGGTCCATCCGCAGCAGCCAGGTATCTTCGTGGATTATCGTCTGCCTCCCAACCGTAAGCAGGTCTTCGTTGTTAGGATCGCCGTCGGCGGCGGGAGTCGCGCTTCCTTGATACTGGAAGAGGGCATCGGGCAGCACGAAACGCGGTGCGCACCCGTTAATCGTTCCTACTGATGCACGCCATGGGAAAGACTGCAGGATCGCGCAAAGTTGTGGCTCGAAACCGGCGGGTGACTGTGTCAGAACGTACTGCTGATAGCTTACGCTCTGCAGTCCGGGCTCCGCCGCCGGGGTGGTTGTGGTGTTGAAAGCGGCGCAGCAGACTCCCGAGGGCACCGTCATTTGCTCCCCGTTGACTTGTAACTGACGGATTCCTTCGTAGTTAAGGAAAAAGAAAGTCTTGTTCTTGACAATGGGCCCGCCGAACGACATCCCATACTGTCCCATCCGAAATGGGTTAATCGCTGCCTCTCCGTTTACACCGAAGTCGAGGAAGTTCCGCGCATCGAAATATGAGTTTCTGAGATAGCCGTATAAGGTTCCGTGGAAGGTGTTGGTTCCATGCTTGGTTTCGGCATCGATCTGGCCTCCGGACTGCGTGCCGTACTCGACGTCGTAGAGGGCGCTGTCGACACGGTATTCTTCGATCGCATCCTCAGAGATCTGCAAGCGCGTCTGCGATTTCTGGGCCTGCTCCTGGATGCCGCCGGCGTCGACGCCGTCGATCGAAAAATTGTTGTCGTCGCGCGCCCGTCCAGCAAAACGAATCGTTCTCTGGTCGCCGCCGCCGTCATCTTGGGCGAAAGGAGCCAGCAACGAAAGGGTGGTCCAATCGCGCCCATTGTCCGCCAGATCAGCCATCTGCTCGGGCCGGATTACGGTACCAGCCTCGGCCGATGTGCGGTCCTCCAGTCCGGTCGCTTGCACTTCGACCCGCTCGTTAGTCGCACCGACGGCAAGCTGAACGTCCAAGGTGTACGTCTGGCCCACCAGGAGCACGACATCCTGTACGACCTTCGTCTTGAACCCAGTGGCGGAGGTCGTCACTGTATACTTTCCGACCGCCAGGCCAAGAAAGCGGTAGTAGCCGTTCGAGTTGGTCCTCTGTTCCTGGGTTATGCCGGTATCCGCGGCCTGGATTTTGATACCGGCCCCAACCACAGACGCCTGGCTTTGGTCCTTCACCGTGCCTTCGAGCACTGCCCGATCCACTTGGGCAAACGCCGTTGTCGCCAAGAACAGCGCGAGGATCAGGGTGGCTGTGAACTTCAA
>Ga0307476_10002503_pt1 | contig 10999 bp, 6 predicted proteins | sample atmos_gasesECM2C_2_FD_203314 | JGI IMG/M metagenome (GOLD analysis project Ga0307476, IMG submission 203314) | Hardwood forest soil microbial communities from Morgan-Monroe State Forest, Indiana, United States - atmos_gasesECM2C_05 | ecosystem: Environmental > Terrestrial > Soil > Temperate... | reverse complement strand
CGAAATGGAGAGCCACGAAAGCGGTATGCGGATGTTTGGCGAACATTCGATCGCGCTGCGCCAGCAGCTCTCGCAACGAAGGATAGCGCGGCCCGTAGAAACTCCAGTCCGGATGCTCGATCAGTTCCTCGTAGCGCTCATTGCTGGCATCGATGGGATGGAAAAACGCTTCAGGATCGCCCGCGTGAATAAATACGGGAATGCCGAGTCTCCCGCATTCTTCCCACACCGGATCCAGACGCGGGTCGTCGATTGTTATCAGCCTGCCCTTCGAATCGCGTACCCCGAGTCCCAACTCTTTCAGAATTTTGAGCCCGCGCGCTCCACGATCAACTGAATCGTGAAGCTGGCGTACCATGAGCTGACTGAAATCAGGATCGTTGATTTCCGACCAGTCCAACTGCGTAAAGACCACGAACCGCCCTGGGTACGGTTTCACCATGCTGTCAATAATGGTTTGCAGTTTGCTGCCCCACATTCCGGTAAGGATCACAATGCTCTTGATGTTGAGCTGGTCCATGCGCGCTACCATTTCTTTCGGATCGACGCGGTCGCCGATGCCTACCGCATCGTTGGTGTGAGTATGAACGTCGATCACGGGAAATTTCGCGCGCTGAATTTCGTGCCCAGCGGCATGAAGGGCAGGCTGCGGGTGAAAATCCTTGAGCAGGACCGTCTTATTATTATCCGCGTCGGGCGCGACTTTGTAGCCGATACCGGTTTGTTGTGCCGCGCACTCCGCTCCGGGTAGAAAAGCCAGAAGCAGAGCAGTTGCGATCCTCCTTTTCATAATTCTTCCAGACGCAAGAGATTTCATTCCGGTTCGCTCCAGCGCGGCTCTCAGAAGTAAAACTTCAGGGCAAACTGAATCTGCCTTGGAGGGCGAGCCGCGAGAGGAAAACCGAAGCCGCTCTGCGGATTCGTCGGATTGAGTTCCAGCGGTGTTGGCTCAGCGCTGATTGAGCCAAACTGTGAAAACAGATAATTCACATGGTTGAGTATGTTGAAGAATTCCGCGCGAAATTCTAAATGCTTTTGTTCGTTGATCGGGAACTGTTTGACCAGTGAGGTGTCCCAGGTTTTGTATCCCGGGCCCTGGATGATGTTGCGTCCGGCGTTGCCGAACGTTCCCAAGGCTGTGTTGTTGGCGAACGCGCAGGTATTGAACAGCGTCCCTGGGATGCAGGGCGTTGCATTGGGATTGCCGACTAAGGTGGGACGTGAGCAATAGTACCCGACCGTACCGCCGCAATCGGAATTGGAGACTGAAACCGTATCAGTAGCGGTGTAGTAATTGCCAGTGGCGGCGGAGAAGAGACCCGCCATTTGCCAGTTGCCAATGATCTGGTTCACAAAACCAGAGGTGCCGCTCGCATACTTGCGTCCGCGACCGAAGGGCAGGTCGTAGACATAGCTGAAAACGAAGCGGTGGCGCACGTCGAAATCAGAGTTGCCGTATTCCAGATTGGGGTTGGTCTGGTCGCGGAAATCTCCGTTGTTCACCGATCCCAGGCTGGCGCTGGAAGCGTTGTCGAGCGCGTGCGCGAAGGTGTAAGCCGCTTCGTATTGCAGTCCGTGGGAGTAACGCTTCTCCAGGCGAACCTGCAGCGAGTTGTAGTTCGATTGCGTATTCGAGCGGAAGGCATCGATGGCGGCATCGAGCGCGGGATTGCAGTTGTACAGCGACGGGTCGTTGTTAGCGATGGACGCGTTGTAGGCCGCTAGCGTGCACGCTGCACCGACAGTTCCGGGCGTCACCTCGTGGGCGGGGCGCCGGGGCGCTGTGGGATCCGCCGCATTCGGGTCGGCAGTGGCCTGATTACCATTGTAGAAAGCGAAGAGCTTCAATCCGCGAGAGCCTGCGTAGGTGACTTCCAGAACCGTATCGGCCGGCAACTGATATTGCAGACCCAGGTGCCACTGCTGCATGTAAGGCGTGACCAGGTGCGGAGCTAGAGAGTAGAGGCTTGGCGTGTTCGGGTCGCTGAGCGAGTTGGTGGGAAAACCCTGCGCGAGGACGTTCAATGGCAAGCCGGGATTGTTTGCAGGCGAGATCGAGCAATCGAGGGGTCCTATATTAGGGTTTACGGTTCCGGTGGTATTTGCGGCCGCTGTGCTACAGGGAGTGGCGAATACTTCCGAGGCGAAGAAGGGAGGATTGAAACCGGGGCTGGGATTGGAGAACGGGCCATTTTCCTGCCCGCCGTAGAAGATGCCGTAACCGCTGCGGAGAACGAGCTTGTTCGTCAACTCATAAGCGAGCCCAATGCGGGGAGCAAAATTGTTGAGGTCAGGATTGATGAGGCCGCGGGAACCGATGGATTGAATAGCCAGCTCTGTGCCGAGCGTGGGCGTTAATTGCGCGTTTTGTCCTTTGGGAACGATCAGCGATAGAGAGTTGAAGTCGAAAGTAGCCTGCTGGTTGTTGGCTTCCTTGATCGTAGTGAAAAGTTCGTAGCGCAGGCCCAGATTCAAGGTGAGCCGTGGGGTTACTTTGAAGTCGTCGAGGCCATAGACCGCGTAAATCTGGCGGTTGTAGATGATGTTGTTCAGGCTGGTAATCTCCCCGCCGTCAGGAATACCGAGCAGAAAAGTGGCAATGGACTCGCCGCCTGAACCGGGCGCGGCGGGATTGTCGGTGAAGTCGCTGCCGAATGACATGGAACCGCGGGCCGCAGCCGGCTCTAAGATGGTGAACTGTTCAAAGCGAAGTTCGGCGCCGAATTTCGCTGCGTGGCGTCCGTGAACCCAGCTCAGATTGTTGGTAAAAACGTAGCTATGCTGGTGTTCAAGGGCGGGCTGATATCCCGAGCTGCCAATGCCCGTGGTGCCATCACTGAAGCTGATCGAAGGCAAGCCGCCGAGGTTCGGTCCGAAGGGTACTCCGGGAAAGTTGAGTTGTTGCGAGACGTTGACGTTGTAGTTCAGGTTGTAGCGGTGGGAATTGAGGTGATTGAAACCGAAGCGAAACTCATTGATCAGATTGTTGCGGAAAGTGTGAATCTCGCTGGCGGCCAGGCCCTCGGAGGTATTGTTGCTGTAGCCATCCTGAAAGCTGCCGCCGTCGAGATCGTTGTTGAAAGGTGAGGGAAGAAAATTACTGTCGTTGCCGTAACTGAAGCGGGCGAAGAAATTATCCTTGTTGCCGATGGCATAGTCGCCGCGAATGTCGAACTTGTTCTCGGTTTCGCTGCGTTTGGGATCGCTAAGAAAATTGTTGCCGCCACCCTCGGTGGTGTTGGAGATGGGGAACAGCGCGGCTAGTGCGCCGCCCAGCGGATCGATGGTCCCATTGGTGCCGTTGAATTTGTTGGCCGGCGTGACCCCGGAGGAGTAGCCCCCGATGGGCACACCGCAGTACCCGTTGGGATTGTTCGCGTTGTATCCCGCCAGGCGCGAGTTAAAAATCTCGCCCTGATACGTTGGATTGTTATTGCAGTCCAGCGCAGTCTGATTAGTAGGATTCCCATTCACATCGACGGCGGTGGCAGGCATGTTGGTAAGAAACGCGGAAAAATCTCCAGCAATTTCGGATTGCGTAGGAACCGCGGAGAGTTGCGGCAATCCCTGGCGAATGCGCAAGCCCTCGTAGTCCCCGAAAAAGAACAGCTTGTTCTTGATCACGGGCCCGCCCAGCGTAAATCCAAACTGATTCTGCTTGTAAGGCTGCTGGCCAAAAGTATCGAAGGGGTTAATGGCGTCAAACTTTTCGTTTCGCAGAAACTCCCACAGGTCGCCGTGGAGCTGGTTGGTTCCCGACTTGATGACCGCATTCATAATCGCGCCATTGCCGCGGCCGAATTCCGCGCTGTAGGAATTGGTTTCCACCTTGAACTCGGCGATTGCATCCACCGCAGGCTGCACTACATAGGCTGCGCCGTTGAGGACGTCGCCCAGGTTCGCATTGTTGTCAGTGCCATCGAGAAGGAAATTGTTTTGCAGCGAGCGAGCGCCGTTGGAACTGAAACCATAGGTGGTTTCAACCCGCGATCCGGGCTCGGCGGCGGCGACGCCGACCCCGAGCAACGCAAGTTGCGCATAGTTCCGGCCATTCAAAGGAAGCGCATTAATGCGGCGGCTATCCACTACCTGGCCGAGGTCGGAAGTTTCGGTTTCGATCTGGGAACCCTCGCTTGTAACGGTCACGGTCTCCGTCGCCGAACCGGTTTGCAGCTTCAAGTCCACGGCAATTCGGTCCTGAATATTTACTTGCACTGGACCGGCCACTTCCTTCTTGAAGCCCTGCTTTTCAACCATCACACGGTAACGCCCAATTCTTAGTGGGCTCGCGACATACTCGCCCGCGCCGTTGGTCCGGAGCGTCAACTCGGTACCGCGGTCCACGTCGGTTACGGTAACCTTCGCTCCTGTGACTACGGCACCGCTTGAGTCCTGCACCAGGCCTACAATGGCGCCGGCATCTTTTTGCGCCCATAGTGCCGGGGCCAATGCCAGGCAGAGGAACACGAGAACAGAAGAAGAGAAAAAAACTGAACAGATTTGCAGGCGATGGAAACGCACAAACATGGCGAGGCTCCTCGACGCTAATCCGGGAATATTTTCAGCACTTGGGCCGAATCACAATCACATACTGAAAATTGTCGGCTTTCGGTGCTATATTACGAACGCTTACTTTTACTTTCGTTTAGTAGCGTTTGTCAATCAGTATTTCGAAAACCGGGTTTTGGGTGCTCCGGGCAGAATTGCTTGTTCGCGAGCGGTTAACGAAAATCTAACTCATGCATCCTTGCGAGGAATAAATCATGGTTGCGTTTAAACGGGGAACAAGGCTGATTGCAGCGACTCTGGTTTTCTCTGCATTAACCTGTTGTTCGAGAGTTTCCAAAACGCCGCAAGCGGTGCCGGACCAGAGCGTCTCGGCCAAGCCTGAGGCCGCTCAGACTTCCTTAATACAAGTAGCGACGAAACCCGGCGAACCGATTGCATTGACCACGAGCGCCTCCGAATTTCGAATAAGGCCTGACGGATATGTTCTGGCGTTTCTTCTGAAAAATGGAAACAAGTTGTCGCTGGACGATCCCAGCGTCGGTGGTCTTGCGGACAGCAACTTTGTACGCGTGGGCGACAAGGATTTGCATTTCACACTCGACCTCGACCACGCCCGGGTGACCGAAGCTCTCGGGAAGATGGGACCGGGAAAACGCGTTGAAGTCCCCGCACGGGCGGCTGGACCTTCGCAACTGCAGGCTGTTGTGGCAGTGGAAGTTTACGACAACTTTCCTAATATTCTGCTGAGCACGGTGGAGTACAAAAATACTGGCGCGCATGATGTCCTCATTGAAAAAAGTGTCAACCAGCGCCGCCAACTCAGCGCGCGCCTCTCTGATGCCAAGGCGCATGCCTGGGAAATGTGGTCTTTTCACGGTGCGAGCTATGACTGGGGAAAGGACGACGTCGTCAAACTCACGCCCTCTTTCTTCCAGCCGAACGTCATGGGCGAGATGGTTAAAGGCGGCTATGGCGGCGGGATACCAGTGGTCGCGGTCTGGACTCGCCAGGTTGGTGAAGCGGTCGGTCACGTGGAAACGATTCCGATACCCGCAGCGATTCCAACGAAAGTGGGGGCGGCGGATAGTCGCGTGAATCTGGAAGTAGAGTACCCGGCTAATATCACGTTGAAGCCGGGTGAGACCTACTCCACTCCGCGAAGCTTTCTCTCGGTTTTCGCGGGCGATTTCTATGAACCGCTGCGGATATGGTCGAGCGTGCTGCAGAAAGAAGGCTGGGAACTTCCTAAGCCCTCGAGCGAAGCCTACAACGTGAGTTGGTGCGGATGGGGGTACGAGGCTGACGTAACACCCGCGCAAATGTTGGGCACAATTCCAAAGTTGAAAGAGCTGGGAATTAAGTGGGTGACCCTTGACGATCGCTGGTTCGATGTTTATGGCGATTGGAATCCGCGAAAGGACACGTTTCCCGGCGATTCCATCACGAAGATGGTGGATGCTTTCCACAACCAAAACATGCTGACGCAGTTGTGGTGGCTTCCGCTGGCGGTCGAGGACGGGGAAGGCAGGTATGAGTCACACAAATATTCGGTGGCCAAGATTGCGCAGGAGCATCCTGAGTGGCTGGTGCTGGATAAGCACGGCCGGCATGCGCACATGACTCGCGGCCTGGCCGTGCTGTGTCCGGCAGTACCAGAAGTGCGTGCGTATCACAAGCAGCTTACGGAAAAATTCATTCGCGATTGGGGATTTGACGGAAGCAAGCTGGACAACATCTACAGCGTTCCGCAATGTTACAACCCGGCGCACCACCACAAGTCGCCCCAGGATTCGACCAATGCGATGGCCGACATTTACAAGGAGGTTTTTCAAACAACACGCGCGCTGAAGCCGCAGAGCGTCACGCAGAGTTGTCCTTGTGGCACTCCTCCGTCGCTCGCATGGCTGCCTTTTATGGATCAGGCGGTGACGGCCGATCCGGTGGGAGCGGTGCAAGTACGGCGGCGCATCAAGATGTACAAGGCGTTGCTCGGACCGGAGTCAGCCGTCTATGGCGATCATGTCGAGCTTTCTGCCATGACCAGAGTGGGCAACGATTGGAGAGAACACGGCGACGATTTCGCCTCCACCATCGGAACCGGAGGCGTCGTCGGTACGAAATTCGTATGGCCCGATCCCGGCCCAAAGTTCAAAGACGTCAATCTTACCCAGACCAAGGAAGACCTTTGGAAGAAGTGGATCGGGTTATATAACGAGAAAATGCTTTCGAAGGGCGACTTCGAGAATCTTTACGTGACCGGCTACGACACACCCGAGGGCTATGCAATCGCGAAGGACGGGAAAACGTATTATGCATTCTTCACGCCTGGGAACTGGCGCGGCAAAGTTGAGTTGCGCGGACTGAAGCCTGGCAAATATCGAGTGAGTGACTACGCCGAAGCAAAAGACCTGGGCACTGTAGAAGCAGCGCCTGATGGCGTGGCGAAAATGACGGCAGAGTTCAAGGAGCATCTGTTGCTTGAGGTCAGCTCGCAGCCGTAACCGATGCTTACGGACAGACCGCCACTCTTGCCCGGACTCTCATCGTAGGCGTAAAGCGGCCTCTGCCCGTCGAGTGCTTCGGCGTATGTCGTAGTGCCGCCCTTGTAGCGAAGCGTGAAGATACGGACGGTTTCCTGCAGGTCGGCTAAGTTTGCGCGCGTACTCAACATGGATCCGAAGCATTGATGCAAGGTTACGTTTTGAGCATCCCTTACTATCCTGAAAAAATCTGCCACTTCCTCCCTGTAAAGGGACAGGGATCACTCGTGCTTGTTGCGCACAATGTAGCGTGCGCCAGATCACAGCAACAGGACGGTCTGACCCAATGGGTTGACACCTCTATTCTCTTCGACAAGCTCCACTCCTGGCCTTCACTTCATTCCCAGGTCGGTCAATAACTTGGGATTTTCTTCCCCTGAAGCCAACACCTGATGGCAGGCGTTGCAGTCATTGGTAATGGTCTGTCCATCAGCGCTGGTATGGCTGCCGTCGTGGCAGCGAAAGCAGCCCGGCGAATCATTGTGGCCAAGATTATTGGGATGAACGCCCCAGGTCACATGCATATCGGGAAAGATGTTGCGAAGGTAGATGGCTGTGACCTCATCACTCGCCTGCTGCAGTTGCATGCGATGCGTCTGATAGATCTGCGGATAGTTCGTCTGATAAAAATTGTTGAGTTCGGAACCGATGCTCTGCCGCGCCACATCGCGCGTCGGATAATTCACCTTGAGCACCTCCACCGCTTTTTTCTTGATGAAAGGAAGTTCCGGGCTGATGTGACCGAGAGACATTTGCTTGTCCACGGCATTATCGGGCAAGTCGAACTGATGCGTTGGGCGGTTGTGGCAGTCGATGCAATCCATGTTGCGATGCTCGCCTTTATCCAACTGCTGCTGCGTGGGCTTCGCATCCGTGGAAACAAATTCTGTGGTCTTGCCCTGATCGTCGGTGTAATACACAACGGGAATTGTCTGCCGTTCGGCGTCGGTTGAAATGTAACGGATGCGCGCATTGCCGGCGAGGTGATGCCCATGGATGCCGACCGAACCCTGCCACGTGCGTCCGCCTACCTTCAACACTAGAACGTCCGTCTGCGGCGTGTTTTTTTCGTCATCCTTATAGCTGGTATTCACCAGGAGCTTGTCTCCTGTAAAACGCTGTGGCCAGTGGCACTGTTCACAGGTTTCACGCGCCGGACGAAGATACTTTACCGGCGCAGGAATCGGGCGGGAGTAAGTGTGCAGGGTTACGGCGACGACCTGCCGCAGGCCAGAGACCTTTGACCGCACAAACCATCCCGCGCCGGGTCCGATATGGCATTCAACACAAGCTACGTGCGAGTGCGGAGAGTTTTGATAGGCCGTGTACTCCGGCGCCATTACGGTGTGGCAGGTGGTGCCGCAAAAATTTGTGGAATCCATGTACTCGACGCCGCGGTACGATGCTGTCCCGATAATCAACAGGTTGAGTACGGTCGCGAATGCCACCCACTCGGCGGTACGCCGCACTACAGGCAGTCGAAGATCGATGGCAGGATAGCTTCCTGGCAGAGCTCCGGTGGAGCGCAAACTTCGTCTCCTCAGCCAGATTCCAATTGGGATCAGCAACAATCCGAGTACAAAAATGCCGGGAAGGGTCAAATAAACCAGAAGGCCGATATAGGGATGCGGCGGCCCAGGCAGGAAGATGTCATAAAACCAGAAAGCGATGGTAGTAAGCGCCGTGCTGGTGGTGATCACGGCGCCGGTGAGGGTGACAGGATTCTGCCCCAGGAAATAAATTGGCTGCGTCCAGTCTCGAATTCGTTCTCGAAGAGTCATGGCAACCCCTACGCTCGCTGTCTTTCATCTGCGCAAGCACACTTCACGCCGAGGTGCGGATTAACCGCCGCATTCAATACATCCTGCCAGGCTACAAGAAGGATGGCTGCAGGCCTATTTTTTCAAAGTACGAATGTAAGCCACAAGTCCCTTCACTTCTTCTGGCTTCAATGACCCGTATTTTGGCATCTTGTTCTTGCCGTTGGTAATGGTGTCTGAGAGTTCCGCGTCTGACATCTTCTGAACGTCGGCGGAGGTGAAGTCATGGGCCCCCATTTTCTTACCCATGGCTGAGCCTGTCCCGTCAGCACCATGGCAGCCTGCACATTTCGATTTGAAGAGTGCTGACGCGTCTTGTGCGCCCGCAGACAGAGGAATGCCGAGGACAACAGCGAGTGCGATCGCGATTGTAAGCTTCTTGGTGTTGATTTTCATTCTTCAAGCTCCATTCGAGTTTTAGTCAACTGCCATCACAATTGAGAATACCTAAAACTGTTGCAATATTGAATTGTTTGACCGAGGCGGTGCTGTGACTCGCATCACGGGTGTGTGTGTCCAAATTCCCGAAACCTGTGAAAAGGGCTGTCCTGCTGGGACAGCGAGCAACTTCTCAGCCGATCCTAATTTCGGAAATCCAGAAGCGAAGGTGTGACCGTGTCTTCGGCGTTCATGGCTGAAAAGCCGGTGTGTGACGAGCTTCACGACATTGTGTGACGGCAGTCACGGCGTTGCTTCAACCGGAGGAATAGACTGGGTGTAACAGTGACCTTATGCCAAACGATGATCGCAATCTACTGGATGTGCTGAAGTTTGAACTGGAGTTCCTTGAGCAAGGCGGTTACGGCCGGCTGCCGCGCGAATCCTGGCGGACAGGGTTTGTGTTCGAGGATTCCCCGACGTGCATGAACTTTAACTCGAAAGACCACAAACCATGCAGTGAATGCCTCTTGATGCAATTCGTTCCCCAGGAGGCGCGCAAGGAACAAACGCCTTGCATTCACATCCCGCTATCGCCAAACGGAGCGACTCTCGAAGCGTTGTACCGCACAGGAACGCAGCAGGAGATCGAGGAAACACTGGGCGCATGGCTGCGGACAACGATCCACGGACTTGAAGCCGAAAAGATGAAGCAGGTGACACGGCTGGCTCCACCGGAGCGCCCGCTGGCTCTGGACGCCAGAATCGTGTTGCACAGTCTCGCCGTCACCCCCGATCAGTTGCCGAAGCCGGCCATCCGTCCGTACCCCTTGAAGTATGTGGCGGCCTGGACGATGAAGGATGGAAATGAAGTTACTATCCGCCCGATCCGCCCCGAGGATGAACCGTTGATGGTTAAGTTTCACGGGACGCTTTCCGATCGCACGGTTTATTTGAGATATTTCTATTCTCTAAGTCTGAGCCGCCGCGTGGAGCATGAGCGATTGTTGCGCATATGTTTCACTGATTACGATCGCGAAATGGCGCTGATCGTAGAGCGTACCGTTACCGACACCGGAGAGCGGAAAATCCTCGCCGTCGGGCGTCTGAACAAACTTCACACCAGCAACCAGGCAGAAGTTGCGGTGCTGGTTTCAGATCAGTATCAAAAACTTGGCCTGGGTTATGAACTGCTCCGCCGCGTGATCGAGATCGCCAAAGATGAAAAGTTGAGCCAGGTGTCTGCGGAAATGTTGCCGGACAACGTGGCCATGCAGGTCATCACAAAGCGGCTGGGCTTCAAGGTTCGCACCAGCGAAGATCAGACTTCGGTGCGGGCCCTCTTGGACCTCTGAACCATCTCGGCGATCTGATCTTGGTAGGCGCGGCAGGAATCGAACCTGCAACCACCGGATTAGAAATCCGGTGCTCTATCCATTTGAGCTACGCGCCCGTTAGCAAAATTTATCACAAGCTGCTGGTGGAGTATCATGCGGTGTCGCATTGTCTTCCGCCGCTCCATCCCGTCTCGCTTACATCGATTGGATGCGCGGACTCGCCTGCGTGCTGATGTTTCAGACTCACTGTTACGATTCCTGGCTCAGTCCAAGCGCGCGCCAGAGCAAGTTCTTCATGTATTCACAACTGGGAGGAACGTTTCCGGCGCCTCTATTTTTGTTTCTGGCGGGAATTTCATTCGCCCTGGTGACCGACAAGTTGTGGCAGAAGAGTCTTCCGCCCGCGCAAATCGCC
>Ga0307476_10002502_pt1 | contig 10999 bp, 6 predicted proteins | sample atmos_gasesECM2C_2_FD_203314 | JGI IMG/M metagenome (GOLD analysis project Ga0307476, IMG submission 203314) | Hardwood forest soil microbial communities from Morgan-Monroe State Forest, Indiana, United States - atmos_gasesECM2C_05 | ecosystem: Environmental > Terrestrial > Soil > Temperate... | reverse complement strand
AGAGGACACTGCGGAACGCAGGGTAGGGCAATCCAGAACATCTAAGGTTTACCCTGTGCCCTCCGTGCCCCCTGTGGTAAAAGCTCTTTCTCCCTCCGCCCCCACCAAGCGCCCCATGCCGACGGAAATCCACCCCATGCTGGCCACGCCGATCAACGAACCTTTCGACGGTCCAGACTGGCTGTTCGAAATCAAATGGGACGGATACCGCGCCGTAGCCTTCATCGAAAACGGCAAAGTCCGCCTGGTTTCGCGCAATCAAAACGAACTAACGTCTCGCTATCCCGAGCTAAAAGATCTAGCGAAGTCCATTAAGGCCAAGACCGCAATCCTTGATGGGGAAGTCGTCGCGCTCGATGAGCAAGGCCGCCCCTCCTTCAGCCTGATGCAGCAGCGCACCGGCTTCCGTCCCGGCGGCCGCCGCGGTGCTGCCAATGCCGATGTCCCCGTGCTCTATTACGCATTCGATCTGCTCTATCTCGATGGCTACGATTGGCGCAAGCTCCCGCTCGAAGAGCGCAAGAAAAAGTTAGCGTCAATTCTCATCGCGGGAGATTCAGCGCGTTACTCCGATCACTACGAGCGTCAGGGCAAAGCTCTGTTCGAAATGGCACGCGAGAAAGGACTCGAAGGCATCCTGGCGAAAAAACGCGAGAGCATCTACCAGGAGCGCCGCAGCAGCGAGTGGCTGAAGATAAAAATCCGGCACCGTCTGGAAGCCGTAATCGGCGGCTACACCGAACCCGAAGGTAGCCGCGCACATTTCGGGTCAATCGTCCTAGGACTCTATGACAAGCAAGGGAGGCTGATTCACGTCGGACAGGCAGGGAGTGGATTCGACCAAAAGGCGCTTGATGAAATCTGGAAGATGCTGAAGCAACGCGAAACCAAGAAGAACCCGTTCTACGGCGAAGTCGAGGCGCTAAGAAAAGTATTTTGGGTGAAGCCGGAGCTCGTAGCCGAAATCGAATACGCCGAATGGACCGAAGGCACCAGCGCCGGCAGCGGTCCCAAGCTGCGAGCCCCGGTATTCCTAGGCCTGCGCGATGACAAAGATCCCAAAGAATGCCGGCTGGACGAAACCGCAAAACCGAGAACTGAGAACTGAGAATTGAGAACTGCCTACTTAATATCCTTCATCGCCAGCATCGTTCCATAATCGCGCCCGCTAGGATCCACCGCGCGAGCCACAATTGCCGCAAATGCGTCTCGCAGTTCCGGATATTTCGCCAACAGCGCCTTCATCACAGCAACGTTGCTGGAATAAGCCGCATTCGTATTCGAAACATCTGCGGCCTGATACTTGACGATCAAATCCAGATCATTCCCCACCAACTCCGGAAAGAGATCCGTGAGCTTGTAGGCCGCCGTTCCGGCCGGAAGGTCTGCCGTCTTCCCGTCCACCGGCAGATCGGTGGGTTGCGCTTTCTGCGATTCGTCATAAAGCTTGTCCGTGGCCGCCGTGCTCATAAATGGCAGCGGTGAAATCAGCGAACGCGCCTCCAAGTAGTAGAACCACGCATTGTGGGCTTGTCCCTTCGTCTTGAATTCCTGCGCCCGCTTCAAGAACCAATCGCTGTCGTGTCCTCCGATTTGCGACGCCTTTATGTAAAGGCCGCCCACTTTCCATTCCGAACCTACCTGCTGCAATATCCAGGAAACAGTGTGAGGCCCCTTCGATGAAGACACGTCAAGGATCACCACCCCGTACTTTCCCGGCGGCAAATTGTTCAGGTAGAACGCCGCGCTGTCAGCCGTCTGCCCGTTCCGGCCAAAAACACCGCAATAGAATTCTGCGCGCACAATCGGTGCCGTGCCATCGGCTTCCAGCAAGAACGGCGGACGCGCTGTCCCCTTCGAACCCGTCAACGCGCTCTGCTTATCTTTGATCGTCGTTTCGACTCCGGAAAAATCCGAGGCCAGGCTGGGGATCGCTGCCTGCCGGAGCGACGTCGTATCGCCCTTCGCTAACAGGTCGAAATAGCGCTGGCCAGCGGTCGTCAGAGCGGTCCGTGTGGCGGCGTCCATATCATTGGCAGTCGTGCAATTTTCCGCGACTGCGGATATCGCGCAGCCCAAGACGACTGCCAGAGCGGCAAAACCAAGCGCCGAGTTCCTTAGTCGAAGTTCACAAAACCGTCTCGCTTTAGACACTTATTTTCTCCATCGACGAGGAATTGTACGCTTTATGGGAATCCTAGTAAGCGCAAGAAGTTGCACTTGCCTCACGCCGCCCCAATTAAAGTTCGGCCTGCAAGAGCCTAAAGTCAATACGTTCTATCAGGTAGGAACAGGGCCACCACAGGAACACCGGAACACGAGCCCGAAAAGCGGTGCTAGAATTGCTCTCAGAACCTTGCCGTCTCCCAGAGAGAGCCTGTAAGTCAGTACATGAAGGTAGGAGTGGTTATGAGCTTTAGCTTAAAGGTTACAGGATTACTGCTGGCCGCTGTAGTCTCTCTGCCGATCGCGGTGCGTGCGGACGCGGACACGCCCACAACGCATCGCGTGCACACCAAGAAGAAACCCTTGCCGCCCCCATTGCCGTCGGGTACCCAAGGACCCGTGCCCCAGGTTCCGCTCGATGCCATCCCCGCAGTTGCTCCTCAGGTCACGTACGAAGATGGGCTGCTGACCATCGTCGCACCCAACTCGACCCTTGGCGATATTCTGCGCGGCGTCCGCAAGCACACCTCAGCCGAGATTGAAATTCCCGCCACTGCCAGTGAGCGAGTAGTCACGCGCCTCGGTCCAGCGCCCGCCAGAGAAGTGATGGCGGAACTTCTGAACGGATCGCGTTTCAACTACATTTTGCTGGGATCGCCCGCTGACGCGAATGCCTTGGTGCGAGTGGTACTGGTGGCCAAGACTCCGGACACACCCGCTGGCCAACCTGCCCAAGCCGAGAACGGCGCTGCCCCTGCTCCCGTGGCCAAAACCGAGGCTCCCGAACCGGACCCGGAAGAGCCCACCGACGATACCGCCGATCAAAACGCGGCCGAGGCTGAACAACCTGCTCCTCCTCCGGAACAGCCCGGAGTAAAGACTCCACAGCAACTGCTGCAAGAAATGCAGCAACGCCAAATGCTGATGCAGCAACAGCAGCAGTCCGGCCAACCCGGCCCGGGAATCTATCCACCTCCGCCCGGCTTACCAGGCCCGCAAAGGCCACAGCCGCAGCAACCGCAGCAGCAAGAGCAATAGACGTACTCGGGATCAGTCTTGTAGAACTAATGCAGGGACAGCCGCGCTCGGCTCTCCCTGCCAATCCAACCTCGATGTTTTGTTCGTCCCGACCGACATGTGTGCTTCCGGCCTAGACGCGATCAACCCAACTGCCGTTAGTTGATGGGATTTTTTATTGGTGTGAGTTCTACGGCCGATTGCCGCCGCGAGTCCAGTGCGATTGCGAGACTCCCTGTAAGGGCTTGGATGATCGCTTGGCTAACTCATTATCGGACGAGACATTCAGAGCTTTTTGCAGCATCGCCCAGTCGTGTTCCACATCGCGTTCCGAAACCTTGAGCGGTTTTCCCCGGCGCAGTTCTTCCCGCAGTCTAGCCTCGAGAATTTCCTGCGCAAAACGTCCAGACGATCCCTTTGCAAAAATGTTGCCGGGGGCCACGCCAACATTCACGGCGTCATCACCGATGCGCATGCGCAGCACCGGGCGCCCCTCCGCATCAAAGCCCGGAGCAGCGTTGCTCATCATGCGTCCCAAGCTTTTTGCCACACGAGCCGGATCGGCCAGGTCAGCAGCCACCAGGTGATTGAGCTCGATCTGATACGACCGTCGATCCTCGGCTCCCAGTGGCGGCTCCAGTTCGCGGTCTGCGCTATAAACCAGCGCCTGCCGCGCCGGGTCGAAGTGCCCTGTACCCGTACCCACGTACACTGCGGCGACGGCGCCCGCAAACACCGGACTCACCACCGCGCTCGGCACGATATACTTTTTCGATTTGAAAAATGACTCCACCACACCATGCACTGGAGTGCTCCGCGCCTCACTACCCGGAACCTGCGGGATCACATAACGCGAGAACTCCAATTCAGGATGGCGCGAGCTGTATTTCACTGCCATCTTGGCCATCTGCTTGGGTGTCGTGATCCCCACATCGGCGACCACACTGCGGTGCAGCGCCCTCGGATAATAGAAATTGATCACGTCCTTGGCAAAATCCGCGCAGTTGCGCGAGACAGTTCGGAAGTGCGATCGGTTCGCTGACGCGTTGTATGCGCGGATGAATGCTTGATCCTGCGCCTCAGAAGTTTCGATCTGAAATGCGTACGACGCCCGGTCGTAAGCCGAGCCCACAAGTTCATACCAGTTTCCGCCGGGAGTTCCTCCCTCTTTCAGATCCGGTGCCACGCTTTCCAGGTGCTTTCGCCGGTATTGATCGCGCAGAAACGAAACCATCTTCGGATCCACGAAGAGCGGAATATCATCGGTGTGCTCGACTGCATAAAGATAAGGAATTAGCGGGATCGCGACCCAGTCGTAGCCGCCCACTCCGTCATAGCGGCTGATGACCGCTCCAAGCTCTCCCGAAGTGCATTGCCGGAGTACCAGCGGCGTCTCCGCGCACACTCCGGTGAGATAAACCGCGGCATGTCCCGTAGCCGTAAAAAATCCCAGTTTCCCGTAAGGCTCTTCGAGCAGAAGAGTAGCCGATGCTCCGGCCAGGCAGGCAGATGCCGACATCAGCACCAACAGCGTGCAAAAGGCGCGCCGAAATCTCCTCAGACAAGGCATAACTATTCCTAAGTAAGAACCCGCTTGGGAAAGATTAGTTGCCAGTCATAAGGATGGCGAGATTACGGAAGTCATTGAATCGACAGGGAATCCGGGATAATCGCGGGTGGCCGATAGAAAAATCGGCAGATATCGGATTGTGACAGCCATGTTAAATCTGCAATCTCTTAATACAGCTCACCCATTCGAGAAATGGCAATACGTAGGGAATTTCCGAGCGCTCTTGGTGAGCTTCGCCATTCGTTGACGCGCCGCCGCTTGGCCCCCTAATATGATCCCTCGCCGGGCGGGCTCGTATTCAGTGACCTACCAAACATGATCGGCAGAACATGATCGGCCAAACATGATCGGCCAAACCATCTCGCACTACCGCATTGTCGAGAAGCTCGGCGGTGGTGGTATGGGTGTCGTCTACAAAGCCGAAGATGTGAAGCTGGGCCGCTTCGTAGCTCTTAAGTTCCTGCCCGACGACGTGGCCAACGACCCGCAAGCGCTCGCCCGCTTCCAGCGCGAAGCGAAGGCTGCCTCCGCCTTGAACCATCCCAATATCTGCACGGTTCACGAGATTGATGAGCAGAACGGTCAGACCTTCATTGTGATGGAGTTTCTGGACGGGCTAACGTTGAAGCACCGCATCGCCGGGCGTCCACTGGAATCCGAATTGATCTTGTCTCTGGCTACCGAGATTGCCGACGCGCTCGACGCTGCCCACACGGAAGGCATCGTCCACCGCGATATCAAGCCCGCCAACATCTTCGTCACCAAACGCGGCCACGCCAAGCTGCTCGACTTTGGCTTGGCCAAAGTCGCACCCTCACTCGGTTCTTCGAGCCAGGTTGCGGCCGCGAACACGGCATCCGGCTCGGTTGACGAACAGCACCTGACCAGTCCGGGCACGATGCTGGGAACGGTGGCCTATATGTCGCCGGAACAGATTCGGGCCAAGGAAGTGGATGCGCGTAGCGATCTATTCTCCTTCGGCGCAGTGCTGTATGAGATGGCAACTGGCAAGCTGCCCTTCGAAGGCGCAAGTTCCGGAGAGATCTTCGGCGCCATACTGCACAAAAAATCGCGTCCTGCGTCCCAGCTCAATCCGCAGCTTCCGTGGCAAGTCGAAGCGATTATCGACAAAGCGCTGGAAAAAGACAGCAACCTGCGCTACCAGAGCGCGGCGGAGATGCGGGCAGACTTGCAACGCCTGAGGCGGCACGCCGAGTCGGGCCATGCGGGGATGGGCACTCCTGCGAGCCTGCCCCGAGCGAAGCCGAGGGATCCAGGCCGAGCGAAGCTCGGCTGGGTTTTCGCCGCCATCATACTAACGGCCGCCTTGGCCACCGGCCTCTACTATCGTTCCCACCGAGCCAAGCCCCTCACCGACAAAGACACAATCGTTCTCGCCGATTTTGCCAACAGCACGGGCGACGCGATCTTCGACGACACACTGAAGACGGCGCTCAGCGTTTCTCTGCGGCAATCACCTTTCCTGAATGTGCTCTCCGACAGCGATGTCGCGAAGACTCTGCAACTCATGACGCGCCCAGCCGGCACGAAACTCACGCCTGACGTTGTCCCCGAGTTATGCCAGCGCGCCGGCAGCAAGGCCTACATTACCGGATCAATTGGCAGTCTGGGCAGCGAGTACGTTCTGGGGTTGAAGGCAGTGAATTGCCAGAACGGGGATACGCTGGGCGAGAAGCAGGTGACGGCACCGTCCAAGGAGAAGGTGCTGGACGCGCTGGGAGAGGCGGCATCGAAGCTGCGAGAAGAACTGGGCGAATCGCTCGGAACGGTCCAGAAGTTTGACGTTCCGCTGGCGCAGGCCACGACGGCATCCTTTGATGCTCTAAAAGAGTACAGCCTTGGCCAAAAGGCGGCCGATGAGAACGGTACCGCCGCACCGCTACCATACTATCAACGTGCCATCGACTTGGACCCAAATTTTGCCACGGGCTACAGGGCGTTAGCCGACAGCTACTTCGGCCTCGGCGAACGAGAGCGGGCGAGCGACTACTACACTAAGGCATTCCAGTTGCGAGACCACGCGAGTCAGCGTGAAAGGCTGCAGATCACCGCTGACTACTATCAGTCTGTGACGGGCGAACTGAACAAAGCAACTCAGACCTATCAGGAGTTGATTGAGAGCTACCCACGGAAATCGGCAGCGTATGGTTGGTTGGGCATATTGTTCGCCTCGCAGGGGCAGTATGAAAAAGCTGCAGACGCGTGCCGGCGAGCAATCCGCCTTGAGCCGGATGAATTGCCTAATTACGAGAATCTCGCGAGCTTTGCGGTTGCCTTCCAGCACTTTGACGAAGCCCGTCAGATCATCCGTGAGGCGCAGGCTCGAAAGGTGGGGGACGACTACTACTTCCACAGCCTTCTTTATTCTCTTGCCTTTGTCGGCTCGGACTCTGCGGCGATGGTGGAAGAGCAACAGTGGTTTTCGGGCAAGCCCGAAGAGAACCTGGGACTGGGGCTCGCGTCCGATTCCCAAGCGTATGGCGGTCACTTGGCAAAGGCGCGGGAACTCACGAAACGAGCGGTGGACTCGGCAGTACGAGCCGACAGCAAGGAAAGCGGAGCGATCCGCCAGGCGATAGCTGCTCAGCGGGAAGCCGCGTACGGCTATACCACAAAAGCCCGGCAGGCAACGGAAGAGGCTTTGAAGCTGGCTCCCAGAAGTCAGGGCGTCGAGGTCGAAGTCGCGCTCACGTTTGCCATCACGGGCGACACTGAACGAGCTGATTCGTTGGCACAGGACTTAGGGAAACGCTATCCGCTGGACACCCAAATGCAGTCGCTTTGGCTGCCTGCGATTCAGGCCCAATTGGCGCTGGATCGAAAGAACCCGACTGTCGCCCTGACTACCCTGCAAGCGGCTTCGGCCATCGAGTTGGGTCAGATTCAGTTCGTCGCCAATATTTCCTGTCTCTATCACGTTTATGTACGCGCAGAGGCCTACCTGGCAGCCGGACAGGGCAGTGCTGCCGCCGCCGACTTTCAGGAAATCATTGACCACAGCGGCATCGTCTGGAACTGTTGGACGGGAGCTTTAGCGCATCTGGGCGTCGCTCGCGCCAACGCCCTGCAGGCGAAGACTTTTAAAGGGCAGGGGCAGGGAGCCGATGCCGATGCCGCCCGGGTCCGGGCACTCGCCGCCTACAGAGATTTCCTCACTCTCTGGAAAGACGCCGATCCCGATATCCCCATCTTGAAGCAAGCGAAAGTGGAATACGCGAAGCTGCTGTGAACCGGGGATCTCGTTTCACTCCAGAGAAGTTAGTTTTCGGCGAGCCCAAGCGGCACTCTCCGCGACCACTTCATCCTGATCCGACGCCAGCTTGTCGAGCAGCGGAAGGAACTTTCGCTGCCTGCTGTTGCCGATGGCGATGACCGCATTCCGCCGCAGGCCCGCACGCTTTGCCCGCCTCACCGGCGATCCGCCAAACGTGCTGCGAACTTCTTCCGCGCTCATCTCCGCGAGCCAGTCGAGCGCCGGATTCACCAACTCCGCACGCGGCTGAAATTCCTCTGCGTTCGTTGCCGGAGCTTTTCGGTTCCACGGACAAACATCCTGGCAAATGTCGCAGCCAAAAATGTGTCGCCCCATTCCCGCCCGCAGCTCTTCGGAAATCGCGCCCCGTTTTTCAATCGTGAGATAAGAAATGCAGCGATTCGAATCCAGTTGATACGGCGCAATCAACGCATCCGTCGGGCAAGCATCGATGCATCGCGTGCAACTGCCGCAGCGGTCTGGCGCAGGCAAGCTGCGTCCGAAATCAGGTGTCAGATCGACCGAAGTCAGAATCACGCCGAGAAACATCCACGACCCCATCTTCTGATTAATGATGCATGTGTTCTTCCCGATCCATCCAATCCCCGCATACTTCGCAACGACACGCTCGACAACTGGACCCGTATCCACATAGCAGCGAGTTATCAGATGCTCGCTGCCAACCGCATTTCTCAGCGCAGCTTCCACCCGCAAAAGGCGAGGCATCAAAGAATGGTGATAGTCCTGCTCACCCCATGCATAGCGCGAAATCCACCCGCGCTCCTGATTCTCCGCGGAATGATTCTGAACTTCCGTCGAGTAGGGCTGCGCGGTGTTGTAGTTAATGGCGCAAACCACCACGCTTCTCGCCCACGGAGCTGCGTTCTCCAACGACGCTCGCTTGAGTCGCCCCTGCTCATCGCGCGCTTCGAGATACTTCATCTCGCCTGCATGCCCCTCGGTAATCCAGCGTGGAAAATATTGCAGCTCCGGTGAGTCCTCCGCGGGCGCGATGCCCACGAGCTCAAACCCCGCATCCCTGGCGGCTTGCATGACGACATTCGTAATTTCAGCGGATTGAAACATTGGATCAATCAGTTCCAATTCGGAACTCACTTTTCATTTTTTGATTGCGAAATCATTCTCGCCTTCTTCTTCAGCGTATAAGCTTTTCATCACAGAGTCACGCAACCTTAAAGCTGCGCGATCTCCGAATTTGTTTTCCAGGAGATAAGCCGTATGCCGCAAACTACCCACGTGCAAACTCCCACTATGCAAGCTACCATCCAGGTTTCCGTCATCAACGAAAGCACGGTGCTGGCCGACGCCGACGTTACCCCGGCAATCGCGGCGCTGCAAAAGCAAGTCACCAACGACTTCCGCCCCGTGTGGGGCACGGACGCCGAACTCACCATCGTTCCCAAAGGCACCCCGCCGCCGAACGGTAGTTGGTGGCTCGTTCTCCTTGACGATTCCGACCAGGCCAATGCACTTGGCTACCACGACCTCAGCAGCGAAGGCTTACCCATCGGCAAGGTTTTCGCCGCCAGCGATCTGAAAGCCGGCACATCGTGGACCGTTACCGCCAGCCACGAACTGCTGGAAATGCTCGGTGACCCCAACATTAATCTCACCGTCTTCGTGCAGAACAACAACACGGCCGGAATCCTTTATGCCTACGAAGTCTGTGACCCCTGTGAAGATGACAGCCTTGGCTACGAGATCGACAATATCCTGCTCTCCGATTTCGTCTACCCCTCCTGGTTCGAGAGTTTCCGTACCGAGGGTTCTACTCAGTTTGATCGCATGAACAAAATCCGAAGTCCTTTGCAGTTACTCGCCGGGGGCTACATTGGGACATTTAACATCAGCGCTGGCAGCGGCTGGCAGCAGACTACAGCCGAGAAGCATCCCACCACTCTGCAGAATCGCGGCCCAGTTGGCACTCGCCGCGAACGCCGCAACATTCCTCACGACTTGTGGGTCAACAGCCTGGCCCAACGCAAAATTGTTGGCAACGCTCAGAAGTACCTCCAACAGCTGCAAACCATCCAGCGCCGGCGCGAAGCTGCCTGAAAATTTTCATTGAGTACTCCTGGCCACTGGCCTCGTGCGAAATGCGCGGGGCCTTTTTTCTCACAGGGATAAAATCGTCCAGCTAGCAGCCACCGGTCTGTCTCGCAACAAACTATTGCTTAATCTATGCTGTCTAAACGAAATCTGTTCATCGCGGAGACTACACAATCGACCTCCCTACTCTGGGTATCTTATTCGTCGTATTTATTGCTACTCTGATTCGATCAACCTTCGGCTTTGGCGAGGGCCTGGTCGCCGTCCCGTTACTCGCCTTCTTCATACCTCTCAATGTGGCTGCGCCACTCGCAGTTCTCGTCTCAATAACCATCGCCGGCATCGTCGTCGTACAAGACTGGAAAAAAATTCATCTGCATAGCACCGTGTGGCTCGTTCTCTCCACTGTTTTCGGAATCCCGTTAGGCCTTCTGCTCCTAACGAGTTCTCACCAGGAAGCCGTCAAGGCGGCGCTGGGAGCAATCATCATGGCGTTCTCCGCCTACTCCGTGATCGGCCGCGCTCCGCTGGAACTAAAGAGCGACAGTCGAGCGTGGCTCCTGGCCTGTGGCTTTTGTGCCGGCGTGCTCGGAGGCGCCTACGGGATGAATGGCCCGCCCCTCGCGGTTTACGGGACAATGCGGCGCTGGTCCGCACAACACTTCCGGGCGACCCTGCAGGGATATTTTCTTCCCGCCAGCATTGTTGGCATGGCCGGTTATTGGCTGGCCGGACTTTGGACTCCCGCCGTAACGCGCTATTACCTGTTCTCACTTCCGGTCACACTGCTGGGAGTTTTTCTAGGCAGAGCGATCAATCATCGCCTGCATGGGGAGGCTTTTCTAAAGTATATCTACCTTGGCTTGGCAGGAATTGGGGCGCTGTTGCTGGTTCAGGCAATC
>Ga0307476_10002500_pt1 | contig 11004 bp, 11 predicted proteins | sample atmos_gasesECM2C_2_FD_203314 | JGI IMG/M metagenome (GOLD analysis project Ga0307476, IMG submission 203314) | Hardwood forest soil microbial communities from Morgan-Monroe State Forest, Indiana, United States - atmos_gasesECM2C_05 | ecosystem: Environmental > Terrestrial > Soil > Temperate... | reverse complement strand
TCAGCCCAATCCACTGTTGCAGAATTGAACAGTGGAGAGCCGGCGCGGCGCTGGTTCGGTCTGCCGGACTTGTCCGAGTGGGCGGGCGCGGTAGAATTGCGTTTGCTCTTGCCTGCTCCGCCCCTAATCGGTTGCTTCGGCAGGGCAACGCCGATGTAGCTCAACGGCAGAGCACCGCTTTCGTAAAGCGGGGGTTGTGGGTTCAAATCCCACCATCGGCTTTGACGTCAGGGGGCCGCAGGCCAAAACTTGCGGCTTCTTCATTTCTACCCGGCAAGTCTTCTATTGGGCGGTTTCCACCTGAGGCTGTGCGATCGGGTTATCGCATGATTAGAGCGGCGCCGTGAGCAACGCCGCTGAAGAGAGAGCCGCCGGCCGCCTGGGCGAGGCCGGCGGGCGGCGGTTCAGGCTGGCGACGCCGGAGAAGGGCGCTGACCGCACGGCTGCAAAGGGCCGGGCGCGTTCCACTTACGACGCCAGACGTGGGGCGCCTGCGGATTGTCTGATCAGGCGTGCTTGTGACCGCCCTTGTGTTTGCCGCCGTGCTTCCCTTTATGGCCCTTGTGGCCCTTATGGGCGCCCTTTGCGGCCTTTTGGACTTGGACTGCCGTCGAAGCGCGGGCGGGCGCAGGGGCTAGACAGGCCGAGCCGGCGGCCGTTAGAAATCCTAGAGCCAGCGTCAGAACGAGTTTCTTTACGGACATGCGGTCCTCCCTTTGGGGAATGAGGCGGGTGGGGCGAGGCGAGTCGTCCCGTGTTAAACACCGGCCACGCCAAGTGGTTCCGGCGCGCTCGCGTGGCTTTTCGCTGTACGGCAACTGGCCGTCTTGGTTACGCCGCCTGCGTGTCCGCCCCGACGCCCACGCCGCGATTACTCCTATTGGGGAGCGGTTCGGCGTTCGGGCTACGCAGGTCCCCGGCGTCGGCCGTCTCCCTCTTAACCCATCCTACCGTCGCGCCGTGGCTGTGCCGCCTCCCCAGCTGCACGGAACCGGCGCGGCGTTCTTTTCCCTGCCGACCAGCCCCTTCCCCCGGGTCCGTCGCGCGTCCGGCCTGGGGCCTCCGCGCATGGCGAGCCTGCGTGGGAACAGACGCCCTGTATGGCCGCCGGGAGGGCGGCGGGGATCAGGAAGGAGGGAAGCCGTCGCCGCGGTTCGCCGGCCGGTCGCCGGGTTGCGGTGGGTAGCGCCTGCGGCCCCAGTGACGGAACCAGAAGCGGAACGCCGTGCAGGCGAAGATGGTTGCCGCCCCAGCCAGGCCCAGGCCAAGCACCCACCCGTCGATTTCGCTCCGCCTTCCGCAAAGGAAGGCGGCCGCACCCACGAGAAGAAAGCCGAACAGTTGAACCGCAAGCGACACTACATAGCAGACTGCGAGGACGCGGACGCAGAGGGGCCAGCGGACCGCGCCGTCCCTTTGGTCCGGGCCAGATTTTGACCCTTCGTTGGGGGAACCGTCCTGCATGGGGCGATTGTCCGGCGCGGCGGGGTGGAGGGCAAGCGAAAACGCCCCCGCTGGCGAGCGCCCCCGCGGTGCGCAGCTTCGGCCAAGTCGTGCCAGCCGATTTCACCCGCATCTATCCCCTGTGCCGCCCGCGCAGCCTTGTGTCCGCGACGGCGAGTGGAATGCGGCCTTGGAACTCAAGTCGCCGGTTCCAGCAGTTCGATAGGGTGGGGAGGCGTACCGCTACATCGCCCCTGCTAATCCCCGGCCCCAGGAGGCTGCATGCACTTCAAGCTCAGGCGGCGCGCAACGCTTCACATTCTCGCGGCCGCATGCCTTTGCGCGCTCGCAGCAACCGGCGCAGCGGCGGGGGAGCAGCCGCCGGCCGCGGCCCCGTCGCTTGATCGCCTGGCCGCCATGAGTTGGCCGGAGCTGGAGGAAATCTACCGGGCGTCCGCCGCTGGAGCGATCCCGGTGGGATACACCGCGGGCCGGGCCATTTATTGTCCGTGCAGCCGGTTCGCCGGCGTCCGGTCTCTGGCGACGAAGGCCGCGTGGCGCGGCAAAGTGTTCGACGACGACGGATGCGGTCTGGTGAACCAGTGGTGTGGTTTCCGGGCGATCAAGGCACGCGTCTCTTACGGGCCGAGCCGGCTGGACGGGCAAGCATCCATTCTCATGGATTACGGCCAGACTTCCTGGGTTTGGGCGGACGTGCGCGACGAAGCGCGCGAAGTGGCTCCTGGCCTGTACTTGGGGCGCATGTACCGCTGCCGACATGGCTGTCCGGAGTTCCAGACCTTTTTCGCCCTTCAGATTTGCCCCGAACAGCCGTGAGGGATGCTTGAGCCATATCTGGCGGCGGCGGCTCTTTTCAGGTCGCTTTCCGGGCTGCGCCGGCGATCATCAGGACGACGCCTACCGCCAGCACCACGCCGCCGATGATCGGTCCCAGCCAAACCGCATGCTGGACAGGCGCCCACAAGGTGAACGGCCCCGCCTGCGCCACTGGCTCCTGAGTCGTGAAGAACGCGACGCCCTGCCAGAAAAGTAGACCGACGCCCACAAGCGCGACAATTAAGCCGACGAGCGTGAGAGGCTTCATAGTGTGTCCCTTTCATCAGCGACCAATGCGCATGCCGGCCGCCGCGGCCGACAAACATGTCAACCGAAAAAGGGCAAAACCTATGCCAGAGCGCGTCGCGGTCGCGCTTATCCCTTTATTGTTAATTTGACCTCTTCGATGTCACAATGGCCCGATTTGCGGAACGGCCGCGGCATCGGTTGAGCGATCCCTTTCTCATCCACGGTCCGCGACCGCAGGACGTAGTCCCCCGCCGGCAGTCCCGGCAGCAGCGCCGCCCAGTGGATCTTGCTCAGCCGCATTGGCCACGTCCGCGGCTTGCCGTCCGCGTCGAAGCCAGTGGTTCCCTGCGGGATCGTCTCGTCGGACAATCCGCCGCCCCAGCGCTCCGGCGCACCCAGCACTTCCGCGTCGGTCCACGGCGCCGCGGTGAAATAGGGATCGTCGGCCGGCCATTTCTCGCCGGCCGGGCGCATCCACACTTGCACCTTCGACAGTCCGCCGATTCCGACCTGGGCGTAACCGGTGATCGGGATCGCCTCGCCGCTCTTGACCTCCGTGGGAACCGACAGCGTCGCGGCGAACGACTTCAGCGGACTGTCGATGTCGTTGTTGCCGTTCGCGTAGGTGTCATTGGCATAATCCAGGTTCGTCAGCACGATGGTTGTGAGCCACTTGACGTTCTTGAAACCGTAGCCCTCTGGCACGACGATGCGCACCGGGCCGCCGCGCTTCGGCTCCAGCCACTGGCCGTTCAGCTTGTAGCAGACGATGACCGGCGGCAGGTCGAAATAGTCCTCCAGCACGCGGCCGACGGGCAGCGAACTCTGAAACATCTGTTTGGGATCGTCATTGTGGTAGCCGTAATAGAAGATCCGGCGCAGGTTCTCCTTCGGCCGGGTCAGCCAGACGACGTCGCGCAGCGGAACGCCTTCCCACAGGCCCATGCCGAGCGGACAGCCGATGTTCAGACACGTCATCACCTTGGCGAAGCGCACGGCGCTTTTCTCGGCCATTTTCAAGAGACCGACGAAGTCGAGCGCAGTCCCGTCGGCTTTCGTGAGCTGCTTACCGAGCGTCGCCGGCTTGTCGGGGTCGGAAATCACTTCGAGCTTCCAGGTCTCGCGCGTGAGTCCTACCTCGCGCCGCTTGCCTTCCGGCAAGGAATGCGGCACGGGCGTGCCGCGGGACACGTCCTGAAAATCCGCCTGGTTCGTGAAGAACGGCCCCAGCTTGTCGATGATCTTCGCCAGCTCCGGCGCACGCGGTTCGGACGCCGCGGCCAGCGACAAGCCGCCCGCGGTCGCCACGCAGGCCGCGCCTGCTTGCAGGAAATAGCGGCGCGTCAGCTTGGCGTGCTCGTCAAGGAACCGTTGGCGATCGTTCATGGCTCATTTCTCCCGACGACCGGATTCGCCCGGCGTCCCCTCTCGGAGTCCTCGCGTTTCATCTGGCCTGTGGGAACAGGATCCGGCCGGGCGTAGTTGTACGGATGCTATAGATGGTCCCACCGCCGGTAATGTACAGCGTCTTGAGATCGTCGCCGCCGAATGCGAGATTCGTCACCTCGTCGGTCGGGACCGGCAGGAACGCAAGCAGTTTGCCCTCGGGGCTGAGAACATAGATCCCGCCCTTCACGTCCTCGGCCGGCTCATGGGGCGGGTTCGGCTTGTTCAGCCCTGCGGCGACGTAAATCCGACCTTCGATGTCGTGTTTGACGCCGTCCGGCCCCCGGCCCTTGCCCCAATCGTACAGCAGCTTCTTGCTGGCGACGTCCACCGTGCCGTCGTCCTTGAGATCGAAGCGCCACAGTTTGCGGGCGCCGCCTTCGTGGTTGTTGTCGTTGTCGGCGACATGCAGGTACTTGTCGCCAGCCGAGACGAGGACGCCGTTGGCCCGATCGACCTCCCGGCCAAGGACGCGCGTCACCTGGCCGTCCGGGTCGATGCGATAGACGCCTTCAATGGTGCGGCCCTTCTCGTCGAGCTGGTCCTTGCCCGCCGTGGCGCCGTAGCGCGGATCGGAGAAGTAGATACGCCCTTTCGAGTCGATGGTCACATCATTCGGCTCGTTGAGGCGCTTGCCGTTGAATGTATCGGCGAGGACGGCGACTTTGCCGTCGAGTTCGGTGCGCGTGACGCGGCGCTGCGTGGACTCGCAGGCGAGCAGCCGGCCGTCCTTGTCGAAGAGCAGGCCGTTGGCCCCGGCGTCTTTGCGGTAAACGCGCGATTTGCCCTCGCGGTCAAGCAGCATGATATCGCCGTTGTCGCCCGTGGTGAAAAGGCCGAGCTTGGGATGCCACGCCGGCCCCTCGCCGCCGGAGCCATTAGCGACCTCGATTTTGAGCTTGGCACCCGGCTCGAATATCGGCTCGTCCTTGTCCGCGGCCGACGCCGAAACCACAGCAGCCAGAACCAGGGAAACAGGGAGCAAGCATCGCATTGCTGGGCCTCTCCGGAGGCGCCGCTGTTCGGGATCGCCTCGGCGACTCGATCCGGGCCGGAAGACATTGCGGCATTATCGCACAGGACCGGGCCGACGCAAGGGGCTGGCGGGCGCTTTGCCGACGGCCGGCGGGGTGCGGAAGCCGGCGCCGTTGTCTCCCCCTGTGGGAGGGGTAGAATGGCCTTGGAGCGACGATCGATCCGCTGCGCGGGTCGCGCTCGAAACCAGCTGGGATAATCGATCTTTTGCCCTCCGTGATGGACGCCATGCCAACCGAACACTACAAGGTCCGCGTCACCAAGGACCATCTCGTCTTCTGCAGCGGCCACTTCATCAGCTACGAGGGCGACAAGTGCGAACGGCTGCACGGGCACAACTACCGCGCCACCGTCGAGATCGAGGGGCGGCTCGACGAGAACTCCTACGTCTTCGACTTCGTCGCGCTGAAGCACCGCACCAAGGCCATCACCGACGAGCTGGACCATCGCATGATGCTGCCGACCCGCAATTCATTCATCCGCGTCGAAGAGGGGCCGCAATCCGTCCATGTCCGTTATCGAGACCGTGAATGGGTGTTTCCGCGCGACGACTGCGTCCTGCTGCCGATCGAGAACACGACGGCTGAATTGCTGGCTTTGTACATCGCCCGCCGATTGGCCGACGACCTGGTACGACTGCACGGCTATCGCCCGGCGGTGCTGCGCGTCGAGGTCGAAGAGAGCATCGGCCAATCGGCGACGTGCGAGCTGCGGCCGTCATAGATCTTCCCAGTCGGTGCGCGTCAGCCGGCCGTCGTGCAGAGCCGAGGCGACCAGCGCCGATTGCACGCCGCATTCCTGCAGGCGCCGCAGGTCTTCCGGGCCGCGGACGCCGCCGCCGGCGATCAGTTCCACGTGCGGATGCGCCTTGGCCAGGCGGCCGCACACCTCTTCTGTCCCAACGCCGCCGGCGACGCCCACCCGCGCCAGGTCCAGCACGATCAGACGCCGCACGCCGAGCCCGACGGCGCGTCCGGCTACCATTATCGGATCGGCGGTCCCCCACGCGCCCGTCGCGCCAAGCGGATGTCCCTCCTTCAAATCCATAGAGAAGACGATCCGTTCTCCGAAAACGGCGCATGCTTGCGCGAGCACTTGCGGTCCGGAAATTGTTTCCATGCCGATGACGATTCCTTCCAGGCCCTCATTCGCCAGTTGCTCAACGGAGTCGAAGCCGCGGACGCCAGCGTCGAGCCATAGCTGAAAGCCGTCGTTTTGGAGCTCGGCAAGAATGCGCAACGCCGGACAGGCGCCGCCAATAGCGTCCAGGTCGGCGACGTAAAGCCGGCTCAGCCCGAAGTGCGATCGGAAGGCCCGCGCCACGTCGATCGGTTGGCAGGACGTGGTCAGCACACTGACGACGGGACGGTACTCGCTCCGCCGGCCGGCGACGGCCCGCACCACGCGCCCATCCATCAAGTCGAGGACCGGGAGGACCTGCATACCTCTTCTCTCATCTTCCTTGTGTTCTTTGCGTCGTTGTGGTGAATCCGCCGGCTCGTTCGCTAGGATAGGGCGCGGAGCAGTTCCCAAGGAGAATCCCGATGCGCATCTACTGTTTCTTGGCAGCGGTCGTGCTGTCGTTGCCGGCCGTACCGAACCCGGCGTCGGCCGAGGAGCCGAAGAAAGCCGACGAGCCGTTCTTCGACGGTCAAACGCTGGAAGGCTGGCAAGGGCAGCCCGGCTGGTGGTCGGTCAAGGACGGTGCCATCGTCGGCGCCTACGCCGACTCGCTGCTGAAGCACAACACGTTTTTGTGGAGTAAAAAGACCTACAAAGATTTTGAGCTGCATTTCCAGATTCGTCTCAAGGACGGCGTCGGCAACAGCGGCGTGCAGATTCGCAGTTTCATTCTCGATCCCGATCTTTACACGGCGTGCGGCCCGCAATGCGACATCGGCCAGATGTACTGGGCCAGCCTCTACGGCGAGAACTTCGGCGGTATGATGAAGGCGGCCGACTGGAGCGCCGTCGAGAAAGTGCTGAAACCGAACGACTTCAACGACTACGACATCAAGGTGGTCGGCAAGCACGTCACCATCCGCTTCAACGGCGTCGTTACGGTGGACGACGATTTCCCACACATGCCGGACCAGGGCCGCATCGGTTGGCAGATGCACTCCGGCTTCAAGGACATGGAAGCGACGTTCCGCAATATCGAGTTCAAGGAACTTTCGCCCCCCGCGAAGGGCGAGTAGAACAAGAGCGGCTATGGAAATCACCAAAGTCGAAAAACTGACCAACGAGAAGTGGCTCAACCTGTTCGCCGCGACGTACACGTTGGGGCGTGGTCTGGAGACCGCGCCCCAACAAAGGACCGGCCGCTGGGTGTTCGCCTCGCGCAAGCCGGGCGACGATCCATATAAAATCGCCGACCGGGCCGACGCCGTGCTGATCGTCGCCCTCCTCCACGAGCCGGGTCGGCCGCCGCGGTTGGTGCTGGAAAAGGAGTTCCGCGTGCCGGTCGGCGACTTCGTCATCGGAATGCCGGCCGGCCTGTTGGAGCCGAATGAGAGCATTGAGGACACCGTCCGCCGGGAGCTGCGCGAGGAGACCGGCTACGAGGTGACGAAGATCCGCCGCATCACGCCGCCGCTCTATTCGTCCAGCGGCATGACCGACGAGGCCGCCGCCATCGCTTTCGTGGATTGCGTCGCCGTGCCCGACGGGAAGACGCAGCTGGAAGATTCGGAAGTCATCGAGGTTTTGCTGCTGGATTTCGACGAGATTTGCCGGCTGTGCGATGCAGCGGGGGTGCGCATCGACGCCAAGGTGTGGCAGACGCTGTACATGTACCGGCAGCTGGGCCGGCTGGAATAGGAGAGGTGGTCATGTCCGAACAGACGGAAACGGTCCCGCCGGGCCTGTTGCTCAGCGACGATTTGATCTTCGCCAGCCGCGTCGCCGGCGCGGCCCGCGCCGCGGGCGGGGAAGTGCGGCAGGTGCGCTCGGCCGATGCGCTGCCGGAGCTGGTGCGGCAATTGCAAGCGCGTTGCGTGATCGTCGATATCGCTTTCCCCGGCCTCGACCTGGCCGATTTGATGCGCCGGCTCGGCGAAGCGGGGGCGCCGCGCGTCGTGGCCTATGGGCCGCACGTGGACGCCGACGCCCTGCGCGCGGCGCAGGCGGCGGGGTGCGACCCGGTGCTGCCGCGGAGCAAGTTCGTGGAGAACCTGCCGCGCGACCTGGAGGGATGGTTGAGCGGGCGCCGGACAGGATGAAGAGGCGCCGGTCGGGGCTGGCGGCGGTTGGCCCGCGAGCTTGCAATTCAAGTCATAGCTATCGAATGTGAACATTAGCGCTCCGATTCGTCAGGCCGTCAGGCCGACACGGCGCGCGACAGGGGTCTGTCGGCCTGACGCTCATCGACGCTGGTGGGCTGCGTCGGGCGGCGCCGATTTGCCGACAACAGCGGTGCGTTTTCCGCCGCCGCGGGACGCGTCCGCCGGGGCTGATTATACCATAGGGAGGGGGCGCCTGGGCAGTCGGATAGGGGCGCCGTCGGCGGAATCCGGAGCGGCGGGCGATGGTCCCAGAGAGGGCGCCGGCGGCATTGACGGCGAGGCCGGCGGTGCTGGGGATCATGGCTTGGCAGGGTGCTTGGCGGCAAATCGGATTCATTTCATATTAATAGTAAAACAGTGAGCTGATACCGTTCCTCCCGACACCGCTTTCTTCCACTCGGCGTTCACCGGCGGTCCCTGCTAGAGAAAGGGATTGGTCCGTTCATTATGCCGGGCTGGGCCGGCGGCTCTCGCGGGAATTCGGCGGGCAGGCGCCGGTGGGCGGCTAGCGGCGGGTGCGCTGCGGCGGTATACTGAGGCGGCGTGGCGCCAGCCAAACGAAACTGCATCGGGAGGTGCAGCCATGAGGGGAATTCTCGGGCGCGGGGCGGCTTTGGGAATTGTCGCGGCGGCGGCCGTCGGCTGGGCGTTGTCGGCGCCGGCGCCGGAAGCGGGAGAGCCAGACCCGCGGACGGCTCAGGAGATCGAAGCGGCCAAGGACGACCTGCGCGAGTTGCGAAAACATGCGGAAAACCCCAACGCGGATTTGCACGATCTGTGGATGGAATGGCAGCGGTTCCGCACCAAGCACGCGGGGACGCCGGAATGGCGCGAGGCGTGCGTGGTAATGGCGAAGGCACCGTCGCCGCTGGATAAGCTGGACCGCGAGCAGATCCCTGACTGCGATCGCTTTGATTGGCAACCGCCCGGTTTGGTCGCGGTCCTCGGCGATCACCGGGCCCGGTGCTGGGGTCCAATCGTCGGCCTGGCCGTAAGCCCCGACGGCAAGACGATCGCTGCCACGGGAGGCGGCTTGTGGTTATGGGATACGGGCACGCAACGTGATAAGGTTCTATTGTTGGATAGGCATGGCTGGGGCGTCCCCGTTTTCAGCCAGGACGGGCGAACCTTAGCAGCGCAGTGCGGTTCGAACGTGTGTCTGTGGGACCTTAGCGCCGTACAACCGCGTAAGCGCATGTCGTTTAACGCCAACCCCTTCGTAAAAGATCCCAAATTCGACGAGATCGATGCCACGCAAGATATTTACCTAGTCGGGGACGGCAAAACCCTGATCGGCGGCGGGCGCTATGAATATCGGTGGTGGGATGTGAGCGGCGATGCTCCCAAGGACGTTGGAACGCTGGTACTAAGGCTAAAGCAACCAGCGGATGAGTTGCGCTTCGCGTCCGACGGGCGTACCGCGACGGGTGTGGCCAACGGAGTGAATCAATTTCGCGTGTTCGACTGGGCTGACGGTCGATTGAAGGAGCGGACGGCCAGCGCGGACGTCTGCGACCTGAAGACGGCGTTCAGCGCTGACAACCGCACAATGGCAACCCTCGTACATGGCGGGGAACTACAACTGTGGGACCTGACGACGGAGACACCCAAGCCAACGGTGAAATCCGACGGCATCCAGTGTAGCGCCTTGCGCGACCTTGGGTTCGCCCCGGATGGCCGACTCCTGGCGGCCCTTGACCGGGACCGCACCATGTGGCTGTGGGCGCTGGATGCGGATGCCGCCAGGGCCGCCGGCATGAAACCCGGCGACGTGTTCAGGCGGACGTCCCTGCCCTTCGAGGCCCGTTGCTTATGTCTTACGCCCGATCGACGTACGGTGGTGGTTGGCTGCGAGGATGGCACGCTGCACCTGTGGGATGTGGCCGGCGACAAGGAGCGCGTGCCCCTCCGGGGCCAGACGGGGCCGATCGAGCAGATCGCCTTCTCCCCGGACGCGCGGACGTTGGCGGTCCTCGGGCAGGACGGCTGGGCACACCTCTGGGATCTGGGGGGAAATCGGCCGCGCGAGCGGACGGCCTGGCGAGCCCATCCGGGCGCGGGCAGGAACCTACTGTTCACCCCGGAAGGCGACCGACTGTTCACGCTGGGCAGTGAGCGTGCTCCCCTTTACGGAATCGACAGCACGGTATGCCTGTGGGACGTCAAGGAGGACAAGCCGAAGGTGCGCCGCAAGGCCGAGTACCCCGAAGAATACTTCCGTTCGATGGCGCTTTCGCCGGACGGCCGATTCCTGGCCTTTGGTGGACGCGGCCCCCTCCCGGATGATAAAAACCGTCATAGCGGCCTCGCCCGCCTCGTTGATCCGTTGGAGGAGGGGCTGCCGACCCTCTATGACATCCGGCCAGCGCCCACGTTTGCCAAGGACGAGGTTGCGGCGGAATTGGAAGTCGCGGATGTATATGGGATCGCCTTCGCGCCGGATGGGAAGACGTTGGCCCTTGCCCTCCACGCGAACACTCGGTGCCTTAGCTTCTCAACAAAAACATTCAAGGAACGGGCCGCCATCATAGAGACATCGGTGAGCGGCGGCTGCATAACCTTTACACCGGATAGCAAGAAGCTCGTGGTCGCTGGCTGGCAAGATGTGGGTGCGAACAAGCCGGAAATTCCCGTGCTTCGGCTTTGGGACGTGAGCCAAACGCCTCCCCAGCCCGGGTCATATTGCACGACGAACGGTAAAACGATGAGG
>Ga0307476_10002499_pt1 | contig 11004 bp, 8 predicted proteins | sample atmos_gasesECM2C_2_FD_203314 | JGI IMG/M metagenome (GOLD analysis project Ga0307476, IMG submission 203314) | Hardwood forest soil microbial communities from Morgan-Monroe State Forest, Indiana, United States - atmos_gasesECM2C_05 | ecosystem: Environmental > Terrestrial > Soil > Temperate... | reverse complement strand
GAGAATCCGGGGCCATCATGCGGCACTGCCAATCCAGGAAGTGCACCACAGGCTTTACGGCCGGAGCGTCCTCGGCGTCCGTTTTCATGCGTTCCATCAATGAATTGAGCTCCGCGACACGCGCAGAAATTTCCGCTGCTTTGGACGGGGAGGGCCGGTGAGCCAGGCTGTGGCACCGCGCCGCGGAACATGCCATGCGCTCGAGCGAAGTAACGAAAGGCGTGACGCGATCGAGCAGCGACGCGCGTTCAGGGGATCGCGGGTGTTTGTGAAGATTGGGGCCGTGATTCCCGCCCCCGGGGGATCGTTGCTCTGCGCCGTTGCTGCAAAAAATACCTGCGAAGAGGTGACGAAGGATTTGCGTGAACCGAGTTTCGGCCGAGTCATTTGCGTGATGGAACGGCCAATAGGCCAGGCCGCCCATTTCATCCGCTTCGGGCGGCAGAGAGTAGGTTTTCCAACCGAGCGCGTTTTGAGCCGAAAGCCCGCGAGAAAGTTGCGCGTCGTCTGCGCGCCCGAGGCAATACATCACCGCGGTGGCCACCAAATTGGTGTCGAGGCACACCCCGTCCCGCCCGAGCGGCCCCTGGAGAATCACGTTTCCTTCGCTCCAGGGAGAAGTCTCCGCGAAATATGCCGTTGCGCCGAAAAGTCCCACGACCGGGCAGCCGACCGCGGATGCGATATGAACGGCCCCGGTGTCATTGCTGACGAGCAGTTGCGCCCGCGACAGCAGGAGCGCCATCTGCGAGACGGACGTTTGGCCGCACAGATTCATCACCGGCGCGGCGCATTGCGCTTGGACCTGCGCGCAGGCTGCGGCGTCGGACGGTGCACCGACCAGAATCGGGTGGAATCCATCGTGTGCGAGGCGGTCCGCCAGCGCCGCAAACTGTGCCGCCGGCCAGCGCCTCCGGCTTTCGCTCGATCCCGGATTCAAGGCGATGCGCGGTCCTGAAGGCAGCTGAAACGGCGCATCCTTGGCAGTGGCAACGAACGGCCGTGCGCATTTTTCCGGAGGCGTAACTCGATCCGCGGTGCAGCGCCAAAGGTCAACCAGGTTGAACCAATTTTGGTCCCTGAAGTGGCCGCGCGCGCGCAGGTAGACATGAGCCGGGTGCTCGAAAAGAACTTCGCCGTCGCCGGTGATCGTCGCGCCCAATCGCGCCTTGCTCGCCGTGCGTTGCGAGATCCACGCAGCCAAAGGCGAGTAAGAGCAATTGAGGACGCTGTCGTAAGCGGGAAGTCCGAGTTGATCGAAAGCCTGGAGCAACTCGATCGGTGGTGGCCGGCGCTCGATTCGGTCGGATTCGATGCGGGCGTGGATCTCACTCAGCCGACCGGGCAGCGAGCTTTCTCTCAACACGCGCACGCCTACCGACTCGACGCCGTCGAGGGCAGCCACCGCGCAGTCGAAAACGAGAATGTCGACCTGAGCGCTAGCATTGGCCCGCCGCACGGCCTCCAGCAGCGGCGTTGTTTGAATCGCGTCGCCGAGCCGGCCGAGTTGAATGACCAGGATTCTCGGCGCAGCAGCGCCGGCGCCAGGCGCGATACGGCGTTTCGTGTGTTTCGCCAACCCAGCGCCATGGGCGATGCGCGGGCGTTTATTCGTGCGGACAACATTCATTCGATTTTTCCCGCAAACTCACTTCATCGGCTTCGGGGACAAAAAAGTTCAGCTCTCGCGCGTCTTTACGGTTCCGGCAGTACTCGGTGTGCTCGAACAATCAAGGGTTGTTTGCATTCGCTTCGCCAGCCGCTAAAGCCCGCGGCTCGCAAGCCGATAGGACAAGTGGAGGAAGAAACCCGTTCCGTAGGTCGGGAGCGAGCCAGGGAAGTTCCGGAATCCAACGATTCCGGGGCTGAGTGCTCCAAACCGGACACGGAATATTTAAGGAGCACACGACATATGGCTATCAGTATTCTAAACAACATCCCTTCACTCGTTGCCCAAAACCAACTCTCGATTACCCAGAACAACCTCAACAAAACACTGTTTCAACTCTCGTCCGGTTCTCGAATCAATACCGGGGCCGATGACGCCGCGGGTCTCGCAATCGCGAACGGACTCGGAGCCAACATTGCCGCGCTGGACCAGTCGGCGCAGAACGCCAACAGCGGCGTCGGCGCGCTGCAAGTCGCCGACGGCAGCTTGGCTCAGGTCACCACGCTTCTCGACCGCGCAATCACTCTGGCCACCGAGTCCTCGAACGGCACCGTCAGTGACAACCAACGCTCCGCACTGCAAGCCGAATACGTCGCGATCCGGGCGGAAATCGACCGCATCGGCACCACGGCCACGTTCAACGGCACGTCCGTGTTCACCGCCTCGACCACCTCGATTTTCCTGTCCGACGCGAACTCGAGCAGCCAAATCACGCTGACCGTCGGAATCCTGGCAACTTCAGGCACCGGCGGACTCGGTCTCAGCACCGACATCAGCACCCAAAGCACGGCGCAGACCGCATTGACGCAGATCGATTCAGCCATCGCATCGGTCGCCGCCACTCGCGGCACCATCGGCGCCAGCATCAACCGGTTGCAAGCGGCAACCAACGTCATCAACAATCAGGTGCAAAACCTGACCTCGGCGGAGGACGGAATACTCGCCGCCGACATCTCGCAAGTCGTCGGCAACCTGTCCCGGTACTCGATCCTGGATCAGACCGGCATCGCCTCTCTGGCCCAGGCCAATTCCACTCAACAAAACGTCTTGCAACTGCTGCGGTAATAGAAGGAAAAGACGGGATGGCCGGGCCTCCGGATCCGGCCATCCCCCATCTTCCATAGGAATCAGGTCGGATCGCCCGCCCCGGTATTCCAGCTCGCAGAGGACCCACACCCGGAGAATCAGGAGCGGCAAGAATGGGAATCACCAACACCGCGACGTCCGCGTTGTCCAATTTGCTCAGCAATGGAGGGCTTGGCACGGGCCTGAACGTTCAGCAACTTGTCTCGCAGCAGCTTCAAGCGGATTCCGGCCCGCTCACCCTTCTTCAGAGTGAGCAGGCGCAGTTCAGCTCGCAGACTTCGGCGCTGAATACGATCAGTGCGGACCTGTTGGCGCTGCAGGGAACAGTCCAGGATCTCACCAGCCTTACCGGCGCGCTGAGTTCCGAGCAGGCCACCTCGTCGGACAATTCGATCCTCACCGGCACGGCCAATTCGACGGCTCAGCAGGCGGTGCATAACATTGTCGTCAAGTCTCTCGCCACCACGGCCTCTTACTACACGAATCCCGCCGCCTTGCCCGCCAGCGGCAGCACGCTGCTCGCGACCGGTGGCAGCTTCACGATCAATGCGGGATCCAACTCCGCCACCATCACCATCGACAACACCAATAACACGCTCCAAGGCCTCGCAACCGCGATCAATAACTCCGCGGTAGGCGGCTCCGTGACCGCCAGCGTGATTCAGGATTCCAGCGGAGCGCGCCTCGCCGTCGTCAGCAACACGAGCGGCGCGCCGGGCGACTTCACCATCACCGACAGCGGCAATTCCACGGGATTGAATTTCACCAAGCCGGTCTCCGGCGTGAATGCGTCGCTGGCCGTGGATGGAGTGCCGATCTCCAGCGCCACGAATACGGTGAGCGGCGTAATCCCGGGCGTCACTCTGAACCTCAACGGCGCAAATCTCAACGAAACCGTCGCGCTGAGCGTGCAACCCGATGCCGCCACGGCCACCACCGCCATCAACCAATTCGTGACGACGTACAACCAGGTCGTCTCCGATCTCAACGCGCAATTCGCCGTCAATCCGGTCACCGGCAGCGCCGGAATCCTGTCCAATGACAGCACGCTCAGCCTCGTTCAGGATCAGCTCTTCACCGCCATCAACTTTTCCGCCAGCGGGACGATCGCTAATCTCGCCAGCATCGGCCTCAATTTACAAAATGACGGAACGATCCAGGTAGACTCCGCAACCCTGTCGAACACCCTGCAAGGCAATTTCTCAGCCGTTCAGAGTTTCTTCCAATCCACGGCCACGGGCGTGGGCCAAGCTCTGACCAGCGCGCTGAGCAACGTGACCGACCCGACGCAGGGACCGATCGCGCTCGACTTGCAAGGCATCTCGCAGCAGCAATCGGACGTTTCCAGCCAAATCTCCGAGATCCAATACAACCTGTCGATCGAACAGCAAAACCTCGTCACCAAATACAGCCAGGTGAATGCGGTGCTGGAGCAGCTTCCCGTGCTTCAGCAGCAAATCAGCCAGCAACTCGCGGGAGCGTAGGATGAAACCCAATCACATCGCGCGGCAATATCGCGAACTCGCCGTCAAGAGCGCCACGCCGGTCGGGCTCATCATTTTTCTGTATGACTTCGCCATCGAAGCGCTCGCCCGGGCGGCCCGGGAAATTGAATCGGGAAACATCGAAGGGCGCACCGCCGAACTGAACTACTGCTTGTCCGTCCTCAGCGAGCTGCAGCGCTCGCTCAATTTCGAAGCGGGCGGCGAAGTGGCCAAGCGCCTGACCGACCTGTACGACGTCGCGCGCGGAAAGATCCTCGAAGCCAACATCAAGTCCAGCAGGGAAATCATCGAGCGGCTCGCGGAAGTTTTGAGTTCCATCCGCGAGGCCTGGCAAGTGGTGGAACAAAAGACCGCCGGCCAACCGGGCATGGAACTCGCCGCCGAGGCGCCGCCGATGACGCCCGCGGCGCCCTCGCCGGCGCCTCCCGAAGGCGAGCAAACGAATCTGCGATGGAGCGCGTGATGAAACAGAACGGGCAGGACCTCAAGTACGAACGATTTACCGCCGCCAACGACGAGCTGCGGGGCTTTCTGCGCCGCGTGGATGGGCTTGCGAACGGCACGCAATCGGTGAGCGAGGGCGACTTGCGATCGGTCTCGCAACGCATCGCTAATCTCGGTCCGGAAGTAGGCGACGCGTCACGCGGCGCGACGCTCGATCAGCCTCTGCAGGAGGAAATTGCGGAATACGTGCGTAACCTCCGCGCGTTGCAAACGGCGCTCGAAAGAGTGCGTTGCGTCATGCTTGCGCGAAAAGTACAGCTCGAAAGCGCCAAGCGCCACGTCGAGGGTGTGAAGGACTGGGTGGACGCGTACAACCACACGCTTTAGGTTAGGACAGGCTTTCAGCCTGTCGGTTTTCCACTAGCGGCACAGCGCCGCCTATCCAACGAACGGCGACAGGTTAGAAGCCTGTCCTACTTATTTTTGCATCGGATGGGTTACGTCGAGGTCGAGGTTCAGTTCCAACACATTCACGCGGGATTCGCCAAGAAATCCCAGTTGCCGTCCTTCGGTGTGCTTCTCGACGAGCGCCCGGACGTCCGCCTCATTCATCTTGCGCTCGCGCGAAACACGCGGAACCTGAAACGCAGCCGCCTCCGGCGAAATGTGCGGGTCGAGCCCGGAGCCGGACGTGGTGACCAGGTCCATCGGGACGGGCACACCCGGATTTTCAGCCTGAGCCTTTTGAATATCCGCGTTCATGCGGTCGATCAGCATTTTATTTGTGGGCCCAAGATTCGAGCCGCTGGAATTGCCGGCGTCATAGCCCGCATTCCCCGCTGCCGAGGGCCGCGAACGAAAATAGCCCGGCGAGGAAAACGGCTGGCCGAGCAGGTGCGAGCCCATGACTTTGCCGTTCGCCGTGATCAGGCTGCCGTTGGCCTGTTTGGGAAAAATCACCTGCGCCAGGCCCCACACCACAAACGGGTAGACGATCCCCAGCAACACCGTCGTCACCACGGTCATTAGAATTGCCGTTACGAAATGCTTTTTCATGACAGTTTCCTCAATCTGCGCTTACGCCAATCCAATCCTGGTGATAATCATGTCGATGAACTTGATTCCGATAAACGGCGCGATGATCCCGCCGACGCCGTAGACGAGCAGATTCCAGCGCAACAGCGCGGAAGCTCCCATTGGGCGGTACTGAACGCCGCGCAACGCCAGCGGCACCAGGGCCACGATAATCAGCGCGTTGAAGATCACGGCGGAAAGGATCGCGGATTCCGGAGTTTTGAGCTGCATCACATTCAGCGTCTGCAGTACCGGGAACGCTCCCGCGAACATCGCCGGAATGATCGCGAAATATTTCGCGACGTCGTTGGCGACGGAGAAAGTGGTCAGCGCGCCCCGGGTGATCAGCATCTGCTTGCCGATTTCGACGACTTCGATCAGCTTGGTCGGATTGGAATCGAGATCGACCATGTTGCCGGCTTCCTTCGCGGCTTGCGTACCTGCGTTCATCGCGAGTCCCACGTCGGCTTGCGCCAGCGCGGGAGCGTCGTTCGTGCCGTCGCCGGTCATCGCGACGAGCTTCCCCTTGGCCTGCTCCTTGCGAATCAGCGCAAGCTTGTCCTCGGGCTTGGCTTCGGCGAGAAAATCGTCCACGCCCGCTTCCTGGGCGATCGCCGCCGCCGTCAGGCGGTTGTCACCCGTAATCATCACGGTGCGAATGCCCATCGCGCGCAGGTGATCGAAGCGCTCGCGCATACCGCCCTTCACGATGTCCTTCAGCCGCACGGTGCCGAGGATGCGATTCTCGGTGGCGACGAGCAGCGGTGTGGCGCCCGAACTGGCCACGGCCTGCACGGTTTCGTCGACCATCTCGGGGATCGTTCCGCCGGCGTCGAGGACGTATTTGCGAATCGAGTCCGGCGCGCCCTTGCGGATTCTGCGGCCGTCGAAATCGACGCCGGACATGCGCGTCTGCGCGGTAAACGGGACGAACGTGGCCTCGAGAGAGGACATGGGCCGGCCCCGCAAGCCGTACTTCTCCTTGGCCAGGATCACGATTGAGCGGCCTTCCGGAGTTTCGTCGGCGAGAGAAGCGAGCTGCGCGGCGTCGGCAAGCTCCGCGTCCGCGACGCCGGGCGCGGGAATCAATTCCGTGGCCTGGCGGTTGCCGAGGGTGATTGTTCCTGTTTTGTCGAGGAGCAGCGTGTCCACGTCGCCTGCCGCCTCCACCGCGCGGCCTGACATGGCCATCACGTTGCGCTGGATCACTCGATCGATGCCCGCAATGCCGATGGCGGACAGCAATCCGCCGATCGTCGTCGGAATCAGGCACACGAGAAGCGACCAGAGAACAAACGGGCTCTGCGGCGCGCCGGAATAGATTGCCATCGGCTGCAACGCTGCAACCGCAAGCAAGAAGATGATCGTCAGGCCGGAAAGGAGAATGTTGAGCGCGATCTCGTTCGGCGTTTTCTGGCGGGAAGCTCCCTCCACCATCCTGATCATGCGGTCGAGAAAAGTTTCGCCGGGATTCGACGTGATGCGGATCTTGATCTCGTCGGAGAGGACGCGCGTGCCGCCGGTTACGGCGGAGCGGTCGCCGCCCGACTCGCGAATCACGGGCGCGGATTCTCCCGTAATGGCGGATTCGTCCACCGATGCGACGCCCTCGATCACCTCGCCGTCGCCGGGAATGAATTGCCCGGCGGCAACCACTACGACGTCGCCCGCGCGGAGCTTCGACGCGGACATTTCGATGGTGCAACCGTCAGCCTTGAGCTTGAACGCGACCGTGTCCGTGCGCGCCTTGCGCAGCGTGTCCGCTTGCGCCTTGCCGCGGCCTTCGGCCATCGCTTCGGCAAAGTTGGCGAAGAGAACCGTGAACCAGAGCCAAAGCGTGATCTGAAATTCAAAACCGAGCGAGAGCGAGTGTTTCACCAGATCGCGCAAAAGATCGATGGTCAGCAGCGCCGATCCGATTTCGACCACGAACATCACCGGGTTCTTCATCAGCGTCCGGGGATTCAGCTTTACGAACGAATCCCACACGGCGCGTTTCGCGATCACTGGGTCCCAGATCGATTTGCCCTTCTTGGCTTGGAGTGTCATGGCTGTCAGTAATCCTTAGAACGTCTTGCCCGCGTACATCAGCAGGTGCTCCAGGATGGGTCCCAGGCTGAGGGCGGGGAAAAATGTAAGCGCGCCGACGATCAGAACGACGGAGATCAGAAGGCCCGAGAATAGCGGCGTAGTGACCGGGAACGTACCGGAAGTTTCCGGGGTTTGTTTCTTGCGGACCAGGCTGCCGGCGATGGCCAGCACCGGAACCACCATGAAGAAGCGGCCGAACAGCATCGTGGACGCGATTGTCGTATTGTACCAAAGCGTGTTGGCGTTGATGCCGCCAAATGCCGATCCGTTGTTGGCGCCCGCTTCGGCGTAGGCATAGAAAATCTCCGAGAGGCCGTGCGGTCCGGCGTTGGCAATTCCCGCCAGGCCGGATTTTGTGACCAGGGAAATTGCAGTGTAGGCCAGTACGAATAACGGATAGATGAGCACGGTGAGCATGGCCATCTTCACGTCGAACGCCTCGATTTTCTTGCCGAGGTACTCCGGCGTGCGCCCCACCATCAGGCCCGCGATAAAAACAGACAGAATGATGAAGACGATGATCCCGTAAAGGCCCGAGCCGACTCCGCCGAAGACGACTTCGCCGAGTAGCATGTTGATCAGCGGAATCATGCCTCCCAGCGGAGTGAAGGAATCGTGCATCGAATTCACTGCGCCGCAGCTCGTGTCGGTGGTCACCACGGACCACAGCGCAGAATTCGCAATGCCGAAGCGCACTTCTTTTCCTTCCATGTTTCCAGCAGCCTGCACATGGTTCGCCGCGGTTTGCACCAGCGGGTTTCCGCGCGCCTCGGCCGCGTAGGCCACGGTGATTCCCACCAGGAACAAAATCGCCATGGCGCACCACACGGCCCACCCGTGCCGCTGCGACTTCACCATTTGCCCGAGCGTATAGGTCAGCGCCGAACCGATCGCGAAGATAAAGACCATCTCCGCAAGGTTCGTCAGCGGTGTCGGATTTTCGTAGGGATGCGCGCTGTTGGTGTTGAAGAAGCCGCCGCCGTTTGTTCCCAGTTCCTTGATGATTTCCTGCGAGGCCACGGGGCCTTGCGCGATCGTCTGTTCCTTCACGACTTGCGTCGTGGCTTTTCCGTTTACGTCCGTTACCTGGACGGTTTGGGCGTCCACAAGCTGTACCGTGTCGTACGGCTTGAAATTATCCGGAACACCCTGCCAGACCAGGAAGAGGGCGCCGACAATGCACGCGGGCATGAGCACCCAAAATGTCGCACGGGTCATATCCACCCAAAAGTTGCCCAGGGTGTCCTGCTCGCGCCGCGCGATCCCGCGCACGATGGCGATGGCCAGGGCAATGCCAACGGCCGCGGACACAAAGTTGTGGTAGGCGAGGCCGGCCATCTGCGTCAGGTAGGACATCGTGGTTTCGGGAACGTACGCTTGCCAGTTGGTGTTCGTGGTGAACGACGCGGCGGTGTTGAAAGCCAGGTCGGGCGCTACGCCGGGAAGGTGCTGCGGATTAAGGAGCTTGATATAGCCTTGCACCCGCTGCATAACGTACAGAACAAACATCGAAATGCCGCTAAAGACCAGCATCGAGACGGCATATTCGGTCCAGCGCATTTCCTTGGTTTCATCGACGCCCGTCAGTCGGTAGACCAATTTCTCGATGGGGCGCATCACCGTGTCGAGAAGGGTTTTCTCCCGGTTGAAGACGCGGGTCATGAAGGAGCCGAGCGGTTTCGTGATCGCCAGCACCACGAGCAGGAAAAACAGAATTTGGAACCAGCCGTTGTTTGTCATTTTAGAACTTTTCCGGGCGCAGCATGGCGTACACGAGATAGATGAGGAGCGCCACGCACACCGCCAGAGACACAATCGTATCCAACATCGTTTGCTACCTCAGAGCGTCGCAGAATTCTACATACAGCACCGAAGCCACAAAAAATACGAGCGTCGAAATGGTGAAAATCGTATCCAACATTGGGCGCCTTCTTTCAGCGAGCCTTGCTCCGGGAGCCGAGCGCGGTTTGTCGCTGCTCATGGAAACGCCGGCTGGCCGGCATTTCCAGCACTCGCGCGCCGTCGCCAACCCGATCCTTTTGATCGGCACGAATAGGCGTTTGCGGTTGGAGCGGCATCACGGAAATTCCTCCATGCGCGCTGAGGGAAATCGGGTGGGTCACTACAACTAGGTTCGGGTTCCACCTGCGGCTCACAACCATCACGGGTTCGTCGCCGCCCGGGTTCCGGTGTTCTGCCCTCCAGAACTGAACAAGAACATACACCAGAAAGGCGACACTGAGGCCACATAGAATCAGGAAAACGTGGATGGCCATTGGACCTCCTGGCAGCGCCGCCCGTTTCACTTCCGCACAATCGAAACTGCCGCGCGGCGTTGTACCGCACTGAAATCATGCCTACCCTCCGATTAGGAAGTCATGGACAGCACGTAAGGATTCTGTAAGCCGGAGAACGGGAATGCCAAGTTCCCTTGTTTCAGTCGTTCAGAGACCCTAAGATAGTTACTTCTTTTCTATGCCCCGCTCGCTAATGAGACTTCATCCCGCACGCCTGGCTTGGCTTGGGCTCGTCCTCTTCTTCGCGGCAGCCGGCGCGCATTCGCAGGAGCGGGCCGATTGCCGGGCGTTTAAGAGCGCGATCCTTCACACCTCGGTCCGCTATTGCGTGTACCTGCCGGCGAGCTACACGGCGCCCGGAGCCGAGGCTCGGAAATATCCGGTGCTGTACCTGCTCCATGGCTTGGGCGGGAATCAGCAGACCGCAGCGGTCGACGGCGAATGGAACGTCTTGCAGGATCTGCGGCGCGACCACAAGGTGGGCGACTTTTTGGTCGTTGCGCCCGACGGGTGGGACACGTTCTACATCAACTCCCACGACGGCAAGACTCTCTACGGCGATTTTTTCGTACGGGAGTTCATGCCACACATCGAGCGGACCTATCGGGCTCGGGCGGCGCGCGCGGCGCGCGGGATCACGGGCTTTTCGATGGGCGGCTACGGCGCCCTGCGGATCGCGTTTGGGAACCCCGAGCTGTTCGGCTCCGTGAGCGCGCACAGCGCGGCGCTGATGCGCCAGCCGCCGCAAGGGGCCAGCGCCAGCGCGTCCTCGGGGGATCCCGCGGCCCGGCTTCTGGTGGGCGTATTCGGCGATCCGATCGACCGGAAATTCTGGGAC
>Ga0307476_10002497_pt1 | contig 11008 bp, 6 predicted proteins | sample atmos_gasesECM2C_2_FD_203314 | JGI IMG/M metagenome (GOLD analysis project Ga0307476, IMG submission 203314) | Hardwood forest soil microbial communities from Morgan-Monroe State Forest, Indiana, United States - atmos_gasesECM2C_05 | ecosystem: Environmental > Terrestrial > Soil > Temperate... | reverse complement strand
GGGGTCCCCTCGGCCGGCGCCTTGGGGGGCTTGTTGGACAAGGTCTCGTCCCAATCGCGGGGCGGCTTCGGCACCTTGCCCGCCATGATGTCCTTCAGCTGCTCCTCGTCGATCGTCTCGTACTTCACGAGCGCGTCGGCCATCATGTGCAGCTTGTCGAGCGCGGCGACCAGAATCTGCTTGGCGCGCTGGAAGTTGCTTTCAATGACGCTGCGCACTTCCTCGTCGATCGCATGCGCAGTGCCGTCGGACACCTGCTTGTGCTGGGTGACGCTGCGACCCAAGAACACCTCGCCGGTCTCTTCGGAGTATGTCAGCGGGCCCAGCTTGTCCGACAGGCCCCACTTCGTGACCATGTTGCGCGCCAGCTCGGTCGCGCGCTCGATGTCGTTCGAGGCGCCCGTCGTTACCGACTCGCGGCCGAAAATCAGCTCTTCGGCGATGCGGCCGCCGAACAGCGTCGCAATCGCGCTCTCCAGCCGCCGCTTCGACAGGCTGTAGCGATCCTGCTCCGGCAGGAACTGCGTCACGCCCAGCGCACGGCCGCGTGGAATGATCGTGACCTTGTAAACCGGGTCATGCTCGGGAACCGTCATACCCACGATGGCGTGTCCAGCCTCGTGATAGGCGGTCATGCGCTTCTCTTCCTCGCTCATCACCATGGAGCGCCGCTCGGCGCCCATCATGATCTTGTCCTTCGCACGCTCGAACTCGTCCATGCCGACGATGCGCTTGTTGGCGCGTGCCGCGAAGAGCGCCGCCTCGTTGACGAGGTTGGCAAGATCCGCTCCCGAGAAGCCGGGGGTGCCGCGAGCGATCAGGCCGGGTTTGACATCGTCGGCAAGCGGTACGCGGCGCATGTGAACGCGCAGGATCTGCTCGCGGCCGCGCACGTCGGGCAGCGGCACCACGACCTGGCGGTCGAACCGGCCCGGACGCAGAAGCGCCGGATCGAGAACGTCAGGACGGTTCGTGGCCGCAATGACGATGATGCCTTCATTGCCTTCGAAACCATCCATCTCGACCAGCAACTGGTTGAGAGTCTGCTCGCGCTCGTCGTGTCCCCCACCCAGACCGGCGCCACGATGGCGGCCCACGGCATCGATCTCATCGATGAAGATGATACAGGGGGCATGCTTCTTCGCCTGCTCGAACATGTCGCGCACGCGCGAAGCGCCGACACCGACAAACATCTCGACGAAGTCCGAGCCGGAGATCGTGAAGAAGGGAACCTTCGCCTCACCCGCAATGGCGCGGGCGAGCAGCGTCTTACCGGTACCGGGCGAGCCGACCATGAGCACGCCCTTCGGGATCTTTCCGCCGAGCTTCTGGAACTTGCCCGGGTCCTTGAGGAAATCCACGATCTCCGAGACTTCCTGCTTGGCCTCGTCCACACCCGCCACATCCGCGAACGTGACATTAACCTGGTCCTCGCCGAGCAGCCGCGCGCGGCTCTTGCCGAAGGACATGGCCCCCCGGCCGCCGGAGGCGCCCTGCATCTGCCGCAACATGTAAACGAAGACGAGTATCAACAATAACGCCGGCGCCAGCTGCAACAGCAATTGCGCCAGGAAATTCGGCTGCTTCGGCGGGCGTCCCTCGATGGCCACGTTGGCCTTCAGGAGCGAGCCGATCAGGGCGCTGTAGTCGGTTTCCGGGTTGAAGGTCTTGAATTGGGTCTTGTCCTTGCGGACCCCGTAGATCATCTCGCCCTGCAGAACCACCGAGTCCACGCGATTCGCCTTCACGTCATCGAGGAAGGTGGAGTAGCGCACCTCTTCCGGCTGGCCGACCGTGGGCATGTAGCGGCTGAAAACCGCCAGCAGCACCAGGACGATCACCACCCAGAGGAGGATATTTTTAGTCAAATCGTTCAAAGCGTTCGACCTCTAAATCAAAGGGGCGCTGCAGGTGGCTTAAAAGCAACCTACACCATCAGAAAGTCCTTAGCCAGCAAATACATCTCGGGGCTTGCGCGTGGGCGACGCCTGCGGCTTGCAGAGCCTGACCTGGGCAAATCGGTCGCGGGCGGCACGCACGAGCTGCTGAAATTCGGAGCCCTGGAAGACCTTGATCAGGGCAGCGCCCCGGGCTTCAAGACCTGCCCGGCCCTATCGAGAGCTAATTCGGCGAGCGAGCTTGAAGCCCCCCGCGAGCGCCACCCCCGGGCATGGGCCTGCTGCACGAAGGGGTCGGAGAAATGTTCCTGCAGCCACCGGCTGCTGCTCTTCGAGCGTTCGGTCATTTACGCGGTTCCAGCCTGACGGCTGCCGATAGAATGGGGCTCATGAGCCAGAAACACATGGGCGGACGCCGTCCAAAGGGGGTGGCTGAGCAACAGCGGCGGCTCCCCGATGCATCCCGGCTGACCGTTCCCGAGCTCTCCGAGAAGCAACGTCGCCATTTGCGGGGACTTGCGCACGGCCTGAAACCGATCGTCCGCCTGGGCAATGCCGGCGTGACGGACGCCGTCGCCACCGAGACCGTCCGCGCCCTGCAGGATCACGAGCTGATCAAGATCAAAGCTCCAGGGGGCGACCGCCTCGCCCGCGATGCCCTTTTCACCGAGCTTGCGCAGCGCACCGCCAGCGCCCTGATCCATCGCATCGGCAACGTTGCGGTCCTCTATCGGCCGCACGCCACCCTGCCCCGTATCCTGCTGCCTGATCCCTTGGAAAAATAGCCTGGCGGCTGCGCCTCCAACCAGGTGGCCTTCCGCCGCTCACTCGAAGCGAATCGCCACGATCTCATAGGACCTGACCCCTCCTGGAGCGGTCACATCAACGATCTCGCCTTCGGACTTCCCGACCAGCGCTCGCGCAATCGGCGAGGTGATGGAAATCCGGCCGGCGCGGATGTCGGCCTCATCCTCGCCCACAATCTGATACACCACCCGGTGATTCGCCTCGTCCTGGTCGTCCAGCTCCACCACTGCTCCGAACACGACCTTGCCGCTCTGCGGCAATTTGCTGGGGTCGATGATCTCGGCGGATCCGAGCTTGGCCTCGATCTCATTGATCCGCCCCTCGATGAAGCCCTGTTGCTCCCGTGCGGCGTGATATTCGGCGTTCTCGGACAGATCACCGTGGCCGCGTGCCTCGGCGATCGCCTTGATCACATTGGGCCGCGACTCGGATTTCAGCTTCCTGAGCTCAGCGCGCAGCGCCTCGGCGCCGCGCAAAGTCATGGGTGTGCGCTTCATGCACGTACTGCCTCTTGGTGCAGATCTTGTAGACGATTGACCTCGACGTCGTCGACATGGTCGAGAGCCTCGCAAGTAGCGAGCCCTGCAGCCAGAGTCGTGTAATACGTCACCCGGCGGTGGACGGCCTCCCGGCGAATCGAATTCGATTCGCGCACGGCTTGCTTGCCCTCCGTCGTGTTGACGATCAAGTCGATTTCATCGTTCTTGATCATATCCACGATGTGCGGCCGGCCTTCCCTCACCTTGTTCACCCGGCGGCACGTGATCCCGGCTTCCTTGAGCGCGTGCGCCGTCCCATCGGTCGCGAGCACTTCAAAGCCGCGCTCGATGAGTTTCTTCGCGAGCCCGACAGCCCCCGGCTTGTCGCGATCGCGTACGCTGATGAAGCATACGCCGTTGCGGGGCAGCGTAACGCCTGAAGCGGATTGCGCCTTGGCGTAGGCCTCGCCAAAGGTACGGCCGGTTCCCATCACCTCGCCGGTGGACTTCATTTCGGGCCCGAGTATGGGATCGGCCTCCGGAAATTTGGTGAACGGAAAGACCGCTTCCTTCACCGAGAAGTACGCGGGTACGTGCTCAATTGTCGCGCCGAGCTCCTTGAGCTTGCGCCCGGTCATGACCCGCGCGGCGATCTTCGCAAGCGGCACGCCCGTGGCCTTGGACACGAACGGCACCGTCCGCGAGGCGCGCGGATTCACCTCGAGGACGTAGATCACGCCGTTCTGGATCGCGAACTGCACGTTCATCAGGCCGATCACGTTGAGCGCCCTCGCCAGCTTGCGCGTCTGCTCGCGCAACTCCGCCTGGACCTCGGGGCTGAGGCTGTTCGGCGGCAGCGAGCAGCCGGAATCGCCGGAGTGCACGCCCGCCTGCTCCACGTGCTCCATGATTCCGCCGATCAGCACATCCTCGCCGTCGCACACCGCATCCACGTCAACTTCGATTGCAACATCCAGGAAGCGATCGAGCAACACCGGGCTGTCATTCGAGACTTTCATGGCGTGCGTCATGTATGAGCGCAGATCCTCCTCCGTGAACACGACCTCCATCGCCCGGCCGCCCAGCACGTACGACGGACGGACGACCAGCGGGAATCCAACCTCGCGCGCCAGCCGCACGGCCTGGTCCTCCGTGCGCGCGGTGGCGTTGGCGGGCTGTTTCAATCCGAGCTTCTTCACGAGTGCCTGAAAGCGCTCACGATCCTCGGCAACATCAATCGAGTCGGGCGTGGTGCCGATGATCGGCGCCCCGGCCTCCTCCAGCGCGCGCGACAGCTTCAGCGGTGTCTGGCCGCCGAACTGCACGATGACTCCTTCGGGCTTCTCCTTCGCCATCACCTCGAGCACGTCCTCGAGAGTCAGCGGCTCGAAGTACAGGCGGTCCGAGGTGTCATAGTCGGTCGAGACCGTCTCCGGATTGCAGTTGACCATGATGGTCTCGAAACCGTCGGCGCGCAGCTGCAGCGCGGCGTGCACACAGCAGTAGTCGAACTCGATGCCCTGTCCGATGCGGTTGGGTCCACCGCCCAGGATCATGATCTTGCGCCGCTCGGTGGGGTTGGCCTCGCATTCCTCCTCGTAGGTTGAGTACATGTAAGCCGTGGAGGTCGCGAATTCCGCCGCGCAGGTGTCCACGCGCTTGTACACCGGAGTTATATTCAACTCGCGGCGCTTCTGCCGGATCGCCTTCTCCGACATATCCACCAGCTTGCCGAGGCGGCTGTCGGAGAAACCCTTGCGCTTGAGCAGCCGCAGCCGCTCCGCGTTCAGTGCGCCCAGGCCCTCCGCGCGCACGAGCGCCTCTTCGCGTACGAGATCCTCGATCTGTGCCAGGAACCAGGGATCGATGTGGGTCAGCTCCGCGATCCGCTCGGCCCCCCAGCCGGCGCGCACGGCATCCGCGACGTACAGCAGGCGATTCGCCCCCGGGGCGCGCAGCTCGTAAGCCAGCTTCTCCTGATCCTCATCGATCAGTGGCTGGGTGAGCTGCTCGTTCAGCCCGTCGAGCCCGGTCTCGAGCCCGCGCAGTGCCTTGTGCAGCGACTCCTGGAACGTGCGTCCGATGGCCATGACCTCGCCGACCGACTTCATCTGGGTCGTCAGCCGGTCGTTGGCCGCCGGAAACTTCTCGAAGGTGAAGCGTGGGATCTTGGTGACGACGTAGTCGATGGAGGGCTCGAATGAGGCCGGTGTTGCCCCGCCCGTGATGTCGTTCTTGAGCTCATCGAGCGTGTAGCCGACAGCGAGCTTCGCGGCGACCTTCGCAATGGGGAAGCCCGTCGCCTTCGAAGCCAGCGCCGATGAGCGCGACACGCGCGGATTCATCTCGATCACCAGCAGCCGCCCGTCGCGCGGATTCACGGCGAACTGTACGTTGGAGCCTCCGGTATCCACTCCGATCTTGCGCAGCACCGCGATGGAAGCATCGCGCATGCGTTGGTATTCCTTGTCCGTCAGCGTCAATGCGGGCGCCACGGTGATGGAATCGCCGGTGTGCACACCCATGGGATCGAAGTTCTCGATCGAGCAGATGATGATGCAGTTGTCCCTGTGGTCGCGCACCACCTCCATCTCGAACTCTTTCCAGCCGATCACCGACTCTTCCAGCAGCACCTCCCGAGTCGGCGAGGCGTCCAGCCCGCGCAGCACGATCGTTTCCAGCTCCTCGCGGTTGTAGGCGATTCCGCCGCCCGAGCCACCCATCGTGAAGGACGGTCGGATGATCGCCGGGTAGCCGGTGTCGCTCACGATCCCGAGGGCATCTTCGAGGCTGCGCGCGATCTGCGACCTGGGGGTCTCGAGCCCGATCTCGCGCATGGCATTGCGGAAGAGCTCGCGATCCTCCGCCATGTCGATGGCGGCACGGGAGGCCGCGATCAGCTCCACTTCGTACTTCTCCAACACCCCCTCGCGAACCAGGTCCAGAGCCGTGTTCAGCGCGGTCTGCCCGCCCATGGTCGGCAACAGCGCATCCGGCCGCTCCTTCTCGATGATGCGTGCGACCGTCTTCCAGTTCACCGGCTCGATGTAGATGGCGTCCGCCATCTCGGGGTCCGTCATGATGGTGGCGGGGTTCGAGTTGACCAGGATGACCCGATAGCCCTCCTCGCGCAGCGCCTTGCAGGCCTGAGCGCCGGAATAGTCGAACTCGCACGCCTGGCCGATCACGATCGGACCCGCCCCGATGATCAGGACGCTCTCGATGTCAGTTCTTTTCGGCATGTAATCGTCCAATTGCGCGCAGTGAGCCGGCCGGGTGCCACCAGAGCGCCGCGGGCAATTTCAGCCAATCAATGGTAGTCACCCGCCCTGGCGGCCACTCGCCTGGCGGCGTGCGCTTTCTTCGGCGAGCTTCAGCTGCGTCTGCAATCGACGCAACATCAAATGATTGAAGCGCTCGAACAACGGCTTCAGATCGTGCGGCCCGGGGCTGGCCTCCGGATGGCCCTGGAAACTGAATGCCGGCTTGTCCTTCAAGGCCAGTCCCTGCAGCGAACCGTCGAACAACGATCTGTGCGTGGCCCGTACATGGGGCGGCAGCGTCGCTTCGTCAACGGCAAACCCATGGTTCTGGCTGGTGATGAAGACGCGCCCCGAATCGAGATCCTGCACAGGGTGATTCGCGCCATGATGGCCAAACTTCATCTTCATGGTACGCGCGCCGGTGGCGAGGCCGAGGATCTGGTGCCCGAGGCAGATACCAAACACCGGCAGATCCGTCTCCTCCAGGAATTTGCGCGTGGCGTTGATCGCGTAGTCGCAGGGCTCGGGGTCGCCGGGACCGTTCGACAGGAAGACGCCGTCAGGATTCAGCGCGATCACCTCTTCCGCGCTGGTCTGAGCGGGCACCACCGTGACGCGGCAACCGTGGTCGGAAAGGATTCGCAGGATGTTGCGCTTGACGCCGAAGTCGTAAGCGGCCACGTGCAGGCGTTGGTGCGAGCGGATCGGAGCCCGGAGGCTTTCGGGCCATACGCTGCCTTCGTTCCATTGAAAGCTGCGCTTCACCGAAACCACCTTGGCGAGATCCATTCCCTTCAAGCCCGGGAATTTGCGCGCGAGTTTGATCGCGGCCGCCTCGTCGACCTTCTCGCCGGTCATGATGCAGCCGGACTGCGCGCCCTTCTCACGCAATATGCGAGTCAGCTTGCGGGTATCGACGCCGGCGATGGCGACGACTTTGCCCCGCTCGAGAAATCCCGACAGCGATTCGTTCAAGCGCCAGCTGCTGGGCAGGACGGGCAGATCGCGGATCACGAGCCCCGCCGGGTAGACCTGGGCGGATTCGAGATCCTCCGGCGTGGTGCCGGTGTTGCCGATGTGTGGAACCGTGAGGGTGACGATCTGCCGGGCGTAGGACGGGTCGGTGAGAATCTCCTGGTAGCCCGTCAATGCGGTGTTGAAAACGACTTCTCCGGTGGTGTTGCCTTTGGCTCCAATTGACTGGCCGCGGAAGATCGTCCCATCCGCCAGCGCCAGCACCGCTGATGCGGTCGTTGCGCTCATCTGTCTCCTCACCACCACGCAGATATACAAAGCGGGAGGAGTTCTCGCGAACATCCTCCCGCCTTGCATTGGACTAACCCGAACTCGGATTAGGCGGAAATTTTACGGGCTTATCGGCCGATGTGTAAATGGAAAATCGTATGCACGGCGCCTCTTTCGAGGCAGGTAAAATCCCGCAGCGATCCTCTCAACCCGCTGATTTATAAGTGACTAAATCGCGCATGAAATAGCGCCCGGCGGGCTTGGCCGTAAGCCAGGACGCGGCCTGGAGCGCGCCGCGGGCGAAGATTGCCCGGTCCGTGGCCTGGTGGCTGAGGCTCAGCCGTTCCCCGGAGCCCGCGAACAGCACCGTGTGCTCACCCACGATATCCCCTCCCCGCAGCACGGCGAATCCGATCTCGCCCTCTCGCCGGGCGCTTCCGGCGGCGCGGCCGGTGCTCGCCACCTGCTCGAAGACCTGGCCCCGGCCCTCGGCCGCGGCCCGGCCGAGCGCCAGGGCGGTCCCGGACGGGGCATCCCGCTTCGTCCGATGGTGCGCCTCGAGGATTTCGATATCGAATCCGGCGGGGAGCGCGCGCGCAGCCGCACGTACCAGCTCCACCAGCAAGGTCACACCGAGGCTCGTATTCGGAGCGACCAGCAACGGTATTTCCCTGGACGTGGCTTCGATGGCGGGTGTCAGGTCCGCGCTGAATCCGGTCGTGCCGATGAGCAGCGCCCGGTGTGCGCGGCCGCACGCTGCCAAGTTGGTTTGTGTTGCTTGCGGGCTGGAGAAATCGATCGCGACATCCGCCAGCGCCAGCGCCGCCGGCAGGTCGCTCGTGAGCGGCACCCCGCTCGCGCGCCCGCTCGCGAGCTCGCCGGCATCAAGACCGAGGTCGGTACTGGCCGGTGAGGTCAGCGCCGCTACGATCGTCAACTCGGGAAATTCACTCGCCACCCGCAACAGCGCCCGCCCCATGCGGCCCGCCGCGCCAATGATGGCGACGCGAATCACGACCCGCCGCTGGAGAAGAAGCGCCGCACGCCTTCGAAAAATCCGTGCTCGCGCGGGGCGTGACGATTGGCGTCCGTTTTGAGGATCTCATCGAGCTTGCGAATCAACTCCCGCTGCTCCGATGAAAGATGAACGGGTGTCTCGACAACCACGCGGCAGAACAAATCCCCACGTGAACCCCCGCGTACCGGTTTGACGCCCTTGTCACGCAGTCGGAAGACTCGGCCCGACTGGGTCTCCGCCGGCACTTTGAGAGTGACATCACCGTCCAGCGTCGGTACTTCCACCGTGCCGCCCAGCGCCGCCGTTGCGAAACTGACCGGCACCTCGCAACTCAGATGCTCACCGTCACGCTCGAAGATCGCGTGCTCACGCACCGCGATCTCGACATACAGATCGCCGGGGGGGCCGCCATTTCGGCCGGCCTCACCCTCGCCGCTCAGGCGGATGCGATCCCCGGTGTCAACGCCGGCCGGGACCTTGACTGACAGCTTGCGGCTGCGGCGCACACGTCCCTGGCCAAGACACGTGTCGCAGGGATTCTTGATGATCGTGCCGTGGCCCCGGCAACGCGGACAGGTCTGCTGCAGCTGGAAAAAGCCCTGCGAAATGCGGATCTGGCCGGAGCCGCCGCAGGTGTCGCAGGCCGCGGCCGAGCTGCCTTTCGCCGAGCCGCTCCCGTGGCAGGTCTCGCACTCCGACAGCCTGGGGACTTCGATTTCGGCGGCATAGCCGAACACGGCCTGATCCAGATCCAGCTCCAGCTCGAAGCGCAGATCCGCGCCACGAAACTGCTGGGATCGGCTCTCGCCGCGGCGCGCTGCGCCGAAGATATCCCCGAAGACGTCGCCGAAAATATCGCTGAAGGCATCGGCACCGAAGCCACCCGCTCTACCGCGCCCCGCCGCTTCGACACCCGCGTGACCGTACTGGTCGTACGCGGCGCGCTTGTGCGCGTCCGTCAGAACCTCACAGGCCTCCTTTGCTTCCTTGAAACGCTCCTCCGCCTCCTTGTCATTCGGGTTGCGGTCGGGGTGGAATTTCATCGCCAGGCGGCGATAGGCCTTCTTGATCTCGGACTCGGTTGCGGTCTTGGGTACGTCGAGTACCTTGTAATAGTCACGTTTAGACATGCGGCGGATCGGAACCCGAAAAACACCCCGTTATGTTACCGACCTTTGCCAGGTCGTGACCCTACGGAATTCGCGTTCCGGCGAATTCCGCTCAGGTCCCAACAATTTACGAGGCTTTGCGATCTTTGTCTTTGACTTCCTCGAACTCCGCGTCGACCACGTCGTCGCGGCCCTTGGAGCTGCCCTGTGCGCCCGCCCCAGCCGCTCCGGCGCCCGGCCCGCTGCTGCTGCCGCCCGCGCCGCTCTGCTCGGAGGCGTAGGCGCGCTGCGCAATCGCCGCGGACGCCTGAGCAAGCGCATCCGTCTTCTTCTCGATGGCGCCCTTGTCGTCGCTCTTCAGCGCCGAGCGCAGATCCGAGATGGCCGACTCGACCCGCGCGCGCTCGGCCGGATCGACCTTGTCGCCCAGATCCTTCAGGGTCTTCTCAACCGCGTGCGTCATGGCATCGGCCTTGTTACGGACCTCGACCAGCTCGCGGAACTTCCTGTCTTCCTCCGCGTGAGCTTCCGCATCGCGCACCATTCGCTTGATCTCGTCCTCCGACAAGCCGCTGGAGGCCTTGATGATGATCTTCTGCTCCTTGCCGGTGGCCTTGTCTTTGGCCGACACATTCAGAATGCCGTTGGCGTCGATGTCGAAAGACACCTCGACCTGCGGCTGCCCGCGGGGTGCCGGAGGAATGTCCGTCAGGTCGAACTTACCCAGCGACTTGTTATCCTGGGCGCGATCGCGCTCGCCCTGCAGGACATGAATCGTCACCGCAGTCTGATTGTCGTCCGCCGTCGAGAAGGTCTGCGATGCCTTGGTCGGAATCGTCGTGTTCTTCTCGATCAGCTTGGTCATCACGCCGCCGAGCGTCTCGATGCCCAGTGACAGCGGAGTCACGTCGAGCAGGAGTACGTCCTTGACCTCGCCCGCGAGCACGCCGGCCTGGATCGCCGCGCCGACCGCCACCGCCTCATCGGGGTTCACGTCCTTGCGCGGCTCCTTGCCGAAGAAGTCCTTCACGTACTTCTGCACCAGAGGCATGCGGGTCTGGCCACCGACCAGGATGACCTCGGCGATGTCGCTCGCCGACACGCCAGCATCCTTCATGGCGGTGCGGCAGGGGCCGATGGTCTTCTGCACGAGGTCCTCGACGATCGACTCCAGCTTCGCCCGCGTGAG
>Ga0307476_10002496_pt1 | contig 11008 bp, 14 predicted proteins | sample atmos_gasesECM2C_2_FD_203314 | JGI IMG/M metagenome (GOLD analysis project Ga0307476, IMG submission 203314) | Hardwood forest soil microbial communities from Morgan-Monroe State Forest, Indiana, United States - atmos_gasesECM2C_05 | ecosystem: Environmental > Terrestrial > Soil > Temperate... | reverse complement strand
GTGGGAAGCCGCGATCTCCTCGTCGACCAGCGCCTCGATGTCCTCGTCGTAGATGTCCTTCTTGCGGTCGGCGAGCGCCTTCATCCGCACAAAGGCGTCCTCGATCTGGTTGGCGCCGAGCTTGTAGCCCATCTCCTCGAGCTTGTGCACGAAGGCATGACGGCCCGAATGCTTGCCGAGCACCAGCGAGGACTGCTTCAGGCCTACCATCTCCGGCCGCATGATCTCGTAGGTCGAAGCGTCCTTCAGCACACCGTCCTGATGGATGCCGCTCTCATGCGCGAACGCATTCCGGCCGACGATCGCCTTGTTGTACTGCACCGGGAACGAGGTCGCCGCCGAGACGAGCTTGGAGGCGCGCGTCAGCATCGTGGTGTCGATCTTGTTCCACCACGGAAATTTGTCGTTGCGGACGTTGATCGCCATCACGATCTCTTCGAGCGCGGCATTGCCGGCCCGCTCGCCGATGCCGTTGACGGTGCATTCGATCTGGCGCGCGCCGCCGGCGACACCGGCGAGCGAATTGGCGACCGCCATGCCGAGGTCGTTGTGGCAGTGCACCGAGAATACCGCCTTGTCGGAGTTCGGCACCCGCTCGATCAGGGTGCGCATGAAGTGGGTGTATTCTTCCGGCACCGTGTAGCCGACGGTGTCGGGAATGTTGACCGTGGTGGCGCCGGCCTTGATCACGGCTTCCACGATGCGGCACAGGTAATCCATTTCGGAGCGGGTGCCGTCTTCTGCCGACCATTCGACGTCGTCGATCTGGTTGCGGGCGCGCGCAACCATGGCGACCGAGGTCTCGAGCACCTGCTCCGGCGTCTTGTTCAGTTTCACGCGCATGTGCAACGGCGAGGTCGCGATCACGGTATGGACCCGGCCGCGCTTGGCGAACTTCACCGCAGCCGCGCAGCGGTCGATGTCGTCAGGATGCGCGCGCGACAGGCCTGCGATGACAGCGTTCTTGGAGCGGCGGGCGATCTCGCTCACCGCCTGAAAATCGCCCTCGGAGGTGATCGGAAAACCGGCCTCGATGATATCGACGCCCATATCGTCGAGCATCTCGGCGACCTCGAGCTTCTCCTCGAAGGTCATGGTGGCGCCGGGGCATTGTTCGCCGTCGCGCAAGGTGGTGTCGAATATAACGACGCGGTCCTTTTCGGACTTTTTGGCTGCGGTCATTGGCTTGCTTCCTTTTGGGTCGATGCGCTTGATCGGGTTGAGCGCTTGAAGGGGTTTCGCAGTGCTATCGGTACAAACCCCTGAGTGCCCAGGCGCCAACGCCCAGACGGCCCTCAGGGGCCGATAAGAAGCAGAAGCCCGATAAGGAGGGTGGGCAGGGACGCAGGCTGAATCGCCGGGGCGCGGACGGCATCGGCCATCCCACCCTCAACTCCAACGATTTCGCCGCGAATCAGCATTGCCGGACCCTTTGTAAAGCCATCCTCAGCCTAAACCATTGACGGTTCGTTGCCGGGGATAAGGCTTTATGAGGTCGTTCTAGACGAGTTTGACGGGAAGCCGCAACGCCAAAAGATGGTCAGCATGGGTGACCTTTTCGCGGGCCGTCATTCCGGGGCGGCCGCAGGACGAACCCGGAATCCATTCCGGCCGCACCATGGATTCCGGGCCTGCGCCTGACGGCGCATCCCGGAATGACGAAAGAGCCGGCCAACCGGATTACCGCACCGCGCTCCCGGATCGTCTTATTTGCCGGCCTTGCGCGAGGTTGCCGATTTGGCGTGGCCCGCTTCCGGCGGTTTGACGCTTCCACCGGCGACCTGCACGACCTCGCGCAGCGTGACGATCTCTGCCTGCTGATTGACCGGGGCCTTTGGATTGTTGGCGTCCTGCAATTGCTCCTCACCGAGACCGACCGCGAGGACGCGCTTGGGAGAGACCTTGAACGTCGTCACCAGCACGTCGCGGATCGACTCGGCTCTTCGATGGCTCAGTGCAAGGTTGATCTCGCGTCGGCCGGTCGCCTCGGTGCGGCCTACAATGAGGAAGGTGAACGACAGCAGCGCCGGACTGGAGAGAGCGTCCGCGATGCGCCCGAGCGTCTGGTAGGACTCGGGGCGGATGACGGGGGTATCCGGGTTGAACTGAATATCGACATTGACAGTCGGCAGCTTGCGCAACGCCGGCGACAGCAGCGGGCGCTTGAGCGCGATCCCATCCGCCTTGGCCTTGACGCGGTCGGCGGCCTGCTGGCGCAGCTCGGCAACTTCCAGATCGGAAGGGGTTTCAAGGCCCGAAAGAGTCGTGACTATCGCCTCCGACGTGACCGTTTCCTGCGACCATGCAAGCCGGGCGGGCAAGATGACCATCAAGAAACCGGCGACCAGCGACAGAAGGCAGCGCGGCGTTTGGGACCTGCGCGGCATCAGCGATACCCCGCGTCGCCGAGCGCCTTGATGCAGCCGGGGCCCAAGCCGCGCGACACCTTGACCAGGCACGCGATGGCCGAGCCGGGCTTGTCTTGTGCCTCCGCGCACATCTTCTGCTTTTCGCGCTCGCACTGCTTGCCGACGGCGATGCGTGCGGCACCACGCTTCTGGATAGCGTCGAACGCCCTGATGTAATCGGCGCGGCACTGAGCGGAGACGCTGTCCTGATTGCGGGTCAAACACTCTTTCAGCCGCGGCGCATCGAGATTGACACCGGCGCAGTTGGCGTCGATGTCCTTGCCGCAGCTTTCCGCCAATATCGCGGTGGCGTTTTCGAAGCTCATGGTTTCGGCCATGGCTGGTGACATGGCTGGCGATGCCGCGACCACTGCGGCCAGGAGCGCGAGTAAGGAAGCCCGGACCATGGCGTTATCTGACCTGATGCGGTCGCCGACCGTCAAGACCGCAATAGGGTGCAAGTTGTGCCTAACGCCGGCGTCCGGCCGCCCCTCACTGCGGCGTCAGGCAGCGGACAGTGCGCCGCCCGTCCGGGCCCAGTTCGACGCGCGTGTGCGGGCAGGTGACGTACCTCCCCGTGTTGACGGTGTAGGTCTGCGACGGATAGGGCTGGGCCGAATGCTGCGGGTTGCTTTCGAGCCATCCGGCGGCGCCGACACCGGCGAACACCCGGTCGGCGGCAAAATTGCCAGGAAAGCCGCCGTTGGTCGGCAAATCGCGCTGGTCGTCGCGGTTGTCGTAAAAGAAGAAACTTGCGGTGTTGCCGTTGTTGTAGCGCCGCCCCTCGCCATAGCTCTGGGCTGAGGCGCTGGACACCGACGCGACAAGAGCGGCCGCCAGGATCGCCGTTTTTAAAAGAGGCCGCATCACCAGCCTACCACCGGCGGCTTCGCCGTTCCCCAATCGCCCTTCCATCCGGTCAGCCTTCCTCTTCGAAATTGCAGATAAAGCCCGTCGCTTCGGATCGTCATCGCGCTGCCCTTGACGTTGGGCAGAGCGAGCAGCAGTTCGTTGCCGGGACGGCCGCGAACATAGCTCAAGGGCACGCCCAAAGCGGCCGAGGCCTCCTCGGTGCTCATGCCGAAACTGAGCGGGGCGCCGGCTGCCAGCGTCGGTTGTGCCTTGTAGGAAGCACATGCCCCAGAGAGGTTCGCCAGCGTGAGCCCCACTGTCACCAAGGCGACATTCAGGCGTCGCGTCACTGGGCCGAAGCGATTTGGCATTCCACAGGTCCGTCTTTTGAGGGCTTTCCTGATGTTAGATTCAAAGGAGGCGTTGCACAATAACATCAGGTCGATGTGCACTATTGTCAGGTCAGCGCCAATCGCTTGACATCCATGCAGCCGCATTTAGAAACGATTAAGCCCTCCCGAGCATAGTGGGTTTTGAAGGTGTCTATCGGCACGGCGGAGCCGGGCACCTTCCGGATCGCTCGCCTGAGCGATTTAGCAAAAAACCCACTTCCGAAGACCAGCGCAACCACCCGGAGACCCTATTTAAGGGGTCTCGCCTCTTTAAGACGAGGACGCGCCGTCAATGCGACAGGATCAGTGGAAGTCCCAGGTGCTTCAGGAATGGGATCGTTGGCTCCAGGCCCAGCCGGTCGACGACCCGACAGCGCCGACCGCCCGCGACAGCTTGAAGTTCTTCTGCGAGCTTCAGGACAGACGCTCCCCGCTTTTGGACTTCCGCCCAGGCAGGCGTGACAAGTGGCAGATCATTCACGCCTGGTTGCATCATGCGGGACGCGTGGCCGATTGAGGCTGATAGCGTTTTCGAGCGAAGCATGCGCTCGGACTTGCCGCCTTCGGTGAAGCCAGGCGGCCGAGTGAGCCAGTGGCCCGGCGAAACCGGTTCGCATCGCAATCTGGGCTTACGCAGATTGCGTCAACTTATCTGCGGTAGAAAACGCCTCAATCAGACCCGATCTGACTTAACGCCCGATCCGGGTCCACTGGGTCGCGAGTTTATCAAAGGACCCGAAGGACTGCTGCGCCCATGCGCCGTAAAGTTCGCAGATCCTCTCGGAGTGGGCGACAAAGTTCGCAAAAGCCTGCTTGGCGAATTCACCCTGAATTTCGATGGCCTCTTCAAAAGACCGCACCGTGACCAGGCGTTCGACCAGGAAGCGGCCGGCGAGAACCGATTTTCGCGTGTAGTCACCGTAAGCGAGCGCAATCGCCTGGGCACCGGCCGTCTGTGGCGCGTGCTCGCGCACTTCCGGCGGCAATACTTCGCCGCTCAACGCCGCATCGCCGGCCTTTTCCATGGTGATCGCTACCGGCGCGATCGCGGCCGGCGCAGCCTCGACCGCAGCGACCTCGACCTCCGCAATCTCAACCGGAGTGATCTCAACCGGGGTGATCTCGATCGGCGCGATTTCGACGGGAGCGATTTCTACTTGCGCCGCTTCGATCGGGGCCATGACGGCGCTGACGGGATCATCAGCCTGAGGCCCCGCCTCTGCCTTCTTTTCGCCTTTCGCCTTCCGCTGATCCGTCTTGCGATTGCGCTGGCGTGACTTGGCGGGCTTTTCTTCTTGTGTCGTCGGCATGATCACGGTCCCCTCACATGCAGTTGTAAAGCAGCGAGAAGACGTCAGGAGTTCGCCTTGATTGCGTTTGAATCGCGGTTGTGCGTCGTTCGTTACACGGCGTTGATGTGATGATGAAACCCGGCGGCGCGGCTTTGCGCCAAAAGACAATTGGCCCCCTGCGGAAAGCCGGAAGAGGCCAATGTGAAACTTTTCAAAAAGCGCTCGTTGAGGTTCCGCCGTCTCAGGACGCCTGATCGTCCGCTTCGATCTGTTCGAGCGAGGCACGCAGTTCGGCGACGACCGCGTTGTAATATTCGTTCAAGCGGTCCGAACTCCTGAGTTGCTCCCGAAGCATCTCCGTACGTTCGAGAGATTCGGCAAGCGCTGGCGTGATCGGCTCAGCCTCGGAAACCTGTCCGTCTTCCGACATCGATGAGGGATAGAGACGTGCCATTTTACTCACTCACATGATGGACCCAAAGCCCATCCATCAAGCGCCGGGTTTTTGGGATTTATGGGGCACTTCCTTGCCACTTCGATGGTCGAACAAGGCCAAACTGCGGACGCTCGCCTTATTCTGGGACTGCATTCTCGGACCGCGCTAACAGCCCAAAAGAAAGCCGCCTTGAAAGGCGGCTTTCCATCAAACGGAATAATCAAGGTCCAACCTGCTGCGTCAAACCCTCATGGTGAGGAGCGCTCTGGCGCGTCTCGAACCCATGAGGCCTCGACGTCGACCTCATCCTTCGAGGCGCCGCTTACGCGGCTCCTCAGGATGAGGGAAGCCGCACTAACCGCCCGCTTCGCACTTCTTCATGAAGGAGTTCTTGGCGGCGCCCGCAAGCGGCTTGCCCTCGGAGCTCACGGCCTTGGTGGCGCAGCTATCGGCCATGCACTTCTTCATGAACGAGGTCTTGGCAGCGCCCGCGAGCGGCTTGCCGTCCTTGCCGACTGCCTTGCTGTCGCAGCTCTCCTGCGCAAAAGCCGCGCCGCCGGCAAATGCGACGATGAAACCCGCCAGCATGATTTTTCTAAGCATTTTGTTTCCCCGGGAAAATGTTGCACGCCGATCAATTTGATCCCAGACGATCGTTCTCGGCAAGGGAAAAGCGCTGACGCGCCGGGGCTTCATCCTGATCTAGCTGGCCTTGGTCGGCCGCTTGCGTCCCTTCGCAGCGTTCCTGGCCGGTCTTTTGGTGGCGCTTTGGCCTTCGCTCTCCAGCGCCTTGCGCACCTCGGCGAATTTCTCAAGCGAGTCCTTGTCGACGCGCGGAAAGCGCAAGTTGAGCTCCTCCAGCGCGCTGACGATGACCGAGCCGATCACCACGCGGGCAAACCATTTGTGGTCGGCCGGCACGACATACCAGGGCGCAAACGAAGTCGAGGTATGCCGGACGATGTCCTGATACACCGCCATGTATCGCGGCCAGAAGGCGCGCTCGGTGACGTCGTTCATCGAGAACTTCCAGTTCTTCGCCGGCTGCTCCAGCCGGTCGAGGAACCGCTCACGCTGCTTCTTTTTCGAGATGTTGAGGAAAAATTTCAGCACCACCGTGCCGTTGCGCGACAGATAGCGCTCGAATGCGGAAATATCGGCAAAGCGTTCCTGCCAGATGTTGGCGCTGATCAGCTTGCTCGGGAGTTTTTCCTTGGCGAGCAGGTCGTGATGCACCCGCGTGATCAGGCATTCCTCGTAGTAGGAGCGATTGAAGATGCCGATATGGCCGCGCTCCGGCAGCGCGATCATGGCGCGCCACATGAAGTCGTGATCGAGTTCGTGGGCGGTCGGCTGCTTGAAGGACGTGACCTCGCAGCCTTGCGGATTGACGCCCTCGAAAATGCTCTTGATTGCGCTGTCCTTGCCGGAGGCATCCATGCCCTGAAAGATCACGAGCAGCGACCAGCGATCGTTCGCGTATAGCTTCTCCTGAAGATCGCTGAGGCGCTGGCGGTTGGCCTCAATGATCTTTTCGCCCTCGTTCTTGTCGAGGCCGCCCCTCTCACTGCTCTTGTGCAATTTCAGATGAAATTCGCCCGAGCCGTCAAACCGAAAGGGCGCGACAAAGGGTTTCAACCGCTCGGTCAGGGACCGCTTGGGCTTTTTGCTCATGGTGTCTATCCCGAAAATTGGGCTTCGAGAAACGCACTCACAAAGCGTGGCATCACAGGCACAACGCCGGAACGCGACCGCACCAGATGGACGGCGCGAAGCTCCGGCTGCGTCTCGCGGGCGAGATGGGCCTCGACCCGCGCCTTGAGCGCCTGGCCCGTCAGTTCGACCCACAAGATCCGAATCATCGCGATCGATGGCCCAGCAAATACGCAGCTCCAGTGCGTGTCCATGGTGTAATCGGCCGCATCGAGGCCGGTTTCCTCGGCGACCTCGCGCACGATACTACCGGCGAGATCGAGCCTGCCGTCCCTGACATCGTCGGGATCGGGCGTACCGGCCGGAAAATAGATGCGCCCGGCATTCGCGGTGTGGCTGCCCATTTCGCCGAGCAGGAACGCGCCATCGGACGATTTGACCGCGCCCATGCCAAAGCCGTTGAAGACGCTTGCGTCGGGGAAACCCCAATCGCGCCACGCCAGAAAACTCGCAAAGTCCGTCTCGAAGAAGTCGGCGCGAAGATCGTCGCCGGCGCGAACCGCATTGCGGCCAAGCAGAACGCGGCCGTTCCAGAGTTCAGGCTTCTCGCGCCGCTTCTCCGCAAAATGCGCGTCGATCTCGCCGCGCCGCTCCGCCGCGAACGGCCAGTCAAACGGCCCGACCTTCAGATCAAGCGTCGCGACGCGATGAATCTCGGGCGGCGTCATCCCGACACCGGCGGCGAGATCTTACTTGGCATTCGAGCCTGTCGTCTTCTTGGCGCGATCGACGAAGTTGTTGGTGTAGGTCTTGGTCACATCGATGTTCGCCTTGGCGACCTCTGGCGAGCTCTCGCTGAACATCGCGAGCACCGCATTGGCGCCCTTGGGGTCCATCTTGCCGGTCTCGGAGTACATCGGGATCGTGTTCTTCAGCGCGGCGAGATAAAGCTCGGTGTTCTTGCCGACCATCTCGGGCGGCATCTTCGCCATGATCTCCTCGGCCGAATGGGTGTGAATCCAGGCGAGCGTGCCGAGCATCGCGTCCGTCAGCGCCTGCACCTCCTTGTCGTGACCGGCAACCCAAGCCGCCGTCGAATACAGCGCGCCGCCCGGATATTCGCCGCCAAACACATCGAACGTGTCCTTGGCGGTGCGGGTGTCGGAGAGAATGCGAAGATCAGGATGACTGCCTTGCAGCACGGTGACGGAGGGATCGAGCATCACGGCGGCATCGATCTGGCCCTGCTCCATCGCCGCGACCGAGGTGCCACCAAGGCCGACACCGATCACCGCGACGCTGGCCGGGTCGACGCCGTTTTTCTTCAGGAGATATTTGAGAAAGAAATCGGTCGATGAGCCCGGCGCGCTGACACCGACCTTCTTGCCGGCGAGATCCTTGATCGATTTGATCTCGGCGGTATGCGACGGCGACACCACCAGCACCAGGCCTGGATAGCGGTCATAGACCACGAACGACACCAGTTCCTGCTTCTTGGCGGCGAGATTGACGCAATGATCGAAATAGCCGGAGACGACGTCGGCGCTGCCGCCGAGTACCGCTTTGAGCGCATCCGAGCCGCCTTTGAGGTCGACGAGTTCGACGGCAAGGCCCGCTTTTTCATACTCGCCGAGCTGTTTCGCCAGCACGGTCGGCAGGTAGCAGAGGCAGGCGCCGCCGCCGACCGCGATCGTGATTTTGCTTTGCGCTTGTGCCGGCTGGAATCCGGAAATCATGGCGAGCGCCACGAATGCCAAGGCCGCTTGTTTGAGCCTGATTTTCACGATTTCCTCCCGGCAAATATCTGTTGCCGCGCAGGATAGAACAGCGCGAGCCCCTCTCCAAGCCGTCATTCCGGGGCGCGAGTGCAACGAGCGAACCCGGAATGACGGCCGAGAGCTACGCCCTCGCCTCGGCGGCGTTGGGGCGCCAGACCAGAAGGCGCCGTTCGACCATGCTGACAAAGATATCGATCAGGATGACGAAGGCCGACAGCACGAACATACCGGCAAAGACGCCGGCGACGTCGAACACGCCTTCGGCCTGCTGGATCAGGTAGCCGAGCCCGGCCGCCGATCCCAGATATTCGCCGACCACCGCGCCGACGACGGCAAAGCCCACCGAGGTGTGCAGCGAGGAAAACATCCACGACATCGCCGACGGCCAGTAGACATGGCGCATCAACTGCCCCTCGTTCATGCCGATCATGCGGGCGTTGTCGCGCACCGTCGTCGAGACTTCCTTGACGCCCTGATAGACGTTGAAAAAGACGATGAAGAACACGAGCGTCACGCCCAGCGCCACCTTGGACCAGATCCCCAGTCCCAACCACAGCGCGAAAATCGGCGCCAGCACCACGCGCGGCAGCGCGTTGGCCATTTTGACGTAGGGGTCGAACACGGCGGCGACCAGAGCCTTGCGCGCAAACCAGAACCCGACCGCAACCCCCAAGAACGATCCGATCGCAAAGGCGAGCAGCGATTCCAGCAGCGTGATCCCAAGATGCTTCCAGATCACCCCGGTTGCGAACCAGTCGACGATCTGGCTGCCGACCGCGAGCGGCGTCGAGAAGAAGAACGGCGGCAGCCATGTGCGGCCGAAGATCGGCACCGTGGCCAGGACTTGCCAGAGCGCGATCGCCACGACCGCAACCAATACCTGAAGGGAAAGCAGCGTTAGGCGGGGCATATCAAGGACTCTCTCAATCCCCTCTTCCCGCAGGCGGGGAGAGGTGAAGCAAGTAACAAGTTTTACGGCTTCGAGAACGTGCCGATCAGGCCGGTGGCCTGCAGCACATGGCCGTCGAGCGCCTTCATCGCCTCTGCGCGGTCGAGACCGGCTGCAAGCGCTTTCGGATCGAGGTCGGTCGCCATCAGCGTCAGGGTATAGTGATGGATCGGGCCGGGCGGTGTGCAGGGACCGAAATAGTTCGGCAGCTTCATCAGGCTGGTGCCGCCGACATATTTGTCGCTCGGCTTGGAGACTTCGCCTTCGGCAAATCCCGTGACCGAAGCCGGAATGCCATAGGCAACCCAGTGGCTGACGCCGCCGGGCGGCCGGCCTTCCGGATCGAACATGAAGATCGCGAAGCTCTTGGTGCCCGCGGGCGGGTTGGACCAGTTGAGCGCGGGCGACACGTTCTCGCCGACGCAATTCGGGTTGGTCTTGTTGTTGCCGGCGAACTTCGTTGCGAGCCGTTCGCCGTCCTTGAAGCTCGGCGAGGTCAGTGCGAACACGCCTTGCGCACTGGCGGGAGAAACGCTCAAGGCCGCAAGAGCAACTGCTCCGGCCAGAATTGAACCACGTAGGAACATGACATCTTCCTTTTGTTTGCCTTGGGTTGTTTACCCTTGATTGCGCGCCCTGGATCCCTTGCCTCTGATTGGTTTGGGAGGGCCCGTTTTTGGCGCGCGGAGTGTAGCTTCAGGCCCCGCCAGATCAAGGTCGCCTGTCCCCTGAGCCTCCGGTGACAAAGGCGTGAACAAGCAGGGAATAATCACCGACCTCTGTTGTTACACGTCCCCGCCCGTGCGGGGCCGTCCTTCGCAAAACCGCCGAGCATTCAGCCGGCGATTTTGGTCGATTGGGCGTAGCCCTTCATCACCTCGTCCTTTAGCGCGTCCCAGATTTCGCGGTGCAGGTCGTGGAAGGCCTTGTCCAGCCTGACCTCGGTGATGTCGCGCGGCCGCGGCAGCGGCACGCGCCAGTCGCCGATGATGCGCGCCGAAGGGCCGGCCGACATGATCACCACGCGGTCGGCCAGCGCGATCGCCTCTTCCAGATCATGGGTCACAAACAAGACCGCCTTGCGGTCGGCGCTCCAGAGGTCGAGCAGCAGGTTGCCCATGATCTGGCGCGTCTGGGCATCGAGCGGCCCGAACGGCTCGTCCATCAGCAAAATCTTGGGGTCGCGGATCAGCACCTGTGCCAGCCCCACACGCTTACGCTGGCCGCCGGAAAGCATGTGCGGGTAGC
>Ga0307476_10002495_pt1 | contig 11008 bp, 11 predicted proteins | sample atmos_gasesECM2C_2_FD_203314 | JGI IMG/M metagenome (GOLD analysis project Ga0307476, IMG submission 203314) | Hardwood forest soil microbial communities from Morgan-Monroe State Forest, Indiana, United States - atmos_gasesECM2C_05 | ecosystem: Environmental > Terrestrial > Soil > Temperate... | reverse complement strand
GCCCATTGCCGTGACGCTCATCCATCATCAGTTGGTGATCACCATCGCCTTGTTCGGGGTCGCCGCACTGTCGGACGCCGCTGACGGTTTCCTCGCCAAGCGCAACGGCTGGCAGAGCGAACTTGGCGCCGTGCTCGACCCGGCGGCGGACAAACTATTGCTGGTGACGGTTTTCATTGCACTCGCGTACATGAAGCTCGTGCCGCTGTGGTTGATGGTGGCGGCCGTGGCGCGGGACGCGATCATCGTGAGCGGCGCGCTGCTGTACCGGATTTGCTTTGGGGCTCTGAGCGTGCGCCCGTCGGTCGTCAGCAAATTCAACACGCTCTGCCAGGCGGCGTACATCATGGCGGTCGTCGGCAGAGAACAGCTTTCGCTGCCGCCGGCGTGGATGGTCACGGTGCTCGGCGCGCTCGTGTTCGTGACGGTGATGGTCAGCGGCATGGATTACGTGTTGATTTATGGGCGACGGGCGTTGAGCTTGGCAAGACCGCGGGCCGCGGCGCGCGCCGGCGATCCACCGACGTGAAGCAGCTTGCTCTCGGGGTCCGCTTGCGTGCGGACGCGGTATTCGACAGTTATTGGCCGGGGCCGAACGGCGAAATCATCGCGGCGCTGCGCGCGCCAAGCACGACGCCGCTGTGGCTTTGGGGGGCGGCCGGCTCGGGCAAGACTCATTTGCTGCAGGCGGTGTGCGCGGCCACGGGTGAGTCCGCAGCGTATTTTCCGTTGGCTCGTTCGCTCGCATTGCCCCCCGAGGCACTGGCGGGATTCGAGCGCAGCGGAGTCCTCTGTATCGACGACGCCGATGCCGTGGCCGGCGATTTGGCGTGGGAGAGAGCGCTGTTCCGCGTCTTCAACGAGGCGGCCGAACTCCGCACCCGGCTGATTTTCGCCGCCGCCTCCCCGCCCCGCCAGGCCGAATGGCGCCTCGAGGACTGGCGCTCGCGGGCCGCGGCCAGCGTGGTCTACCAATTGCGCGAACTCGACGATGCGGGCCGGATCGAAGCGCTGCGGCTGCGCGCCGCGCAGCGCGGATTGCAGCTGCCGTACGAGACATCTGAATACTTGCTGAAGCGCATGCCGCGCGACCTGCGCTCGTTGTTCCAAGTGCTGGATCTGCTCGACGAGGCGTCATTGGCTGCTCAGCGCCGGCTCACCATCCCGTTCATTCGCGATGCGCTCGAGAAACTCGCAGGAACAGAACCATAGTGCAGAACCAGCCGAACACGAGCAGCAGGCTCATGGCGGCCACCCAGCGTGCGGCGGGGTTCACCAGCAGCTCGGTCAAGGCAAACGCGAGATACGGCACGGCAAACAGGGTGGCCCAGGCGTAGGTGTGGCGGCGGCCGCGGATGAGACCGCTCAACGGCGCCAGCAAGGGGAGGGCGGCGAGGATGCAAATCGGCCATGGATAGCCGGCCAGCATCCACGCGAGCAGGCTCAACACCACTGCGCCCCACAGCCAAATCGCCAGCGAACGCACCGTTTCGAGAGTCACACGGGGCTCCGCGGACGATCGGTCGCCGCGAGACGATCCGCGAGCGCAGCCACGCGCCGGCCCAAGGCGCGCGCAAGTTCACCCTCGGTCTCCGACAATTCGCCGTGACCGCTGAGGACGGCCACATGACTTGCGCCGTAGGGTGTGCCGCCGCTGCGCGTGTCGGTCAAGCCGCGCTCGCTGTAGGGCAGGCCGACCAGATACATGCCGTGATGCAGAAGCGGAACCATCATGGACAGCAGCGTCGATTCCTGACCGCCGTGCAGAGTCTGTGTGGAGGTGAACACGGCGGCCGGCTTGCCCACGAGGGCGCCGGACAGCCATAGCGCGCTCGTACCGTCGAGGAAGAATTTCACCGGCGCCGCCATGTTGCCGAAACGCGTCGGGCTGCCGAGGATGAGGCCGCAGCATTGCAGCAAATCGTCGTGGCTCGCGTAGGGAGGGCCGTCGCTCGGCACCGGCGGATCAGGCCTTTCCGTGGTGACGGCCACCGGCGCGACCGTGCGTAGCCGGGCCTGCATGCCGCTCACGCTCTCGACGCCGCGGCAGATTTGACGGGCCAAAGCGGCGGTGCTGCCTTGGCGAGAATAATACAGAACCAGAATTTCGTTCATCGGTACTCTTCCGGGAAATCGTCAACGATTGCGTACATCTGCTGCGCCGGCGCAACGGATTCGTCGAGCTGTGCGGCGCATTGTATATCGGCGGCTTGTTTGACGGCTCTGGCGGCTATTGCTAGTGTCAGGGAAACCCTATGCTGCGCTTACTTGCTGTATTTATTGGTGTTGCGTGCCTCGCCGGCTGCGCCAGCGCCCCCGTGCAAGAAATGAGCGACGCACGCCAGGCCATTGCCGCCGCCCAGGCGGCCGGCGCAACCAGCGCGACGTCGCCGGACTTCTCCGCTGCTCAGTCCGCCATCGCGCGCGCCGAATCGCACCTGCAGGCACAGGAATTCACACGGGCCCGCTTGGCGGCGATGGAAGCCAAGCGCCATGCCGCCGCTGCGCTTGCCAATGCCAGCGCGCAACACAGCGATGCGCCCGTGACCCAGCCGCACTGAGCCGCGATCCAATGGATGAGGTCATTCGTCGTTTTCTCGTGTTCGGGAAGGTTCAAGGCGTGTACTTCAGGCACAGCACCCGGCTCGAGGCCAACAGGCTGGCGCTGCGCGGTATCGCACGCAACTTGCCGGACGGTTCGGTCGAGGTGCTCGTGAAGGGCGGCGCCGGCGCTGTCGCGGAATTGCAGCGCTGGCTGCACCGAGGACCCAAGCACGCCCGAGTGAACGAGGTGCGCGAGGTGGCGCCGGACGAGACGGCGCCGCTCCCGGAGGGATTTCTTATTGATTGAGGGCGACGTTTTGACGCTTTAGCACTAAGACGCTTTAGCACTAAAGCGTCGAAACGTCGGCAATTCTAATAGCGCCAAACCCGCTGCCAGCGCTGCATCACCAGCGCCGGGTAGGTGCTGCGGCCGACGCTGCCGTTGTAGCGCGCCAGCGCGCGCGACCAATTGTGGTTCTCGGCGCGCAAATAAAAACGCAGGATCTCGCAGCCCATGCGGATATTGGACTCGACCCGCACCAGCTGATTCTGCACGCCCAGCTCGCGCGGCCAGAATGGCATGACTTGCATGAGGCCGACCGCGCCGGCCGGCGAAACCGCCCAGGGATCAAAACGGCTCTCCACCTCGATCAGCGCGAGCACCAAGTCGGGCGGCAGCGGCAGCAAGGGATCGCGCTTCGCCTCGCAGTACACATGGTTCAAGATTTCCACGCGCAATGCATGCGCGGGTACCAGGCGCACTAGCCGAGGCTCCATGGTTTTATACCAGACCTCCGAATCGAATTTATCGGCGAAGCAATCCGAGCTGCCGATGATCCTCTGCAGGAGGGCTTTCAGTTCCGGATCGCGCTGCTGGTCGGCATGGGCCGCGCCCGGCAGGACGCAGCTCCACGCCAGAACCAGGAAGGTGCGGGCGAGTTTCGTGCGCAGCGGCCGCCGCATCGGCATCCTCAGGCGATTTGCTTTTGGCGAATGTAGCCGACCGGATCCGCGGCGGGAATTTCCGCCGATTCGGCCGCGCCGCGATGCCGGTACTCGAGATTGCCGGCCGCAAGGCCGCGCTCCCCGATCACGATTCGATGCGGGATTCCCATGAGTTCCGAATCGGCGAATTTGACTCCCGGCCGGGCATCCCGGTCATCGAGCAGCACGTCGATGCCGGCATCCGTGAACTGCTGGTACAGGGCGTCGGCGGTCTCCTGGACCCGTGTCGACTTCTGATAATTGATGGGCACCAAAATGACTTGAAACGGCGCGATGGCTTCGGGCCACAGAATGCCGTTGGCATCGTGATTCTGTTCGATGGCCGCGGCCACGATGCGCGTGACGCCAATGCCGTAGCAGCCCATGAACATCGTCAGGGCCTTGCCTTCCTCGTCCAGGACGCTGGCATGCATGGCCTCGCTGTACAGAGTCCCAAGCTGAAAGATGTGGCCGACCTCGATGCCGCGCGCGATCTCCAGCGTGCCGCGCCCGCTCGGGCTCGGGTCGCCGCTCTGCACATTGCGAATGTCGACCGATTGCGGCTCGTCGAGGTCGCGCCCCCAGTTCACACCCCGGAAGTGCACGTCCTTCTCGTTCGCACCGCAGACGAAGTCGGCCAGATGAGCGGCGGCATGATCGACGTACATCCTGCCGGAAAAGCCGATCGGCCCGATGAAGCCGGGTTCGCAGCCCGTCGCCTTGCGCACGCGCTCGGCGCTCGCCATGCGCAGCGGTTCAGCCACCCCGGGCATTTTCTGCGACTTCACCGCGTTCAACTCATGATCACCGCGGATCACCAGCGCGACCACCTCGCCGTCGCTGCCGTCGACCAGCAAGGTCTTCACGCAGTTCGCAGCAGCCACGCCGAGTTGCGCGCTCAGTTCGGCAATGGTGCGCGCATTCGGCGTGGGTATTTTCGTGAGAGGTTCCCGGGGTGCAGGACGCGGCACCGTGGGCGCGAGGGCTGCGGCCATCTCGAGATTCGCGGCGTAATCGTCAGCGTTCGAGAAGACGATCGCGTCCTCGCCCGAGTCGGCCAGAACGTGAAATTCCTGCGACGTACTGCCGCCGATGCTGCCGCTGTCGGCTTGCACCGCGCGAAATTTCAGGCCGATGCGCGTGAAAATACGCGAATACGCCTCGTACATGAGGCGGTAGCCCTCGGCAAGGCTCGCTTGGTCGACATGAAAGGAATAGGCATCCTTCATCAAGAATTCGCGCGCGCGCATGACGCCGAAGCGCGGGCGAATTTCATCGCGGAACTTCGACTGAATTTGATAGAAATTCACGGGCAACTGCTTGTAGCTGCGCAGTTCGCGCCGCGCTATGTCGGTGATGACCTCTTCGTGAGTCGGGCCGTAGGCGAACTCGCGGTCATGCCGATCCTTGAAACGCAGCAGTTCCGGACCGTACTTGGTCCAGCGGCCGGATTCCTTCCACAATTCCGACGGCTGTATGGTCGGCATGGACAATTCCAAGGCGCCTGCGCGATCCATCTCCTCGCGCACGATGCGCTCCACCTTGCGCAGCGTGCGCAAGCCCAGAGGCAGCCAAACATAGAGCCCGGCCGCGAGGCGGCGGATCATGCCGGTGCGCAGCATGAGTTGGTGGCTGATGACCTCCGCGTCGGCGGGCACCTCTTTGAGCGTCGAAATCGGATTCTGGGATAAGCGCATAGCCGCGCATCTTAACGTGCCTCGCGCGTGAAGCTATATGTGTTATGGAGAAGTAGTTAACTACTACAGGGTTACTGCGCTTTTTCGTCCTGGGGCCCTGGTATGATCGCCGCTCATGAGTGACGACGACCCAACAGCACGGCCGCGAGGAGTCTACTGGCTGCCGAATCTGCTCACGACGGGGGCGTTGTTCGCCGGCTTTTACGCGGTCGTGGCGGCCATCGACTTGAAGTTCGAGCTGGCCGGGGCCGCGGTGTTCGTCGCCATGTTCTTCGACGGACTGGATGGGCGGGTGGCGCGCTGGACCCACACCGAGAGTGCGTTCGGCAAGGAGTACGACAGCCTGTCCGATATGGTGTCGTTCGGGGTTGCTCCGGCCATCGTCACCTATCAGTGGGGCGTAGCCCGCATTGCCGAGTACGGACCGCTGTGGCGCAGGTTGGGCTGGCTAGTGTGCTTTTTCTACGCTGCGGCCGCCGCTTTGCGCCTGGCGCGTTTCAATTCCCGCTCCGCCACCCAGGACAAGCATTATTTCGAGGGACTGCCGAGCCCTTCGGCCGCGGCCGTCGTCGCGGCCTTGGTGTGGCTCGCAAGCGATCGCACGAATATCGGGCTGCCGGGCTTGATTCTGGCATTCATTGTGACGGCGATCGCCGGCGCACTCATGATCAGCCGTTTTGCGTTCAACAGCTTCAAGCAGGTCAACCCCGGGGCGAGGGTGCGGTTCACGTACATCGTCTTGGTGCCGCTCGCGTTCGTATTCATTTTCCTGCACCCGGCGATCACTCTGCTGCTGATTTTCGGGTGCTATGCCTTATCGGCGCCCGCGGTGTGGGCGTATCGAAAATTGCGCCGCCGCTCGCGCGCCGCGCCCCTGAACCCGGCACCGCACGCATGAACCCGGCACAGCGCCACGACTACCTCGCGGCTCTGGGCCTGGAGACTTGGATTACGCGCGGCGCGGCGCCGCCGCCCCAGGCTTCGGCATACCGCGAGGCGCCAGCGGACCACGAGGCGCCGGGCGACCGTACGGCGCCGCCAGACCGCGGGACGTCGACAGCCCGCGAAGCGCCGGCAGGCCGCGAAGCGCCGGCGGGCCGCGGAGCGCCGGCAGGCCGCGAAGCCGGTGTCGATTGGCCCGAACTTAAGGCACGTGTGGCCGCCTGTACCCGCTGCGCGCTGTGCAGCACCCGCACCCAGACCGTCTTCGGTGTGGGCAACCCGCAAGCGCAATGGCTGGTGGTCGGCGAAGCGCCGGGTGCCGAGGAGGACCGCCAGGGCGAGCCCTTTGTGGGGCGTGCCGGTCAGCTCTTGAATTCCATGCTCCGCGCGATCGGACTGGCGCGGGAACAGGTGTATATCGCGAATGTCCTAAAATGCAGGCCTCCCGGCAATCGCGATCCCAGCTTAAGCGAAGCCGCGGAGTGTTTGCCGTACCTGGAGCAGCAGATCGCGCTGATAAAACCCAAGCTCATGTTGGCGGTCGGACGCATCGCGGCGCAGAACCTGTTGCATACCGAGGTGACCTTGGGCAGGCTGCGGCAGCAGGTGCATCATTTCGGACTCTCGCGTGTGCCGTTAGTCGTGACCTATCACCCGGCGTATCTGCTGCGCACGCCGACCGACAAGCGCAAGGCGTGGGAGGATTTGAAGTTCGCCCGCGAGGTGTGCGCGCGTGTCTAGCGTCAAGCAAGAATACGAGTTTGCCTCGATCGAGATCAGGCCGATGCACGACCTCGACGTGCCCGTGATCGTGGCCATCGAGCGTGCCGCCTACCAGTTCCCCTGGAGCGAGGGAATTTTTCGCGACTGCCTGCGAGTCGGTTACGTATGCCGCGTGGCCGACGTTGGCGGCGACCCGGCCGGCTACGGCATCATGTCGGTGGGTGCGGGCGAGGCACACATCTTGAATGTGTGCATCCGCGACGAGTATCGCGGACGCGGCTTTGCGCGCAAGGTGCTCGTGTATCTCCTCGACCGTGCGCGCGCCGCCGGCATGCACGAGGCCTTCCTCGAAGTCAGGCCGTCCAACACGACCGCCGCCCGCCTTTATCACTCGATGGGCTTCGAGCAGGTGGGGGTGCGGCGCGGGTACTATCAGGCGACCGTCGGCCGCGAGGATGCCGCGGTGTTGCGCCGAGTGCTGCTGCCGGACCTGAAGTAAGCCGCCCCGCCTCGCGTCCTGCCGGCGGGCACCCTATAATGATCGGCTGCCTACGTGCGGCGGTATTGTCGAGACCAACACCATGTCGAGCGGCCCCTTAGCCGAGGAAATCAGCAAACGACGAACGTTTGCCATCATCTCGCACCCCGATGCCGGCAAAACCACCTTGACCGAGAAGCTGCTGCTGTTCGGCGGGGCCATTCAAATGGCGGGGACCGTCAAGGGCCGCAAGGCAACCCGCCACGCGACCTCCGATTGGATGCGCTTGGAGCAACAGCGCGGGATTTCCGTGACGTCCTCTGTGATGCAGTTTCCGTACGAGAATTGCATCGTCAATCTGCTCGACACCCCGGGTCACGAGGACTTTTCCGAAGATACCTACCGCACGCTGACCGCGGTCGATTCCGCCTTGATGGTCATCGACTGCGCCAAGGGCGTCGAAGAGCGCACCATCAAGCTCATGGACGTATGCCGGCTGCGCGACACGCCCATCATGACCTTCGTCAACAAGCTGGATCGCGACGGCCGGGCGCCGATCGATCTGCTCGATGAAATCGAAAGCGTATTGAAAATTCAGTGCGCGCCGATCACCTGGCCGATCGGCATGGGGCGCGATTTGCTCGGCGTCTATCATCTGCTGGAAGACAGGATCTACGTTTACGTTCCCGTGGAGAAGGGGCGCGTCGGAACCCACGAGACCATCGACGGCATCGCCGGCGCCGCGGCGCGCGAATTTCTTGGGCCGAGATACCGGGAGTTTCTCGACGAGGTGGAACTGGTGCGGGGCGCCAGTCCGCGCTTCGATTTGCAGCGCTATCGTGCTGCGAAGCAGACGCCGGTGTTTTTCGGCTCGGCCGTCAACAACTTCGGCGTGCGCGAGCTGCTCTCGGCCTTCGTCGAGCATTCGCCGCCGCCGCAGCCGCGGCCGACGCTGCAGCGCCAGGTCGAGGCCGGCGAGCCGAAACTCACCGGCTTCGTGTTCAAGATCCAGGCCAACATGGATCCCGGCCATCGCGACCGCATCGCCTTCATGCGCCTGTGTTCCGGCCGCTATGTGCGCGGGATGCGCCTGCGTCACGTGCGGCTCGACAAGGACGTTCGCATTGCCGATGCGTTGACATTCCTGGCCGCCGACCGCAGCCAGGCGGAGGAGGCCTACGCCGGCGACATCATCGGTCTGCACAACCACGGGACCATCAACATCGGGGACACCTTCACCGAGGGTGAAGCGCTGACCTTCACGGGCGTGCCGAATTTTGCCCCCGAAATGTTTCGGCGCGCGGTATTGAAGGATCCACTCCGCATGAAAGCCCTGCAAAAGGGCCTGTCGCAGCTCTGCGAGGAGGGCGCGACGCAGCTGTTCAAGCCGCTGCGCAACAATGATTTGATTCTCGGCGCCATCGGCCAGCTGCAATTCGAAGTGGTTGCATTTCGCCTGCAGGACGAATACAGCGTGCAATGCGTGTTCGAGCCGATCAACGTAGCGGTAGCCCGGTGGGTGAGCCTCGGCGACGAGAAGCGGCTGAGCGAGTTTCGTGAAAAGGCCTATGACAATCTCGCCATCGATCATGCCGGCGAACTGGTGTACCTCGCGCCCACACGCATCAATCTGGGATTGACCGAGGAGCGATGGCCGGAAATCGAATTCCTCAAGACGCGCGAGAATCTGGCGGCTTAGGAGCGGCCGCGTGGCGGCTTTGCCTTGGGCCGGAACGCGCGCACGGCGGCGTCGAATTGATTGACCGTGATGCGCGCCGGGGCTGCTGCGTAACGCAGGTTGGAATAGTGGCGGCAGAGGGCCGTGACGGAGGGACCCAGGTCGGGGCGGCGCTGCGCAACCCGGGCCGCGTAATCTTCGGCTCCCTCATGTGCCTGGCGCGGCATTCCGAGAGCCCCGAGTTTTGCGCACAGGCGCGAGTAGGCGCGGATCAGCAGCTCCTTGCGCACGGGATCGATTTCGCGGCGCACCTGCCACGTGAGCCAGCACAGCACCAGGGATAGCGCAGCCGTCAGCACCAGCACGAGCTTCTGGCCGTCCGGCTCCGGAATGTGCAGCCACTCGAGCAGCTTCTGCTGGGAGTCTTGATCGAAAAAGAGGATGCGCTCGCGCCACAGCTGGCGCAGAGCATCGAGACGCAGCCGCGCATCGGCGAGCCAGGGAGAGCTGCGTTGCCAGCGGCTGACCAGGGGCTCATCGGCGCTCAGCGAGTCGTTGAGTCCCTGTTCTACGCGGCTGGGGGCGATCGCCGCCGTGGGATCGATGCGCATCCAGCCGCGCCCGTCGATCCAAACTTCGTCCCAGGCGTGCGCATCGCTCTGCCGCACAATCCAGTAATCCGCGAAGCGGTTGAAGGTCCCGCCTTGATAACCGGTCACGACATGCGACGGTATTCCCGCGGCGCGCATGAGCATCGCGAAAGCCGAGGCATAGTGTTCGCAAAAACCACGCCGCGTATCGAACAGGAATGCGTCGACGGAGTCGTCGCGCGGGAGCTGGGGCGGCGTCAACGTGTAATAAAAGGGCTGCTCCGTGAACAGGGACAGCACCGCGCGCACGTACTCCATGTCATCCGGATGCTCGCTGCGCAAGGTGTGCACGAACTGCAGCGAACGGGGATTGCGGCCCGGTACGAGCTTCGTATCCCGTCGACGCAACGAATCGCTCAGCGGGGCCGACGTTTGCACGCGTGTGTACGAGGTGGCCTCGACATCGAGCGGGTGCGACACCGGGGCACGCTGCTCCAGCGTGTAATCGCCCGTGAGGAAACCGCCCGGCAAGTCCCAGTGCGACGGCCAATCCAGGGAAAAAATCCAATTGTGCTCGTGCGGCTCCAGGCTCACCGTATACCGATAGGCCGGGCCTTGCGGCTGCAGCGGCGGCGCGCCGAGTGCGTTGGAGTGCCAGGGCCGCCAAGTGCGGCCGTCGAAGTCGTGCAGCACCGGTCCGCGCCAGTAGCGTTCGTTCGGCGGGGGCGTTGCGGCGGCAAAGTGCACGCGAAACGCCACTTCATCCGACAGGGCGAGCTGATCGATATCCCCGGGACTCATGGTATCGCTCAAGCCCGATGCCGCATTGTGCCGATCGTCCGGGAGGTGCCAGAGCGGCGCGGCGAAGCGTGGAAACAGCAGCCAGAACACCAGCGCGAGCGGCACCGCTTGACTCAGCATGCGTCCCGAATAGCGCAGACAGCGCCGCCAATCGGGTACGGGCAAGGTCGTGGTCAGCCGCAGCAGGGTCGCCGTCGTCACCCAGCAGACGCCGATGAGGTAGGCGAGCAGCCAAAAGGACTCGCCCTGGAGCAGCGCCGACAGGCTCACGAAATAAATGATCAGCGTAATGACATAGATGTCGCGCTGCGTGTCCGTCTCGAGCAGTTTCAAGCCCGCCATCAAGACCAGCAGCGAGGTGCCCGCGGACAAGCCATTGAATGTGTGCAGTTGCAGGAACAGCAGCAGGATCGCGAGCGCTGCCACCCCTACGCGCACGCCGCGCGGCGGGGCCGGGCTCCCGCGCCGCGCGAGCAGCAGCCGAATGCCGCCCGACACGGCGACCGTCGCGAGCACCCACACCGGGAGCGCCTCGAGATGCGCGACCAGGGCAAGCGCGAGGCAGGCAAAG
>Ga0307476_10002493_pt1 | contig 11013 bp, 7 predicted proteins | sample atmos_gasesECM2C_2_FD_203314 | JGI IMG/M metagenome (GOLD analysis project Ga0307476, IMG submission 203314) | Hardwood forest soil microbial communities from Morgan-Monroe State Forest, Indiana, United States - atmos_gasesECM2C_05 | ecosystem: Environmental > Terrestrial > Soil > Temperate... | reverse complement strand
ATCTTCAGCGCTTGCTGAACTTTCGGTTGATCGAGCCATGCCACCTCGTCGCCGGACAACGCCCGTTCAACCGGCAACTCCGAATCGTCGTCGACTCGGCGCACCTGATTCGCCTTTACTCGCTTCTCTATTTCAAAGCGCTTGATCTTGCGTGTGGTGGTGCGAGGCAAATCTTCCTGCCAGATCTCGTAGCTGCCGATGCGCTTGGTGGAGGCGATCTGCTGGGACAGGCTCTCGATATCGAACCGGATAACCTCCTTGGCATTGACAATCTTTTTCTGCCGCAGCGCATCGAAGTTCGGCACGATCACGGCGTGCAGCCGATCCCCGCCCTCACCGGGTTTGCCTTCTAGTCCCATCACCGCCAGTTCTTTGATGTACGGCGACTCTAGGTAATGCGCCTCGACCTCTTCGGGATAAATATTTTTCCCGTTGCTGAGCACGATCACTTCTTTCTTGCGGCCGGTGAGAAACAAGTTACCGTCCGCATCGAGGTAGCCGAGGTCCCCCGTGTAGAACCATCCCTCGCGCAGCACCGCCGCAGTTGCATCCGGACGGTTCCAGTAGCCCTTCATCACGACCGCGCCGCGCAGGGCGATTTCTCCTGTGGCGGGTCCGCCATCTTCTTGCGGTTGCAAGTCAACGATCTTGGCCTCGACGCCTTTCATCGCCTTGCCCACCGATCCGATCACGTTATTCGTCGGCGAATTCGCGAACACCGCAGCGGTTGTTTCCGTCAGCCCATAAGCTTGCAGCACGTCAATGCCGAGATCGTGGAAGTCTGTCGCAATCTGCGGATCGAAGCGCGATCCGCCTGTGACCAGATAACGCATTTTCTTGCCCAGGGTTTCGTGCACCTTGCTAAAGAGGATAGGACCGGCGTTGATTCCCACCTTGCGCAATATGCGATTGCATTGCACCAAAGCCTGAAACACTTTTTGCGTGAGGACTCCTCGTTTGGCGACCTCTTGAAAGATGCGCTCGTGAATCAGATAAAAGAATTGCGGCACCACGGCGAAGGCGGTGATGTTGCGTTCCTGCAAAGCCCGCAAAAGCTCGGTCGTGTTCAGCGTCTCCAGATACACGACGCGCGAGCCCTTCACCAGAGGCAACAGCAGATTGGCCATTTGTGCCAACACGTGAAACATGGGCAACACGCCCAGTAGCGCGTCCGACGGCCCTATGTCGACCCAGTTAAACACGGCTTCCACTTCGCCCATAAAGTTGGCGTGGGTAAGCATTACGCCCTTGGGATCGGCGGTGGTGCCTGAGGTGTAGAGCAGGGAAGCGAGGTCTTCCGCGGTGGAAGGCGCGGGCTGGAATTTCCCTGGGCCGCCGTCGAAAATCGCGGGCAGGTTTCCCAACCAGTGTTCACGGATCGAATGGTCGGTCATGCGGTCCGGGTCCATGAGCACGAGGCCGATGTCGAGGCCCGCTACCGCCGTTTGCGCCGCTTGCGCATGCCGCACGTCGCAGAACAGGGTTGAAGCGCCGCTATCTTTTAACAATTTGGCCAGTTGGTCGGCGTGCAGAGCGGTATCGAGCGGGACTACTGTACATCCTGCCGCAATGATTCCGAGATAGGCCGCTACCCACCGCGGATGGTTATCCGCCACGATGGCCAGCCGCGATCCGCGAGCGAATCCGTTTTCGGTAATCCATCGTCCCACGGATTCGGCCATGCCGTGAAGCTCGGCGTATGTACAACTCTCGATGTGATCGTGGTGCTGGATTTCCAGCGCGATATTGTCCGGCCAGCGTTCCGCGCATTCGACAAACCGGTCGTAGAAAGTAGGCATGAGTCGTGTGGAATATACACGAAAAATCTGATTACCGCCGAGTGCGCCGAGATCGCTGAGAAATCGAAGAAAATGGTTTGTTTCTCGTTGTCTCGGCGTACTCTGCGTTCTCGGCGGTGAATCGCTTCGATCACCTGTTCCTTACGTCTGTCCGGCGCATCTAAATATGCTAGGCTAAAAGAGATACGCCGGGGCAGTTCCCCCTTAAGGATTTCACGGTTTGATTAACACTCTGATCGGCAAGGTCTTTGGGACCAAGAACGAACGGGTCATCAAGAGCTTGATGCCCAAGGTCGAGGCCATTAATGCTCTCGAACCGCAGATGCAGAAGCTCACCGACGCCGAACTGCGCGCCAAGACGGACGAGTTCCGGCAACGTATCCAGAATAGTCTGAATCAGGGTCGTCTGAATCAGGAGCGGGTGAGTCCTGTGACTTCCGGCGCAGCAACAGACTCCGAGGCCGAGACTGAGGCCGATCCCGATCGCCTGAAACGGATCGAGAAAGAGCAATACGAAGCGCTGCAGGAAGTTCTGGACGAGATTCTGGTAGAAGCCTTCGCCGTGGTGCGCGAGGCTGGACGCCGCGTGCTCAATATGCGCCACTTCGATGTGCAGTTGATCGGTGGCATGGTGCAGCACAAGGGCATGATCTCGGAAATGAAAACCGGTGAAGGCAAGACGCTGGTTGCAACTCTTCCGGTCTATCTCAATGCCCTCAGCGGACGCGGCGTTCACGTGGTCACCGTCAACGACTATCTGGCCAAGCGCGACTCCGAATGGATGGGCAAGCTATATCGTTTCCTCGGCCTCACGGTGGGCGTGATCGTTCATGACCTCGACGATGAGGAGCGCCGCGCCGCCTACGCCGCCGACGTGACCTATGGCACCAACAATGAGTTCGGCTTCGACTACCTGCGCGACAACATGAAGTTCGATTTGAAAGATTGCGTGCAGCGCGGACACAATTTCGCCATCGTCGATGAAGTCGATTCCATCCTGATCGATGAAGCCCGCACGCCGCTGATCATTTCAGGCGCGAGCGAGGAATCGACCGACAAGTATTACAAGGTCAACAGGATCATACCCAAGCTGGAGAAGGGCGAAGAGCTTGAAGTCGCTCCCGGGGAACCTGCGCAACTTACTGGTGACTTTGTAGTCGACGAAAAGCATCGCAACATTACGGTCACTGACGAAGGCTGGACGAAAGTCGAAGGCCTGCTCGGCATCGGCAACATCGCCGACCCGGAGAACTGGCCGCTCAAACATCACGTTGAGACGGCGATCAAGGCGCACGCGCTCTATCGCCGCGACGTCGAGTACGTGATTAAAGATGGCGAAGTGATCATCGTCGACGAATTTACCGGCCGCATGATGCCCGGCCGGCGCTGGTCTGATGGTCTGCACCAGGCCATCGAAGCCAAGGAAGGCGTTAAGATCGAGCGCGAGAATCAGACGCTTGCCACCATCACTTTCCAAAATTACTTCCGCATGTTCAAAAAGTTGTCGGGCATGACCGGCACGGCGGAAACGGAAGCCGCCGAGTTCGACAAAATTTATAAGCTGGAAGTCGTAGTCATTCCTACCAATAAGCAGATGCTGCGGCTGGAGAATCCCGACGTAGTCTTTCGCACCGAGAAAGAAAAATACTTCGCGGTCGCCGACGAAATTCAGAAGTTGACCGAGAAAGGCCAGCCTGTGCTGGTGGGCACCACGTCGGTGGAAAAGTCCGAGCGGCTTTCGGACTTGCTGAAGAAGAAAGGCCTCAAACAGCACGTCGTGCTGAACGCCAAGTTCCACGAGCGCGAGGCTGAATTCGTGGCCCAGGCCGGACGCAAAGGCATGGTCACCATCGCCACCAACATGGCGGGCCGCGGCACCGATATTCTGCTGGGCGGCAATCCCGAGTTCATGGCCAAGCAAGAGATGGTGAAGAAGGGAATCGCGCAGCAACTGCGGGTGGCTCAAGGCAAGATCGAAGGTCCGCAGGAAGATGGCACGATTTCGGTTTTTTACTACAACGGCAATGAATACACCGTCCCGAGTGACAAGTGGACGGAGGCATTGAGCCGGTACAAGGTCCAAACAGATAAAGAGCACGACGAAGTCACTGCTGTCGGCGGCCTGCACATTCTCGGCACCGAGCGCCACGAGTCGCGCCGCATTGACAACCAGCTTCGCGGACGCGCCGGCCGTCAGGGCGACCCCGGCTCTTCGCGCTTCTACCTCGCGCTTGAAGATGACCTCATGCGCATCTTCGCCAAGGAGTGGGTCTCGAAGCTGCTAGAGCGGCTGGGGATGGAAGAAGGCATCCCCATCGAGTCGAAGCTCATCAGCCGCCGCATCGAGACAGCGCAGAAAGCGGTCGAAGGCCAGCACTTCGAATCCCGCAAGCACTTGCTCGAATACGACGACGTGATGAACAAGCAGCGCGAGGCCGTGTACGGCCTACGTCGCCGCCTGCTCGAGGGCATGGACCAGAAGGATCTGATCCTCGAGGACTACGTTTCCGCGATTCTCGGCGACCTGATGGAAGAGTATTGCCCGCCCAAGGATCATGCCGACGACTGGAACATCAAAGGCCTGAAGGACGCCGTCTTCACTCGCTTCGGCGTCGATTTCATCGCGGAAGGCGTGAAGCCGGAAAGCTTGAACCGGCAGGAACTCGGCGACGCGATTTTCGAAAAACTGAAAGAGCGCTACGACGCCAAAGAAAAGCTGATCGGCCCCGAGGCCATGCGGCATCACGAGCGCATGATCATGCTCAGCGTTCTGGATTCGCAGTGGAAGGATCACCTCCTGAGTATGGATCACCTCAAGGAGGGCATCGGCCTGCGCGGATACGGCCAGCACGATCCGCTGGTCGAGTATAAGAAGGAATCGTTCGAAATGTTCGAGGCCATGCTGCAACGCTTCCAGGAAGACACGGCCCGCTATCTCTACCTGATGCAGATCATCGAGCGTCCGCCGGATGCAGGTCCCGGTGGTCCGCAAGGAGGCGAACCTGCAGGTCACGGCCCGGAGCCGGGAGTACCGTCGCAGCAGGGAACGGGTGGGAACGGACATCGTCCGCCGCGTCTGGTTGCAACTTCCGCCGACGACCTGGAAGAAGCCTTCATGCGCCGCAAGCGCCGCGAACTGGAACAGGCGCGCATGGCTGGAGCGGGCGACGTTCAGCCGGTGCAACAAGTTGTTCGCGGGCAGGAGAAGGTGGGCCGCAACGATCCTTGCCCCTGCGGCTCCGGGAAGAAATTCAAGAAGTGCCACGGGGCGTGAGCGGCCTCGTTGGCTAGGTTCGTGTGGGGACGGCCGCCTCGGCCGTCCAGCCGAGCGCAGCCCCTACCACGAAGACCGGCTGGATGGTTTCCGACTGGCGACGGCTTTGAACGTCATTTCGGAAGCCCCGCTCTTGGTCCGAGCCTTCCACTCCAGAAACAATCCCGCATAATTCTTGGTGATGTAATCCGCCCGGCTCACCCCGAGCTTCTTCGCGGTTGCATCAATCCAGCGTGGTGCCCCCTCGATCTCACAGAAATTTCCGATTGGCGTCTCGTCCACGACAACTTGCCCTTTCCCATCCGTCCACTCGGCGCGAAACTTCTCGTAACAGAACGATGGCGAATATCCCAGCGCGCGCAGGATCAGATCCATCTGCTGGCCATCACCCACGGACGTCTCCAGCTCGACTCGACTGCTATGTCGTCCAACTTTCCCCTTGGCTTTATGAGTCAGAGTCCACTGGAAGCCGTATTTGCGGAGCCGCAGCAGCTCCTTACGAGAGCGCAGCACTTCCCCGGGAAGGTCGTACAGAGTATTCAGCTCGTGCGTTCGCGGCGTCAGCAATCGAAATCCAGCCGCTCGCAGCCTGCGAGCAAGAGCACGCAAGTCGGCAACCCGAAACTTGATTTCGATTTCCCGCTTCACTGCATGAAAGTGTATTACGGCGCGACGGTGCCCGTCGCGGGAGAGGAGTCAGCGCCGGCGCGCGATCCGCGGATTTTCTTCTCCCATTCCACGGGCTCTATCCGGCCCACGACAAACACCCAGGCCAGCGCCCCAATCCAGGAGAACACTCCTGCGATGAGGAAGGGCCAATAAAATCGGCCTAGACGGTTCAGCAGGTATCCAGTCATAGCGGGTGCAAAGGCGCCACCAAAGTTCCCCACAAAATTCTGCACTCCGGTCCAGCGCCCTGAGACACGCGGTCCAGCCAGCGTTTGCGTGACTGCCCAGCAGTGCGCCCCGTTTATGCCAAAGCAGACACCGGCCAAGGTCAGCAACCAAATGAAGGTGCTGTCAGGTGCGACCGCGGCCGCGGCCAGCGAAACACCCAAGCCAGTCATCCCGCCGCCGAGCAGAGTCTTACGCACCCGCGTCGCAGACGCACCCGAGGCGATCCAGCGGTCTGAGAGTTTTCCGGTCACCATCGCTGAAACCGCTGCCATGAAGAAGATCAATCCTCCAACCCTTGCCATCTGATTCATCGAGAGATTGCGGGCCCGCACTAGATAGAACGGCAGCCATGCCACTAGAAAGTACAAGCCGTAGTTGATGCAGATCTGTCCCAGGCAAGTGCCCCAGGCCGAGCGCTCGCGGAAAATATCGAGAATCCGGACTTTATACTCGGAGCTTGGCGCGGCTGAAGTTGTGCCAGTGGGCATCCACGCCAGCCACGGAACCAGCCACAGCAGGCTCCCCAGGCCCAGCACCAGAAAAAACGGCCGCCAGCCAAAGCGGCCAACCACGGTGCCTCCCACCAGCATGCCGACCGCCGGCCCCAACGAAAGCCCAGCCATAATGGCCGCATTGCCGAAGCCGCGGCGACTCTCGGTGAAGCGGCCGCTGCCTAAAATCTTGGAGTAAGCCGGAAATGCGATCGATTCGCCCATCCCAAGAATCACCCGAATGACAATCCAGGCACCAAATCCGTGCAATATTCCTGTCGTTGCTGTCGCCGCTGACCAGACGAAGAAGCCTGCGGCAAAGACCCATTTCACTTCGAAGCGATCCACTAGCCAGCCGGCGGGAATCTGCATACAGCCGTAAGTCCAGAAGAATACCGAGAGCAGCTTGCCGAGTTGCCAATTGGAGAGACCAAGCTCGTCCTGCACGAGCGGCGCCGCAATCGATAGATTGCTGCGATCGATGTAGTTGATGAAAACCGAGAGGGCCAGCATGAAGATTACGCGGTTCATCCCGTCGGCACGCGACGGATCGTGGGTGATGCTGTCGCTCATCGTGGCGAAGTTCGACAAATGCTACATCATTGCTGGTCGGTTCTTCGGGGTTTTATCTTCCGTGGAAGGTGAGACTAGTTAAACGTCGGCAGTTTCACCAGATCGTTTTGCGGAACCGCTTCCAGCGGTTCGCCGGCCTTGCGCCAGGCGGTCAATCCGCCGACAATCACGAACGTGTTGAATCCTTTTTCCCGCAGCAGGTGCGCCACCCGGGCGCTGGTCGCTTCGCGCGCTCAAGTGCAGTATAGATAGATGTCCTTGTCCTTGGGCAGGTTCTTGATTTCTTCCTCAAGGTTGTTAGGTTCGATGCGGATTGAGCCTTTGATGCGCGCTGATCCTGAGTCGTAATAGCCATGGCTGCGGACGTCGACGATCAACACCTTGCCCGCGCCCTCCGAGGCCAGGCGCGCGGCCAGTTCCTGCACCTGAATCCGCGGCACCACGCGATACATCCCGTGCCTGCGGTACTGCACTATACGATAGATCGCGTACGCCCCCAGGGCGATGACCACTACCAGTTCAAACGCCAGCCCGGCCGTGTGAAACCCGCGCAAGAGTGCCGTCAGAAAATCGCGGGAAAGGTATCCCACCGAAAGATACGTGACGGAATACAACAGGGCTCCGGCGAAATCCAGACGGAGAAACTGCCAGAAGCGCATCTTCATGCTTCCGGCCAGCGGCGCTGCCATGGTGTTGACCCCAGGTATGAACTTGGCAATCACCAGCGTCGCTTTGCCGCGCTTATAGAACGATTCGGCCGATCGCAGAATGCAGGTTTCGGGATTGATCGACACGCGGCACAGAAATCCGAGCAGCAGCCAGCCCATATATCGCCCCAGCCAGAACTGCACGGTGTCGCCGAGCAGCAAAGCTACGACAGCTGCGAGCAGGACGTACGGACCCCACAGCGCGTGCGCCGCCACCGCAGCCCCCGCCGCCACCAGCGCGATTGCGGCCGGGAAGGGAAGCCCGATCGCCTCCGCCAGCAACAGACAGAAGGTCAACGGGTATCCGTGGCGCGCCATTAGCAATAACAGATCCATAAAGATCCTTGGATAAAGAAAATCAGGAAAGGGTTCAGTATAAACAACCGGACCGGTTACTTCTCTCTTGCTACCACAAACTCCGGCGCCCACAGCAACGCTCGCTTGATGTCGGAATCTGGGAAGGTGCAGATCCCTTTCCGCGCAGACTCCGCATAGCGCAAAGCGCGATCGGTAGCTGCTTCCAGAGACCTGTAGCGCTGCAGAATCTCCATGATCTGCGCGTGGGTCACGCTATTGAAAGCGCGGTCGCGCAGAACGGTTTCAATCTGGGCGCGTTCCTCTTCCGTGCAGCGTTCCAGCGCGTGGATCACGGCCATCGTCACCTTGCCTTCGCGCAGATCGCTCGCCACCGGCTTGCCGAGAACATCTTCGGACGCGGTCAGGTCAAGCACATCGTCGACGATCTGAAAGGCCATGCCGAGGTCATGCCCGTACTGCCCCAGACCCTCTTCCTGCGCCTCTGTCGCTCCGCCGAGAATCGCTCCCAGCCGCATACACACCGAGAACAAGCAAGCTGTCTTGCGATAGATGAGATCGAAATGCTCGTCGAGCGTGATCAACCGGCCCAGTTTTTCCATCTGCAGCAGTTCGCCCTCGACCATCTGCTGGGTCAGTTCAATCAGCGTGTCGAGAATGCGGAAGTTGCGCTCCTGCACCGCGACCTTGAAAGCCTGCATGTAGAGCCAGTCACCGGCCAATACGCACTTCGAATTACCCCACTGTGTATTGGCGGCAGGCCGGCCACGCCGCGTCTTAGCCTCGTCGATGATGTCGTCATGCACCAGGGTCGCGGTATGTATGATCTCGACCACAGCGCCGAGTTTTACTGCGCCCCGTCCTTCGTAATCGAAGAGCTTGGAAGAAAGAAAAAGCAGCGCCGGACGAATCCGCTTGCCTCCGCCATTCCGGAGATACTCCCCAATCTCGGTGATGGCCTGGACACCCGAGACAGTATCCTGCCCGAATTCGCCTTCAAGAGCCGCGAGATCGTCCCGTAGCAGGTCGAAGACTTCTTTCCCGTTGATGACGGCGGGTGCGCTCAATGATGGGCCTTCGTCTGCTTTCCCCTGCATCCTTCGTGGCAGTTGTCTGCGTCCTCTGCCTCGAACGTCTGTGCTTAATTCGTTCTGTAATTCGTAAACTGCAAATCGATGCCGAAGTCATGTCCCCGCAGCATCGCGATTACTTCCTGCAGCGTGTCGCGGTCTTTGCTGCTGATCCGTACCAGGTCTCCCTGAATCGAAGCCTGCGCTTTTTTCTTGGAATCCTTGACCAGCTTCACGATCTCCCGCGCCTTTTCGATGGCAATGCCCTGCTGCATCGTGACGCGGCGCTTGGCGGTGCCGCCAGCCGCCGGTTCGACCGCGCCGTAAGTCAGTCCTTTCAAAGAGACTCCGCGTTTGACCAGCTTCTGCTGCAGAATATCGTTCACTGCCTTCAGCTTGTACTCGTCGGCCGAGTGCAGAACGATCGCGTCTTTCTCCAGTTCGATATTCGACTTCGAATCTTTCAGGTCGAAGCGGGTATGAACTTCCTTCAACGCCTGCTGGATGGCGTTTGAAACCTCCTGCAGGTCAATCTTGCTCACGATGTCAAAAGTGTTTTCGGGCATCGGATTTCATTTCTTTCTGAAATGATGGAATCTGAGTCTTGAGGGTACCAGAAGAAGCCCTTCCAGAGGAGGGTTAACCTGCCGAAACTTTGCTTTCAGCGGTTTCAGTCAATTTGAAAAAATTGTAGAAGTTGCTGGAAGTCTGCTGGCCAACTTCTTCCGCCGACGATCCCCTGAGTTCGCCGATTTTCCTCGCCGTTTCCTTTACGAAAGCCGGCTCATTGCGCTTGCCCCGATGCGGCACGGGCGCGAGATACGGCGAGTCCGTTTCAATCAATATGCGCTCCAGCGGAACTTCGACCGCGGCATCGCGAATCTGTTGAGCTTTCGGGAAGGTCAGGTTACCCGCGAACGAAATCATGAACCCCATGTCGAGCGCGCTCTTCGCTTGCGGCCAGTTTCCCGTGAAGCAGTGCAGAATGCCGCCCAGCCCCTTCGCCGCCCAATGTTCTCGCATGAGTCCGAGGCAATCTTCCCAGGCATTGTCGCTCGCTTCCGACGGGCGGCAGTGAATCACAATCGGCAGCTTCGCGGCCGCGGCCAGCTCCATCTGCCGTATGAAGACTTCCTTCTGCACCTCGCGCGGCGAGTGATCGTAGTAATAATCCAAGCCGATTTCGCCCCAGGCGATGACCTTCGGACGCCGTGCCAGTCGTTCCATTTCCTGATAAGCCGCTTCATCGGCCAGCCGAGCTTCGTGGGGATGAATGCCCAGCGTCGCGTAAATAAAATCGTACTTCTCCGCCAGCAGAATTCCGCAATCCACATGCTCGGGACCGTCTCCGTTTCCGATGGCTACAATTGCCCGGATTCCAGCGTCACGAGCGCGAGCAATCACTTGCTCGCGGTCGGCATCGAACTGCTTGCCGTCAAGATGTGCGTGAGAATCAACGAACATGATTTATGTCAAAGCACGTGTGGGGACGGATACTCTTGCGAGCCTGCCCTGAATGAAGCCGAAGGGTCCATGCCGAGCGAAAGCTCCGCTCGGTTTTGATTTCCTTTCCAGGAGAACAACCCGGCCCTCTACTTCAGCCTCGCCCCCGCCGGCACATCCTCCAAGAACCCCGCCAGCACCGGCTTTCCGTCTTCCAGCGACGCCGCCACGATCATCCCATTTGACTCCATCCCGCGCAGCTTGCGCGGTGCAAGATTGGCCACGATCACCACTTTCCGCCCAATCAATGTCTCCGGAGCGTAGGCCTCGGCGATGCCAGCCAACACCTGCCGCGTTTCGGTTCCAATATCAACCTCGAGCCGCAGAAGTTTGTCCGCCTTGGGCACTCGCTCAGCCACTTTCACCAGTCCCACGCGCAGCTCG
>Ga0307476_10002492_pt1 | contig 11016 bp, 9 predicted proteins | sample atmos_gasesECM2C_2_FD_203314 | JGI IMG/M metagenome (GOLD analysis project Ga0307476, IMG submission 203314) | Hardwood forest soil microbial communities from Morgan-Monroe State Forest, Indiana, United States - atmos_gasesECM2C_05 | ecosystem: Environmental > Terrestrial > Soil > Temperate... | reverse complement strand
AAACTGCTGCAAAAGACGCTCGACAATTACGACTTGGGCGTCAACATCATCAGCGTCCAACTGAATGACGTCATCGTTCCCGAGCCGGTCCAAGATGCGCAGCGCGACGCCATTAAAGCGGACAAAGACCGTCAGCGTTATCAGCAGGACGCGGAAACCTATCGCAATGATGTCGTGCCGCGTGCCCGCGGCCAAGCCTCCAAGAATCTGCTCGACGCCGAGGCGTACCGGTTGCAGGTGCTGGCCCTTGCGCAAGGCGAGACCTCGCGATTCGATCAGGTCTTGAGCCAGTACGAGCATGCGCCGGCCGTTACGCGCGAACGTATGTATCTTGAAACCATGGAAAATGTTTACAAGAATTCGCGCAAGGTCATCGTCGACACCAAGGGCGGCGGCAACAGCATGTTCTATCTGCCTCTGGAGAAATTGATCTCCTCCGGGCCGCAGTCGATCTCCAATCCCAACGACACGATGACGGTGGCACCGTCGTCGCGGTTGCCGGAGATCCAGGTGACGCCGGTGGAAGATCCCGCCCGCGCACGTGGGGTGCGCTGATGCAAAACCGACTGCTCTACATATTGCTGGCACTCGTGGCCGTTATCTTGATCGTGCGCGCGAGTGTCTTCACGGTGAGCGAGGGACAGCTCGCGATCAAATCGATCGGCGGCGAAATCGTCGATTCGACCTACCAACCGGGGCTGCATTTCAAGATTCCGCTGGTGAACGAAGTCAGCCGCTACGATGGGCGCATCCTCACGCAAATGTATCCGTCGGAGCATTTTTTGACGCGCGAGCAGGAACAGCTCAATGTGGACTTCTACGTCAAATGGCGCATCCAGAATCTGCGCCGCTATTACGAGTCGACCGGCGGCACCGAGGAAGTCGCCAACGCGCGCTTGGGCGAAACGGTCAAGGACAGCATCAAGAGCGTGGTCACGCAGCGCACGCTGCAGCAAGTGATCACCGCCGAGCGCGCGGAATTCACCGGTGCGATGATGAAAACCGCGCGGCCGCTCGCCGAGCAGCTCGGCATTGAGCTGGTGGATGTGCGCATCACCAAGATCGATCTGCCGCAGCAGGTTCAGGATTCGGTGTTTGACCGCATGCGTTCGACTTTCAAGGCGCAGGCGGCCAAGCTGCGCGCCGAGGGCGTCGAGGCGTCGGACAAAATCCGCGCCGAAGCGAACAAGGCACAAACCGAAATCCTGGCCGATGCCGCCAAGAAGGCGGCGCAAACGCGCGGAGAGGGCGATGCGTCGGCGAGCGAGGTATACGCCAGGTCGTATTCCAAGAACGCGGAGTTCTACAGCTTCTATCGCAGCATGCAGTCTTACCGCGAGGCCGTCGGCACTCAGGGCGATATGCTGGTGATCGCTCCCGACAGTGCGTACTTCAAGTACTTCAACAAGCCGCAGCCGCAACCCCCGCAGCGCTGAACAGTTAAGTCATAATGGATATCGGTTGGACTGAACTGGCGCGCTATCTGGGTGGCGCCTTCGCTTTGTACTTGGTGCTCGAAGGAATACTGCCCTTCGTCAATCCGGCGGCGGCACAGCGCTTGATGTCAAAGCTCGCCAAGGCCGAGCCGGCGCAACTGCGCTGGGGCGGGCTGATCAGCATGGTGGCCGGGCTGGCATTGCTGTGGATGGCGCGCAATGGGTAAAAACCTGGTGGTGATTGGTTTGCAGTGGGGCGACGAAGGCAAGGGCAAGGTCGTCGATCTACTCACCGACCAGGTGCAGGCGGTGGTGCGCTTTCAAGGCGGCCACAACGCCGGGCACACACTGGTCATCGGCGGCCAAAAAACGGTTCTGTCGCTCATTCCTTCGGGAATCTTGCACCCGCACGTGCAATGCCTCATTGGCAATGGCGTGGTGCTGTCGCTGGAGGCGTTCTTCAAGGAAGCGGAAATGCTGATCGGGCAGGGCGTGCCGGTATTCGAGCGCCTGCGCGTCAGTCCGGCCTGCCCCCTGATCCTGTCCTCGCACGTGGCGCTCGACAAGGCGCGCGAGAAAGCCCAGGGCGAGAATGCCATCGGCACGACCGGACGCGGCATTGGGCCGGCGTATGAAGACAAGGTGGCGCGCCGCGCGCTTCGGGTCGCGGATCTATTTCATCGCGAGCGCTTCGCCGCCAAGCTCGGCGAAATCCTCGACTATCACAACTTCGTCCTGCAGCGCTATTTCCAGACAGCTCCCGTGGATTTTCAGCAGGTGCTGGAGTCGAATTTGGCCCTGGGCGAACGCCTGAAACCCTTGGTGGCCGATGTGACGGGCATCCTCGAGAAATTGAGCGTCGATGGCCGCAATGTACTGTTTGAAGGCGCGCAGGGCGCGATGCTCGATGTGGACCTCGGGACGTACCCTTTCGTGACTTCCTCGACGACCACGGCGGGCGGCGCGGCGGCTGGCTCCGGTATTGGGCCGCGGCGGCTGGACGAGGTGCTGGGCATCGTCAAGGCCTATGCCACACGCGTCGGGGCGGGTCCCTTTCCGACCGAATTGCTCGATGAGACGGGCGACTATTTGTCCCGCGTCGGCCACGAATTCGGTTCGGTCACCGGGCGGCGGCGGCGCTGCGGCTGGTTCGATGCGGTTGCGTTACGCCGTTCCATCGTGCATAACAGTTGCTCGTTGCTGTGCGTGACCAAGCTGGACGTGCTGGATGGCTTGGACAGGATTCGCGTTTGCGTCGGCTACGAAACCGATGCCGGCATCGCGACCACGCCGCCGCTGCTGTCGGGGGATTACGGCGCCTGCGCGGCGGTGTACGAAGACTTGCCAGGCTGGAGGGAGAGCACCGTGGGGATTACCCGCTACGATGAACTGCCGGAGAATGCGCAAAAATACCTGGAGCGCCTGCAAGTGCTGGTGGGTGTGCCGATCACCATCATTTCAACCGGACCCGATCGCGAGCAGACCATCATTCGCCAGAATCCCTTCGCCTAATGCACGCGGCATCCGGTAACTCGGTCGGATCCAGCAACTCGAACGAATCCGTCCAAGCGACCTACGCGCCGGGTTTGCAGGCATTCGTGTTTGTGTTGTTTTTCGCGTTCGGCGGCATCACCAGCCTGAACGATGTATTGATTCCGAAGCTCAAGGGATTGTTCACCTTGAGCTATGGCGAGGTGATGTTGATTCAGTTCGCATTCTTCGCCGCCTACTTCATTGTCTCGATCCCCGCCGCGGCGCTGGTGCGCCGCATCGGCTATATGCGCTCCGCGGTCACCGGACTTTTGATCATGACGGCCGGCTGCATTTTATTCATCCCCGCCTCATCGCAAAGTCTGTTCGGCCTATTTCTGCTGGCCTTGTTCGTTTTGGCCGCCGGGATCACGACCGTGCAAGTCGTGGCCAATCCGCTGATTTCCATGCTGGGAAAACCCGCCACGGCCAGCAGCCGCTTGACCTTTGCCCAGGCCTTCAACTCGCTGGGCACGACGGTATTCCCCACGGTCGGATCGATTCTGATCTTGGGCAGCTTGGCGAAAGTGGATCCGAAGAGCTTATCGGGCGCGGCGCTGGATGCCTTTCGCACCGCTGAGACGCAGGTCATCGTGCACACCTATGTCGGACTCGCGATTGCCCTGGGCGTTATCGCCGCAGCCGTCTGGTGGTACCGCAAGGCGTTGGTCGAACCCCCGGCCTCGCACACGCCGATCCTGCGGGCGTTCAATCTGCTGACGCGTCCGCGATTCGCATTCGGCACCTTGTGCATCTTTCTGTACGTGGGTGGCGAAGTGGCGATCGGATCGCTCATCGTCAATTACTTGATGCAACCCAATACGCTGGGCTTGGCCGCCGAATCCGCCGGCAAGCACCTGCAGTTTTATTGGGGCGGCGCCATGGTGGGGCGATTCATCGGTTCCTATGTGCTGCGGCTATTTTCGCCGGGCAAGGTGTTGGCATGCGTTGCCGCGACCGTGATCGCTTTGCTGACGATTTCGGCCAACACCTCGGGCGCGGTATCGGGTTGGTCGCTGCTGGCGATTGGATTGTTCAACTCCATCATGTTTCCGACGATCTTTACGCTCGCCAACGAAGGTCTCGGGGAGCGGGCGGCGGAAGGGTCCGGGGTGATTTGCATGGCGATCGTGGGCGGAGCCATCGTGCCGCTCCTCACCGGCAACGCGGCCGATTATTGGGGCCTGAAATACGCGCTGATCGTGCCGGCGGCCTGTTATTGCGGCATTCTCTTGTTTGGATGGTTTGCCCGACGGCCATTGCGGGCCACCGCCTAGTTGACTTGCGGTCGCGACTCCGCGACATGGCGATAAACTCCGCCTTGAGTACACTTGTGCTTCCCCCTTTCGCAGGAGGCAATCATGGCAAACATCGTCCTCAAGGGCAGCGAACGCGTTGCCATGCCCGGCGCCCGCGCCGTGGCGCCGGCGGATCCGACTGAAAGGCTCGAAGTGACCGTGCTCGTACGCCGCCGTGCCGCTGCGGAATTTCATGCGCGAGCGGCCCAAAGGGCAGCGGGCAACGCGAGCACGCCTTACCTGACCCGCGAGGAATTCGCCGCGCGGCATGGCGCCGATGCCGCGGATTTTAAGGCGGTACGCGCTTTCGCGGCCGCGCACGGACTCGCCGTCGTGCTCGAGCACGCGGCACGGCGAACCGTGGTGCTTTCAGGCACGGTGGCGCAGTTCAATGCGGCCTTCAATGTTCAATTGCAGCGCATGCAGCACGATAGCTGCAGCTACCGCGGCCGCACCGGCAGCATCCACTTGCCAAGCTCCCTCGACGGCGTGGTGGAGGCGGTATTGGGTCTGGACAGCCGGCCGCAGGCCTCAGCGCACTTCAGGGTTCGGCCGGCCGCGAGCGCCGCCACCTCGTTCACACCGCCGCAAGTCGCGTCTTTGTATGGGTTTCCGGCGTCGACCGGCCTCGGTCAGTGCGTCGCGCTGATTGAATTGGGAGGAGGTTTTCGCCCCGCGGACCTGGACACTTATTTCAAGGGTCTGGGGGTGGGCTCACCCACGGTCACCGCCGTGTCGGTCGATCAGGCGCAGAATTCGCCCACGGGCAGTGCGAACGGTCCGGACGGCGAGGTGATGCTCGACATCGAAGTGGTCGGCGCGATCGTGCCGCAGGCAACCATCGCGGTGTATTTTGCACCCAACACGGATGCCGGTTTTCTCGACGCCATCACCACGGCAATTCATGACACGACCAATAAGCCGCAGGTCTTATCCATCAGTTGGGGCGGCGCGGAGTCGAGTTGGACATCGCAGGCCATGACGGCCATGGACGATGCCTTTCAGGCAGCGACGACCTTGGGTATCACTGTGTGCATCGCCTCCGGAGACAACGGCTCGAGCGACGGTGTTACCGACGGCAGCGATCACGTGGATTTTCCCGCCTCGAGCCCCTTCGCGCTCGCCTGCGGCGGCACCAGTCTCAAGGCCACCTCGAGCGCCATCAGCGCGGAAGTCGTTTGGAATGACGGTGCCAGCGGCGGCGCCAGCGGCGGCGGCGTGAGCGCTTTCTTCGCGGCGCCGACGTGGCAGGCCACGTTAAGCGCGGTGACGAGTCAAGGCACACGCACGCCGTTGACGAAACGCGGCGTACCGGATGTCGCGGGCGATGCCGATCCTGAAACGGGTTACGACGTGCGGGTCGACGGCACCGCCACCGTCATCGGCGGCACGAGCGCGGTAGCGCCGTTGTGGGCGGCATTGATTACTCGAATTAACCAACTATCGGGCACGACCGCCGGCCTGATCAATCCCAAGCTCTACCAGACACCTACGGCGTTGCGCGACATTACGTCCGGCAACAACGGCGACTTCGCAGCAGCCGTAGGCTGGGATGCCTGCACCGGATTGGGCAGCCCGAATGGCGCGGCGCTGCGCAGCGTCGTCTGAGCGGCTCGGCGTCGCCCGAACGGGTCGGCGTCGTCCGAACGGCTCGGCGTCATCTGAGCGGCTCGGTGTCATCTGAGCTGCGGAGCGCTATCGGAAATGGAAATTTCCGCCCGTGCCAAAGAGTCCCAGCAAGCCAATGAAGATCAAGTACAGGGCGACGATGTAGTTCAACAATTTCGGCATGACGAGGATGAGGATGCCGGCGATCAGCGAGACAATGGGCGCAAGACTCAAATTGATACTCATGGCGTACTCCTTCTCGCCGGGAGTCGCCCGGCGTGTTATTGAAATAATTTCAAAGCATTTTCAAGCGTTTTCCACGCTCCCCACAATAGCGGAATTCCGACCACGAGCCACATGATTCCAAGCCGCGCCTTCATGATTACTTACTCCCGGCCGGCGCCGCAGCGGGCGATCCGGCCTTATGGTGATACTTAGCGTTAACCGGGCGCATCGCGAAATTGCATATAAATCCGATGAGCAGCAGAGCGCACATGATGTACATCGTGACTGAATAGGCTTGCGCCTTGGGTACGCCGTGATCGATCTGGTATGCGCGAATGTAATTGACCAGCACGGGACCGAGCACGCCGGCGGCCGACCAGGCCGTGAGCAATCGGCCATGAATGGCCCCCACTTGGAAAGTGCCGAAAACATCGCGCAAGTAAGCCGGGATGGTCGCAAAGCCGCCGCCATACATCGAGAGAATGATGCAGAACGCGGCCACGAACAGCGGCGTTGAACCGATGTGTCCGAAGTAGGGCACGAGCGCGTACAGCACGATGCCGAGGGCAAAAAACACCATGTAGGTACTGCGTCGGCCGATGTAGTCCGACGTGCTGGCCCAGAAAAATCGGCCGATCATATTGAACAGGCTGATCAAGCCGACAAAGCTGGCGGCTGCGATCGGTGTGATGCGGCCCGGGAACATTTCCTGAATCATCGGCGAGGCTTGGCCGAGCACGCCGATTCCCGCGGTCACGTTCATGCAGAGCACGACCCATAGCAGCCAAAATTGCGGGGTGCGCCAGGCCACATCCACCGACACATTGGCTTGCGTCACCAACGGCTTGGGGTGCGCCTCAGGCGTCCAGCCGGCCGGCTTCCAATCGTCGGACGGCACGCGGACGGTGATTACGCCGATCATCATGAACATGAAATAAATCACACCCATGGTGACGAAGGTTTCGAGGACGCCTTTGGACGTTGCAGTCGCAAAATGCTTCATGAGCAGCACCGACAGGGGCGCTGCGATCAGCGCTCCGCCGCCGAATCCCATGATGGCCATGCCGGTGGCCATGCCGGGACGATCGGGGAACCACTTGATCAGCGTCGATACTGGCGAGATGTAGCCGATCCCAAGGCCGCAACCGCCCAAGACCCCGTAACCCAAGTAGATGATCCACATTTGGTGCCAGTGGACTCCCACCGCCGACACCAAGAACCCGCCGGCAAAGCACAGCGCCGAGGTGAACATGGACTTGCGCGGCCCGACGCGTTCCACCCAGCGGCCGAAGACCGCAGAGGACAGCCCCAGAAACACGATTGCGATGGAAAAGATCCAGCCGACGTCCTTCAGATTCCAATCGGTCGGTGCCGATTCGGTCAGTCCGACGAGTCGGGTCAGCGGCAGGTTAAATGTAGAAAAAGCATAGACCTGCCCGATGCATAGGTGCACAGCAAGGGCGGCCGGCGGCACCATGAATCGATTGAAACCCGCACCGGCAACGGTGTTCTCGCGATCAAAAAATGATGACATAAGCGGCCCTATCCTTCTTTATGCTTGTTGCGGGGCGAGATATATGAGCTACCTAGTGTCAAATATGCTCCATTTCCAACGATTTTGTCACCATTCTCGTTCGCAGGACGGCGGCCGGGCCTGCGACCTGGATCACACTAGGTCGGCGCTTGAGCGTAGCTTCACGCATCGCGGGCGCAGAAGTTGAAAACCGTGACATTCGGTAACGAACCGACCCAGGGAAACCCGTAATTTCCTAGCGATCATGTGTAATCCCAGGTGTGCGGGCCGGCGTGCTTCCCGAGCGGGAATAGCGGGTATTGTCGCGGTGCTGCTGCTGACGTGGACGCTTGCGTTCCAGCCGGCCGCGGCCGCCTGCCTGCCCAATGCGGACCCGGCGATCCGGAGCTTGCAAACGCTGGTCGACCAAGACGCCAATGCCGCACTCAGAAAAGTCGCAACGCTGCTGAAGACCGAGCTCGCATCCCCCGAGCCCAACACGCAACGCCTCGCCTCGCTGTACAGCGTGCAAGCCCAGGCCTACAGCATCCTCGAGCTGGAATCCAAGGCCCGTGACGCGGTCTTTAAGGGACTGAAATTTGCGACCGACAATACCGATCCGGTGCGCATCATGTTGTTGTCGCTGTATGCGGAGAATGTGTACGACCAGGCCGGTATCGCCGCGGCCGAAAAGGTGACCGAAGAGGCGCAAGCGGTGCAAAACCGCGGGTCGCTCGAAGACATTTGCCTGCTGATCGGGCGCGGCCTGTTGCAATACCGAGAGGATCGCGAGGACCTGGCGATCGGCAGCCTGACGCAGGCGTATCGCTCCAGCACCACGCCGGCATTTGCCGAGCCGCATGTGCTTGCCGCCGGCGTGCTCGCCACGGTTTTGCGCAGCATGGGCGATTATCCGCAAGCCCTGGCGCTGAATCAGGAAGCGATCGATTGGGATACCACACAGCATGCGCCGCTCGCGCTGTCGGTCGACCGATTCTTGCGCGGCCGAATTCTGATCCTGATGCAAAAGTACCCGCAGGCCATCGACGAATTCGAGGACGCGCGCAAGTTGAGCGCCATGCTGAACGATACCCAGGGTGTCGCGTTCGCCGATGTGCGAATGTGCGAAGCGCGCATCGAATTGGGCCAGCTCATCAAGGCGCGCACGACGTGCGAGAACGCGCTGTTCACCTTCATTGCATCCAGGTTTTCGGACGAGGTCAAGGAGACCGAATCGCTGCTCGCGCGCATCGATCTGGCGGAAGGACATCCTGAAAAGGCGCTGGCGACCTTGAACGAAGTGCTCGATCACAGCGGCACCGACGTGCTGCCATTGCGCGTCGCCTCATTGTACCAATGGCGCGCGCGCACCAATGCCGCGCTGCATAACTATAAGGACGCGTACAACGACCTCGCTGAATACATGCGCCGCTACGTGGCGACCAACGACTCGGACCGCACCAAGCAAGCGGTGGCGCTGCGCGCTCGCTTCGAGACGGATCGTGAAATTGAGCGCAATGCCTTGTTGAAGCGCGAGTTGGACCTGTCTCACGAGCAATCTCAGCGCCAGGCGCAGCAATTGCGCTGGAACGCGATCGCCGCCGTTTCCGCGGTGCTGGTGATTGCGCTGCTCATTTATTTTCTAATCACCAATTTGCGCTTCCGGCAACAGTTGGTGCGCCTCGCAAGTCTGGACGGATTGACAGGATTGCCGAATCGGCGCCGCACGGCGGAGTTGGCGACCGACGCGCTGGCGGCGGCGACAGAATCGGAAAAACCGCTCACCGTCGCGATCATCGACATGGACCACTTCAAGTTTATCAACGATCGCTGCGGGCACGCGACCGGCGACTATGTGCTGCGCGAGTTCGCACGCTTGGGCCGCGAATCGATTCGGGCCTGCGATGTGCTCGGCCGCTGGGGCGGCGAGGAATTCCTGCTGATCATGCCGGATGCAACATCCGATGTGGCGATGGCGACTCTCGAGCGGCTGCGCACGCTGGTATTCGCCATCAATTTGCCTCCGTCGGGCGCGGGCCTGCGCGTGAGCTTGAGTGCCGGGCTTGCGATGCGCGAAAAACAGGTTCGCTCGCTGGATGAGCTCATCGCGCGCGCGGATGCGGCGCTTTATTTGGCGAAGAATGAGGGGCGCGATCTGGTGCGCGTCGCAGACGAGAAATTCCTGACAACCTCAGGGATTCGCCGCGCCACGCGTCAGTAACCGGCGCTTGAGTGTCTCGCGCTCGCGGCGCCGGAGTCTCGGGTCCTTTAGATAATTCGCCAGCTGATCGTACATTTCAGCCAGGCGCAGCAGCTGATCCCGAACCTCTTCCGTTTTGGCGGCGGAGGCGAGCGCGCGCAGCGCGATACCTTCGCTCATGTAAAATTGCCAAATAGGCTCTCTGCGGTTTGCATCAGCTCGCACGACCTGACTTTGTAGTTGTCTGACGAGGGTAACGGGACCGGACAGCGGCGCAACAGTCTGTCGGATTGCGCCGACAGAGAACTCCTGCGCGGATTGTCAGACATATCGATGTCAGACTATGTCGAATGTGATTCCGGCCTTTGCCAGCCGGGAAACCAAGCCTTCTCCCAATCCGGTTACGGGCGTCAGGACGCCGCCGCCGGCAAACGGCCTGACCTCCTCGTTGACACGTAGGTCCGCCAGCAGGAACGCGGACTCGCACAGGCACTTGACCGTGACACGGTTCCCGGCATCGCCCTGTCCTTTGAAGATCCCGCGCACGCGGCCGCCGTTCTTGTCGGTGGCGATGAACTCGCATTCGAAGAAGCCCTCGTTCATGACCTTCTCCGATGGTCCCTCGCCGGGCTTCGGCAGCAGCCGCTTGAGAATTCGGCGTCCGAATCGCGACGCCGCGATCGACTCGAACACGCTGCCGGCGATCATCACAGTGCGCGCGGTTCTGGAACTCCCGAACTTCGAATACTCCTGATAGTCGAAACGAGTACCGAGAAGCGCCTGCGTGCGACGCACGACACGCGTATTGATCGATCCCATGAGAAACGGGGCCACCCATTTCTCAAGGTGAGCGTCGTAGTGAACGCCCGCCGGATCCGCATTGCGGCTGCGCTCTGCCGGCGTACGCGCGGCAGGATCAGGGTCCAACAAAAAGGGATCGCGAGAAACAACGAGTTGATTCGTTTCCAGCATATGGAATAACGACGCCAGGGTTCCGCCGTTGATGCCGCCGCCAACCCGAAAATACGCGGATACGCTTGCTGCTTCCGAGTGCAGCGCGTCGCGCATGTGCAGCGAACAGAGCCACGCGCCGAAATCCGACGGTATCGAATCGAAACCGCAGCCGGGCACGATTCGTGTACCGTCGGCGGCGGCTTGAGCCTGATGCCGGTCGATCTGTTGGCGGATCCAAGGAGTCTCGCCGGT
>Ga0307476_10002491_pt1 | contig 11016 bp, 8 predicted proteins | sample atmos_gasesECM2C_2_FD_203314 | JGI IMG/M metagenome (GOLD analysis project Ga0307476, IMG submission 203314) | Hardwood forest soil microbial communities from Morgan-Monroe State Forest, Indiana, United States - atmos_gasesECM2C_05 | ecosystem: Environmental > Terrestrial > Soil > Temperate... | reverse complement strand
CCTGCCAGCTGCTCCGCCAATTCCGTCAGTTCAAAATAATGTGTGGCGAATAGAGTCTTGGCGCGTACCCGCGCGTGCAGATATTCGATTGCGGCCCAGGCGATGGCCAGTCCATCGTAAGTCGAAGTGCCCCGGCCCACTTCATCCAGCAGAATGAGCGATCGCGCGGTTGCGGTATGCAGTATCGCCGCCGTCTCTGTCATCTCGACCATAAAGGTCGAGCGTCCGCGGGCCAGATTATCGCTGGCTCCGATGCGAGTGAAGACTCGGTCTATAATGCTGAGCCGCGCCGAGCGCGCTGGAACGAACGCTCCCATCTGCGCCAGGATCACGATCAGCGCGGTTTGCCGAAGGTAGGTCGACTTGCCTCCCATGTTTGGCCCAGTCACCAGCAGAATGGTGTGCGTGGTCCCATTCAGGTAGAGGTCGTTGGGTACATAGCGCTCGCTGCCTCCGGCCATCTCTTGTTGCTCGATCACTGGATGCCGGCCTTCAACAATCTCAAGTTCCCCGGCTTCACCCTCTGCGGCGGCAATAAATCGCGGCCGGCAGTAATTCCGCAGCGCTGCGATGTGGGCCAGAGACGCAAGGACGTCTACTTCCGCTAGGGCCAGCGCTGTCTGACGGATTCGTTTGGCCTCAGCAGCAATTGCGGTGCGTAACTCGGTGAAGAGCCGCCGCTCGATCTCTACAATCTTTTCCTGGGCGTCAAGAATCTTGGCCTCGTACTCTTTCAACTCGGGCGTGGTGAACCGTTCCGCGCCCACCAAAGTTTGTTTGCGTTCGTAATCTTGCGGGACGAGATGCAGATTCGGCTTGGAAACCTCGATGTAATAGCCAAAGATGGAGTTGAACTTCACCTTGAGTGAGCCAATGCCGGTTCGCCCGCGTTCCCGCTGCTCGATTTGCGCCAGCACTTGCTTGCTGTTGCGCGAGAGTTCGCGCAGTTCGTCCAGATCACGATCCACGCCAGGGGCAATTACTCCGCCATCGGCAAAGCTAAGCGGAGGCTCGGCCACAATCGTCTGTTCAATGCGGCCGCGCAAATCGCCCAGTTCGTCGAGTGACCCGTGCACCGTCTTCCATCGTTCCGCAACTAAACGACCGACGGCAGTTTTGATTGCAGGAATCTTTCCTAGCGACGCGGCCAGAGCGAGCACGTCCCGCGGATTCGCAGTTTCAAGCGTGACGCGACTCAGAAGGCGCTCCAGGTCGAATACTCCATCGAGCGCGCGCCGTAACTCCTCGCGCGCGATCGTGTCGTTCACGCCCACTTCAACTGAGTCCAGGCGAGGATTGATTTCAGAAAGATCGAGCGACGGCCGCAGCAGCCAGGCTCGCAGCAGCCTCTTGCCCATGGGAGTTACCGCGGCATCGATCGAGCGAAATAGCGTGACTCCCGCGTCCGTCCCGGTAAATAGCGGTTCAATCAGTTCCAGATTTCTGACTGTTACTGCATCGAGCACCAGGCAGTTCTGGCGTTCGTACCATCCGATGCGGTCCACGTGATCGAGCGATCCGCGCTGCGTCGAGCGCACGTAATAAAGGATTGCTCCAGCAGCGGCGGCGGCAGCCATTCGTCCCGCCAGGCCAAATCCCTCTAGCGACAAAACTCCGAAATGATTCTCCAGCAGCGGAATCGCATGGTCAGGCGCGAAAATCCAGTCGTCGAGCGGAGTCTCCGTGCATGTGGCCCCAGATGCGCGAGGCTGAGGCGTCTGGGTCCGGCTGGTCTTGGCATCGAACAACGGAGCTGCTGAGCCATATAGCAGTTCCTTTGGCCGAAGCTGTTCCAGTTCTTCCTGCACCCGGCGCAGCGCGCTTTCACCAGCAAATTCCGTGGCGCGAAACTCTCCCGTGGAAAGATCGAGCGCCGCAAAGCCCACCCGGTCGCCCACTTGCGCCAGCGCAGCCAGAAAATTATTTTCTTCCGAACCCAGCAACGAATCTGCCGCCGTGCCAGGCGTGACCACGCGCGTCACTTCGCGCCGCACAAGTTTCGTGCCGATCTGCTTTTTGGCGAGCTGCGCATCCTCCATCTGCTCGCAGATGGCTACCTTGAAGCCTTTGCGAATGAGCTTGCCAATATATCCCTCCGCCGCGTGGTGAGGCACGCCACACATCGGCACAGCGATGCCTTTTTCTTTGTTGCGCGAAGTCAGCGTGATCTGCAATTCTTTTGAGGCCACAATCGCATCCTCAAAGAAAAGTTCGTAGAAGTCCCCCAGGCGAAAAAACAGCAGCGCGGTCGGATGTTCTTTCTTGACGGCGGCATATTGCCGCATCAGCGGAGTGGACGGCTCGGTCATCAAAGCAGGCTTGGCGCGGATTATAACAAAGCCGGGCCTTCATCTTTTGTGCCACTTGTCACAGCGTGGGCTTTAAATCTCAGTTGACGAGCCTTCTCTCCGGGTGTTTACCTAATACATGGAACTCCGCAAAGATCCCATCACGCGCTCCTGGGTTATGACGGGAGACGAGCCCAGCGTTCCGCGTCCTGAAGGCGCCTGTCGTTTTTGCCCGGATTCTTCCGAAGCCACGCAGGTCATCTCTGCTGTGCCCGCTACATCAGGATGGTCAGCACGCTCGATGGTGCATCCCACTCCGCTTTACCACATTGAAGGCGAGCCCAGTCGCCGCGGGGATGGTATTTATGACCGCATGAGTTCAGTCGGTGCGCATGAGGTTCTGGTTGAGAATCCCCGGCACGACCGCCAGCTTTGGAGCGCCAGCGACGATGAGATCGGTCAATTCCTTAGACTCGCGGCCGAACGCATCATGGACCTCAAGCGCGACCCGCGCATCAAGTACGTCAGTGTCTATAAGGATTACGGCGCCAATGCCGGTCAGGAATTCGCCCATCCCTCATCGCAGGTCACAGCTACCACGTTCGTGCCGCGGCGCGTGCTTTACGAATTGCGCGCGGGTCGCGAGTATTTCATTCAGAAAGAGCGCTGCGTGTTCTGTGACATTCTTACGCAGGAAGAACGCCAGGCGTCGCGCGTAATCGAGGCTCGCGGTGATTACGTCGCTTTGGGACCGTACGCCCCGCGTGTCCCCTACGAGACCTGGATCATGCCGCGCAATCACGAAGCCTCATTCGAGCGCACCGGACTTTCAAAGCCCGGGCTGCGGACCAATCTGGCTGCTCTTCTGCGCCGCACCTTGCAGCGCGTACGCACCGTGACAGAAAGTTTTCATCTCGTGCTGCATACTTCGCCTAACAGCCTGCATCCCTCGAAGACTCTGGGTTACTGGAAGACCATTGACGACGACTATCACTGGCACATCGAAATCATGCCAGTTCTCGCCACCAAGGCCAAATCCTATACTTTCAAGGAAGTTTATTATTCGCCCGTCAGCTCCGAGACGGCGGTGAAGCAATTGCGGGAGGCAAAAATCGATGGCTGAAGCAGCCACCGACGCCCAAGTCACGGATCTCGTACTGACGGTGTTCGTGGCCACTGAAGTTGTTGTGGGCGGCTATTTTGCTCCTGCCACTTTTGCTTGCGGCACTGAAGTGCTCGCGCGCAAGAACAGGCCCGCAGCCTTTGCCTCAAGCGGCTGCGAGAGCAAATATCCTTGCCCTAGTTCGCACCCCAGGGTGATCAGGTGATCGAGTTGTTTGGCGGACTCAATGCCTTCGGCGATCACTTTCAATTTCAATTTGCGAGCCAGCAACAGGATCACCTCCACCGTGTCACATGCACCACGATCAAGCTGCATTCCCCCCACCAAGGCACGGTCGATCTTCAACGAGTCGACTGGCAATTGCCGCAGTGCGTTCAACGATGAATTACCGCTGCCAAAATCATCGAGGATTACGCCAACCCTCATTTGCTTGATTTGGGAGAGGACCGTCAGGGTCAGCGTTGGATCGGCTGCCGCGACGTTCTCGGTAATCTCCACACACAACTGCGCCGGATCGACTCCCGCCTGGCGAAGAGTCGTTGCCAAGCCGCTGACAAAGCGGGAATCAGCCAACTGCTTGGCAGAAATATTTATGCTTATGGATTCACCCCCCATGGCGGGAATTTCCATCTTCCAGGCCCGTAACTGCTGACATGCCTCATGAATTACCCATTGGCAGGTTGAGACCAGCAAGCCCGTATCTTCCGCCGCTTCCATGAATTTGACTGGAGAAATTAGCCCCTGCTCAGGGTGCTGCCATCGCAATAGCGCCTCAAAGCCTACCAGTCGTTTCGTTTCCAGCGTCAGAATGGGTTGGTAGAGCGCGCGGAACTGGCGCTTCACTATCGCCTCGCGCAATTCGCCTTCGAGCTTCAGCCGGTTGATGGCGCGCGTGTGCATGGCCTGATCAAACACTTCGCAGCGGCCCCCTCCCATAGCCTTGGCGCGGCGCATGGCAACGTCAGCGTCCTGTAACAGATCCTCGGCACGCTCGTGCGCCGCCGTACCCATGGCGATGCCCACGCTTGCTGAGGTGCGTACTTCACGTCCTTCCGCCACCAAGGGCTCTGCCACCGCGGCGAGAATCCGCTTGGCTGCTCGCATCGCGTCGCTCGCATCGGTCACTCCTTCCAGCAGGATGGTGAATTCGTCTCCGCCCATCCTGGAAAGCACGGCGGTCTTCAAAGCCAGGCTGTCATGGGGTCGCGAAACTGTGTCCTGGTCCCGCAGAGAAGTTGCCAGACGATGTCCTACTTCGATGATCACCTGATCGCCGATGGTGGGGCTCATGGTGTCGTTGAACACTCTGAAACCATCCAGATCCACAAACAAGACCGCGTACTGGCGCTCCGGGCTCCGCCGCGCCCGGGCAAACATATGCTGCAACCGATCCAGAAACAGCCGGCGATTGGGCAGCCCGGTCAGCGCATCATGAAAAGAGTTGTGTTCCAGTTGTTCTTCCGCCCGTTTGCGCTCGGTCACATCGCGATTCACAATGACCAGCTTGCTGACCTCTCCTTTCTCATTTCGAATGGCGCTGGCAATCGACTCCAAGACGCGCCACGTGCCATCTTTGTGCCGGATGCGGTAATCCAGCTTTCTACCGACTCCGCTGCTGCGCGCCTCGCGCGCCGCCTCCAGCACCTTGAAACGATCGTCGGGGTGAATCTGCTCAAAAGATGACGTCTCTCCCAGTTCCGCAGAGGAATAACCCAGAACTCGCCTATACGCGGGACTGTTGTAAAGCCGATGTCCCTTGACGTCGACCAGCGCGATCATGTCGGCCGCGTTTTCCGTGATGATTTCAAACAACTCCTCGCGTTTCTTGGACTTCTGGTGAATCCGATAAATGTGAAACTGCTGGTAACCCACGAGGACGGCCAGAGCGCCGAGTGCGATCCAATTCCATTGCTGAATCATTACTAGGAAGCTATCGGCAGTTTCTGCTAGAAAACTTAGTCAGCGCTGAGGAGACAGTGCCGGGCACGGAAGTGAGACCTGAACTGGGACAACCACTAACGACCGACGACAACCTTCCCGCGACCGTTCATAATGTTGGACATGACTATCCGCCGCCTAAAGACCTACGCCGGCACTCAGGGGTACGTCTATCAGTACTACTTTGTAGGCCAGCGTGCCGCACTTGCCAACGATCCTGAGGCCCCTGCTACGGAATTCGTTTTTGACGTCACCTCGGATCGCAAGCTGACCTATGCCGTAAGTGTCTTCCTCCCGGGAGAAGCGATGGAAGCATGGGTGAAAGCTCATGGGCGACCGCTTAGCGACACCGAGCAATACGCCGCGGCCAAACTCCGTCTGTTCCGCGCCTTCGACGACCTCGAAGACGTAAAGACGCATGGCCGCCGCCTGGTTATTGATGCGAACCTGCTGGAGGAAGCGCTCGCTAGTTTGGGAGTGGAATAGGAGTCGGACTTTATTGGGCTAGCTTCGCTGGCCCCTGCAGCTCCCGCGCCCGTGCCAGGAGCTTCTTCAGCTTGCCTTCGATTGCAGCATCGCCGATGTGCTCATCCTGCAGGACGCCATCGGCGTCAACAGTGAAGGTGTGAGGAATTGCTGCAACACCAAACATCTTCGCAATCTGTCCGCTGAAGCCACCATCTCGATACTGCGGCCAGGTCATTTCGTTCTTCGCGATGAAGTCTTTCCACTTCTGCTCATCATTGTCGAGGCTCACACTCAGTACGATCAGGGGTTGCCCTTGGAATTTCTTCGCGATCTCGCGCATATGAGGCAAGGCTTCGCGGCAAGGCGCACACCAGGTCGCCCAGAAATCAATCAGCACGACCTTTCCCGTGAGATCGTCCATGGAAACCCGCTGTCCATCCGTAGTAGTAACCGCAAACGCCGGCGCCATTCTGGCTCTTGCCAGCTCCGGCTGGCTGATGTAGCGCAGCGCCCGCTGCCGGTCTGGCTCATCCTCCGGCCGCATCTTTACAAACTCCTCAAACCTCGCCTTGGCTGCGTCATCCTGCTTCAGGTGCGCCAGGACCTGCCCATCAGCGAATATGGCCTGGGGGAATTTCCCAACCACCGCCAGCGCCTTGGTCATCTCGTCGTGGGCACGGCCAAACGTCTCGTCTTTGTGTTTGTCCATCCCTTCATTGAACAGCACGATGCCGAATTGATAGTGCGCGATGGCCACATTCTTCTCGCCTTGCGCCTGCTCTACCATCTCTTCCGCGGCGGTTTCGGCGGGCTTCCACTCCCGGAGTTCAAGCCCATACTTGATCATCTTTTTCTGGCACGCCAGGCAATGTCCGCCGTCCTGTTTGTCGGCCTTCTTGAAGTTCTCTAGGGCCGCGTCAGTCATTCGCCGTTGCAGGTAGTCCAAGCCCTCCTTGTATGTTTTTTGCGCCTTCTCATTCGTCGGGCCGTCGTCTGTCTTTTCTTGCGCCATCACAAGCGACGTGATGCAGGCTAAAACCAGCATTATCGCGGCGTTGCGCATGCGAGTCCTCCTGACAAAATTCCGGGCCACGATACCATGACTCGTCGCGTTTTCCTAGACTTATGCGGAAGAAGCCCTATCATAAGGGTTCTTGTGATGCAGATCACCACCACGCGTGATCGTTAGCGCTTCTCCCTGTAACTTCTCGGTGCAGAATATAATCTGTGGAAGGGATGGGTTCCTGAACCCGAATAGAGTTGACAGAACGAGTCGTAGAAGTTGGTGCCAACTTGCGTTAAACTCAGCGGACTCTGATACTTACCTAGCTTATGTCATTACTTTGGCTGCGCTTCGCGCTGGCTTGCTACTTCATCGGCCTCACCTACGCCTTCTTCGCGCTCAGCCGCACCAGCGATCTTTTCAGCCGAATCGCACTGCACGCCGCCAGCCTGGGCATGGTCTTTCACTTTGTGTCGCTGGTCGAGCTTTTCCTCTCCGGGCACGTGGTCTGGGCATCCGTGCATAACGGGGAGTCGCTGCTGGCTTTCTTTTCGATGACGTTTTTCATGATCATCTATGCCATCTACCAGACCACTTCGCCCGGTGTGGTCGTATTTCCCATTGTCTTCTTTCTTACCTTTGTCGCCGCCATTGACGAGCAGCCTGTCCTGTTAACGGCATTCGTCCAGCACAAGGGATGGCTGATCGCACACATCATTCTGATCTTTACTGGATATGCCGCCCTCGTCCTCAGCTTCGGCGCCAGCCTGCTCTACCTTCTCCAAGAGCGCCGCCTGAAAGCCAAGAAGCCCAGCAGCCTGATTTCGTTTTTGCCGGCGCTAGAAGTGATTGACCAGATCGGCTACCGCTCTTTGCTTCTCGGCTTTCCCTTCATGACGCTCGGTCTGATCACAGGCTCCATCGTGGCCATGTCGACCTACGGACATGTGGACTTTACCGATCCTAAGATCCTGTTGTCGATCCTGATGTGGGTCGTGTACATGGTGATGGTCTTCACCCGCTGGAATTCGGGATGGCGCGGCCGCCGCGCCGCTGTGCTCGCCACCTTTGCCTTTGTGGCCGCAGTTGTAGCCTGGGCCGCGAACTATTTCTCGACCATTCACAGGTTTGCCACTTCATGAGATATCAACTCATTGGCGTGAATCACAAGAGTGCTCCGCTCGAAGTGCGCGAGCGCCTGGCCATTCCGGAGTCGCGCCTGCCCGATTGCTGCCGCGATCTTACTGCCCATCCCGGCGTCGAAGAGGGCATGATCATTTCCACCTGCAATCGCGTGGAGATGGTCACGCATACGTCGAACGGCTCGGCTGACTTGCGCGGCTTTCTACACGATCATTTTCATCTCACGGCTGACGAACTCGATTCCCATCTATATGAATTTCGTGAGAAGGATGCGGTGCGGCACCTCTTCCGCGTGGCTTCCAGCCTGGATTCGATGGTGGTCGGCGAAGCTCAGATCCTGGGACAGGTGAAAGAGGCTTACGCCACCGCCCGCGCTGTGGGCTCGGTCCGTGGCCAGCTGGACCAGCTCTTCACCCGCGCTTTTGCCGTCGCCAAGCGCGTACGCAGCGAGACCGCCGTGGGATCGTCTTCGGTTTCCATCGCTTCGGTTGCGGTGGAGCTGGCGAAGAAGATTTTCGGCACCTTGCAGGGCAAGAATGTTTTTGTCGTCGGCGCCGGCAAGATGAGCGAACTCGCAGCCCGCCACCTGATGGCTCACGGCTGCGCCTCAATCTTCGTGGCTAACCGGACTTACGACCGCGCCATCGGTCTGGCGCAGAAGTTCAACGGCCAGGCCATCAAGTTCGACGATCTCTACAATTCCTGCGACCGCGCCGATATCGTCATCACTTCCACCGGCGCGCCCCACGCCATTTTCCGCCGGGAGCACGGAGAGCAGTTTCTGGCCCGGCGCAAGAACCGGCCAATGTTCTTCATCGACATTGCCGTTCCTCGCGACGTCTCGCCCGAAATGGCTAAGCTTGACGGCATCTTCGCCTATGACATCGACGACCTGCAGCAGGCAGTCACGAGCCATGTCGCCGACCGCCGCCATGAAGCCGAACTCGCCGAAGCCATCATCGCTAGCGAAGTCGAGCGCTTCGAAGCGCGCCTGCACACGCTCGATGTGGTCCCAACGATTGTCTCGCTGCAGGATCACCTGGAAACCATCCGTCAAGCCGAAATCGATCGCGTGCGCGGACGCATGGGCCCGCTGACTCCGGACCAGGAAATGGCCGTCGAAGCCCTAACCCGTGGCATCATCAACAAGGTCATGCATACTCCGATCACCACCCTGAAAACCGCCGCGCGCGAGGCCGAAGCCACGACCGTGATTGACGTCGTGCGGAGACTTTTTAATCTGCACGACAAGGAAAAAGGTCCGGCTTCGCAGGCAGGGAACAGAATCGAGTCGAACCAGGAAGTGCTGAACAAGGAAGTGCTGAACAAGAAAGACGCGGAGTCGCGCCACTGATGCCTAAACTCCGCATCGGCTCCCGCGGCTCGCAGCTAGCCCTCTGGCAGGCCAACCACATCTCCGCGCTTCTGCGCGCGCGTGGACACGAAGTAGAAATCGAAATCATCCACACTACGGGCGACAAGATTACCGATGTTGCTCTGGCCATGGTTGGCACGAAAGGCATGTTTACGAAGGAGATTGAAGATGCCCTCGCCGCCGGCCGCGTCGATCTCGCAGTGCATTCTTTAAAAGACCTCCCTACCGCACTTCCCCCGGGGTTCGAAATCGCCGCGATTACAGAACGTCAAGACCCGCGCGACGCCTTCTGCTCTCGCCTTTATTCAAATATCGAAGACTTGCCGCAGCGAGGGCGCGTCGGTACATCCAGCCTGCGCCGCCAGGCGCAACTCAAAGCTATCCGCCCCGATCTCGACATTCATCCGCTGCGCGGCAACGTCGATACGCGCCTGCGCAAACTCGAACAAGGCGAGTACGACGCGATCATTCTGGCCGCGTCTGGGCTGAATCGTCTCGGGAAAACTGAGTTGATAAAGCAAATCATTTCCGCCGAAATCATGTGCCCCGCCGCCGGACAGGGAGCGCTTGGCATCGAAATCCGGGAAGGCGACTCGAATACTCGCCAGCATTTGGAATTCTTGAACGACCCCTCCGCCCGCGCCGCCACCACTTGCGAGCGCGCTCTACTCAACAGCCTCGGCGGAGGCTGCCAGGTCCCCATCGGCGCATTTGCGGAAATTCGTAGTGGCCGACTCCATCTCGACGCAATCGTCGCCGATCCCGATGGCTCGAAGGTGCTGCGCGAATCGCGCGATGGCAATCTTACCTATCCTGTACAACTGGGCAACGCTGTCGGTGAAACGCTACTCAGCCGCGGCGGAGATGAAATCCTCGAGGCCGTCTACGGCCGCGGCCTGGCCGTTCCGCCGCAACCGTGATTTTCCTAATGAAAATTGCGAACGAAATTGCGAACGAAGATCCAGCATGAAGAGCGGCAGCGTTCTCCTGCAAGTTCTCGGCGGCACCAGGAGTTCGCACGCTCTCCGCCGCTGGATCAACCTCTGGCCGCCGTTTTTGGGCGCTGGCATTCGCATCAAACACATTGCGCCCGACATGAAAGCTGTCGACGTCGAGATGAAGCTGCGCTTCTGGAACGCCAACTACGTCGGCACCCACTTCGGCGGATCGCTTTTCGCCATGACCGATGCTTTCTACATGCTCATGCTGATGGCCAACCTGGGCCGCGATTACATTGTCTGGGACAAAGCTGCAACTATCCGCTACCGAAGACCAGGGAAGGGAACTGTACGTGCGGAATTTCACTTGTCCGATAGCCAAATCGAAGACATTCGCGAGAAACTGAAGACGTTGCCGAAGTACGAGCCTGTCTTTACAGTCGAAGTGAAGGACACGGCCGGAGTGGTGATTGCCGAGGTCGAGAAATTACTGCACGTGCGAAAAGCGTGACCGCAACCTGACGGCGCTTTTCTTGTTAGCTTGGTCTTTAAATCGTCGCTCGCTGGACCAGGAGACACGCAGCATGTACATCCCGGAATTCAACCGCGTCCGTGACCACGCCGAGATTGTCTCTTTCGTTCAGGCGAATCCTTTTGCCATTCTGGTTTCGCCCTCGGACACGGGTCCGTACGCCACTCATATCCCAATCCTGGCTCGGGAAGCGGACAATCAAATGGTT
>Ga0307476_10002490_pt1 | contig 11016 bp, 8 predicted proteins | sample atmos_gasesECM2C_2_FD_203314 | JGI IMG/M metagenome (GOLD analysis project Ga0307476, IMG submission 203314) | Hardwood forest soil microbial communities from Morgan-Monroe State Forest, Indiana, United States - atmos_gasesECM2C_05 | ecosystem: Environmental > Terrestrial > Soil > Temperate... | reverse complement strand
GCATCGATCCGGCCCAGATGTCCCAGTGCCTCATCGAGTGTGGCGAAGGTCTCCTGGTCACCACTGCGCGTATCGCGGATGACGTAGCGATCACTGACCGCGTGGTATGTCAGCTCGCGCCGCAGCGTCAGGTCGACGATGTTGGCGTTGAACCAGAAGCGGCGATCGCGGTCGACGCGTACCTGAAGGTCGAAGGTGAGCGTGACGCCGTCCTGCAGCGCGTTGCGGATTGAGAGGGTCTGCGGGTACTCCACCCGCGCGTGCAGCAGGAATACACCCTTGTCGACATTGACGTACGCCGAGTGCACCTCGAGGATCCCATCGAGCGCATCAGCATGGGCCACCGCGATGGCACCCAGGGCTACGGCGCACCAGGCGGCAAGTCGCGCCCCCCACTTCAAACCCTCCACTGGATCGCTGCGTCGCATCGCTGCAACGGTTTCCTGCCCGAATGCTGCCCATACCCCCATAGACGAGACCGCGCCTAGGATGCGGCCGTTGTCTTTTCGAGACAAGCGTAATAGAAGCCGTCAGTGCCGGCTTCCGCGCCTGGAAGCAGCTGCAGGCCGACGGAGCGTTCGAGTGCTCCGGGGATTCGAAGTGCCCATTCGGGCAGCCCGACCGCCCGCGCAGCGGCACCGGATCCGGACTCGAGAAACGAGGCGATCGTCCCCTCGTTCTCCTCCCGGAGCACCGAGCAGGTCGAGTAGAGGAGCCGGCCGCCTGGCGCCAGCATACGCATCGCACCATTGAGGATCTCGAGCTGCGTTGCCACAAACGCCGGAAGGTCCGCGGGCCGGCGCAGTAACTTGATGTCGGGGTGCCGGCGGATAACCCCCGTCGAGGAGCACGGGGCATCCACCAGGATGCGATCGAACGGCCGGCCGTCCCAGAAGCTCTCGGGTTTGCGGACGTCGCCGCCGACGAGTCGCGCCGTGCGCTTGAGGCGCTGGAGGTTGCCCGCGATCAGTTGCAGCCGCTCGGCATCGATGTCGACAGCCGTCAGGTCGGCAGCCTCGCCGAGGACTTCCAGCAGATGGCCGGTCTTGCCGCCCGGGGCGGCGCAAGCGTCGAGCACCCGCATACCTGGGCTGGGGTCGAGGAGGCGCGCGGCGAGTTGCGCGCCGGCGTCCTGGACCGAGACGAGACCCTCGGCGAAACCCGGCAGACGGTCAATCGCCATCGGGCGATCCAAATTAGCTGCAGAGTCGATGCACTGTATCTCATGCGCGTCAATGTCACGCTCACTGAGCTGTCGCAGATAAGCCGCCCGATCGGTGCGGGAGAGATCGATGCGCAGGGTCATGGGGGGATGGGCGTTGTTCGCCTCCAGAAGACGGACAGCCTCGTCCCCACAGGCGCGACAGATGCGCTCGACCAGCCATGCCGGGTGCGCAGTGCGCACAGCCAGCTCCTCGTCGATGCGCTGAAGGAGCGTGGCGCGCTCACCCACGTAGCGTCGGAGCACGGCGTTCACCAGTGATGCGCTGCGGGGCTCATTCAGGATTCGGGTCGCATCGACTGCCGAATTGGCGATCACCTCGGGCGCGTTGCGCGAGTACTCCACCTGATGGAGCGCGACGGCGAGGAGGGCGCGAACTATGCGGGGAACGCCTGCGGGACGCTCGAGCAACGTCTCGAGCGCCGTATTCAGGCGCAAATACCAACGGACGGTCCCAAGAGCAATCGCGCGTACCGCCGACCGTGACGCCGGGCTCGCCGAGGACGTCGCGGTCGCGAGCGGCGTCTCCGCCGACTGCCCCCCGAAGGCGATGGCCTCGACGACGCGTGCGGCGGCGGCCAGGGACTCGGCGCCGGGCGCGAAGCGGCTCCTAGCCAAGCCGCCGCCCAATGAGGCTCGAGCTCTGCGCGTACTCGCGTGCGGTAACCGGGCGGCGCCCAGGTCGCTGCACGCGTGTAAGGGCGAGATGGCCTGCGCCGCACCTGACGATGATCGATTCTTCACGTAAACCGATGATCGCCCCGCTTTCGCGCATTTTCGCTTCCTTTAGCCGCGTGTTGTCTGCAATGATTTGCGCCTCGAGCTCGGAGGTCACGACGTGTGCCGCGTGGATGCGCAACGCTTCCCCGTCCAGCGCGGTCTCGGCGATGGGCCGGGGGTTGAAGGCCCGAACCTGGCGCTCGATCTTTCTGGCGTCGCTTTTCCAGTCGATGAGCGCCTCGGCCTTGGTGATCTTCGCGGCGTAGGTCACTCCCTTCGCGGGCTGGGGTCGGGGCGCAAGGGTTCCTGCGGAAAGTCCATCGAGTGTCTCGAGGAGGGCGGCGGCCCCGAGCGTTGCCAGCTCGTCGTGAAGCATGCCGGCGGTCTGAGCAGGTCTGATCGCGAGATGCCGTTGCAAGAGCACGGGGCCACTGTCGAGCCCTTCGTCCATCTGCATGATCGTCACGCCGGTCTCGGCATCACCCGAGAGGAGAGCCCGCTGGATTGGCGCAGCTCCGCGCCAGCGCGGGAGGAGTGAGGCATGGATGTTGATGCAGCCGAGCGGCGGGATGGAAAGTATCCCGGGCGGCAAGAGCACCCCGAACGCCACGACCACGAGGACATCGGGCTGCCAATCGCGTAGTAGTGACCGCGCGCTCTCGGTCTTGAGCGTCTCGGGCTGCGCCAGTCGGAGCCCGACTGCCAGCGCCGCCTGCTTGACCGCACTCGAGGTGATCCTGCGGCCGCGGCCACTCGGGCGATCGGGCTGTGTCAGCACCCCGACGACGTCGTGGCGCCCGCGGAGCGCTGCGAGCGCCGGCAACGCGAATTCGGGCGTGCCGGCGAATGCAACGCGCAAGATCGTCGGTGTCGTCTGTTTATGCGTGCCGCGCCCTGCGTCAGTACGCGCGGCGGGCACCGCCTGCGGCCGCGCCGGCTTGCGAGGCGCGCTCGCGGCGCTCCTTGCCGAGCTTCTTGCGGATGCGCTCGCGCTTGAGATCCGACAGGTAATCGACGAATAGTTTTCCGTCGAGATGGTCCATCTCGTGCTGAATGCACACCGCGAGGATGTCCGCGTACTCGCGCTCGAACGTCTGACCGTTGCGGTCCTGGGCGCGCAGCCTGATCCTGGCGGCCCGCTTGACCTCGTCGAAGATGCCGGGCACGGAGAGGCAGCCTTCCTCGGTACTGGCCTCGCCTTCGCGCGTGAGAATCTCGGGGTTGATGAGCTCGAGCGCCTCGTTGTGCTCGCTCGACAGGTCGATCACGATCACCCGCTGATGAACGTCGACCTGGGTCGCCGCAAGACCGATCCCCGGGGCGGCGTACATGGTCTCGAGCATGTCGTCGATGAGCGTCCCGAGAGCCGCATCGAATTGTGTCACGGGCTGTGCCTTGGTGCGCAGCCGCGGATCGGGGAACTCCAGTATGGTTCGCTTCGACATGGTGACCCGTTAGATGGGGACGCGGGCGCCCGTGATCCAGCGCACAAAGTTGACATTAATTCGTGTACCGGCCGGCGGCATGCCAGTATAACGCCTAGAATCTCGGCGCAGGTCAGGTCCACCTCGCGCAAAGAGGAGTGAGGATGGTCTCAAATCAAGTACTTGGAGCCCGCGCGGCCGCGGGTCTGATCGCGCTCAGCCTCACGTTTTCCGGGTGCGCGCACTTCCATAAATCGGCTGCGGCGCCGCCTGAGGCAGCGCCTGCGACGGTGCAGTCCGCTGCGACGGCTACGCCCGCTCCGCCCGACATGACCGCTACCGAAGCGGCGGTTGAGAACGGCGGCGCGGCAGCCGCGCCCGCGGCACAGCCGAGCGGGCTCGCTCCGGTCGTGAATCCCGGCGCTCCGAAGCATTACACGGTCAAGCGCGGCGACACCCTCTGGGGAATCGCCTCGATGTATCTCAAGGACCCCTGGCTGTGGCCTGAAGTCTGGGTCATCAATCCCCAGATCCCGAATCCGCACCTCATTTTCCCCGGTGACACCCTGGCGCTCGCGTATGGCCCGGACGGCCGGCCGCAGGTAGGTGTCGAGCAGGCGGGCGCAGTGCGACTCGACCCACGGCTGCGCAGCACGCCGATGGAAAGCGCGATTCCGACCATTCCGTACACCGCGATCGCGTCCTTCCTTTCGCGGCCGGCGGTCATGACGAACGAAGAAATCCGCAGCGCGCCCTATGTGCTCGCCATGCGCGACCTGCACCAGGTTGCCGGGTCGGGCATCGAGGTCTACGTGCGACACCTGTCCGCGCCCGAGAATGCGCGCTTCGCGGTCATGCACGTCGCCGGACCGCTGGTCGATCCGGACGACGGCAAGGTGGTTGGCTACGAGGGCATCTATACCGCCACCGCACTGGTGCAGCATTCCGGCGATCCTGCCAAGGCGATGCTCATCGATCCGGCGCGCGAGACGCTCGCGGGCGATCGGCTGTTGTCCTCTGATACGAACGATGCGCCGACCAACTACACGCCGCGGCCGCCTGCGACCCAGGTGCGCGGCCAGGTGATCGATGTCGTCGGCGGCACCGACCTCGTCGGACCGTTCCAGGTGGTGGTGATCAACCGCGGCAAGCGGCATGGGCTCGAGCCTGGAAGCGTCCTCGCGGTGGATGAGGCGGGCGATGCGGTGCGCGATCTTTATCACGGCGGACACGGGATCGGCGATACGATCGGTCTGGGTACGTCCTTCGCGCCGAAGGTGCAGCTGCCCGATGAGCGCACGGGAACGCTGCTGGTGTTCAAGGTGTACGACCGTGTCAGCTTCGGCCTGATCATCGGGGCCTCCGACTCCATCCACCTTTACGACATCGTACGCAGTCCGTAAGAGCGCCCCGCCTGCGCTTGCGGGCGATTTGCGGGCGGCGGCGCGGCCTGCGTATGCCTTATGCTCGCGGCCATGGAAGCGGTGCGAGCGCGCGCCCTGCTCGGGCGCACCCCAGGACTCAACACCACGCAGCTTCAGGCGCTGATCGCCGAGGCGGGCGAAGAGCCCGTGCGCCTGAGTCGTGCACGCAGCGGCGGGGCGGCCGATCTGCCGCCGGCCGCGCGCGCCTTTCTGTCGCGTCCCGACGAAGCGGCGATCGACTCCGACGTTGACTGGCTCGAAGGCAGCGGGGCCCGGATCCTGCTGTACACCGATGCCGACTATCCTCCGCTGCTACGCGAGTCGCCGAGTCCCCCGGCGGTGCTCTACGTGCTCGGCTCACTCGAGGCATTGCACTCGCCGCAGCTCGCCATGGTCGGCTCCCGCAGCCCGACGCCCGCCGGTCGAGCCAGCGCGCGTGAGTTCGCCGCCTGGTTCGCACGCGTCGGCATCACGGTGACCAGCGGACTCGCGTTCGGCATCGATGCCGCGAGTCACGAAGGTGCGCTGGCCGGGGGCGGACTCACGGTGGCGGTCCTCGGGAGCGGGCTCGATCGCATCTACCCGGCTGAGCATACGGCTCTTGCCACTCGCATCGCGCACTCCGGGGCGTTGGTGTCGGAGTTCCCGCCACGCACGGCTCCACTGCCGACAAACTTCCCGCGGCGCAATCGCATCATCGCCGGGCTCTCGCTCGGCACGCTGGTGGTCGAGGCCGCGCGCAAGAGTGGCTCGCTGATCACCGCAAAGCAGGCGCTCGATGCGGGGCGCGAGGTGTTTGCGATCCCCGGCTCCATTCACTCGTCCGTCTCCCGTGGCTGTCACCAACTCATTAAGTCTGGTGCCAAGCTTGTCGAAGAGGCCGCGGATGTGCTGACGGAGTTGAAAATTTCGTTTCCCAAAGAAGAACTTACAGCGTCGCCTGACGCGACGGCAGATAGTCCCGCATTGGACAACGAGTATGAAATGCTGTTAGATGCGGTCGGTTTTGAAGGCGCGACCATCGATACTCTCGTAGCGCGCACGGGTCTGCCGAGCCAGTCAGTTGCCTCGATGTTGCTGATACTCGAGCTCGGGGGACGCGTTTCGGCTCTCCCGGGCGGCCGCTACGCCCGCATACCTTGAGTCATGACGAACAGCAGCGTTCTCGAAATCCTGATTTACGTCTTCGACCGTTACATGCTCGCTGACGGCGCGCGTGTGCCGCAGCGCGCGCACCTGGCGCGCGATCTCGAGCGCGCCGGGTTCGCGGCGGAGCAGGTTGAGAGCGCACTCGATTGGCTCACCGAGCTCGCTTTCGGGCACGAGCGCGTTTTCGTGCCACAGGCCCGTGAGGGGCGGCCTGACGAGGCACAGCCGCCCGAGGCGCAGTCCGAGCCGGTGCGTGTATTCACGGATAGCGAAGCGGCGCGCCTCTCCATCGAGTGCCGCGGCTTCCTGCTGACGCTCGAGCGCACCGGCGTGCTGACCGCGGTGCAGCGCGAGATCGTGATCGATCGGCTGCTCGCGCTCGGCACCGAAGAGCCCGACATCGAACAGCTGCGATGGGTGGTTCTGATGGTTCTTTCGAGCCAGCCCGGGCATGAGCAGTCGGTCGAGCGGTTCGGCACGCTCATGGCGGAGGCGCCGCTGCATGCCCCCCACTGAGGGCACCGTCTCCCGGGCGATGAGTTAGGTCCGCGGCTCGTCCGCGGTTTTTTGTTTCAGGCGCGAGCTTTTTTCCTTTCATGGCAGACAACCTGGTCATCGTCGAGTCGCCCGCCAAGGCCAAGACCATCAAGAAGTACCTCGGGCGAGACTTCGAAGTGCTCGCCTCTTACGGGCACGTGCGCGATCTCGTACCCAAGGAAGGCGCGGTCGACCCCGACGACGGCTTCGCCATGAAGTATCAGGTGCTGGAGAAGAACCAGCGCCACGTCGATTCGATCGCCCGCTCGCTCGGCAAGGCACGGGCGCTGTACCTGGCGACGGACCCCGATCGCGAAGGCGAGGCGATCGCCTGGCACCTGAAAGAGATCCTCGCTTCCCGCGGTGAGCTCGACGGTAAGGACGTCCACCGCGTCGTCTTCTACGAGATCACGCGCAACGCCATTCGCGAAGCGGTTGGCAACCCGCGGACCCTGTCGCTCGAGCTGGTGAACGCGCAACAGGCGCGCCGCGCACTCGATTATCTGGTCGGCTTCAACCTCTCGCCGCTTCTGTGGAAGAAAGTGCGGCGCGGCCTGTCGGCCGGACGGGTGCAGAGTCCGGCGCTGCGCATGATCTGCGAGCGCGAGGAAGAGATCGCGGCCTTCAAGGCACAGGAGTACTGGACCCTCGAGGGTGAGGGCGCGCACTCGCAGCAGACTTTCCCGCTCAAGCTGCTCGAGTACGGGGGCGCCAGGGTCGAGCAGTTCAGCTTCACCAACGAGCAACAGGCGCGCGAGGTCGAGCGCACAGTCCAGGCCGCAGCCGGCGCCAGCGCCGGCGTGCCCGGCACGCTGCACGTGCTCGCGATCGACCGCAAGCAGCGTCGCCGCAATCCGGCACCGCCCTTCACCACTTCGACGCTGCAACAGGAGGCTGCGCGCAAGCTCGGCTTCAATGCGCGCCGCACCATGCGCCTCGCCCAACAGCTCTACGAAGGCCTCGACATCGGCGAGGGCAGCGTCGGGCTCATCACCTACATGCGCACCGACTCGGTATCGCTCGCTGCCGAAGCGGTCCGCGAGATCCGTGAGGTGGCCGCGAAGCTCTACGGTGCGCAGGAAGTAGCCGAGGAGCCCCGTGTCTACCGCACGAAGTCGAAGAATGCCCAGGAGGCCCACGAGGCCATCCGCCCCACATCGGCGGCGATCACCCCCGCGGACGTCGAAGGCAAGATCGAGGACGACCTCTATCGTCTGTACTCGCTGATCTGGAAGCGGGCGGTCGCCTCGCAGATGAGTCACGCGCTTTTCGACACCGTAGCTGTGGACATGCTTGCGGGAGCCGACGGCCCCGCTCGTCACCTGCTGCGGGCCAACGGCTCGACACTGGTGAAGCCCGGCTACATCGCCGTCTATCAGGAAGGCAGCGACGATGCCAAGGCCGACGACGACGATCACGTGCTGCCGCCGATGAAGGAAGGCGATGCGGTGGGGCTCAATGCCTTCAGCGCCAGCCAACACTTCACCGAGCCGCCGCCGCGCTACAGCGAGGCGTCATTGGTCAAGGCGCTCGAAGAGCACGGCATCGGCCGCCCCTCGACCTACGCGGCCATCATCTCCACGCTCCAGGACCGCGAATACGTCGAGATGGACAACCGCCGTTTCATACCGACCGACATCGGCAAGATCGTCAACCGTTTCCTCACCCACCACTTCCATCGCTACGTCGAGTACGGCTTCACGGCTGCGATGGAGGATGAGCTCGATGCCATCTCGCGCGGCGAGGAGGAATGGACCACACCGCTCGAGAAATTCTGGAAACCGTTCATCCATCAGGTGGACAAAATCGACCGCACCGTCACGCGCGAGCAGGTGGCTCAGGCGCGCGAGCTCGGCAAGGACCCCTCGACCGGCAAGCCGGTCACGGTGCGCATGGGCCGCTACGGACCTTTCGTGCAGATCGGCACCAAGGACGACGAAGAGAAGCCACGTTTCGCGGGACTTCGACCCGGACAGAAGATGGACGCGATCGTCCTGGCCGATGCGATGGAGCTGTTCAAGCTGCCGCGTACGCTCGGAGACACGCTTGAAGGGGAGCCGATCGTCGCCAACGTCGGCCGCTTCGGCCCGTACGTCAAATACGGCAGCAAGTACGCATCGCTCAAGGAAGACGATCCGTACACGATCACACTCGAGCGCGCGCGCGAGGTCATCCGCCTGAAGAGGGAGGCCGACGCTCTGCGCATCATCCAGGACTTCGAGAGTGAAGGCATCCAGGTGTTGAATGGCCGCTACGGGCCCTACATCACCGACAAGAAGAAGAATGCAAAGGTACCCAAGGAGCGCGATCCGAAGTCACTGACGCTCGAGGAATGCAAGGCGCTGATCGCCGCCGCTCCCGAGCGAGGCGGACGTTTCGGTCGCTTTCGTCGCGGCGCCAAGGCGACACCCGCCACCGACGGCACGGCTCAGGCGGCAACGCCTGCGAGACCGTCAGCCGCGGCCGCAGCCGCAGCCGGCGGCAAGGGCGCGAAGAAGAAGTCGGCGCGCGGGGACGGAACCTCCTCCGCTGCGTCTGGCCGCCGCCCGGCCGGTGCAAAGGTTCCGGCGGCATCGACGCCTCCGCTGCAGATGCGGGCCAAAGTTACGACGCGCGCGGTGCGCAAGACTCGCGCCGTCGTTGCAAGGAGCCCGGCAGCCAAGGCTTCCGCGCGTAAGAGCACCGTCGGCAAGGCGCGCGCGAAACCGTCACGCCCCTCGCCTACCCGGGCACGCGGAGTGAAATGATACGAGGCGCGCGATGGGGGTCCCTTTCTCGAGGTAGGTAATACCCTGCCCGAACCCATCCACCTCACGTCCCGCCGGCGCTCGCGGCAAGAAACTTCTCGATCGCGGCGATGCACTCCGGCTCATCGAGCAGCGGTGGATGGCCGCGGTTGGCGACAGTCAGCGTCTTCAGGTCCGGGCGGCTGCGCCGCATGCGCTCCAGCGTCGAGGCACTCAGGACGTCCGAGAGCGCGCCGCGGATCGCCAGCATCGGCACCCGCGCCAGCGCACTCCAGAGCGGCCACAGGTCGGGAGCAGCGGCCGAGGTCTCGCGCAGCAACTCGCCAATGCCAGGATCGGCGTCGACTTCCGGAAGGCCCTGCGCATTCTCGCGGTAACTGAGGCGCACGAGCTCCTCCCAGCGCTCATCGCTCAGGCCCGGCCAGGCGACGCTGTAGGTGAGGCGCAGCTGTGCGGTCGCCTCCGCCCAGTTGCGCACCGGAGCGGCCTTGCCTGCGTAGCGGCGGATCCGCTCGAGTCCGACCGGATCGACCTCGGGACCGACATCGTTCAGGACGATCGCCGTCACCCACTGCGGCGCGGTGGCCGCGAGAACCATCGCCATGAGGCCCCCCATGGAGGTGCCGACGATGGCGACACGCGCCGCCCCGAGGTGCGTCAGCAGCGTTGTCAGATCCTGCAGGTAGACGGGAATCTGGTAGTTCCTGAAGTTGGGATCGCGCGCCGAGAGTCCGCGGCCGCGCACGTCGGGAACTATCACGCGGTAACGCGCGCTGAGGCGCACCGCGAGCTGCCCGAAGTCGCAGCCGTTGCGCATGAGGCCGTGCAGGCACAGCACCACCGGCGCGGCGGCGGCAGGACCCCCATACACGCGGCTGAAGAGCGGCAGGCCGTCATGACTCTCGAACCGGTACTCGGCAGCGCGCATTCGCTTAGGCTACCAGCTTCGCATCTGCATCCCGACCCGCGCTGACCGATGAAATATCGACATCGCTTCCACGCCGGCAACTTCGCCGACGTGCACAAGCACGTGACGCTGCTGGCCTTGCTCACGGCGTTGAAGAGGAAGGAGAAAGGTTTTCTCTACCTCGACACGCACGCCGGACGCGGCGGCTACGATCTCTCGAGCCCGTCGGCGGAAGCCGCCGGCGGCATCGGGCGCTTCGCGCCCGGCGCGGACGCGGCCCCGGAGCTGTGCGAGTACGCGGCACTCCTCGAGAGATGCCGTTCCTCGCTCGGCCGCCCGCACCTCTATCCCGGCTCACCGCTGCTCGCGCTCGCAGCGCTGCGGGTGCAGGACCGCGCGGTATTGATCGAGACGCAGGCCGCTGAGGCCCACGCGCTCGCCGACCTGGTGGATCTCTTCCGCGCACCGCAGCGCGCGCGCATCGAGCGGGGCGACGGCTACGCGCGAATGCGGGCCTGGCTGCCTCCGCGCGAGCGTCGTGCGCTGACCTTCCTCGACCCCCCCTACGAGGAGACTCGATCGGACTTCGTCGGCGTCACCGACGCGCTCGCGGACGGTCTGCGCCGCTTCGGCACCGGCGTGTTCGTCGCCTGGTATCCCATCAAGGACGAGCGCACGACGAGCGCCTGGCAGCTCGAATGCGCCCGCGTACTCGCAGCACCGCTCCTGGCGAGCGAGTTATGGCTGTATCCGCGGGACGCGCGGGTGGCCCTGAACGGATCGGGCATGCTCATCGTCAACCCGCCCTGGCGCATCCTCGAGCACATGCAGGTGTGGCTGCCGCAGCTTCTCAACATCCTGGCGGTCGGCAGCGGAGGAGGCAACA
>Ga0307476_10002487_pt1 | contig 11024 bp, 7 predicted proteins | sample atmos_gasesECM2C_2_FD_203314 | JGI IMG/M metagenome (GOLD analysis project Ga0307476, IMG submission 203314) | Hardwood forest soil microbial communities from Morgan-Monroe State Forest, Indiana, United States - atmos_gasesECM2C_05 | ecosystem: Environmental > Terrestrial > Soil > Temperate... | reverse complement strand
CCCAAAGCGCCCAGCGCACAGGAAAATGACCCCACAAGGAGTACTCTATTCCCATGATTAAGCTCTCCCTCGCGGCATTCGTTTTGCTCGTAGTCTTCTTACTGGTCGTTTGGACCCCCTCTGGCGCTTTCGGCCAGGCTTCTTCGCAACAGGCTTCTTCGCAACAATCCCCGGACAAGAACGCCGCCCCGCAAAATCCCGATCCTCATTCCACGCCAACGCTCGATGGCGGCGTGGGCCCCTGCACCGCCGACTTCACCATCAACGATAAGGCCGGCGCTCCCGTCTACAACGCAATGATCAGCGTTCACATCGCCTATGGCACCTGGAGCATCCGCAAGCTCGATCTGCAAATCAACACCAACGTAGATGGCAAAGCCCGATTCACCGGCCTGCCCGACCGCATCAAGCACGGAATTATTTTTCATGCCAGCGAAGGCAACCGTATCGGCGAGGCTTTCGACGATCCCGCTAATACCTGCAAAGCGCAATTCACCATCGCTTTGCACGAAACTCCGTAACACCGTTCACGGCTGTCGTTAAACGTATGTGACAAATCTCATTTCTCGTTTTCCCCGGTGCGGATGGACCCAAGTCCCGCGTCTCTCGTCGCTCCTTCATTCCGCCGCACCGTCCAGGACGCCAGCCGAATCGCTCAGCATCACGTGGGCGAATCGAACCTGCCAGCCGCCCGTTGCAAGTTACCCTCCCCCTGTCCCGATGGCTGTAGCGTCGCCGCGCATCATGTCCTATGATGATTCCTGAGCAGCTGGCTGACTTGAGTGGGCGCATTCGGGGACAAATTTCGCAAGGCGCGCGAGAAAAAGAATATCTCGCTCGATGACGTTTCCAACGTCACTAAAATCAGCGCCCGCATGCTGCAGGCCATCGAAGAGGAGCGCTTCGACCAGCTCCCCGGCGGCGTTTTCAATAAAGGCTTCATCCGCGCCTACGCCAAGCATCTCGGCCTCAACGACGAAGACGCTGTTACCGATTACCTCTCCTGCCTGCGCCAGGCTCAGATCGACGCCCACGAAGTTTGGGATACCGCCCCGCCAACCCCGACGCGCCCATCGGCTCCGCCGCAGTCGCATCAAGCCGCGGCCTATCAGAAACCAGCGCTGAAAGCGAACCCTCCGGTTCGTGTCGAACCCATTCGAAGTGAAGAAGAACTCCCCGGTCTGCAACTGCCGCGCGCAGAAGACGTGCGCCGGTCGCGCCGCCAATTCTCGGGAAGCTGGGCCAGCCAGATTCCCTGGAGCATGATCGCAGTCGTCGCCGTCGTAGTGGTGCTGGCAATCCTTTTATGGACGCGCCACGCGCACACGCCCCGCACGGAAGCGGCGACCTCGACCGCGGCGAACCCAGCTCCAGTAAATACCGCTTCGGCAAATTCCGGACCCGCACCAGTGAGAAATCCGCAGCCGCCGGCGAAATCTTCGACCATCGCAAGCGGCACACCCAAGCCAGCCGCGAATTTGCCGGCGGAATCGCCTCAGCCCTCGAATCCATCGCCTGCAAAACCTGCAGTTACCCTGGCAAGCCCGCCATCGCAAAAACAATCCAGCCCCGCCGCCGTTGGCTCCGCTTCAGACAACGCTGCCAACGATGTGACGGTGCGCACGTTTCCAACCACCAAACCGCCCGCTAAACCCGCGCCTGCGATGACACTGGTGATTCGCGCTTCGGAAACCTCATGGGTCTCCGTTACGGCGGACGGTCAAGCCGTCACACATGAAACTCTTATCGCTCCCGCCGCCACGTCGGTCCGGGCCGCCCGCGAAATCGTCGCCCGCATCGGAAACTCTGCCGGCGTTACTTTCATCTGGAACGGACAGGAAATTCCCGCCCAGGGAGCCGAATCCGAAGTCAAAACTTTGGTCTTCGACGCCCAGGGTATTCATGAAATTCCCAACCAGCCCCCGGTACAGACGCGCTGACGCAAAACCTTTCTTCTTCCTCTCCGTCCAACCAGCGAATAAAATCCCAGCGTTGCAGCAATCCCCGAAATTATGGCGATCCTCACCACTCCCACTCCCGCCGCTTCCGTCGCAACCTCGCGCATCGCTTCCATCGATCTGATTCGCGGCGCGGTCATGATCATCATGGCCATCGACCACGTCCGCGTTTACTCCGGACTTCCCGCCGGCGGCCCCACTCCCGGCATCTTTTTCACCCGCTGGATCACCCACTTCTGCGCCCCGGCTTTTATTTTCCTCGCGGGGTCGAGCATTTTCTTCTACGCCCGCAAACACAACCAGGTCTCCCGCTTTCTCGTGATCCGCGGCCTGTGGCTGATTTTTCTTGAATTGACCGTCCTTCGCCTCGCGTGGACCTTCAATTTCGACTTCGCCCACTACGAAATGGCTGGCGTTCTGTGGGTCATCGGATGGTGCATGATCGCCATGGCCGTCTTCGTGAAGCTGCCGCTTCCCGTTGCCGCCATTTTCGGCGTGGTCGTCATCGCCGCGCACAATTTGATGGACTCCCACATCGGCAACATTCTGCCCACGCTCAATAGCGACAGATTTTCGGGGCTCTGGAAAATTCTCTACTTCGGATTTTTCGCCGGGCCCGTGCAATTTGGCGCCGACGGCCCCAATCTGACCGTGCTCTACTCGATCATTCCGTGGATCGGCGTCATGGCCGCCGGCTACGCCTTCGGCAAAATCCTGACCTTCGATCCCCCCCGCCGCAATCGCCTGTGCCTCATGATCGGCCTCGGGGCGATCGCACTCTTCCTCGTCCTGCGCGGATTCAACCTCTACGGCGATCCGCGCCCCTGGCACGCTCCCAAGCCCGAATCATTCCAGCCGCCCGCTGCGCTCTCGTTTCTCAACTGCAGCAAATATCCTGCCTCTCTCTCCTTTCTGCTCATGACGCTGGGCCCGATCATCGCGCTGATTCCGGTTCTGCAAAATACGCGCGGCGCACTGGTTCGCATCATCACCATTTTTGGCCGCGTGCCGTTCTTCTACTACGTCCTCCACGTGTTCTTGATTCACCTCCTCGCGCTCCTCGTCTCGAAAATCCGTCTCGGCTTCGTCAGCCCATGGCTTTTTACCAACCATCCCATGGGAAATCCCGAAGCGCCCGACGGCTACACCTGGAGTCTTCCCCTGCTCTATCTGGTCTGGGCCATCGCCATCGTAATTCTCTACCCGGCTTGCCGCCGCTTTTCCGATTTCAAGGCCCGAAGCAACGCGGCCTGGCTCAAATACATTTGAGTGGCGGGTTTCTTGCCGAAGCGCCCGCGTATGACTCCAGTAACTGTTTTTCACCAGTTACCGTGCAGTATCATGAGCAGTTGTGGAGTCACATCTGGTCGCTCCCTCGCGTCTTTTTTCTTTGCTGAATCGCGGTGCAAAATGAGTTGTAGAAATGCCGGAGAAACGTCTATGAGTCGCTCTGCCGTCGCCCGATTACTGCTCGCCTGTTTGCTGCTCACCCTGCTTGCCGGTTGCACGCGTGACCCCAACGTGCGCAAGCAGAAGTATTTCGACAGCGGCGAAAAATATTTCGCCGACGGCAAGTACCACGAAGCGGCCATTCAATATTCCAACGCCATTCAGATCGACTCGCGCTTCGCCCAGGCCCACTATCAGCTCAGCCAGGCGTATCTCAAGATGGGCGACTCTACCCGCGCCTTTCAGGAACTGAACCGGACCGTCGAACTTGCTCCCGACAACTTCAAGGCCCGCACCGATATCTCGAACCTGCTCGTCATCATTCGTAACCCGGACGGTTCGCCGATGCAGGAGATGCTCCAGCAGGCCAAGACGCACCTCGACTATCTGCGCGAAAGGCAGCCCAATCTCCCGGAAACACACGAAGCCTGGGCCAACTACTACGCGGCGCAAAATCAGATGGGCCAGGCCATTACCGAGATGCAGCAGGCCATCGCCGCCAATCCGAATCGCTCGGAATCGTATCTATTGCTGGGATTGTTACAACTCCGCTCCAATCTGGCCGACCAGGCGGAAGTCAATTTCAAAAAAGCCACCGAAGTCGATCCCAAAGCGATGAACGCACAGTTGGCTCTGGGTGGCTTCTATCAATCGCGCAATCGTCTGGCCGAGGCCGAGCAGCAATACCGGCACGCCATCGCAGTCGACCCGAAAGACTCTGGACCGCGCGCCGCGCTGGTCCGCCTGATGATGCAAGAGGGGAAGAAAGCGGAGACCGAAGCCTTCCTGCAGCAGACCAAGCACGACCTGCCGACCAATTCCGAAGGCTATCGCATGCTGGGCGATTTTTATTTCGCCTCCGGCGACGGCGACAAAGCGCTTACCGAGTACGCTTCCCTGTACAGCGATCATCCGAAAGATCAGCAGGTCAAAAAGAACTACATTCAACTGCTGATTTTGAAGAACCACCTCGACCAGGCCACCAAACTCAACAGCGAAATTCTTAAGTCGAATCCGCACGATGTCGACGCCTTGGTCTACAAAGGCCAGATTCAGCTGCGCAGCAATGACACCGCTGGCGCCGTCGATTCGCTGCAGAACGCGCTGCGTAACGATCCCAACAACGCCGTGGCTCACTATCAACTGGGCATCGCCTACGAGCAACAGCACGACCGGGCACGCGCGGTAACGGAATGGCGTGAAGCCGTTCGCATCCGTGCCGATCTGACGGACGCGCAACGCGCCCTCGCCGCAGTCGAACTGCAAAGCGGCGACATTGATGCTCTGCTCGCAACGGCGCAGCAGATCATCACCGCGCAGCCCTACTCGGCCGACGGATATCTTTTGAAAGGCATCGCCGAAATTACCCGCCAGAATTACACCGCCGCGCAGCAGGACGCTGAGCAAGCCGCGCAGCGTGCCCCGCAAAGCCCCGCTCCCTACGTGCAGATGGGAAGTGTGCAGTTGGCGCAAAAGCGCTACCCCGAGGCGGAAAAGTTTTACCAGCAGGCGCTCGACAAAGACCCCGGTTCGGCCGACGGCTTGAGTGGATTGATGAACAGTTACTTCGCGCAGAAGGATTACGACAAAGCCGTCGCCGCTGCCCGCGCGCAAATTGCGAAATCCCCGAACACCAGCAATTTCTACGACCTCCTGGGCACGGCTCTATTTAACGGCAAGAAGGATTTACCCGGCGCGGAAACCGCGCTGCGCAAGGCCGTGGATCTGGACAAGGACAACATCGACGCGCTCGAAAAACTGGGCAAGGTGCAGGTGGCCGAAGGCAACGCCGATCAGGCGATCACGCTTTATCAGCAGTCGATCAAAGAAAATCCGCGTGAGGTTCGCTTCTACATTCTGACCGGAGAGTTGTACGAATCCAAGCAAAAGTGGGACCAGGCCAAGGCCATGTATCAGCAGGCGCTCTCCATTCAACCCGATCAGCCGCTGGCCGCAAACAATCTGGCCTATCTTCTTTTGCAAACCGGAGGCAACGTCGATGTAGCCTTGGCCATGGCGCAAACCGCCCGCCGCGCCATGCCCGATTCCGCCAACGCTGCCGACACCCTGGGCTGGGCCTACTATCAGAAAGGCATCTACCAGTCTGCGATCGGGCAATTCCAGGAAGCGCTTCGCCTCACCGAGAAGCGCGGCGATCCGGATGACTCCGAGGTCCACTACCATCTCGGCATGGCCTATCAGAAGGCCAACCAGGGCGCGCTGGCGCGCCAGCAACTGGAGAAAGCGGTAAAGCTCAGCCCCAGCAATGCCGATGCCCGAAAGGCGCTATCGGAGTTGCGGGGATAGCGCGGCTTTAATTTCCTGGAAATCCTCAAAAGCAAAAACCCCGCCGTGAGGCGGGGTTTCGCTTGCAACCAGGAGTTACGAGATTACGCCTTCAGTTTGCGCCGGATCATTCCAGCCAGACCGATCAGGCCCGTTCCCATCAGGCTCAACGAACCCGGCTCCGGAGCAGTGACGCTGATGTTCGTGTCGCCGCTCGAGATGGTCGTGCTGCCGTTGAAGAAGCCCTTACCGGTGTTGATCGTCAACTGCACGGTCACGCCCTGGGTCGCGATGCCGCTGCCCATGGCGCCGGTCAGAGTTCCCATCAGAGTGTAGTTGTGAGTGCCGTTGGCAAGGGTCACCAGCGTCCAGCTCACAGGGCTCGAGAACGTGCCCGAAAACAATACGCCATTCGGAATGCCGTTTGTACCGTTGCCAGTAACGGTGAAGCTGCCGCCGGCGCCGAACGTTCCGCCCATCTGCAGGTTACCGGTCAATAATGCTCCGGTGGTGAAGCTGACGCTGCCCAGGTTTGAACCTGTGATCAGGCCGCCTCCATTAAGCCCATTGACAGCAATCAGGACGGATCCGTTCAGCGAGAGACCTGCGCTGGAACCCGACAAGGTGCCGCCACTGTTGGTGTAGTCTATGCTGCTGCCGGCAAACATAGCGGTTGGCAGGGCCAGTGCCAACACAGCCAGCAAAAGGATTTTCTTCATTGTTCTAATTCTCCTAGGATGTTATCGCCCGGGTCATTCGCACGACGCGTGGCTAGCATCTTTTTGGGGGTCCGCCAAGATACTGGGCTTTAATTTGCACCTGCAATACCAAACAGTAGAAATTGCCAAGCTATTCATTGCTAAAGACTTACATGCAATCGACGGAATTAATCCGAAAGCATAAGTGAAAATGTCTGCGCAACTAAACAGGTAAACTGGCCGTCTGGCAAGGGTTTTGGCGGCACGGTCTTCTCGGCCGCCTTCAGAAATATACGGCGGCTGGCCGTCAAACCTGTTTACTAACCTGGTTCTAGCAGGAAACATCGATCGAAGACTTCATGGGTATTTTCCCTGGTCGGGGGACAGGTTGGAAGGGATCGGCAGGAAGGGACTTGGTTGGAGAAAAGTTCCTTTGTCAGTCGGCCGCAACTTCCTTGGGGCCATCATCTTTCGGCCCGTCGCTCTTTGCACCCTCTTCCCGCCGCTTGGAGCGGTTGGAAGGCAATCCCGCTTCGCGAATCTTGTAGAGCAATGCGCGATAGCTGATCCCCAGAGATTTCGCCGCTTGCTTGCGGTTCCAATGATGATTCTGCAGCACCTTCAGAATTATCTTGCGCTCCAGCTCATGAACCGCCGCACGCGTGACCTTCTTCAGCGAGATGTTCCCATCCAGAGGAATCTCGGCGCTGAAGAAATCCGGATCCCGCGGCGCGAGATCGGAAGAGATGACCTCTTCATTGCCCAGAATCACGTACCGCTTGACCAGATTTTCGAGTTCGCGAATGTTGCCCGGCCAATGATACTTGCCCAGCACCGACATCATCTCGTTGGAGAGCGGTTTGGCGCGGCAGTTGTACTTGCGATTGTGAACTTCGAGGAAGTAGCTGACCAGCTCGGGAATATCGCTGGCCCGCTCGCGCAGCGCCGGCAAATGTAGATTCACCACGTTGATGCGATAAAACAGATCGGAGCGGAACGTGCCGTTTTCGATTTCCTGCTCCAGCTTGCGGTTGGTGGCGCAAACCACGCGGACTTCCACTTTCTTGTCTTCCTGCGCGCCAATGCGGCAGAACTGGCCGTCCTGCAAGAGCTGTAGCAGCTTCGATTGCAGTCCCAGATCGAGTTCCGAAATCTCGTCAAGAAACAACGTGCCGCGGTGAGCCATTTCCACGCGGCCCGGCTTCATGCCATACGCCCCGGTGAAGGCTCCTTTTTCGTAACCGAAGAGTTCGCTTTCGAGAAGCGTGCCCGGAATCGCAGGACAGTTGACCTTCACCCACGGGCCCGTGCGCCATGGCGAGGCCGCATGAATCATGCGCGCGACAATGTCTTTGCCCGTACCGCTTTCACCCTGGATCAATACCGGAACGTTGGCTGCCGCAAGTTTGGTCAGGCGTTCGCGTACCAGGCGCATCGTCTCGGTGCGGCCAAAGACGATCGCATCAGGCGGCATTTCCCCCAAAGGCTGGACGAGCGTATTCACACCGCTGGTTGTCATGTTTGGTTGTTTACCAATTCAGGGGGAGGATGCACTTCTCTCTGCATGCAGAAAGCCAAATCCGGAAGGGCTTGCCGCTCTCTACGTAAATCTAGCTTATCTACTTGAAGAGTATCTACTTACCAAAGAACAACAAGTCCGCACGGTGGTCACGTAGAGTTGGATACCACAGTAACATCGTCGCCACGCCAGGGTAAACATTTTCACTGCAGGCAGTCATTGCGGCGGGCGAAGATCATCGAGGCGGGCGCCTCACTGCGCTGGTGCCAGGCTGCGCCGGCGCACACCATTGGCGCTGGGCATACGCAACAAGGGCCGCAAGAACTTCAAGCCCAGCAAATAATAGCCTTCCTCAGGCGTAGTACGAACCGCCTTGGCGCGCAGGTTCCTGGAGACTTGCGGAGCTTGCGCCAGAGCAGCAACCGGAGCGCTTGGAATCTCGAGCTGAACATGCCGGACCGACGGAAAGATCCTCCGGACTGCTACCAGCATCCCGCCCGCGCTGACATTGAGCGCCGTGGCAAACTCAAGGAACTCTTTGCCCTTATCGTCTCGGCTGCGCACAAACACAGGAATGGCCAGCGGCAGTCGTGCCCATTTACGCCGCTCGGTTCGCGTTCTAGACCCGTTCATGCAGACTTCTCCCTGTGTCTGGCCCGATGCTTTTCAAAGCACCTCATGGGCCATCTCTAAGGCAAACACCGGGGAAAAACCGGATCAACCCGAGAATACAGGGATTAAACTCCCCCGAAACCCGCGCCCAAAGGCTCATTCCCCGAAATGGTATTCGCCTTCTATTCGGCAATGGAACTCGAGAATACGCGTCACTTACATCGTCAAAAGTGCAAGAGTTTGCCACACTTGGGTAATTTGCGTGCATTTTTCGTTGACATGAGAATGGCTCTGAAATACGATTTTGTTACTGGCTTTTAACTTCCCTCCCTCTGTGGTTGTCCTTCAAAATGGCAACGGCTCATAAGAATACGTGTCTATCGGAGACGGCGGAAGCCCCGATGTCGAAGCCCGCGGCGGAGGCGGCTGGAACTGCGGCAGACGTCCCCAGCCCGGAAAATCTGCTCAACGAATATACCGCCTTGCGCGAGCGCTATCAGCGCACCACCAACGCACTGGCCTCGGCGGCACATGACCTGAAGACACCTCTCGCGATTTTGAACGGCTACGTTGAGTTGCTGCAGAGCGAAAAGCTGGGCCCGCTGAGCGAACGCCAGCGCGAAGTGCTCCAGGATATGCGCAGCAGCGGCAAACGGCTGCAGCAATTCATTCAGGACTTTCTGACCTTCAGCGCCATCGAAACCGGCGGCCTGCAAATGCGCTTCACCGAGGGCAATATCAACGATTGCCTGTCGGAAGTCTGCCGCTTGTGGTCGAACCGTTTTCAGGAAAAGCAGCTGGCTCTGTATTTTCTGGCCAACGACAAGCTGCCGCAGTTTCCCTTCGACGCTCCCAAACTGGAGCGCATCATATCGAACCTGCTGGAAAACTCTTTCAAATTCACGCCGCAGGGTGGCACGGTTTGGCTGCATGCCGAGCCTTATATGTGGGAGCGCCGCTCGGCCGCGCAGCCTTCCGCCTCGGAACGCCGGCGTCAGAATCTGGCGCAGCCCAATTCGGTGAAAGTCAGCGTATCCGACACCGGGCCGGGAATTCCGCCGGAATTTCATCTGGAAGTGTTCGACGATTTCTTTCGCCTTCCCGGCACCGAAGCGCAGGAAGGCATGGGGCTTGGACTCGCCATCGCGCGCCGCCTGGTGCAAGCCATGGGCGGAAAGATCTGGATCGAGAGCGATACCGCGGGCGGGTGCAAATTTTCTTTTCTCCTCCCCTTCAAAACGGTTGCAGCACTCGCAGGCAAGGCGAAAACAAGATGAAGCAGACCGCAAAAATTCTCCTCGTAGACGATGAACCGGGCATGCTGCGTTACATCAAGACGCTGCTCGAAGTCGACGACTACAAAGTCGAAACCGCGACCACGGGCGAAGAGGCGTTGCAGCGTGTTGAAAAAGGATTGCACCCCGATCTGGTGCTGCTCGACGTTTTAATGCCTGGCATTGACGGCCTGCAGACGCTCGAACAACTACGGCAAATGCAGCCCGGCGTTAAAGTCGTGATGCTCTCCTGCGTCAACGACACCCGCAAAGTCGTTCAGGCCATGAAGCTCGGCGCCCAGGATTACCTGACCAAGCCGTTTCAGAAGGCCGAACTCGACGCCGTCCTCGACCTCAGCCTCGGCCAGGGCAAACAAACTTTCAGCGGCGAAGTCGAAGAACTTGCCGACGATGTCTTTTTCATCGCAGCCAGTCCGGCCATGCGCAAGATCCGCTCGCAGGCCGCGCTGGTGGCTAATGTCGATATCCCGGTACTGCTGCTCGGCGAGAGTGGAACCGGAAAAGAAGTTCTGGCGCGCCTCATCCACAAGCTTTCGCCGCGCGCGCATCGCACGTTTTTGAAAGTGAACTGCGCTGCGGTACCGGCGGACCTTCTGGAAAGCGAACTCTTCGGCTACGAGCCCGGAGCTTTCACCGGCGCCACCCACGCCAAGCCGGGTAAATTCGAGCTTTGCAACAAGGGAACCATTCTGCTCGACGAAATCGGCGAGATGCCGCCGCTTTTACAGGCCAAGCTGCTGCACGTATTGCAGGATCAGTCCTTTTCCCGCCTGGGCAGCCGCTCCGTCATCAAAGTCGATGTGCGCATTCTCGCTGCCACCAACATCAACATTCCCGAAGCTCTGGCCACCAAGCGGCTCCGCGAAGATCTCTACTACCGGCTGAACGCCTTCACCTTGCATCTGCCGCCGCTGCGCGACCGCAAAGAAGAGATTCCGATCCTGCTGAAGCACTCGATGGCGCGTATGGCCGAGCGTTATGCGCGGGGGCCGCTACCGCTTACTCCCGCGATGTTACAGGCCTGTCACGACCACTCGTGGCCGGGGAATCTGCGCGAGCTGAACAATTTCCTGAAGCGCTATTTGATTCTCGGCGACGAGAGTCTCGCCATGACGGAACTGCTGCCCCGCAACGACGGCAATGGCGGAATGCGAGCCGATGGCGCCAAGGGCGCGGAAACCGGCGGGCTGAAATCGCTGGCCCGCAC
>Ga0307476_10002486_pt1 | contig 11029 bp, 11 predicted proteins | sample atmos_gasesECM2C_2_FD_203314 | JGI IMG/M metagenome (GOLD analysis project Ga0307476, IMG submission 203314) | Hardwood forest soil microbial communities from Morgan-Monroe State Forest, Indiana, United States - atmos_gasesECM2C_05 | ecosystem: Environmental > Terrestrial > Soil > Temperate... | reverse complement strand
AGCCGACACGACCTGCGAGATTAGGCTGCCGATCTGCGGGACATACCCGAGGACCGAGAATAGCGTTGGAAGTAGCGCGAGAAAGCTCACGGCGATGCTCCCTTTAAGAGGATTTTGTTGGCGGCGGAACGGGGCCGAGTATCACTCCTGGTATCCCCGCCTTGAGGGCCGGATCAGAGACGGTAACCTGCGCACTCGGATGCGCCTGCACCGCAGCGATCTGCGGCTTGATGCCAAGACGCAGCGCACCAACAATCGCTGCGCCGACTGCCGCAAGGGTACTGACCCCTCCGGTAATTGACACCACCCCCGACAGGATTTGTCCAAAGGCGTCCGTGATGGATTTTGCCTGTTCCGGGTTTGCGATGTGGAGCGCCACGGCAGCAGATGCCGCAGCGGTCACAAAGCCTCCACCATACGCGACGACGTAGCGCGCCGCGGAGGCAACCTGCGAGAGATTCATGATAGCCCTTTCCATGCCGCAATCATGCACTGCCAGCCAAGACGCAGCATTTCTGATCGGCTCATGCGCCACTTCGTCCTGATCTCTGGATTCAGATCATGGATGTGCAGCGCGCCATTTACATACTCGATCTTTGGTCCAGTCTCATGCCAGAAAAGCGTCATTGTGCTAATCCTTTCAGGTCTTTGAGGATGAGACTGTGCAGCCCGGCGTCGTTGTCCACGTCGGGATGAAGATCGGTGGTCGGGGTCGAGATGAGTTTGATGGAAGGGAAATAATCAATGTAGCGAGCGTAGCCAAGGCCGCCTGTACTCACGAATGAGGGGTTATAGATCGTGCGCGCCACACGCACGTTGGCTGGCAGCAGAATATTCCCAGACCAAAACACGCCTGCACCCCAATAGGATGCCTGAATGCCAGCGAGATAGTCCATGCGACGGACGCCCAACCCCGCTGCAATCTGCACGATGTTGTTCGCCCCGAGGCTGTAGCCGACTGCGGCCAGCACCCAATCCGGGGCCTGCGCCTTCAAGACAGCCAACGCCGCCGGCCATTGGCTCTCATTGTATGGCCCAGTCACGATGAAGTTCGGCCCGAGCGCCCTGATCTTTTGGGCAAGCGTCAGCATGCCGGGCGATGTCTGGTAACCGCCAAGGCCGTAGAGGTCGGCAACGAGTACCTGTTTCATTGCCAGCCCACGATGAGCCGACCCCACACCAGCGGCCCGTAGTTGACGACGCGGCAGGCGCACGCCTGTCCCGGCGCCTTGGTCCACTGATCGCCCACTGCGCATGTATTGCGGCCGGTGTATTGGAGCATGGCGCCCTCGCCCGGCGAACCCTCCCAGGCTTTGCACACGAGTTGCTGCGCCACCACCTGAGCCGTCATGGCGGCGAGCAGGAGCGCCGCATAGATCGCGTATTTGGTCATGATGTTTGTCTCCTCAGTAATCCCGCTCCTGCCGCGCGTCCCGCTTGCTCTTCTCCGGCGCGACGACTTCGCGCACGCGCCAATCGCCCGTGTGGCGAGCACCCGCGTATTGCGACGCCTCGCCCTCGGAGGCGAAGGGGCCGATCAACGTGTCGGCTACATCAACGAAATACATCAGCTTTGCCCCGTTCCTACGGAGATCGAGATCGAGCTATCGGCCGCCATCATCCGCCGCAGCAGGGCCGCGCATCCGAGCTGCTGGTCAACGGCATGCGGATCATAATGGCCATCCGAAACGTATTTGCCTCTGACGTACTGATCCGTGCTGGCCCAGATGTACGGCGACGGCATGCCCATCGCGGCGTAGCCGAGGCCGTTGTATTCCTCGAGGATTGTGAACAGACCGCCGGGACTCCAGTCGATCCAATGTGCAGCGCGCGGGGCACAGTTTTCGAGCGCGTCGACTGCCGCAGCTTCCCAGCTCGCGAATGGCCCGCGGCCGCGGGGCACGTGGATTGACACGCGATTCCACGGATCGCCTTGCGCCAGATTGGCCGCCCAGCTCTGCGACGCCTCACGCTCGTGGATAACAGCAATGACGTACCACGGCACGCTCGTTTGGTCTGCCACAGCCTGATAGCGATGCTTGGCTCCATCGGCGATGAGCTGCGCGGCAACGTGATCGAGCGCTTGGAGGAAATACGGGTGAACCTGCATCGCAGCCCAGCGGGCGGCGTTAGCGGCTTTCAGGCGCGCAATGTCGACCATTTTCAAATCCCCAGCATCCAGCGCAACCAGATGAGCAGCGCCCCGATGACCAGCATGAGCGCGATTACCATGCCTAGCGGCTTGAACGTGGGCCGTTCCGGCTCACCCGATTGCTCGTATGGCTCTGACGGCCAGTCGCCGGCCGGATCGCGATGGGCGTGGTAGGGCGAGGGTCGGCCGATGCTGCGGGTCATGCCGCGACCATTTCAGCGGCAGCCGCACTCAGCAACGCACCCGCTACTGGCGGCTCGGCGATGGCCCGAGGATCGCGCGCTCGCGCGCCTCTACGCCCTGGCTGATGATCTCGGGATGATGCGCCAATACGGCTGTTCTGGCTTCGTGACGGCCCATGTCGACCAGCTTTCGGACTATCGCAAGCTTGTAGCCGTCCGGCACATTCTCTTGCATCGCTGGCATATTGCGCTGCAGGAGCGCCTTGACCAAGGGTCCCGCCGTCGCCTGGTATTCATCGAACAATTCGGGTGAAAGCTTCTGCTTGACGATGTTGTTTTCAGGCGGCGTCGGATGGTAGCCGATCCTCGCCAGTTCAGCCTTGATCGGGTCTTGGTTTATTGGCGCCGCGCGCTGCAAGGTCGCATAGGCCGGATTCGGTACTGGTTCGCCATAAAGGGGATCCCGCCGCGGCGGTAGCGTTTCGCGAAGGCCGGGAATGCGATACTTCACGCCAGCAATGAAGCTATCGGCCTCGCGCATGTAGGGATCGCCGATCGCGGCCATCTGGCCAAGCTGCGTCGAATAGGGCAGGAACGAGGTTGCCTGCGAAGCCATGATGCTCGGTAGCCGCTTCGGGTTTTCCATGGCCTCGACGAGGTTGTGGAGGAACGTGAATCCTACCTCATCGCCCAGGAAGTGCACGGCCGCGACCAAGGCGCCGCCGGCCGCTTTTGCCATGGCGGCATCGTCCGAGCCGTCATAGTGCGCGATCAGGTGGCCTAAGTTCGCCCCGAGATTGGCCAATCCTCGAGCTGGACCCCAACGCTGGGTGCTTACCCATTCGCCGCCGATCTGGACCGAATTCGGCTGGATGCCGAGCGACTGCCAGTCGTGGCGCTCATTCGGATCGATCGGGTAATCGCCCGTCGCCGTGCCCTTGAGTGCGCTCATTGCAAAATAGCCGATGAGCGACGAACCAATAGCAACCTTGGCAATCGCGAGGCCCTGCGCTTCCCCGCCGTTCTCGCCAAAGAGATTGGCGCGCATTTCGGGGCCGAGGGAGGCCAGCGGCGAATATCGGACAGCAGCCCGCGCGATGTTCAGCGGGACGTGCATGAAGGGGAAAATCCAGTGCATCGGGCTATTGCGGATGGCTTGCGCGATGTTGCCGGTCTTGCTGCCGAGCTTTTCCATGAACGAGCCGGAATAGGCGGCACGAACCGAATGAGCAAGCGCATCGTCCGTGGGATAGGCGACGTGATAGCGATAGCGGTCCCAGAACTGCCCGCCGTCAGCGATCGGGTCCAATCCCTCATTTGCGGCCGCGCGGTAGGCCAATGCCTTGGCGTCGGCGCCTTCGTTGAGCACCTTGAAGAAGGTATGCAGCATGTTCGCCATGCGGCCTGACCAGCCGCCGGCCGTGATCTCCGCCGCATTGCGGACGCTCATCGGCACGCCCATCCAATCGGCCGCGGATTTCCACATCCCCCAATCGGGGCCGAGCTGCTGCCCGTAGGGCACGGCCCGCGATTCCGGCGAAGTCTCGCCGCGCTCCACAAGCCTGAACTCGCTTTCGAGCGGGACGCGCTGCCCGGTGCGGGCGGCCTCGAAGGCTGCTTTCAGCCCCTCCGGTACGGAGTGAATGAGGCCGAGGCCAGCCATCATCGGCTCACCGAAGAACGTACCCTCGCCGCCTTTGATCTTGTTTATCGTCGCTGCCAGAAGCGGTGCGCCGACACGCTCTGTGACAGTGTAGCCAGTATTGATCCCGGCATAGCCGAGATGGGTCACGATGCCGGAAAGAAGCCATTGTCGCCACAGCCAGAAAAACCAGCCAGGCGGCTTGCCCCGCGTAGAAGCGAGGAGACTGGCGGCCTCGCCGTCCGTGGCGCCCCGCGCACTGCGCAGCAACGTGCGCAAATCGGTCGGCGAGCGGCCCTTGTCGGTCAAGGTCTTGGCAACGGCTTCCTCGGGCGTGACGCCGCCGAACCGCTTGACGACCCGATCGGCCTTGTCGACTAGCGCCTTGAGCTCATCGGGAACGGCCTCGATGGGCGTGCGGGCGCGCGACGTGTCTTTCAGGGCATTCTCGACCTGCTTTTCTGCCGCCTTTACGATCGCGTCGAGCGGCGTGGTGCGGTCCCCGCGTTGGAGGCGCTGCATCACATCGCGAGCCTCGCCGATCAACCCTTGAAATTCTTCCGGGATTGGCGGCACCACGCCCTCGGCGGTCGGCTTCATCTGCGCTTCCGCCAAGCGCTGCGCCGCCTTGATGAGTTTGTCGAGGCCGACGCCGCCCTTCTTTGGCGGATTCGCGAGGTTGTCGCGCATCTGGTTAGTGGCATCGACCAAACCGCCCACGCCCGGGGGAATTGCCCCTTCCGTCTCGCCTTGGGTGATCACCCGCACGGCCTTGTCGCGATCTACGCGCTTGAGGATCAATTGCAGGGCTTGGCCGCTCCTGCCCCATTCGGCCCGCAGGCCAAAGACATATTCCAAGACGTAACTCTGCTTGATCTCCGCCGCGAGCGCTGCGGCATTGTTCTCCGGGCTCGGGTCGGCGTCGGCCTTGTCGGCCGCCTCGCGCCAATCCCGCGCGGTCTGGATCAGCGTATGCTCGACCGCCCGGATTTTGGCGTCGTTGTCGAACCGCGCATTGAGCCCGCCGCGGTCCACCTTGGACGGATCGAGGCCGGCGGCCTCCGCCACCTTCTCGACATGCGCCAACGGCATCTCGCCGGCGCGAGCCTGCGGGTAGAAGTCATTGTTTGCGGCTATGTCCTCGATCGCCGCCCGCACGTCCTCTGGTGCCTCGATTTTGTCGATCCAGGCTTTCGTGCGCGCCTGGAAGGCGTCGATCGGCTCGCCCATGGGCGTCAGCAATTCGGCTGGCGTCCGCGCCGCCGACAGGGTTTGCGGCCCCGGAATATCGCGCTGCGCTTGGGCGGCCGGCGACGCCTGTTCCCGCGCGGCCTGCTCGGCCGGCGATGGCGGCGGTTCCAGCATACCGAACTCGCGCGCCTTCGCCACGGTCTGTAGAAGGCTGCCATTGCGGGCGATGATCTGCACGTCTTTGTCGTCGAATACGACGTAGTTGTAAGTGCCTTCGCCTGTATCACGTGAGCCTTCATCCAGGTATTTGATTCCTGGAACGCCAGCTTCGCTAAGTGCCTTCGACGCCTTCTCAGGGCCACCGTGCTCGGTAGAAAGCGAACGATAAGCTACTTGACCTGTACGCTCCAGATATTGATTCCCTGGTCTCTGTCCGAGGCTCTCTAGAGCCTGTTGCACTTGTGGATGCTGCTCATCCAGCGACTTATCCCAATCCAAGAAATGCTCAGGGTTGGCGTGGACGCGGACGCGGTAGAGGTAGCCCTCCTCGCCGCCTAATTGCTTTGCATATTCCTCGCCGACAGCCGGATTCTCAGCAACATAGTGCCCATGCCCCTGACTCTGCGAGCCCTCACCCGTCCCAATCTTTCCGGCGTCGAACGCTTCGAACTCGTGTGGCGAGCCGTGCCAAACTTCAAAGGCCGCCTTTTGTCCGAGGCTTTGGATGGCCGGCTCTGTGACGGTATCGCGGAACTCTTTGATGATGGGCGCGGTGGCTTCGACCACCGGGCGCGGTACTTCCATGCGGCCGGCGCCCATCGCGACCATGATGCCGGCCGATATTTCTTCGTTCAGGCTCGGTTGCTCGCCACTCGCCGCCTTGATGCCAGTTCTGAACAGGGCGACAACGGCATCTGGAATCGACAAGGCGGTGGCCGCCAGCACATCAGCGCCGACCTGCGGATATTTCAGAAATGGGCTCTGATCGGAGGCGAGAAGCCCGGCAGCGTGACGCTTGATCGCCTCTACCGGCGAGCCGATCTGCTCCGGCATTTCTGCCGATGTCGGCGCCGCCGCCGGGGCTTCCGGGATTGCGCCCCATGCCTCCGGTCCCGGCGCTTGCAGGTCGACAGGGGCCGCGCCCCAATCCTGCGGGCCAGCCATCACATTTCCATATCGTTGGGTGCTGGCGCTGGTGCAGCGCCGCTACCATTGGTCGTCGCCTTCGCCGCGGGCTTCACATAGGTCTTGCCGTCCTGCCCAACGAACCGCGTTCCCGGTGCAAGCGCATCGTATGCCGCCTTGTTCTCGACGCGGGGCGCGGGCGCTTGCGGCGCCCCGCCAAACATCCGAGACCACAAAGAGGGCGATGGCGTCACGCCGCCATTGGCGGTGATCGACGGCGCCAGCGGCTGTTGGTATTGCCGCAGATTTTCGTCGGTGCCGAAGAACTCGGGCGAGCCGGCCCTATAGAGAAGCCGCGGGTTTTTGCCCGCCTTCTTCAATTCTTCTTCGCGGTCGGTGGCGTCCTGCTGCGCACGGTACAGCCGCCGCTCGGCGTCCGGCAGTGCAAGACCAGGGACCGCCAGGCTCGGGTCAATCGTCCCCACGTAGCGCTTGAAAAACTCCTTCCGGTCGGCGGCGAGCTTGCGACCGGCGTCGGTTTCCATTTCCTTAAGATGAGTTTCAAGCCAGCTTTCATCGTTGCGGTTGATCTGCCGATCGCCGCCGTAGATCGGCGCGTAGTTCTCGCGAAGCTGGGCCAGGCTCGTTATCTTCATCGGGTCACCGTCGTCCAAGTGCATGCGGCGAAAGAGTTCCGATGTTCGCTGCGCCGAAATCTGTTCCGGCACCTTCGGCATGTCCTGTTCTTTGATCCACCGCAGCATCCGCATCTTCGATTCCGCCGACACGTCCGGCTGCGTCTTGATCTGATTTTCAGTGATGACCGGAACCTTGCCGGATTCGCGATCGGCAATGATCGCGTTCTCGAAACTCTCATCGCGCGACTTCTGCCCGAGTTGGGCCATGTTCTGCATGCGCACCACGTCCGTGCGGTAGTCGTTGATCGCCTTTAGACCAGCGTTGTAATTCATAATCCGCTGGGTCGGTGATAGCGATTGGTCCTCAAGAAAGCCCTGCGTGAGCGCCAGCGCGTCCTGGACGCCATTGCGCGCGCCCGGCGGTGTCGGAAGGCCGGCGATCTCGCCCGAGCTCGGCCGCCTGCCTGCGGTCCACGCCTCGATCGGCTGGCCAGTGATCGACTGCACGTAGTTGCGTGTCTCGGCCGGCATGGCGTTGGGATTCGCGCCGGTGGCCATCCACTGCGCCACGTTGCCGGGACCCCAATTGTAGGCGGCGAGCGCGAGGCCCTGATTGCTGCCGAACTGGCGTTCGAGATCGCGCATGTAGCGCGCCGCGCCCTCGATAGAGGATCCCGGATCACGCGGATTGACCCCATATTGTGCCGCGGTGGCCGGCATGAACTGAGCAATGCCGATGGCGCCCGCGGCACTGTCGGGTGTGTATGGATTGATGCCCGATTCCTGATGGAGCTGCCGGGCGTACAGCGTCGGGTCCAGACCGTATTTCGCCGCAGCCGCATCGATCATCGGCTGGAACTGCGATTGACCACGAAGCGTCTGGTTGACGCGGTACTCGGCGCCGGCGGCCCCGATCTGCTCGTGGAGCTGTTTGATCTTCAGGTCGCCAACGGCGGCAGGCTCGCCGAGGATCGGATTATTGACCCGTTCGGCGGTCAGCGCGTGGATATCGCCGGCAAGCTGGCGCGCTGCTGGCTGGTTGGCGCCGCCGGTGCGCACGAGGTCGATCAAGTCCTGCGTCTTGGATTCGATCGCCGCATGCGTGCTCTGATCGAAATTGCGGCGGATGTCGTGTTGCTTCTGCGCTTCCAGCGAGCGATAGGTGTAGGTCGTGGTTGCATCTATGGCGCGGCCGATGGCAAGGCCGACTGCTGGTCCACCGGCCGCCGTATATTGCTGAATTTTCTCTTTGCGGTAATCCTCCGCAGCCGCCAGATATTTTTCTGGACTGTCGGGAAATTGATTGCGCAACGCGATGTCGTCGCGCTTGGCCGTGCCCTCGCCCTGCGCCACAGCCGATACCTGCACCGCGCGCTGGTACGCGACCGCGGCGTCGCCGAAGATCGGGGCGCGCTGGACCTGGATGTTTCCCTGTGCATCGAGCGTGACGGCCTGCGCGCCGGCCCGAGCTGCCAACGGCTCGGCAATGTCCTTCATCAGGACACCGCCCGCCTTGTCGAGATTTTGCGCCAGTTCCTCGTATGGCGCGGCGATCTCACCGCCGGAGAGCGGCGCCCGGGGCGCCCGCAGTTCCGGCATCACGTCGGGGGGAAGATCGACCGGCATCAGCTTCGCCCGTAATAGTGCGCGTCAACCGCCGAGAGCTTTGCGACCGCGCGTTGCATCTCGGCGATGTTGCCAGCAGCTTGCGCCTCTATAAATTCGCGCAGCGCCTCTGCGCGCTTGACATAGTAGCCAACGGCATCATTCCTCGGCTTCTCAGGTTTCTCGTTCATGCCAGCACCGCCGCCTTGCCCAGTCCACCGACAATGCCGGTCACCGCATTGAACACACCCATCTGCTGCGCAAAGCTGGCAGATTGCGTGAGATAGTTTGCGCTCGCGGTATCCATAGCCGCCTGCTCGCGCTCCGAAATGTCGAATGCCATGCGCTGCCGGTCTGACACCATCGTCGCGTATTGCTTCATCGAATCCGAGGTCGGCGAGGTCGGATCGACGTTGCCGCTCGCCTGCATAGCATCGAGGTGGGAAAGCGTCTGATTGAGCTTTTCGCGATAGACGGTATCGCCCAAGGTCGCCTGCGTCTTGCCGAACTCGGCGGCGGTCGTCAGTTGCGACGCCTTCATGGTGTCGGCAGCAGCGGTGCCCTCGCCCTGCAGGATCGAGCCATAAGCGGATAGCCCGATCGAGGCGAGCGAGGAAACGCCTGCAGCACCACCGCTGCCGCCACCGCCGCCACCGCCCGCAGAGCCCATCAGGTCGTTACCTCCATACCAACCTCGATCAGCCGCAGCGGGCCCACAGTGTCCTTCGCGATCGCCATGCGCGGATCATAGGCCCGACCTGTCGGCCGGTAAGTCTCGGTGCCCTCACGCAGCGTCGGTGGATTATAGACGCCATTGAGCGGCGCGTAGTTCGCGTTGTCGTCCTGGTTATAGGCCGTCACGCGGCGGGATTCGATGACCGTTCCCGGCGCCGGCAACAACGGACCAGCCGGGCCAGCGTAAAGCGTCTGGAACAGAAAGCCGGTCGAATTCTCGAATGACACGATGGCCCGTTTGATCCGCCGCCGCGTGGTGCGCTGCTTGCCGTCCTGTCCCGGCTCGGCATTCGGCACGAACGGCTCGAACAGCGGCTTGTATGCAAACCCGGCAGCCAGCGTCGGGCTGGTCAAATCCTCACCGGGCACGATGGGAACGATATTGCCGAGATGGTCGATCTGATGCTCGCCGAGCGGCTGCACGCCATCCATGAGCACCACGGTCGAGTTTGGCGTCCACCACAGCGGCCCTTGGCCAGCGCTCGGTAAAAGGGTGGCCGGTAGCGTGGCATTAACCAGCGTGCAGCCATCAAGATAGACCGCATCATTCTCGATCTCGCATACCGTCGAATTGCCGTAGGTAGTGGTGAAAGCCACGCTGGAATGCAGCACCGACACCCAATCCACCATACCGGCGCCGGTATATGGTATCCAGCCGACCCACCGCGCCGAAACGGTGCCGACCGTGAAATCTTTCCCCGCTTCATACCGCCCGACCACGACAGAACCATTGCTGAGGACGACGTACACATAGCGTTCCGGGAACGTGCCATCGCCGGTCGCCACCGCAATACCCTTTGGCCCGGCGGTGAACAGGTGCGTATGGTACAAGGTCACGTCTTGGATAATGTAGGGGCGAGTTGAAAAAGCCGCTCCCGTACCGATGACCGCAACCAGCCGATTACGCCCGGCATTGCAATAGAGAAATCCTTCGGACGTGAAGGCCGGCTTGACCGGGGCCGCTGCCTCGTTGGAGACGAAAATGAATGACACCGAGCCTGGCTGGAGCACTCCCGTTGTGCCGATCGGCACATACCAAATGCCCTGGTCGGTGAACACGATCTCATCGTACCAAGCGCCGACATGCAGAACCCGCGGGCGGCCGGCGATCAGATCCGCGATTGCGTTCGTCGCCAGCGCCCCGATGGAGAAGTCATAGGGATTGTCGGTCGCACTCCACAGAATCGCCTCCTGCAGTTGCGGCAGATTGCAGAAGCCGAGGCGGCCGCGATCTGAGAAGCATGATTGCGGCCAGCCGCGTGCTGGCGAAATCATCTGCTCGTCCCACACCACGCACGCCTGCGGCGCGACGTTGCTTATCGCAGTGATGGCCGCATTGCCGGATGGGCCGACTATGCCATCTGTTGTTATAAAGCCAGTGACGTAATTCGTGACCTGCACGTAGATATAATGATTGGTCGTATCGATCGAGGTCACGACGCCTTGCGCGGCCGAATTTGATCCGATGACTACCTGTCCAACGGCAAAGCCCGCTTCCTGCCCTGCGGTTGTCATCGTAAGTCGTTGGCAGGGCGGAAACTGGTCGACCACCGTGGCCGTGCCGGTCGTGGGGCTCGTCACCGTATCGACCACAAAGCGCGCATTGGCAAAGCGGAAATAAACGCCGACATGCGCCGCGGTGAGCACCGCTTTCGAGAATATCAACGTAATGCCAGCGCCGGGCTGAAACGAACTGCCGCTGCTCGGAGTGAGTGTCGCGCCCGGAGCAGCAATCCGATAGAACGGCACCAGCAAAAAA
>Ga0307476_10002485_pt1 | contig 11033 bp, 10 predicted proteins | sample atmos_gasesECM2C_2_FD_203314 | JGI IMG/M metagenome (GOLD analysis project Ga0307476, IMG submission 203314) | Hardwood forest soil microbial communities from Morgan-Monroe State Forest, Indiana, United States - atmos_gasesECM2C_05 | ecosystem: Environmental > Terrestrial > Soil > Temperate... | reverse complement strand
GGTCGTCGTCAATCTGCTGAACAACGCCGCGAAGTACACCGATCACGGCGGCCGCATTCACCTGAGGGCCGCGCGAAAGGGCGACGAAATCGTACTCTCGGTGCGGGACAACGGCATCGGCATCGAAAAGGAAATGTTGGGCCGCATCTTCGACCTGTTTACCCAGATCGATCGATCCCGGCCGCGTTCGGACGGCGGCCTGGGCATCGGCCTAACGCTGGTGCGCCAACTCGTGGAGCTGCACGGCGGCCGCATTGCGGTCCACAGCGAAGGCCCCGGCAAGGGCAGCGAGTTCACGGTGCGCCTGCCGGCCCTGCCCAGTCCGCCGCAGGCGCCACCCGCCGCGGAGGACGCCGACGAAGCGGAAGCGTGAGCGGCGGTCTTTTCTTCATCGCGAACGCTTCCGGCCTGTGCCGGTTTTGTTACTTCGGCGTCCCGGCGTTCTTGAGCGCTTTGTCGAGCGCGGCTTTCGACGCCGACGAGGTAGCGACAGTCGCCGGCTCAGCCGTGCCGCTAAATACTTGAATTTGCGAACACTGGTAGCAGATGAGGAAGTCGTAGGTCTTGTCCTGGTAGACCACGTGGAGGCCGTGGCGCGGCTCAAAGCACTTGGCAATGGGGCCGCCCTCGGCGACGCCCTTTTCAAGGGCCGTCGTGATTTCCTTGCGGGCGTCGCCGTCCTTGACCGTCGTTTTGGACAAGACCTTGTAGTCGTGGAAGGCGTCTTTGCCCTTCTCGTCGCCCGCCGGGTCGAGGGACATCACGTCGATTTGATCCGCCTTTTCGAGGGCCGTGCGGGCAGCGTCGGGCAGCTTGTCCTCGGCGCGAACGGCGCCGGCAGCGAAAGCCAGTGCGGCGGCGAAAGCCGCGACGGGGGTACACTGCGATCGGATCATGACTCGTCTCCGGAGATGGGAATAGAACGGGCGTCCTCCGCCAGCGGCTATTCTACGCGCATCGGTCCTATGCCGCGCCGGCGGTTTGGGGTAAAACAGCGGAGAACCACCCGGCCCGCCCCGTGAGGAGAAGTCCGCGTGAAAGCGATCCTATGCCGATTGACCGCCGTGCTGATCGCGGCCGGATTTTCGTCCGTCGTCCATGCGGCGGACAAACTGAATAGCAGCGACATACCCACGCCGGATTGGGTCAAAATGATCGACCAGGGCGGCGCCGACCCGCGGCTGAAGGGATACAAGACGCCGGAGGGGGTCAAGGTGGAGATTGTGGCCGAGGACCCAGTCGTAATCAATCCGCGCGCGTTGGCATTCACCGATGAAGGAACGCCCTTCGTGCTAGAGGTTAAGCGATCCTACAAGCCTTACGTCATCTATAGTGGGCCAGGCAAAACGGTCACGTTCACTTATAAGGATGGCACGACCCGCACGATGGTCCTGGGGGGGCTCAAGGAACCCGGTCGGGACGTTATCAAGGCGCTGAACGACTCGACGGGTAAAGGTGTTTACGATCAATCCAAGGTCGTTTTTGAAGACGATATGATCTCGGACATTCTGCTGCGGGGCGGCTGGCTGTACACTGCCGGCGCGGGCTTCGTCCGCCGCAGTAGCCAGGGTAGACCGAACGGGACCTACGATGTGAAAGAAGTCGTCGCCCAGGGCTTAGGCATCGACGTCGACTGGTTCAACATTGGGGAATTCGACGACGACTACGGCATGGCCTTGGGTTCCGACGGCCGGCTCTATATCGCGGCAGGCGGAAAGCAAAACTATGTCGAAGGGTCGGACGGCAGCCGAGCGACTGTTCTCAAAAGTGGCGCGGTATTCCGGTGTCGGCCGGATGGCTCCCAACTCGAGATGTACGCACTAGTCCTGGCAATGTCGCCGCGCAGTCTCGAAAAGCTCACGCCCCTGCTGGACGCCGGGTGCGCTGCGGCCGGCGGTCTGCTCGTTTACAACGACACCCGGTTCCCGGAGAACTACCGCGGCCTGGTCTTCGCCCCCGACCTGACCGGCGCCGTTCATGCTTGCAAGGTGGAGCGCAAAGGGGCCGCTTTCGCGGTGACGGAACAGTTTGATCTGCTTAAACGCAACGACGATTTCAAGCCCGTGCAGCTGGTCCTCGGACCGGACGGCGCCATCTACATTGCCGATTGCCGAGACGAAATGCACGGCCGCATTCTCCGCCTCACCTGGACCGGCACGAAAGAGCAACCCGCCCTGCCGCCGCGTCCCATGGATTCCTGGGCCAAGATCATCAAGCTTGGCGACGATGATCTGGTCAAGGCGCTGGCAAGCGAAGACGGCAGCGACCGCGACCACGCCCGGCAAGAGCTGGTCCGCCGCGGCGAAAAGAATCGTGCGGCCATCCTTAAACTCTTCAAAGACGCCGGCCAACCCGACCCACCGCGCATTGCCGCGCTCGGCGCCCTCGAATCGATTTGGAACGACGACGTGCAAGCCGCGATGCTGTTCGTCCTGGTACACGATTCCAGCGCCGACCTGCGCCGCCTGGCCGCCGACGCCGTGGGCTTGAACGTGGCCAAGGGCGACGACAAGGTTCATGCGATTCTGCTGCAGGGGCTCAACGACCCGGCCCCGGAAGTGCGGCGGTCCATCGCCTTGGCCATGAGCCGCGTCGCCGCCGACGGCGCCGCAGACAACCTCGTCAACACTTGGGCTGTCGACGACGGCCGCGATGCGTACCTCAGCGACGGATTGGTGCGGGCCATCGAGAACCTGGGCCAACCGGGCATCGATCGGCTGATCGCGCTGGGCGAGTCCGGCGTGCAAAAGGAGACGGACAAGGTGGTGCAGGCGTTCACGATGATGCGGACCCGACCGGCCGCCGACGCCATCCCGCGCTTGCTGGAGAACCCGCATCTCAAGCCGGAACAGCGGGCCGCCGTCGTGCGGTCCTATGAAAACTACCTGCTCGATCCACCCGTATCGCTGGCACCGATGGTGGACTACTTGATCGCTCATCCGAAGGAAGACGCAGCGGTGAAGCAAGCTGGAGTAGAGGCGCTGGCCTCCGGCGGCGGCGCGGCAGGCGAAAAGGCGGCGGGATGGCTGATTGGCTTATTCGATGAAAAGGACCCGAAATTGCGCTCGGCCGCCGTGGCCGCCCTGGCAGGACTGAACATCAGCGCGGAGGACGCGCGCCGCGCCGGCCAGGCGTACCTGGACAAGAAGCTGCCGCCAGAGACGCGGCCGAAGGTCGCCGACATCCTGCGGCGTCAGGTGGAAGAGGACGCGGAGTGCGCGCGCTTGCTGAAGGAGATCGGCGAGAAGTAGGACGCGGCTGCTGGCAGCGCGCCTCCTGTGCCATTATTCCAGCGCCCCATCCACGCGGTCATAGCTCATGTGGGACGGATGATCGATCATCCAGAAGCGCTCCCACTCTTCGGCGAGCTGGCGCAGGTCTTCGGATTGGTTGAGCAGCTCGACCATGCGCGTATTGGGATTGGAAGAGTATTCATTGACGAAGCAGCCGCTGCTGCCCAACAGCACGCCGCCGACCGCGAAGGCGAGGAAGAGACGCCGCATGACTTGCCTCCCTGGCTCCCGGTCCAGCACCGTGGTTCCGGCCACGCCGGCCGGCCAAGAGCGCACCCTCCCGCGCGCCGGCGTCCCGCAGGGGCGCCGACGGCGGCAGCGGATGCAGGGGCGTCAGCCCCCGCGGTACTAACGGAGCCTAACGGTTGTATCGACGGGCGCGAAGAAAAACTTGAGGCGAGCGGCGCCGAAGGAAGCAGTTATGTGATCCTGCGCGGACGTACCGCCCGCTTCTTGGCCTCGTCGTGATCGCCCTGGCCGTTGCCGACTTCCGCGGCGACCGCCTCGTCCTCCTCGTCATGCAGGTCGGGCACGTTGGTCATTTCCCGAACGCGCTCTTCCATTTCCTTGCCCGGCTTGAACGTGACGACGTTCTTGGGCGGCACATCGACCTTGTCGCCGGTGCGCGGGTTGCGAGCCTTGCGCGCCTTGCGCCGCTTGACCTCGAAAACGCCGAAGTTGCGCAGCTCGATACGGCCGACCTCGATCAGCGTGTCCACAATGGCGTCGAACGTCTGCTGAACGATGTCTTTCGTCTTGAGCTGCGTCAGGCCGATCCGTTCCGAAATCTGCTTGACGATCTCTTTCTTGGTCACGGGTCCTTCTCCTGGTGAACGCGCCGGTGGGACCGGCGGGGATCGTCATGGAGTGCTTCAACAGTAAAGCCGGCAAGCACTAATGTCAAGGCAAAAGAGGATGTCAGCGGGGAATGGCCTCTACGCGTCTTTTACCTTCGCCCAATTCCCGCCCTTCGCCGAGTCGAGGATCGCATCGAGCACGACCTGCGTTCGGTAGGCGTCGCGGAAATCCGGCATGGCAGCCTTGCTCATCGCCAGGCCTTCCAGGAAATCGGCGACCTGATGCGTGAAGCTATGTTCATACCCGATCTGCAAGCCTGGCACCCACCATTTGCCCATGTATGGGTGGTCGCCGTCGGAAACATGAATCGAACGCCAGCCGCGGACGATCCCCTGATCGCGGTGGTCGAAGTATTGCAACCGATGCAGGTCGTGCAAATCCCAGAAGATCGAAGCGTTCTCGCCGTTGATCTCGAAAGTATAGAGCGCCTTGTGGCCGCGGGCGTAGCGCGTCGATTCAAAGGAGGCCAGCGAGCCGTTCTGGAAGCGCCCCATGAAAATGCAGGCGTCGTCGATTCCGACCTTTTCCACCTTGCCCGTCAGGTTGTGCATCCGCTCCTTGACGAAGGTTTCAGTCAAGGCGCTGATTGTGTCGAGTCGGCCGTTGAGCCACAGGGCAGTATCGATGCAATGGGCCAGCAGATCGCCGGTGACGCCGCTGCCGGCCGCCGTCACGTCCAGCCGCCACGTCCCCGCGCCGCCCTGGGGCAATTCCGGGTTGATCGTCCAGTCCTGGAGGAACTTGGCCCGATAATGGAAGATCTTGCCGAGCTTGCCGTCGTCGATGAGCCGCTTGGCCAGGGTCACGGCCGGCACGCGGCGGTAGTTATACCAGACCATGTTCGGCACGCCGGCCTTCTCGACCACCTCGACCATCTTCAGCCCTTCGGGGCCGTTCATGGCCAGCGGCTTCTCGCACAAGATGATTTTGCCGGCCTGGGCGGCCGCGGTCGCAATTTCGGCGTGGGTGTTATTGGGAGTGCAAATGTCGATGACGTCGATGTCCTTGCGGCCTATTAGTTGTCGCCAGTCCGTTTCGACCGATTCGTAGCCCCAGCGGTCGGCGAAACTTTTGGCCTTGTCGGCGCTGCGGGCGCAGACCGCCTTGAGGACCGGGCGGTATTGCAGGTCGAAAAAGTGATTAACCTGGCAATAGGCGTTGGAGTGCGCCCGGCCCATGAAGCCATAGCCGATCATGCCGACGTTGAGTGGTTTCGCCATGAGAGAGATCCTCGGAGAGGTCATTTGGGCGCCTGCGCAGCGAAGTGGTCGTACACCTCCTTGGCGACGCGGGCGCAGAGCACGTTGCCGGCGTTGTCCGGCCGCCAACGCTGATCTTCGTTGCCGGTGGTCAGCACGCAGACAGCGACCACGCCGCCCGGCGTGTAAATGAGTCCTGCGTCGGTGCGGGCGTTGTTCACCGCCCCGTCCTTGTGCGCAACGACCGTGTCGGGCGGAAGCAGGCTGATGAACTTGTCCTTGTCCTGGTTTTTCTTCAGATGGCCGAGAATCGCCTGTTTCAGCGGCGGACGGAGGCGATCGCCGACCGCGATCTCCTCGAACAGGCCGACCATCTCGCGGGCCGTCGTCGAACCGAGGCCGAATTGCTTGGTCCGGGCGGGATCGACGGACGTGGTCGATCCCCGAAATACCTTGGCGTTGATCTTCGTATTGAAGAATCCCCACGCCTCCATGCGCTTGTCGACGGCGGCGACGCCGACGCGGTCGAGCACAAGGTTCGTGGCCGTGTTGTCCGAAAAGGCGATCATGAGGCGAACGGCGTCGCGCAGCGGAAACGTCGCCCCGTCGCTGAAATGATCCGTGAGGACGCCGCTGCCCGGAACCTTGTCCGCATCGTGCAGCGTGACCGAATCGGTCAGCTTGACCTTGCCCTCGTCGGCCTGTTCGTAGGCCTCGATCAGCACCGCGACCTTGATGAGGCTGGCCGTCGGCATCAGCTCGTCGGCGTTGAGATACCAGCTTTCACCGGTTTCCAGGTTTTTGACAGCGACGGCGACCTTGCCCTTGTGGGCCTGGGCCAGCGGCGCGAGGCGATCTTCCAAGGATTGCTCGCCGCAGAGGCCTGAGCGGCAAAGCATAAGGCACACCAGGCCCGCAGTCGCACATCGGCCCATCATCGTCGCCCTCTTGACGTCGTGGCCTTCGAGGCCGTTCACGCGTACTGCTTCCGCATCTTGTCGAGAAAGCGCTTGGAATCAGCGGTCACACTCCAGGCGTCCGGCCAGAAACAGAGGTCAACCACCCACCAATCGTTCGGCACGCCGGCCTTGTTCAGCGCCGGCAGCAGCTTGTTGAAGTCGAGTTTGCCGGTCCCGAATGGGTTGTGCGTGCTGGTGTTGTGTTCGTTGAGGCTGCCGTCAGAGTCGATTAGGTGGACGTGGGTGATCTTGCCCTTCAACTTGTCCAGCAATTCCAGGGCGCCGCCGGGCAGCGTTTCCTTCGTCCCGGCCTGGTTGGCGCCGATCGCCGCGCACATGTGGGCATGGCAGGTGTCATACATGACGCCGAAGTTAGGATTTCCCTTGGCCCTAACGGCGTCCACGATCACCGTCACCTCCGACGGTTTGTTGAACAGGAAGCCCGGCTCGAACTCCCAAGTCAGGTTCATGCCGTGATCGGCCGCGATCTTGGCGCACTTGTCCCACACCGTGACGATGCGATCCATCCCGACCTTGGGGTCCATGCCGGAGGTCTGGAAAAAATTCGGCGGCTCGACGGCGTCCACGCGGATGGTCTTGATGCCAAGCTCGGCGCCGAAGACGGTGAAACCGAGGAAGGCGGCCATGTACGGCGTCGGGTTCTCGTCGAGGATGGAAGGCCCCGGCTTTTTGAAGCCCCATAGGTCCACCGCGATGCCGGAGAATTCGAGTCCGTGATCGGCCACCTCCTTTTTCAGCTTTTGCCGATCCGCTTTGGTGGGGTGCGAGAACGGCGTCGGATGGGCGCCGAAGCTGCCGAGCTCCACGCCGTCGTAGCCGAGGTCCTGTAGCTTGTGCAGGATGACATGAAAGTCGGTGGTCGGCTTTTCCTGGTTGAAAATGTAGGCCCAGCTGCCGATGGAGAGCTTTTTCATGGTGTTTGTCCTTTGTCCTCCGTCCTTTGCCCGTCGCCCTGCCGCCGCGGACCAGGGACCAGGGACAAAGGACAAGGGACTATTTTTTCTTATAGTCGCCGACGGCCGGCGCGTCCGGATTCGCGTCCGGCCCGAAATAGCGCAGCGTCACTAACGGCTCGATCCCGGTGTTCTCGAACATCACGCCCTGCCGCGCCGCCTCGTCCGAGACGAACGCTTCGTCCTCCGTCAGTTCGCCGTAGTGGATCATGGCTGGCGTTTGCAGCGCAAGTTTGCCGATTTTCCCCGTCCCCTGAACGGCGATTAGGCCGTAGGCGCCGTTGTCCTTAATGATTACGCGGGCGCCGGGGTCGACCGTGAGTTCCTTAGCTGTGAACAGCTGCTTGCCGCCGACCTTGCCGTAGACGATCCACCGATCGACGTAGCCATCGGATGCGCTGTCGGCGACCGGGATCGGTTCCAGGTAATGGCTATCCTTGAAGGAGGGATTGACGTTGCCGTCCCAGTCGAGCTGCTCGACCAGGTAATTGAGGTCCTTGTGCTTTTCCGGCGGCACGTCCTTGACCAGGAGGCTCCATGGCACCGGCCGGCCTTCGACAAGCGACTGGTACATGCCGAATACATCGGAACCCCACTGCGGCTCGTAGGTGACTAGCGACCCCGGTGCGTGCAGCACACACGGCGGCACCAGCCAGCCGGTCCCCGGCTGCAGGCGGTAGGCCTTGCTGTGGTTGAGGATGCCGTTGTCGCCCTCGTTCCAGCGCTCGAGGCAGCGGCGAACGTCTTCCTTGGTCGTGCCGGGTTCGAGGCCGAAGAACGTGTAGGGAAAGTTGTTGCCGACGGCGTTCAACTGGGGTGGAAAATAATACGACTCGGGCTTACCCTGTTGACCCACCATAGCGGCCTGTTCATCGTTTTGGTGCATGTGGTGCGGGATCGGCCCCAGGTTGTCGAAGAATTTGCTGTATACGGGCCAGCGGTGGTAGCGCTCCCACATCGCCCGGCCCACCAACCGCGGTCCTTCCGCGGCGACGGCGTCGCGCAGCGTGAAGGCCCGCTTGCCTTCGTGGACGACGTAGCTGAGGCCTTCATCCGGCGGGGCGCCCTCGTTGGCCGCCGACGTAGTTGATCCAAACCAGCGCTCGTCGATGCCGCCGCGGTGGGCGCCCAGGGCGTAAATGTCCTGCGGGGCCAGCTTGATGCGGCGGCCGGGCATGAGGAAGGACCGGGGCACCCAGGTCGGCGCTAACCGCAGCAAACCCTCGCCAGCTTCCAGCGCCTGGCGCACGGGGGTGGCGTCCGTTACGTGAGAAGCCGCCGGCTGTTTCGTCTTCTTGGCTGGAGAGATTTTGCTGCCCATGCTGCTATTGCCTTCCGTCGAAGGGGCCAATGACGGCCGTCGTTTTCCCGCCTGGTTGCGACCGCCCGGGTTATTTTGCTTCCGTGGCCTGTTTGTAGCGGGCTGAATCGAGTCCGGCAAGAAGATTCCGTGCGCCATTGCACGGATGCCGCGGAAACCGCGTCTATAAGAGGGCGGGCCGGCGCTTAAAGATTGGCGTAAGGAGAGCGAACTATTTGGTAGGGAGAACCGTCTTCCCAGGGACAGGAAGCGATAACCGGCCGGAGGCCGCAGGATGTCGCCCAGTCGCCCAGTCGCCCAGAGCTGAGGAAGGAGTTGCCCATGTCCGTTGCGGTCGAAGATTTCGCTGGCTTTCGTCCGTGCCTGATCCTGGCCCATGCCGATTCCGTCTATGCCGCCCGGGTTCTGCGCGCCTTCCGTCGGCAGGGCTGGGACGTGTACGCGGCTCACAGCGGGCCGGAAGCGCGCCGGCTGGCCCGGATGCTGCAACCGCAGGTGGTCGTGCTGCAGGCCGACCTGCCCGAGGAAAGCGGATGGCTCACCTGCGATAAACTGACGCGGGAAAATCCGTCGGTCCGCGTCGTCCTCGTCGGCGACGACCCCACGCCGCATCTGGCTGATTTCGCCGCTTTTGTCGGCGCGGCTGCGTTGATCGGCCGCGCGGACGGCGCGGGCGGTCTGCTTGACTATGGCCAGGAGCCGGCCTTGCCCCTGCCCGCAGTCGGCTGAATATAAAGGACGAAGGACGAAGTACCAAAGAAGACAGGGATCGGCGCGCGGCGCTGATTCCTGTCTTTATGTTTTTTTGGTACGTTGCACTTGGTACCTCCTACTTCGCGGAGCAATCTGTCATGGCGCATCCCACCCCCCTTCACCACGCGGCGGCGCAGGCTGGCGCGGTCTTCACGGAGGAAGGCGGTTGGAGCATTCCCGCTCACTTCGGCGATCCGAATCGGGAATATGAGCAGGCGCGGAGCGGCTGCGTCGTATTCGACCAGTCCCACCGCGGCAAGCTGCAACTGACTGGTCGAGAGGCGGCGCGCTTCCTCCACAACTTAACCACCCAGGATGTGTTGAATCTTCCGCCCGGCGAAGGCCGCGAGGCTTTCGCGCTGACGGCCAAGGCCCGCGTCGTGGCGTATTTCCTGCTCTTTCATCAGAAGACGCCGCAGGGGGAATCGGCCTATTGGCTCAATTTGCCGCCGGGCGCCGCCGAGACGACGCTCAAGCATCTCGACCGCTATCATGTCAGCGAACAGGTGGATTTTCAGGACCGAACCCATGATTTCTTCCAGCTGCATCTCACGGGGCCGCAAGCGGCGGCCGTGCTGGAGAAAACGGCTGGGGCCGCCTTGCCGCAATTAAAGGAGATGAAGGACCTGCATTATTTCCGCCTTCCTTTGACGCCTTTTGCGATCTGCCGGCACGATGTGCTCGGTACTTGCGGTTTCGACATGTTCGGTCCCACGGCGGCCCTGGCGGAAGCCGTTTGGGAACAGTTGACGCCGACGGGTGCGACGTGGCCCGAAGCGTTGTGGAACCGCCTAAAGGAGGCGGGCGCGGCGCCCGCGGGCCGCGAAGCCTTTGAGACGCTGCGGATCGAGGCGGGGACGCCGGCGTTCGGCCCCGACCTCGATGAGAACACGTTCGCCCCGGAGGTCGGCCGGGCGGCGCAGGCGATTAGCTATACGAAAGGGTGCTATCTCGGCCAGGAGCCGATCGTCATGGCCCGCGACCGCGGCCAGGTCAACCGGGCGCTGCTTGGCCTGAAGCTGACCGGCGGTTCCGTTCCACACGGCTGCCTCGTCTACCGCGACGGCAAGGAAATCGGCCGAGTTACATCCAGCGTAGCGTCGCCGCGGCTGGGGCCGATCGCACTGGCGTATATCCGGCGCGGCAGCCAGGAGTCGGGCACGGCCGTCGAAGTCGAAGTGGAACGGGCGCGCCGGCCGGCGGTGGTTTCGGCGCTGCCGTTCACAGGCTAAGCGTCAGCTTTGGGAAGAACAAGAGTACGCAGCTGACGCCGTTGAAGAGAGCATGCAGCACGATCGACCCGGCGAGGCTGCGAGCTCGTTGCGCCAACCAGCCGAGCGCCAGGGCCAGCAGGAAAAGCGCCACCGGCGACGGCCAGGCGAAGGAATGCACCGAGGCGAACAGGGCCGACGATGCGAAAACGGCCGGCGGCGCCGACGACCGGCTGAATCGCCAGACCGCCAGAAAAACGACGCACAATCCGAGGAGAAATAAGATCGGCGTAAGATGGAGCAACAGCGGCCCGGCGCCCTGCGACCGAGCGTTCAACATGTCGGCGCCCTTCATCGCTGCGGCCGTGACGACGGCCAGGCCCATCGCAATATGCGGCGCCCAACGCCGTTCTTCCAGCCAGGATTGCAGCGCCCCACGGAACAGCACTTCTTCCAGCACCGGCG
>Ga0307476_10002483_pt1 | contig 11039 bp, 18 predicted proteins | sample atmos_gasesECM2C_2_FD_203314 | JGI IMG/M metagenome (GOLD analysis project Ga0307476, IMG submission 203314) | Hardwood forest soil microbial communities from Morgan-Monroe State Forest, Indiana, United States - atmos_gasesECM2C_05 | ecosystem: Environmental > Terrestrial > Soil > Temperate... | reverse complement strand
GTTTTTGCACAGGTGGGTGAGTGGTTAAAGCCAACAGACTGTAAATCTGTCCCTCCTAGCGAGGTACGAAGGTTCGAATCCTTCCCTGTGCACCATAGTTTGTGATTGACGATTGTGATCAAAGTGAATCGCCTTGCTGGAGCTCTCGTCGCCTACGCCGTTCTCGGAGTGCTGACGTGGTTGACCATCAGTGATTCCAAGATCCGAGGTCTTACGTTTGTGATCTTGGCGATGTTTGCGGTGAAGTCGGTGTTGCGCCGTAACGACGTGCTGCACGCCGGCAAAAGCGAAGACGCCGAGTAGCGCTGAACGCAGTTGGGAGCGGCAGGGCCGATGTAGCTCAGTTGGTAGAGCACTCCCTTGGTAAGGGAGAGGTCACCAGTTCAATCCTGGTCATCGGCTCCAGAAATTGGTTTGGCTGGTGTTCAAGGTTTTGTTAAAGGGTGCGGCTTAAACCGCACCGCAAGAGTCGCAATGGAAAAGCGGCTTTAGCCGCTGAGGTTAAGCTGACAGCCGATAGCTGAAAGCTGGGTTTTGGGCGGGAGTAACTCAGTGGTAGAGTCACAGCCTTCCAAGCTGTTGGTCGCGGGTTCGATTCCCGTCTCCCGCTCCAGAGTTTGATTTTACCGGGTAAGGGAATGGCTTTCGAGCAAGCGACGATCAAAGTAGAGAAGCAGCAGGAGTTCGCGGAGCTCCAGGCCGCCGTTGAACAAGCATTCCGGCCGGAGAACGTCGAGCGGTTCCTGAAGCAGATGGAGCGCAAGAGCCTCCGCATTCGAGACTTCGACGGCGTCTTGTCGAAAAAGGTTTTGGAAAGTGTAGTCGCCGCGAAGGTTGATGCAGCGAAGCTGTATCAGGCGCTGACCTTGTCCGATCAGGCGCAGATGCGCGAGTTGTATCTGTCGAAGCTCGAAACAGTGGAGCACTCGCTGCGGCACCGCTTCAGGAAGCTTTATCAGTACTACTGATTGCGCTTTGCGGGCATGAAGAGGGCCGCGATAACAAAAGGGGTTTAGCTAGAGGCTAAGAGCTTAGGAGCTAAGAGCAACAATGGCGAAAGAGAAATTTGAACGGAATAAGCCGCACTGCAATGTAGGGACGATCGGGCACATCGATCACGGCAAGACGACGTTGACGGCGGCCATCACCAAGGTGTTGTCGAAGCACAATCCGAAGATCGTGTTCCGGTCGTTTGATTCGATCGATAACGCGCCGGAAGAGAAGGCGCGCGGCATCACGATCGCCACGGCGCACGTGGAGTACGAGACGGCGAACCGGCATTATGCGCACGTCGATTGCCCGGGCCACGCCGACTACATCAAGAACATGATTACGGGCGCGGCGCAGATGGATGGCGCGATCTTAGTGGTCGCGGCGACCGATGGTCCGATGCCGCAGACGCGCGAGCACGTGCTGTTGGCTCGTCAGGTAGGCGTGCCCTACATCGTTGTCGCTCTGAACAAGTGTGACGCGGTGGACGATCCCGAGCTGCTGGATCTGGTCGAGCTCGAAGTGCGCGAGCTGCTGAAGACCTACAAGTTTCCGGGCGATGATGTGCCGGTGGTTCGCTTGTCGGCACTGGGTGCGTTGAACGGGGAAGAGAAGTGGGAGAAGCAGATTGACGCTTTGATGGAGGCGGTGGATAAATCGGTGCCGCAGCCGGCGCGCGACCTGGACAAGCCGTTCCTGATGCCGATTGAAGATATCTTCTCGATCTCGGGGCGTGGCACTGTCGTGACCGGCCGCATCGAGCGCGGCAAGGTGAAGGTTGGCGAGGAAGTGGAAATTGTGGGCTTCCGCGACACGCGCAAGACGGTTGTGACGGGCGTGGAAATGTTCAAGAAGCAGTTGGACGAAGGCATGGCGGGCGACAACGCGGGACTTCTTCTGCGCGGCATTGCGAAGGAAGATGTGGAGCGCGGCATGGTGCTGGCGAAGAATGGATCGATTACGCCGCACACCAAGTTCAAGGCTGAGGTCTACATTCTGACCAAGGAAGAGGGTGGGCGGCACACGCCATTCTTCAAGGGATATCGTCCGCAGTTTTACCTGCGCACCACGGATGTGACGGGCGTGGCGGAGCTGCCGGCGGGAACGGAGATGGTGATGCCGGGCGACAACGTGAGCCTGGTCATTGAATTGATCACGCCGGTCGCGATGGAGAAGGGCCTGCGCTTCGCCATCCGCGAGGGCGGCCACACGGTCGGCGCCGGTACCATCGCAGAAATCATTCAGTAAGGAAGTTGTCAGTAAAAATCCAGAGCGGATTGCAGCCTTCCGCAGGTTCTTTCTTCCCGGTCTTCCAAGAGAAGATGGCTGGGAGGGGTTAGCGAGAGAAGACAGTGATTGGAAACGAGAAAATTCGCATCAGGTTGAAGGCGTACGACTATCGCATTCTGGATCAGTCGACGAGCGAGATCGTGGAGACGGCAAAGCGGACCGGTGCGCGCCTGGCGGGCCCAATTCCACTGCCCACGATGAAGAATAAGTACACCGTGCTGCGTTCGCCGCACGTGGACAAGAAGTCGCGAGAGCAGTTCGAGATCCGGACGCATAAGCGGTTGCTGGATATTCTCGATCCGACCTCGCAGACGGTGGACGCGCTGATGAAGCTCGATCTGCCGGCGGGCGTGGATGTGGAAATCAAGGCGTTCGGGAAAGAACATAAATAGGCTCTTAGCTATTAGCCGTTGGCTTTTAGCTAGACCCTTCCAGCCAATAGCAGTCTTAACGGCTAGCCATGCTGGTGGAGATCATAAAGATATGGCAACGAAGGTTACGGGCATTCTGGGCAAGAAGGTCGGCATGACGCAGCTGTTTGACTCGAAGGGCGACGTGCGTCCGGTCACGGTGCTGCAGGCTGGTCCCTGCGTGGTGACGCAGCACAAGTCGGCGACCAAAGATGGCTACGAAGCGGCCCAGATTGGCCTGGTTGAGTTTGTGAAGGAGTCGCGCCTCTCGAAGGGCGAGCGCGGACACCTGGCGAAAAACAATCTGCCGCCGGTAAAGTTTCTGCGCGAGGTTCCGCTGGAAGTGGAGCCCGGGACCGATGGCGCGGATGGTGCGCTGAAAATTGGCGACCGGGTGCTGGTGGAGATTTTTGAAGGCGAAAGGTTTGTCGATGTCGTCGGCGTCAGCAAGGGACGCGGCTTTCAGGGCGTAGTGAAGCGGCATCATTTCGCGGGCGGTCCCAAGTCGCACGGATCGATGTTTCAGATTACCGGTTCGATCGGATCGTCGGCGTTTCCCTCGCGTGTCTTCAAGGGCATGCGGATGTCGGGACACATGGGCAATGAGCGCGTGACGCAGCGCAACCTGCGGGTGCTGGGCGTGGAGAAGGATGAGAATCTGCTGGTGGTCGAAGGCAGCGTGCCCGGCCCGGAGGGCGGGTACATCGTAATTATGAAGGCGAAGAAGCCGCCCAGAGAGCGCCGCGGATTTGCCGGTTCGGCGACGGTCGATCCCTTGAAGGCAGCCAAGAGGGCAGCCAAGAAAGCATAAGGGTTTCGTGGGGATTAGCGGGCGAAAGTGCCCGCTCCACACAGGCAAAGACGAGAAAACAATGGCAACGATTGATATTCACAATTTGAGCGGCGAAAAGGTCGGGACGTTCGATCTGGCCGACGAGATTTTCGGAGCGGTCAACGAAGATCTGCTTTGGGAAGCGGTGAAGCATTACCGCGCCAGCCAGCGTGCCGGAACCCACAAGACGAAAGCCCGCTGGGAAGTTTCCGGTTCGGGCAAGAAGCTGTGGAAGCAGAAGGGCACGGGCCGGGCGCGTATTGGATCGATCCGGTCGCCGCTGTGGCGCCACGGCGCTACGGTGCACGGTCCGCAGCCGCGCAGCTACGACTACACTTTTCCGCGCAAGAAGTTGATGGGCGCGCTGCGTTCGGCGCTGGCGGCGAAGTTTGCCGACGGCAAGCTGATCGTGGTGAATGCGTTCGACGTGAAGGAAGCGAAGACCAAGGAGTTCCGCAAGGTGCTGGACGCGCTGAAGGTGGACTCGACCGTGCTCGTGGTGGAAGCGGCGAAGCACGAGAACCGCAACCTCGAACTGAGCGCGCGCAACCTCGAAGGACTTGAATTGATTCGCGGCAACGAAGTGCATCCCTATCATCTGCTGCGCTATGACCGGGTAATTTTTTCGCATCCGGCGATCGAGAAGCTGCAGCTTTCGCTGAAGAGTTCGGTATCGAAGAAGCAGCGCCAGTCGGGTGAGGGCGAAGACGAGGCGGCCAAGAAGCCGGCGCGCGAGCGGCGGCGGCGGACGCGGCACGAAAAAGCGGCGGAGGTCGCGTAAGCCATCATGAAAAGCGCATACCAGATCATTCGCCGCCCGGTGATTACGGAAAAGGGCCTGGCCATCAAGGAAAACCAGAACACGCTGGTGTTCCAGGTTTCCCCGCAGGCGACCAAGACCGAGATCAAGCAGGCGGTGCAGTCGATTTTTAAAGTAAAGGTGTATTCGGTGCGCACGGCGGTATACCCGGGAAAAGAGCGGCGGCGGGGCAAGTTTGCCGGTTACCGCCCAGACTGGAAGAAGGCCTACGTGCGGCTGCGCTCGGGCGAAAAGATGCCGGAGTACGCGCAGAATCTGTAAGAAAGCAGCCCTCAGCGATCAGCCGTCAGCTTTCCGTAACAGCGAATGCGACGGCAGGAGAAGGTGAGAGCTGACAGCCGAGAGCTGAGAGCTTTTATGCCAATTAAGACCTACAGACCGACGACGCAGACGCTACGCTACCGCACCACGATCGTCAACGACGACATTACGACCAAGCATCCGCACAAACCGCTGCTTGAGCCTAAGCCGCGCACCGGCGGGCGGCGCAACTCGGGCGACATGACGATGCGCTTTATCGGCGGCGGACACAAGCGCAAGCTGCGGATCATCGATTTCAAGCGCGACAAGACCGGAATTCCCGCGACCGTGGTCAGTATTGAGTACGATCCCAACCGTTCACCGCGCATCGCGCTGCTCGCGTATGCCGACGGCGAAAAGCGTTATATCCTTCAGCCGGAAGGCTTGAAGGTGGGGCAGAAAGTGGTCAGCGGTCCAGATGCCGACATTCTTGTCGGCAACGCGCTGCCACTGCGCAATATTCCGCCAGGCACACAGATTCACAATTTGGAGCTCAAGCCCGGCAAGGGCGGCCAGATGGTGCGCTCGGCGGGCGGGGCGGCGCAGCTGGTGGCAAAGGAAGCGGAATACGCGCTGGTCAAGCTGCCCTCGGGCGAGACCCGCAAGGTTTCACAGGACTGCATGGCGACGATCGGCCAGGTCGGCAATATCGATCACGAGAATGTCACCATTGGCAAGGCTGGAAGGTCGCGGTGGCTGGGCAAGCGTCCCCATAACCGTGGCGTGTCGATGAATCCGGTGGACCATCCCCATGGCGGTGGTGAAGGCAAGACCTCCGGCGGACGGCATCCCGTAACACCCTGGGGCCAGCCGACCCGCGGATACAAGACGCGGAATAACAAGCGTACGGATAAGTTCATCGTAAGCCGCCGCAGCAAGAAGCGGGGCTAAAAGAAGCAGGGCTAAGAGAAGCAGGTTTCGAACCCGCGGTTTGCGGCGGTGCGGCATGGCAGAGTTTTAGAGGAAGATTTTGAAAGGCCGTGAGCTGACGGCTGAAAGCTGAGAGCTGACTTTATGGCACGTTCAACCAAGAAAGGCGCGTTCGTCGACGGCTACCTTCAAACCAGGGTGGAGCAGATGAATGCGCGCAACGAAAAGAAAGTGCTGCGCACGTGGTCGCGGCGGTCGACGGTGGTTCCGGAGATGGTGGGACATACGATCGCGGTGCACAACGGCAAGAAGTTCATTCCGGTGTACGTCACGGAAAACATGGTGGGACACAAGCTGGGCGAGTTCAGCTTTACGCGCCAGTTCAAGGGCCACTCCATGAAGGCGGCGACGGAGACGGCGGCACGGCCGGCAGGCGTTCCGGGCGGTCCGGGAGCCGCGGCTCCGGCGGCACCGAAGGCGTAGCGAACGAGAACTGAGACACGACTATGGAATTTCGAGCGGAATTACGGTACCTGCGAGTGTCGCCCCAAAAGGCGCGGCTGGTGCTGGATTTGATCAAAGGCAAACGTGTCGAAGAGGCGCGGAATACGCTGCTGTTTACCAAGAAGCGCGTGGCCGCGCACGTGGGCAAGCTGCTGCAGTCGGCACTCGACAACGCCAACTTTCTCTCGACCGAGAAGGGCATCGATGTCGAGATCGACAACCTGTATGTGAAGAGCGCCATCGCCAACGAAGGGCCGCGCCTGAAGCGGATTCGTCCGGCACCGCAGGGGCGCGCATTCCGCTATCAGCGGCGCATTGCGCACATCGAGCTGGTGCTGGCCGAGCGCGGAAGTAATAGCGGTCCCGTGGTGCATGCCCCGAGTGGCGACACCGCGCCCGGTGCCAAGGTCAAGCGCGGCACGCCCAAGGCGAAGGCTGCTGCGCGATCGAGCAAGCCGGCCAAGAAGAAAGCGGCGGCGAAATAGAGCAAAAAGAAGCTTCCTGATCGCCGCTCTGCGACGGTTCGGAATGAACAGAGTTTGTTGAGGTTCAGGAGAAGCAATGGGACAAAAAGTCCATCCTTATGGTTTCCGCCTCGGCTACACCAAGCCGTGGAAGTCGCGCTGGTTTGCCGAGCGGGACTACGACAAGCAGCTGCACGAAGACGTCAAGCTGAAGGCCGAGCTGAAGGACAAGCTCAAGTCGGCAGGCGTCAGCTCGATTGAGATCGAGCGGCCGGGCAACAAGCTGCGCATTATCATCAAGACGGCGCGGCCGGGAATCATCATCGGACGCAAAGGCGCCGAGATCGACAAGCTGAAGGCGGAGCTGCAGAAGCGCACCGCCGGCAAAGACATTTTTGTCGATATCCAGGAGGTGCACAAGCCGGAACTCGATGCCCAGCTGGTTTCCGAAGCCATTGCGCTGCAACTGGAGAAGCGCGTTGGCTTCCGCCGGGCCATGCGCAAGGCGGTGGATTCGGCGCTGCGCTTTGGCTGCAAGGGAATCAAGGTTCGCGTGAGCGGACGGCTGAACGGCAACGAAATCGCGCGTTCCGAATGGTATCTGCAGGGGCGGCTGCCGCTGCACACGCTGCGCGCCGACATCGATTACGGTTTCACCGAGGCGCGTACGACCTATGGCGTGATCGGGGTAAAGTGCTGGGTGTACAAGGGCGAAATCCTGCCGCAGAAAAAGCGCGAGCCGCAGGCGGCGGTCACGGGCGGATTCTAGGGCGCGAAAGCGGGAATGACAAAGTTTTTGATTGAGCTAAAAGCTGAGAGCTAAGAGCTGATTCTATGTTGATGCCAAAGAAAGTGAAGTACCGCAAGCAGCAGCGCGGGCGCATGACCGGCAAGGCCTGGCGCGGTTCAATGCTGTCGTTCGGCGATTTCGGGCTGAAGGTGCTCGAGCCGGGATGGATTACCGACCGGCAGATCGAGGCCAGCCGCGTGGCCATGACGCGATTTGTGAAGCGCGGTGGAAAGATTTGGATTCGCGTGTTTCCCGACAAGCCGGTTACGAAGAAGCCGGCTGAAACCCGTATGGGCAAGGGCAAGGGCGCGCCCGATCACTGGGTCGCGGTGGTGAAGCCGGGAAAGATTCTGTTTGAGATGGAAGGCGTCAGCCTGCAGGATGCGACCGAAGCGATGCGTCTGGCCTCCCATAAACTGGCGCTGCGCACGACGCTGGTGAAGCGCGAGGGAGCGCACTAAAGCAGAAAAAAGTAGCGAACGGCTTTCAGCCGTCAGCTGTCAGAAAGAGCGACAGCGCTGACAACGCAGAGCTGAGAGCTGATGGTTAAGAGCTGAGAGCTTAATTATGAAGGCAGACAAAGTCAGAAACCTTACGGAAGACGAGTTGAAGCATCAGGAAAGCGATCTGGCCGACCAGCTGTTCAAGCTGAAGTTCCAGCTGAACATGGGGCAGACTGAAAGCCTGAAGAAGATGCGCGGGCTGCGCAAAGACATTGCGCGCATTAAGACGATCATGGGCGAGCGCGGGCGCGCGGCGGCCCCCGCGAAGAAATAGTTTGGAAGAAATGACGGAGCAACGTTAATGGCGGAAACAACAGCGGCGGCGCAGGGACGGCGCAAAGAGGTTGTGGGAGAAGTCGTCTCCAGCAAGATGCACAAAACGATCGTGGTGAAGGTCACGCGCAAAAAGGCGCATCCGTTCTACGGACGCGTGATCGCGCGCAACAAAAAGTTCTACGCTCACGACGAAAAGAACGAAGCGCATGTGGGCGATGTGGTGCGGCTCGAAGAGACGCGCCCGCTGTCGAAGCTGAAGCGCTGGCAATTGAAAGATATTGTGCGCAAGTCCGCGCTGGTGCCGGAAGCGGCCACCGACGTGGCGAGCTAAACAGCCGGTTCCTCATCGGCGAATTGCGCCGGTGCGGAATGACAAAGATTGAGTCAGGGAGAACTGCTATGGCTGTGATGATGAGATCGATGCTGGAGGTCGCCGACAACTCCGGCGCCCGCAAGCTGCAGATGATTCTGCCGCTCGGCGGCTCGACGGGACTGAACGCCGGCTTGGGCGACATAATCACGGCCGCGGTGAAAGAGGCGGCGCCCGAGGGCCAGGCGAAAAAAGGAAGCGTGGTCAAGGCGGTGATTGTGCGTACCCGGAAAGAGTCCCGGCGGCGCGATGGAACCTACATCAAATTCGATTCGAACGCCGCGGTGCTGATCAACGATGCGGGCGAGCCGGTGGGAACCCGCGTGTTCGGCCCGGTGGCGCGCGAACTGCGCGAAAAGAAATTTCTGAAGATTGTGAGTCTGGCTCCGGAAGTAATTTGAAAACGGCAAGCAACCGACGACCGAAAAAGAAGACGACGGGATTCGAAATTTAATATGGCGACCGCAATTGCAACAGCACACAAGCGAGTGGATATCCGGCGGAACGATACCGTCAAGGTGATCACCGGACGCGACAAGGGCAAAGAAGGACGCGTGCTGCGCGTGTTCCCGAACGATGCCAAGGTCCTGGTCGAACACGTCATGATGGTGAAAAAGCATGTGCGGCCGAACCCGCAGCGCAACATCAAGGGCGGCATCGCCGAGCAGGAGAGCCGCATTGCGATCTCGAACGTGCAGCTGATGTGCCCGACCTGCGGGCCGGTGCGCATCGGGCACGAAGTGCGCGGCGACCGTAAAGTTCGCGTGTGCAAGAAGTGCGGAACAACTTTGGACAAATAACCCTCACGAACCGGTAACCACTCCGAAACCGTGAGAGGAAGTCGAAAACGAAATGGCAAAAGATAAAGATAAAGACAAGAAGGGCGCAAAAGAAGGCGCGCAGGAGTCGAAGGCTCCCGAGCAGGCGCAGCATAGCGCAAAGGAGCGTCCGCGCTTGCGGGCGAAGTTCGAGAAAGAAGTCGCTCCCGCGCTGCTGAAGGAACTGGAACTGAAGAACGTGATGGCAGTTCCTCGGCTGCACAAGATCGTGGTCAACATGGGTGTCGGTGAGGCCACGCAGAATGCGAAGGTGCTCGATCCGGCGGTGAACGAACTGACCCAGATCACCGGGCAGAAGCCGATCACCACGCGAGCCAAGAAGTCGATTGCGGCGTTCAAGGTGCGCGAAGGCCAGGCTATCGGCGCAATGGTTACTTTGCGCGGCGACCGCATGTACGAATTTCTGGACCGGCTGGTGAACATTGTTCTGCCCCGCGTGCGCGACTTCAAGGGCGTGTCGAGCAAGTCGTTTGACGGGCGCGGGAACTTCACGGTCGGCCTGCACGATCAGTTGATCTTCCCGGAAATTTCTTATGAGAAGGTCGACAAGCTCAAGGGCATGAACGTCACGATTGTGACCACGGCAGCGAACGACAACCAGGCGCGCACGTTGTTGAAGCATCTGGGCATGCCGTTCAGGGCATAAAGCAGGTTTTCGAATTTCAGAGTTTCAGGTTCACGAAGGATTGAATGGCGACTACAGCAAAACGAGTGAAAGACGGCGTCGGGCTGCATCAGAAGCCGGAAAACGTTAAGAAACCAAAGTTCTCCACGCGCAAGCACAACCGCTGCAAGTTCTGCGGACGTCCGCGCGCTTTCCTGCGGAAGTTCGGCATCTGCCGGCTGTGTTTCCGCAGTCTGGCGTTGCGCGGGGAGATTCCAGGGGTTTCGAAGTCGTCCTGGTAAGGACGGCGTCGTTGGTCCAAGGTCGCTGGTGGTTCAACAAAACGCCGATGACCAGCGACAAACGACTGACGACTAAGCAGCAACAAGATTAGTTGAAGCCGCCGCAGGTTCTCGGAGTATTTCCGAGCGAACGGGCGGTTTGAGGAGAAGCAAAGCGATGAGGTTGACCGATCCGGTCGCAGACATGCTGACGCGAGTGCGGAACGCACTCCAGGCCCGGCACCAGAAGGTGGATGTGCCGGCTTCGCGGTTGAAGCTCGAGATTGCCCGCATTTTGAAGGAAGAGGGCTACATCTCCAACTTCAAGCCCACCGAGGAAGAGGGCCACAAGATCATCCGGATTTATCTGAAGTATGGCGCCAATAATGAGGCCGCCATCTCGAAGGCCGAGCGTGTGTCGCGCCCGGGATGCCGGGTTTACGTGCGCCGCAGCGAGATTCCCCGCGTGCTGGGCGGTATGGGGATCAACATCCTCACCACCCCCCGCGGCGTGATGACCGGCCGCCAGGCGCGCAAAGAAGGTGTGGGCGGCGAGTTGTTGTGCCAGATTTGGTAGAAGATCAGCGATCAGCCGTCTGCAGCAACGACGACCCTGATTGAGGCTGAGAGTTGAAAGCCGAGAGCTAAGAGCTTATGTCACGAATTGGAAAAAAGCCGATCGCGATTCCCAAGGGAGTCACGATCAATATTCAGGGAAACATGGTGCTGATCCAGGGGCCGAAGGGCAAGCTGGATACTCCACTGCCGGCCGGCATCAAGGTCGAGCAGAAGGACGGAAACCTGGTCGCGATCCGTGAGAACGATTCGCAGTCGGCGGTGCACGGACTGGCGCGCGCGCTGGTCAACAACGCCGTCGAGGGTGTCACCAAGGGCTG
>Ga0307476_10002482_pt1 | contig 11040 bp, 13 predicted proteins | sample atmos_gasesECM2C_2_FD_203314 | JGI IMG/M metagenome (GOLD analysis project Ga0307476, IMG submission 203314) | Hardwood forest soil microbial communities from Morgan-Monroe State Forest, Indiana, United States - atmos_gasesECM2C_05 | ecosystem: Environmental > Terrestrial > Soil > Temperate... | reverse complement strand
GCTTGCCGACCGCATTGGGGAAGGTGCGCTGGCTCGAAGGGTTCTCCGGATCGCTGAGGGGCGAGAAGAAGTCGATCAGGATCTCCGTTGCCGTCTCCCCGCTGAGCTGCATCCCCGCCTTTTGCTCCATCATCTGGGCAAAGCGCCGGTCAAAGCGCACCGGACCCTTGTCGTCCTTCAGGACCTGATCGGATTCGTCCTCCCGGTAGATGATCTGGTCGCACATCCGAACCAGAGCATTGGCGCTGGCCTTGCGGTCGCCGGCGATCCCCTCGCTGGGCTTTACCTTGTTCGCACGCTGCGCCAGGTCGTCCATCTCCTGGTCGTGAAGCAGCCGGTAGCGAACCTTGATCATGCCCTCATAGCCTGGGATCCACAGCTCTAGGCTCTTATCGGCCCGGATCTCCTCGTGGCGCTTGGCGATCTGCGCGAAGACGCCCGATGGCGCCGGCGGCTGGGTGCTACTGGGGTCGGTGGTCTGCTCAGCCATGCTCAGCTATCCAGTTCGCAGACGATCGTGCACATGCGCCGATCGCTGGAGGTCGCGTCGTACTGGCCCGGGTCGAACTCAGAGAGCACTCCCGTGAAGGAGTCATAGACATCGAGCACGTTGCCCTCCTTGTCGAGGAGGTGTTCCTCGCCCGCGATATCGCCTTTGCTGACCCTGTTCTCGAGGAACTTGATCGTGGGCAGGTCGCGTGAGGGCACGAGCTCGAATTCGAGCGTGAGGTCTTCCCGTTCGCGGATGCCACCATGGGCGACCATGCCATCGACTCCGCCCGGCACGGTTTTCGAGCCCGAGGAGCCGTATTTGCCGCCTGAGCGCTTCTGGAACTTGAACGGAAGCTGGCGCCCATCTACGGAGAGCGAGATGACCGCCTGGTTCTGTCCGGTGGTTTCGACTGCCATGTTCGTCTCCTTAGTTGGTCGCTACGACCGTGATGTTGATCTGCTCGGCGAACTCGACGGGCGCGGCGCCGATCTGGGCCGTGAGCTTCCCGACCGAGCCATCCGAGGGGTTGATTTCCTGCGTGACCGTCACCGAGTACGCCTCTTCCTCGGTTTCGCCAAAGAGCGCTTCCCCGTCATAGAGGGGTTTGAGAACCTCGCTGCGGATTTTCGTTTCCGCCCTGGCGACGGTCTTCCCTTGTTTGTCGAGGCGGGGGAACATCATCGTCTTCATCGCTTCTTCGGCTTCGTGTGCGATCTGGGTCATGACCCGAGCGACGTTCAGCGGCAGCCACCGCCTGTCGGTCACCGGGTCGGCGAGCGTCCGCCACCCATAGGTGGTCGGAAGTCCGTCCTCCATGATCGAGACGTTGACCCCGGCATCATTCAGCGCCTCCCATTCTTCCGGAGAGCGGCTGCGGGCGAGCCCGACTATCAACCCGCCTGAGCGCGCCTTGCCGTTTGGGCCGGCGGCCGGCTGGCTTGCGTTCCCGATCGCCGCATCGACCGCGGCGATCTGGCCGATCACCCGCCCCTCCGGGGGCACCGTGCGGAAGGTGCCGGGAGCGATCCCCTTGGCAATCTCCCAGGGATCGAAGACGCCGCCCTGATGCGCGCCCGAGGCCGAGCTCAGGGCAAGCGCCTGTGCGACGACTTCTGAGTGGTCTTCGTCGTCAACCGCGGCGAGGATCGGCGTTCGCTCCATTTCCTCGCAATGGGCAATGACGGCAAGCTGCACGGCTTCTGCCGTATTGCCCGGAGCGCAGACCTGTCCGCCGCCGAGATCAGCCGTGAAGAGCGCCAGCCCTTTGGCGATGACTTTGGCATCGACGTTTTCGCGGTCGTCGGTCCCTTCAGACAGGGTGAGGGTTTTGCCCGTTTTCGGGGTGTCGCCCCCGAGGTCTTTGAGCGTGATCCGCGTCGAGGATTCTGCCGCCCATGCGACCGCGGTTTCGGTGTCGGCGAGTTCTGGTGAGGACTCCTTCAGATCCGACCCTTCGTAGACCTTCAGCTTGAATTTTTCCCCGGTGCCGACGACGACTTCCACTTTCACCGTGTTCGCCCATGCGCCTGGCGAGGTTGCGGTGACCAGCAGGGTTTCGGCATCTTCGTCGTCTTTGAGTTTCCCGCTCGCCGATTTGGCGGCCGGTCCGACGCAGCGCACAAAGTAGGCCTGCGCCAGACGACCGCCATCGAAGGCCACATCGAGCGTGTCGTACTCGTTGGCGCTCCAAGACTGGCGACTGCCCAGATAGCGGGCGTAGTCAGACATCGAGATCAGCGGGATTGGTTCATTGGTTGGCCCCCGCTCGGCGAGGCCAACCGCGAAGGCCGTCCCGGTGCTCGAAGGAAGCCCGGTCGAGGTCAGCGATTGGCCGATGCTCGTGGTTACGGCGGGGAGCGTCATTTGGAGTCCTCCTCCCCCTGCTCAGGGGCAGGGATCTTCGCGGGCGTTGGCCCGTCTGCGGTCTTTCTCGCCGCCGGCTTGTGCCGGTCGGCCTCTTTCACCAGCACTCCGCGCTCGATGAGGCGGGCGTTCTTCTTCGCGTCTGCGTCGGAGACATGGTCACCCGGTGCGACGATGCGGCCGTCGCTTAGCGACTCCGCGTGATTGCTTACGACTCGGTAACTCATTGGGCCTCCAACGGTTCGACTTCGACTGCGGTTTCTTTGACTTCGGGGCCTTCCCCCGGCGGTTCATTCGGCGGCAGTTCGTCCTTCGGACCGGCCTGCCAGTTGACGACCTCGTCCTGCTCGATCGTGAAGTTGTTGAAGCTCGCCGCCAGCGTGCGTGACTGCTCGGCCTCGAAGGGGAGCTGCTCGCCCGTCCACTCGGCATCCCGGCCGCCATCGCTGAGGCTTTTGCGTTGCAGGATCGCGCCGCGAATCACCGCGCCATACAGCTGCGCAATCTTGCGGGCCCACACCCGTTGCGGGTGCTGGATATAGACGACCACCTGGAACGGCCAGGTAGCCCGGTACCAGCCCTCGGCATAGTTTTCGACCGACTGAGTTCTCTCGGCGATCACGATCAGTGCCGGGTAGGCCTGCTCTGGCCAACGGTCAGGCTCTTCGTCGACCAAGCCCCAGGAGGCGATCTCTGGCAACTCCACGCCGTGCTGATCCTTGACCGCGTCGAGGTACAAGGGCAACCAGCGCTGCAGCGTTGAGAGGACCCCTTCCTCGATCAGGTGAGGGGAGAAGAGGGCGCCGATCGAATCCCCCGGGGTGCTCATCGCCCTCGCCCGGTCAGGTAGGAGACAAGGATGCGCTCGCTGGCGGTGTGCTCTGCCTCGCCGATTCCGATGATTGATCGTTTCGGCTCGGCGCCGCGGCGGCCGCCAGAAGCGCCCGACTGCGCGAAACGCCCCTTGAAGAGCTTGGTCCCGACTCGGACGCTTGAGCGGGTGACCCTCGCCACCCGGCCTTTGCCGCCTGCGATGGAGGCTTGGAGATCGCCGCCGCTGACCAGGATATCCATCAAGGACGGCACTCCTTCGCGAGCCTTTCTGGCTTGAGTTTCAGGCGAGAGCGGTGGCCAAGGCTCTCCGAGGTAGGAGCCGTGGGAGGAGAATTGGCGCTTGTTCCCCTCAACTAGAACCTCTTTGACCTCCTCGAGCGCGGGACGCATATCGAGGCCGCGCTCCGCGATCTCCCGCAGCATCGCCACCGAGGCCGAAAGACCCTGCATGTCGACCTCTATGCCGAGCCCGGCGCCATTTGTGAACGGACTCATTCCCTTTCCTGATCCTCAGCCAACACCCACCACTGAAGACGCCGCCTCAACGCCGTCGCCTCCTCCTCGAAGGTCATTCGGAGCGTTTGGTAGATCGTTTTGGTCTCACTTGCCTGCTCCGGGATGTAGGAGCGCTCGATCTCCGAGGCGGTCCTAACGGCTGCGATGTGGCGGGCATCGTCGAGGTAGATGCCGGGCACCTGGCGCCCCACCGCCCGTTCGACATCGATGCAGGCTTTCGGTATCAGGTCGTCTTCGATGGTCTCGGCTTTGTCGCCGACGAATTCGCCGAGCACGACCCCGCCCGCGAGAACATCCATTGGGTTGTCCGGGTCCGGTTCAGCCCCCGAATAGGTCCGCGCCCGCAGAATGGCCGACACCTGCGCGAGGGTCGGTCGAAACGGAGAGCCCGCCACGAACACCATCGGCGACGGCGCGTCTTCTCCTCCATCCTCATCGAGGAAGACGATCCTGATCCACGCTTTGCTCGCCGCCGCGGTGAAGCTGCGCAGGGTTGGCTCGGCGGGGTCTTCGTCAACCGGGTCGAGCGTTACCGACTCGACCTCTTCCCAGCTTCCGCTCGGGTCATCGGTCTCCTCGATCCGGGCTCCAATCCACGCCTTTTCATCGACCCGCTCGGAGGGACGGAAGTCAGAGAGGGTGATGACCCGGGGCATGAGATCAAGCCCCGCGGCTGATGACGAGTCTCCCTACCAACACGCCCGTACCGAGCGCCATGCGGCCATGCGGCGTCCTCCCCTTCCCAAGGGGGAAATAGCTCGGCATGGGCCGCATCTACTCCGTCGTCTCGGGGTTGGACTCCAGAAGCGCGATCAGGTCCGCGTTGGAGACCACGCCGGTCGGGTAGTCGATGCCCCGCTCGTCGAGCAGCGCCTTCAGCTCGGGCTGCTTCATCTCGGAGTAGTCGGTCGGGCTCGCCGACGCTTCGGTGGTCTCGGCCGATGCATCGGCCGACTCCGTCGTCTCGGGGTTGGACTCCTTCCTGATGCGCGCGTTGCGCTTCTCGCCCGGTGCGGCCGTGGCTTGCTCGATCTCGTTGTCGACCTGGAAGGGATCGAAGCACTCCTCGCGACCTTGAACGATGGGATCGGAGGCCCGGAAGGTTTCTCCCTTCGTGACGGAGCGGGTCCCTGCGCTGAACGAAGTGTTGGCGGTTACTACATCGCTGGTGCTCATCTCGTGTCCTTTCGTGGCATGGAAACAGGGGGCGGGTGACTTGATCACCCGCCCCCTGTTTCACGCAGCGCCTATTCCTTGACTTTCAGGCCCCGGAAGGCGGCTTTGCTCATGACCTTGGCGCCGTTCCGCCACCAGAAGTACAGGCCTTCTTGCCCGGTCGGCCGGCCGTTTTCGCCGGGGATGTTGTCGATCGGCTTGGCGAGGGTTCCGATCCGGTCGGCGATGACGTAGTAGCTGAAGTCACCGAAGAACAGGATCGTTTTCAGTTTCGTCAGCCCCGATTCCATCGTCGACAGAGCGTTGGTCGGGTAGTCCAGGAGCCGCTGAGCGACGTTGCCCTGAATCGCGTTGCCACCGATTCCACCTCGCAGGTTGTCGACGAACAGGCTCGCCCCTCCGGCGGAATCGAACTGGCGGATACGGTTGTACTGGGCCCGATGCCCGAGCCAGGAAGCCTCGGCACGGAATTCGTCCGGTACGGCCTGTTCGAGGGCGTAGACATCACCGATCGCGAATGCTTCTTTGGTGATGGTTTCGACCAGTTCGGTCGCCCCGGTGGCGAGACCAAACGGCTCTTTTTCACCCGTGCCGGAGAGGAATTTCGTCGCCTCCAGTTTGTCCTTGGCCTTCTGGACCATCTTCGCCAGCTCAGGCGCGATCGATCCGTAGTCCTGACCGAACTCGTACGTCCATTGCGCGTAGGCATCCGCGGCATGGCAGTCGATTTCGGGCTGAGCGAATTTCGGCGAGTCATCCGAGGTCTCTTCGCCTTCGGCTTCGCGGTAGGCAGCGGTCATCCCGCCGGAGCTGACACCCTTCCACTTGTCGGTCGTGGTCTGCTTGACCTCGGCCATCGCCCGGACCGGGTTCGTCACGCCGCTTGAGGTCGGAATGACCGTCGGGTCCAGAGTGAACGGGAGCAGGAAGCCACCCGTTTCGCCCGTCAGGTCCAGGGCACGCTGCTCCTCCTGAGTCAGGCTTCGACCCGAGATGCCCTTGACGAAGGCACGGCGGTACGCCGGGCTTCCGGTTGCGAGCAGGTGGCGAGAGAACTCCCCGCTCTCACCGTCGAGGCTGGTCTGCAGCCGCTCGAGAAGCGCCTGCGCGTCCTCTTTGTTGGCTTTTTCGTGTGCCGGGGTCGTCCGCTCGATGACCCGCTTGCCGTGATCCTGGAGCAGGCGGCCTTCCTCCTGCGGGCTGGACGCCTTCTTTCGGATCTCTGCCAGATCCCAGATGTCTTCGCCGCGGGCCACGCCCGGGCGAGCCGTCTGGAAGGAAGCACCCGCCTCGGTGTTGCGGCCAGACTCGAACAACTCGCCGACGCGTGCTTCGCGAGCCTCGCACTGGGCGATGGTTTTTTCGAGCTCGTCGACCTGCTCGTTGAGCCGGTTCCACTCCTCGCCTTCCGAAGAGGACGGGTCGAGGTACTTGCCAGCGTTCTCGACGTCGATCTCTTTGACGCGCGAGCGTGCTTCCTCAAGCTGCGAACGCAGTTCTTTCACTTTCTCACTCATGATTTTTGAGCCTCTCGTTTCAGAGGCGCCAGGAAGGCGCCGTGTCTGCGCCGTAAAGGCGCTCTTTCTCGCGGCTCCTGCTGGAGTGAGCAACCTCGGCTCCATCTGGGAGTGCATTGGAGCGGTCGGCATCCGCCGCTCTCGATTCCTGCGTCGGGCCGCCCGTGTCTGAGCGACCCTGCAAGCTCTTTGAGAGCCGCGCCAGCGCGTCATCGCGGCTTTCGATGCGATCGGCCATCCCGGCCGCCACTGCATCCTTGGGGCCGACCATCCGGCCTTCGCCGAAGTTGGCCCGCACATCTTTGACGGTCGTACCACGCCCCTTCGCCAGGTCGGCGAGGAAGGCATCGTGCACTTCGTTGACCTTGGCCTGGAACGTGGCCTTGGCCTCATCGGACAGGGGTTCGTATGGGTTGCCCTCGGTCTTGTACTTCCCGGCGCTGATGAGGGTCGTCTTGATCCCCATCTGCGCATCCATCTGCGAATAGTCTTCGTGGAGCAGGAAGACCCCGACCGATCCGATCTCGCCGCTTGGGGTGACCACTACCTCGCTCGCCTGCGAGGCCAGCCAGAATGCGGCCGACGCGGCGCGAGCGTTAGCCACGGCAACAACCTGCTTCTCGTCCCGCGCCTTGCGGATGTCGGCCGCCGCCTCAGCAACCAGATCCGACCGCCCGCCGGGCGAATCGATATCGAGCAAGATCGCCCCCACATCATCGTTGATGACCGCGTCATGCAGCTGCTCGCGAAAGCTCTCCAGCCCGCCTCCGCCAAACAGCGACCCGCGTGGCGTGATCACCCCGCGCAGCGGGATGACCGCAACCCCATTGATCGTCTCGTCACCTTCGCCAGCCTGGGTGCCAAAAAGACCGCGGAGCGCGGCAGTCGCGTCAGAGCGAGCGGCGCTGCGCCCATCGAGCGCAGCCGCAGCAATCATCGGCATCAGATCGGGCAGGATCGCCCAGGGAACCGCACGGAGATCATCACTAGGCTCGCCGCGCTCCCCAGGAGTCTCGCCGGACCTAGCCTGAGCAACGAGTTCCTCCGCCCGCGAAGGATCGCTATGAATCCATGACGCGAACAAATCAGCGACCTCCGGAAGCCGTGACGGATCTTGCCGCAAGCGATCGAAGAAGACGCGATCGGTCATCGACCGCACTCCCGCAGACGCGCCCTCGTACGCTGGGAAGACCACGGGACCGCCCTCGTAGATCTTCATCTCGGTGATGCGCCGGACCGGCAAGCCCTCGGGGTTCTCAGCCGAGCGCCCCGGGTCATCGGTCCACTCCTCCTGGACGGACCGGAATTTGAAACTGGACCCGAGCTGCCGCGCTCGTAGCGCAGGCAGCAGCTCGCGCACGTAGTCAGCATCGAAAAGCTCTGGGTCGTCGTAGCGAACCCCTTGGGTGTTTTCGACAAGACGCGGTTCCGTCAGGGGCTTCATGCCGACGCTCGGATCGGCACCGTGGTCGAAGAGGATCCGCATGGAGCGGTTTTCGCTCAGCGTTTTCTTGGTGGCGCCGGGGGCGATTTCCTCGATGAATCGCCCCTCGAAGACGGAGTTGATCACGGTCGGTTCATTGAACCGGAGCATGTACCCAGTGAGCTTCGGCATGCCGCCGTTCTCCGCAGCCCGAAGCTCAAGCCCAGGGCGTGCGCGTACCAGACCGTCTTTGGGCGGCTGGGCCTTCGTAGTCGTGCTTGCGGACATGGGGCGTGTCTCCTCCTTAGAGGTCGTGAACGCAGCGGGCCCGGCCCTAACTGCGCGAGAGAATGGAAACTGCTCTGCGGCTTATGCGCCGCTGGAGGGTGCAGGTACAGCGGCGGGGTCCCCGGAGCCGTTCGCCCCGTTCGCCCCAACGATCTGCGTCCCCGGCGGTTGTAGCTGGACACTGAAGAGGCCGGTATGGACCAAGCGACTCAAGTCACCCGACTCAACGGCCGCGACCGCCGACTCTGGGGTGAAGCCGGCATCGACGTACTGCCTGATCGTGATCGCTTCCTTGTGCTGAATTTCAGCTTCGTCCTTCAGGTCCTCTTGGAGGAAGGCGATATCGCGATCGTCGAACCAGAGTTCCGCCGCCGTTGGGGTATCGACCACCGTGGCGAACGCGCCGGCCATTTTGCGCCACAGATAGCGGAGGGTGACATCGGAGTCTCGCCGACGCGCCTGCCCGTAGTTGGCGAGGGTCGCCGCTTCCATGCCTTCGGAGAGCCCCACGATGATCCCCGACATTCCCGAGGCGACCGCAATGCGGTTCTCCCCCGCGGCCTGCACTTTCTTGAAGTCGATCTCCCGCATGTTCGAGCCGACCACATCGGCACTGGCGCCGGCTGCGAGCACAAGCGTTTTGAAGGCATTCGCCGCGCCCTCGTGATTTGCCTTGAACGCCTCCAGCCATTTCTTCAGTTCGTCGGGATCCATGTCCTTGTCGAAGGACACGACGAGGTTCGGGCTGGCGCCGTTTTCCAGGTAGGAGAGCTTGTGGGTGGTGGCCGCCTTGTCGCCCATGATCTCCCGGACGATCGGGGTCAGCCACGACATCCCCCGGAAGCTGGCGAGCGGATCGGGGATCGGCGCGAAATGCACTACGTTCTCGCGTTCGAGAAAGACGGGGTCATTGCCGCTCCCCTTGCCACCCGCCTGGTACATGTAGCCCAGCACCTCGGCGTCAAGGTGCCACGCCCCCACTTGGTCATCCCTTGGGTCCAGGTAGCTGCCGAGGATGAGCGTCACCCAGTCAGGTCGCAGCCGAACGATGCGCTTGTTTTCCCCTTTGCCTCGCGTGGTTGCGAAGAAGCTGCCGGCGAGGTCTGCGTCTTGAATGGTGCGAGCTAGGAGATCACTCGTCACCGCGCCCGCCCACGGCTTCTCTAGGAGCGACAGAGCCTCGGTGCCGAACAGTTCGCCTGGCCGACCCTTGGAGAGCCGGCGGAACTGAAAGCGAGCCTCCGAGAAGATCATCATCCTCACCAACATGCAGGCGAAGACGATGCCGTTCTGGCGGTAGGCGTGTTCGACGTAGCCCTGGAAGCTGGAGGGGATCTCCTCCTCCTTGGAGCCCAACAAGGTTGGAGGCATCGAGGGTCGTAGCCCGTTCAGCCCACCTAGCTGGGAAAGGAGTTCGGAGAGCGAGATTGAGCCCGACCGGGCCTCGCCCCTGGCGCTGAGAGCTTGATAGAGCTTCATGCTGACTGGCTGCCGAGGAGATATGCGTCCCGCTCCGAGGGCGAGAGATCAGCGGGTTCGGTGTCATCGCCGGGTCGACATCCAGCCTGGCGGAGCGCATCGTCTCGCTGCTTTCGTATCTGGTCCTCGCGGCCCTTCTGGTACCAGCGCTTGTGCCGGCGTCGACCGAGCATCAGGTCGGCTTCCCCGGGTTAGTCGGAGGAGGTGGCGAGACAATCACGCCACCATCAACTTCCAGCCTTCGGACAAACTCATCCCTTGAAGCAGGCGGCGTCAGCGGCACGAGCCGGGTCGGTGCCGGTGGCCGGGTCGGCGTGCGTTCCGCGGTCAGCGCACCCCCTCGGATTCGCTGGCGGCGCCGTCGACCGAACATCAGCCCGATACCTCAGGGCGACCAAGCCCGGGCGTTAGCGGTGGAGGAGGCGGCACGCTCTCCGGAGCCTTCACAGGCCAGCCGATCGGGTAGTGGCGTCTCGCTATCCGAACAGCCAGGAGATCCTGACATTTGTGGATCGCATCGCAGAAGTCCCGTGGGTCGGACGGGTGCTCTACGGGCAACCCACCGAATGCGTTCGCGGCGTCACATAGTGCGTCCATGACGATGCCCTCATCCGCCGTAAGTCCGTCCTCGCGCTCGTTCCCCTCCGGGCCGTCGGACTCCACGGTCAGCTCGATGCCCTCCGCGAGCACCACAAGCCGGTTGTCGGGGAACTCCTTCTCAAACTGCTCCGCGATCCGTTTGATTGCGCCCGACGGGATCTCCTCGGGGAGCCGAACCAACAGGTGGTCTCCGGGCTTCACGTCGAGGTGCTCGACCACCAGCGTTGGCGTCTCGGTGTCCGCCATCAGACCTCCACCCCCCAGAGCGTCCCAGCCACAACCGCCCCACCAGCCAGCACCAATGCGGCCGGCGGATAGACCAGTGCCACGCCGGCGACGATCAGGGCAGCGCCCAGGGCAAGCAACCCCAACGCTTGGCGAATTCCTAGCTTCAGCATTCGGTTCGGGCTCCTTCTCGAAGAGGTTGCGGATCAGACCCAGATGACCAGAGGCTCACTGGGACCATCCGGGGACGCATCGTGCTCGCCAACCGCCGAGGCGTGCACCATCGAGGCAGCATCCAGCGAGTCCCAGACCCGGATCTCCTGCTTGCTCGCACTCCGTGAGGTCGACGGGCGATCAAAGCGAACCCGCCCATCTGGCAGCGTGCGCGAGACAGCGTTCAGAACATGCCGCGTGAACTCGGGGTAGCGAGGCTGCTTGAGCCATCCCTGCCTCAGTCCCTCGAGAAAGCGCTCGGCGGCCGTCGCCTTCATGGAGTTGCCCTGCCCGTAGGGAACGACCTTCAGATTCGGGAACTCATCCTTCAGCCACCCCGCGATGTCCTCGGCGCGGCTCTCGTCCATCACCACGACCTCGACTGGGTTGCGCTCGTTGATTTCCCGGAACGC
>Ga0307476_10002481_pt1 | contig 11042 bp, 4 predicted proteins | sample atmos_gasesECM2C_2_FD_203314 | JGI IMG/M metagenome (GOLD analysis project Ga0307476, IMG submission 203314) | Hardwood forest soil microbial communities from Morgan-Monroe State Forest, Indiana, United States - atmos_gasesECM2C_05 | ecosystem: Environmental > Terrestrial > Soil > Temperate... | reverse complement strand
CGGCGGTCTGGGAGCCGTGCGGCACCAGCATCTGCCTGCGGCGCAAGCCGACGTTCACGCTCGCCCCCGAGGACCTCTACGGGCGGCCGCTGATCGGCCTGGGCTGCCTCGAGGCGGCGCCGGTGGTCCAGTCGTTCGCCGTGATCGCCGTGAACAACGGCTCGAGCAGCAACGACGACTGGAACCGCAACCCGCGGCGCGCCGACATCTTCCGCGGCGGCGACATGCTGTTCCCGACCGAGGCCGGCGTCCTGGGCTACCGCACCGACGGTCCGGGCGCCCTGCTCGCCCCGTCTCGCGTCCGCATCCTGGCGAGCGACGAGCCCGGCGTCGGCGACGTGTTCGCCACGTCGGTCCGCCAGCCCGGCGGCGATCTGCAGGGCGTGTCGCCGTTCAACAGCTTCACGATCGATCTCGGCGCCGCCGTGACCGACGCGACCCTGCCGCTCAAGAGCGCCACCGCGATGGTGGTCTACTTCGACCTCCAGACCCGCACCGCGACCGGGGCGCTGTCCGGCGTCGGGACCTGCAGCCAGCCGCCCGCCTCGAGCCCGCCCCCGCCGGACGGCGGCCCCGATGGCTCGCCTCCGACGGGCGGCGGCGGCGGCCCCGATGGCTCGCCTCCGGCAGGCGGTGGCGGTGGCGCCGGCGAGGGCGCGCAGAGCTGCCCGGTCTCCGCCGGCGCCGCGGCCTCGGCCGCGTGCCAGTCCGGAGGGGCGCTGTGACGCGCGCCCACGCCCGGGTCACCGGCCGCGCGCTGCGGCCCCCTGGCCTGACGGCCGCGCTGATCGCGGCGGGCGTCGCGGTCGGAGCGTCGCCGGCACGCGCGCAGTTCAAGGACCAGCTGGTCCAGGCGCCGCGGCTGGCCGCCCCGGAGCGCGGCTCGGTCACCGGCGCGCTCGCCGGCATCGGGTTCACCGCCAGCGAGCTGGCGCGCGGCGCGTTCCGCCTGCCGCTGCCGATCCGGCTGCCCCAGGAGCGCGGACCGCTCCAGGTCCAGCTCGCCCCCGTCTACTCGCCCGACGGCGGGATCTCCGAGTGGGGCATGGGCTGGAGCGTCGACCTGTCGATCCGGCGCCATCGCCTGGTCGGCGAGATCGACTACGCCGGCGACGACCTGCTGAGCCCGTGGGGCCGGCTCCGCCCGGGCAACGACGCGAACCAGTATCCGACCGGCCTGGCCGCGCCGGTCCGCGTCGCCGCGTCCGGCAGCGACTGGATCGCGACCACGTCCGACGGCACGCAGTACACGTTCACCGCGGCCGCCGGCGTGACCACCCCCGACGGCACCTACAGCTGGCAGCTCACCTCGGTGGTCGGCGTCGAGGGCGATCGCACCACGCTCGAGTGGACCCGAAATCCCTCGGGCCGGCCGTTCCTGTCGCGCGCCACCTGGGGCGGGCGCAACGCGCCGCCGCAGTACGAGCTCGTCGCGAGCTACGAGCTGCTCGCCACGCCGTTCCCCGATCGCACCACCGGGACCGCGCTCGACCGGCGGATCACCGGCCTCGCCGTGTCGGCCCGCGATCCGGTCAGCGGCGCGCTGCGCGAGCGCTGGCACTACCAGCTCGGCTACCGGGCCGCGCCGTTTGGCCCGGCGTTCTACCTCGAGACCGTCCAGCGGACGTTCGCGGGCGGCGCGACCGAGCCCGCCCTGGTGTACCGCTACGAGCTCGACGACGCGCGGCTGCCGGGCGCCGCGCTCGAGCACTACACCGGGCTCGACAGCGTGCTCCAGGCGCTCGGCGACACCTCGCTCCAGGCCGATCACGCCGCCCTGCAGGACGTCGAGGCCGACGACCAGCCCGACTTCGAGCACGCCGCCGCGCTGACCCAGATCCAGCACACCGACGCCGGCTGGACCCAGGCCGCCCTGCCGCCGACCACCGGCGACGATCCGCGCTGCCGGCCGGCCGCCAGCGGCAGCAACCAGCCCCGCGTGCTGGCGCGGCTCACGCCGGAGGTCGGCGCGCCGCACGTCCTGGTCACCCGGAAGATCTCGACCGCGCCGGTGACGTCGACCGTCCTGGTCTGCGACCGGCTGGGTCACCCGCTCGCCGACCTGGTCGCGCCCGACGACTGGACGCTCGGGCCCAACACCCGCCTGGTCGACGTCGATCGCGATCGCCGCCCGGACCTCGTGCGGGTCTCGCGCGCCGGCGTCGACGTGCTCCACAACGACAGCGACGAGCACGGCTTCCGGTTCACCCCGCTGCCGCGGTTCACCTGGCCGATCGACATCACCCCCAAGGTCACCTGGCTCAACGACTTCGACGGCGACGGCAACGTCGACATCGCGATCCGCGCCAGCACCGGGCTGTGGATCCTGTTCGGCCTCGGCCACAACCGGTGGACCACCACGCCGCAGCTGTTCCGGTTCGTGACGCTCGCGGGCCCGCCGCTCGGCAGCCTCGACGCGTTCCAGCTGACGTTCATCGACGCCAACAAGGATGGCCTCGCCGATGCCGTGCTGACCAAGGGCATCACCGCGTTCCTGTTCACCAACCGCGGCGACTCGTTCGCCGAGGTCCCGGTCGACGGCTTCCGCAGCGTGCAGTCCGGCTTCGGCCTGCCGATCGTCGCCGACGTCACCGGCCGCGGCAACACCGAGGTCGTGTTCCCCACCCTGGGCACCGCGTACGTCGTCGAGCTCGCGCTGCCCCAGACCGGCCTGCTCGCGTCGGCCGACGACGGCATGGGCACGGTCGCGCGGTTCCACTACGCGCGCAGCGCCCCGCGACCCGGCATCGAGCGCCGGATCACCCTGCTCGATCAGCTCACCGTCGAGTCCTCGGGCCACGACGCGGTGACCTACGGCTACAGCTACGGCGCGCCGGTGCTCCACACGCTCGGCAAGCAGCTGCTCGGGTTCGACCGGGTCATCCGGCGCGCGCCGGTCCTGACCGAGACCGTCGACTTCCTCAACGACGACGACGTCGCCGGCATCACCCGGCTGTCCGAGGCGCTCGACGATCGCAGCCCGGGCATCGTCCGGTTCACCCAGCAGCGCTACGACGACGCGACGTTCCACGGCGTGCGCTGGCTGCGACCGGCCTCGGTCGAGACCGGCCACCGCACGCCCGACGGGCTGATCACGCTGTCGACCACCACGCGGTACACGACCTACGAGCGCGAGCGCTGTCCGACCGTGACCGTGACCAGCGGTCCGAGCGGCCAGCTGGTCTCCACCACCGCGCTCGCCAGCGTCGCCGCGATCCCCGACGACCTCGGCTGCTTGCCCGCCTCCCACGGCCTGGCGGGCACCCACCCCGATCCGTCGCTCGACTTCGCCTACACCGTCGGCCTCGACCGCAACGACGCCGGACAGGTCACCCGCGTCACCCAGTACGGCGCGTCGGTCGACCTGCTCGTGCTCCAGGACATCGCCTACGACGCCGATCATCGCCTGCGCAGCGCGACCGTCCCCGGCCGCGGCACCACGCTGGCCAGCTTCGACGCCCAGGGCCGGCTCGCGGCGCTGACCGATCCGACCGGCACCGCCACCCGCGTCGATGCCTACGACCCCACCACCGACGCGGTCCGCGAGCTGACGACCGCCCGCCCGCTGGCCGCCAGCACCTCGTCGTTCCGCTACGATGGCCGCGAGCGGCTCCAGCTCGCGTGGGACGACTTCTCGGGCGCCAGCCAGGCCCTGCCCGTCACCGCGTACACCTACCAGGACGCCACCGGCACGACGCCCGGCCGGATCGATACCCGGTCGCTGACCGACCCGATCACCGGCACGTCGCGGGCCGAGGTCGAGCTGCTCGCGGCCGATGGCAAGACCCTGGTCAAGGGCACCTGGGTCGGCGACCAGTACGCGCTCGGCCCGGCGTCGATCGACGTTCGCGCCGCGCTGACCGCGCGCAGCTCGTTCGTCGGGCCGATCACCAGCGCCGCGCTCGCCGCGCTGACCAGCGCCGATCTGCGCGCGCGGGGCACCGTCCTGGCCGAGACCGTCGACGCGGGGTTCGGCCACGAGGCCCAGGTCACGCGCACGCTCCAGGCCGGCGTCGTGGGGACGACGACGAGCGAGCTGCTGCTCGCCGCCGACGAGCTGGTGACCCGGGTCCACCATCCCGGCGGGTTCGTCGCGGAGTCCGCCGTGGACGCCGCCGGCAGGCTGGTGCGAAACACCGACGAGAACGGCGTCACGCATCGCTACGCGTACGACGCGCTCGGCCGGGTCGTCCACATCGACACGCCCGACGGCGGCCACGCCCTGCGGTTCGACGGCTTCGGCCGGCCCGCGAGCGTGACGCGCGACGGGATCGGCGCGATCACCTACGCCTACGATCCGGTCACCGGCCTCGAGATCCGCAAGCAGCGGCTCGACACCGCGGGCGCGGTCGTCGAGACCAGCGACACCCGCCACGACGCGCTCGGCCGCACGATCGAGGTCTCGCTGACCGGTGCCCAGCACGCCTCGGAGCTGCGGTTCGACTACGACGGCCAGCTCGACGGCGCGACCGTCGCCGGCCAGCTCGGCCGGCTGACCCGGGTGCGCGGCGACGGCTGGCAGCGCAGCACGCTGTTCGATCCGCTCGGCCGCGCCTACGAGCAGCACACCGCGCTGACCGGCTGGCGCGATGTCGCCAGCGAGAAGGCGTACCGCCCCGACGGTACGGTCGCGAGCGAGACGCTGACGATCCGGGACGCCGGCGGCGGCGTCCGGCTGACCACGACCCAGGAGACCGTGCTCGACGCCGCCGGCCGGGTCAGCCAGCTCAAGGTCGACGGCGCCGTGCTCTACACGCTGACCTACGACCCCGAGGGCCGGCTCGCCCGCGCGAGCTTCGCGTCCGGCGAGACGATCGCGTTCGACTTCGACCCGGTCACCCACCAGCGCCGCGGCCACCAGATCACGGCGGCGAGCAGCTCGGGCGGCGTGCACTGGACGCTCGACCCCCGTGGCCTGGTCGCGACCGAGACCTACGATCACGGCGCCACCACGACCCGCCGCGACTACAGCTACGACGCCCGGGGCTCGCTGACCCAGGCCACCACCGGCGACCAGATCGCGAGCTACGCGTACCGGCCGTCGGGCCTGATCGAATCGATCCGCGACGCCGCGGGATCGCGCTCGCTGCGGCGCAGCCCGGGCGCGATCTCCGGCGACGCCGGCCCGTACACCTGGGACCGCGCCGGCCGGGTGATCGGCAAGGACGGCTGGAGCTTCGAGTACGGCGGCAACGGCCAGATCGCGCGGGCGACCCGGCCGGGCCGCGTCATCGACTACGCGTACGACGAGGGCGACAGCCGCCTGCTCAAGCGCGTCGACGGCGTGCCGGTCCGCGCCGAGGTCGCCAGCGGCGTGCTGACCGAGGACCACTTCATCGAGCTGGTCGTGGTCGGCGGCGTGGTCGCCGGCGTGCTCGACAACGGCGGGTTCACCGCGCTGCTGACCGATCCGCGCGGCACGCCGTTCGTCGGGCCCGACGGCACGCCGGGGTTCGCGTCGCCGTACGGCGTGCGCAGCTCGCACCTCGGGCTCGCCGACACCATCGACTACACCCGGCTCGGCTGGGATCCCGATCTCGACGTCATCCGCATGGGCGTCCGCGACTACGATCCGAGGACCGGCCAGTTCCTGACTCCCGATCCGGTGTACCTCGAGAGCCTCGAGAAGTGCCAGTCGAGCCCGCTGCAGTGCTCGCTCTACGCGTACGCCGGCGGCAACCCGGTCAACTTCGTCGATCCGCTGGGGACCGACTGGATGGACTGGGTCGCCGGCGTGTGCGGCGCCGTGACCGGCGGGCTCGACGCCGTCACCTTCGGGCACTACTCGAAGTGGGCGTTCACCGAGGAACAGATCCAGGAGTGGAACACGATCGGGTACTACCGCGCCGGCCACATCGGCGGCGAGATGGTCACCAGCGCGGCGCTGATGGCCACCGGCGTGGGCGAGCTCAACGCGGCGCTCAAGGCCGGCCAGGCCGGCATGCGCGTGATGGAGCTGACCAATGGCGCCCGGGTGCTCGTGATGGGCGAGGCGACCGTGCAGGCCACCGTCGGGGCGACCAAGGCGGCCTGGGGCACGACCGCGATGGCGATGGCGATCGCGGATCTCAAGAGCGGCGGTCCGGCGTCGAAGCCGGGCGAGGCGCTCGATCCGGGCGAGCGGCCGGTCTACCGCGGCGGCAAGGACATGAAGGTCAAGAAGGGCGAGGTCAAGCTGAACGCCGAGGGCCAGGTCGAGACGAGCCATGGCGTGTCGCTGAACACCAACCCGGCCAAGCTCGAGAAGTGGGGCCCGCAGCGGATCAAGCGCATCCCCGACGAGCTCCAGATCATCCAGCGCGGGAAGGACATGGAGCACTTCGAGATCGTGCCCAGGAAGCCGATGGAGCCCGAGGTGTTCCAGCAGCTCCTCAAGCAGGTAGAGTTCGCCGAATGACCGCCGCATCGCATCGCGATCCGCGCCGCCGCGCGCTGGTCCGGCTCCACTTCGAGGACTGCTACGACGACGGCTTCGGCGAGCGCGATGCCTTCGAGGCGCTGTCCCGCGGCTATCGCAGCCACGTCTGGGCCGAGCTCGACGACGGATCGCGGTACCAGCTGACGTACTACGATGTCACCCGCCTGGCCCAGACGCTCGAGGGCGAGGCCGGCGCTGGCCGCCCGTACTTCGCCGAGCCCGGGCTGATCATCGTGCCCGAGGTGACGCTGGCCAACATGGAGGCGGCCGCGCGCGCCCTGGCCGCCGAGGGCTTCTTCGAGCGCTACCTGGCGCGATCCGCGGGACCGGGCGACGCCCCGCCGGGCTCACCCGGGGCCGGGGTCGGATAGCGGGCGCGCCCGCGCACCGTGCGCCGCGCGGGCCCTACCCCGCGGTCTGCAGCCCGGCCGCGATGCCGCCGATCGTGGTGTTGACGATGCGGCTCAGCGGATCGGCGGGCCCCCCGGCGCGGCAGCGGCGCAGCGCCTCGATCTGGACGTGCGACAGGACATCGAGGTGTGGGTTGCGGCGCGCGATCGACGCGGCGAGGTAGGGCCGGCTGTCGAGCAACGCGTTGCGGCCCAGCGTGTCGTGCAGGGCGGTCAGGGTCCGCGCGTGCTCGGCCGCGATCAGCTCGTACACGCGCCGGGCGTCGCGGTCGGCGAGCGCGGCGTAGTGGCCGGCGACCTCGATGTCGGAGCGCACGAGCGACAGCTCGCAGTTGATCAGCAGCGCGCGGAAGAACTTCGAGCTGTCGATCAGCGCGCGGACGGCGTCGCGTCCGAGCGCGCCGACCAGCGCCTCGATCGCGGTGCCGACGCCGAACCACCCGGGGATCCCGTGGCGGCTCTGCGTCCACGAGAACACCCAGGGGATGGCGCGCAGCGAGTCGAGCGCGATCCCGGCCCTGCGCGAGGCGGGACGCGAGCCGAGCGGCAGGTGGGCGACGTCCTCGATCGGCGTGGCCGCCACCGTGTAGCGCACGACGCGATCCTCGTCGGCGACGAGCTCGACGTAGCGGACGCGCGCCGCGTCGGCCGCGCGCTGGATCGCGGGCTCGGCGTCGACCGGATCGAGCTCGCGCTCGGCGGCGGTCGCGGCCAGCACCGCGGCGAGCGTGAGCTCGAGATCGCGCTCGGCGATCTCGGGGTGGGCGTAGCGCGCCGTGACGGTCTCGCCCTGCTCGGTGACCCGCAGCCGGCCGCGCACCGCGGAGGCCGGCTGCGCGCGGATCGCGTCGCTCTCGTTGCCGCCGCCGCGGCCGAGCGCGCCGCCGCGGCCGTGGAACAGCGTCAGCGTGAGCTGCGCGTCGCGGGCGGCGTCGACCAGCGCCCGCTGCGCGCGACGGAGCGCCACCGCGGCGGCGACATAGCCGACCTGCTTGCCAGAGTCCGAGTAGCCGATCATCACCTCGAGCTCGCCGCCGAGCTCGGTGCGCAGGGCGGGAAGCGCGACGATGTCGCGCGCGATCTCGCCGGCGCGTTCGAGGTCCTCGAGCTGCTCGAGCAGGGGCACCGGGCGGAGCTCGCCGGGCGCGAGGCCAGCCGCGCGCGCGAGGAACGCGACCTCGAGCAGGTCGGAGGCCTCGCGGGTGAAGCTGATGACGTGGCGCTCGCACGCCGCGGGGCCGAGCTCGCGGCGGGCGCGGCCGACGACCTCGAGCGTGGCGAGCGCCTCCTGTGCGTCGGCCGACAGCGCGGCGCGGTCGCGCTCCGGCCGGTGGGGCGCGGCGAGCGCCGTCGACAGCAGGCGGCGGCGGCTCGCCTCGTCGAGCGCGAGGTAGTCGGGCTGGCCGCCCCGCGCGAGCAGCTCGGCCACGACGCGATCGTGGACGCCGGAGTGCTGGCGGATGTCGAGCGACGCGAGGTGGAAGCCGAACACGTCGACCCGGCGGAGCGCGTCGCGCAGGTCCTGGTCGGCGACCTGGGCGAGCCCGGCGGCGCGCAGGCTGCGGTCGAGCACGGCGAGCTCCTGCCGGTAGTCGGCGGCCGCCACGTAGCCGTCGTCGCGGTGCTCGAGGGTGGCGCGCAGCCGCGCCTGCACGTACCACAGCTTCTCGCGCCACGGCTCGTGCACGGTGCGCGGCCTGGCGCGCGCGGCGACCTCGGGCAGCCGGTCGCGGTCGTGGGACAGCGAGGCCTCGAGCTCGCCGAGCGGATCGCCGCTCGGCGGAGCGGGCGCGCGCCGGACGCGCAGCGCCGAGACCGAGAGGCTGCGGCCGAGCACGACGACGTCGTCGAGGTAGCGCCCCAGCACGGCCGCGCGGTGGCGAGCGAACGTCGCGCGCGTGATCGCCGCGGTGACGCTGGGGTTGCCGTCGCGGTCGCCGCCGACCCAGCTGCCCCAGCGCAGGAACGCGGGCAGCCGCCACGACCCGCCGAGCCGCGCGGCGAGCCGATCCTCGATCGTCCGGTAGATCCGCGGCGTCACCCCGAGCAACGAGCGGCGAAACACCTCGAGCGAGTTCTCGACCTCATCGAGCGGCGTCGGCCGGCGCGCGCGCGCGTCCTCGGTGGCGTAGAACCCGAGGACCTCGGCGCCGAGCGCGGCCGAGGCGCGCGACCGGCCGGTCGCGTCGAGCTCGGCGAGCAGCCGCTCGATCGCCACGAGGTGGTCGAGCACCGAGCGCCGGCGCGCCTCGGTGGGGTGCGCGGTCAGCACCGGCATCACGAGGGCGCGGTCGAACAGCGCGCGGACCTCGTCGGCCGTCGCGCCGCGGTCGATCAGGTGGTCGACCGCGGCGGCCAGGCCGTCGGCGGGGTGCTCTCCGCGACCGCGCAGCGCCCGCAGCCGCTCGCGCTCCTCGGCGATGTTCATGAGGTGGCAGTGCAGCGCGAACGCGCGCGCGAGCTCCTCGAGCCCGTCCGCCGGGAGCTCCGCGATCGCGGCGGCGAACGCGGCGCGTCCACCGGGCAGCGCGCCGGCCCGGAGCTGCTGCGCGGCCACGCCGAGCCGCCGGCACAGCGCCTCGGTGCCGGGACCCCCGACGGCTGCGACCGCGGCCGCGAGCGCTCCGGTCAACCGGTCGATGTCGCGATGCAGGTGCGGCGAATCGGGCACGGATCTCCTCGGAGTCGCCGCGATGGCGCACGACGCTGCAGATATACGACACGACGCCGGGCGCCGCACGCCGTGGAACCGGAGCAAGGGACTGCCGCCACGTGAACGACCAGCCCGTGCCGCCGGTACGGCCGGGAGCCGGCACGCCTCCGGAGCACATCGAAAACGAGCTCGTGGGTCCAGCGTGGGCGTGGTGTGGCGTGGCGTGGGCGCACACCGGATCCCGACGTCCCGGCGGCGTCAGCGTTCGTCATTGTCGAATGGGCGACGGCACGCGTCCGCAGCTGTATGACTGATAGATGAGCCGATGCCAGCATACCGTGGAGCTATGCATCACAAGTCGGGACCGGCCCAGTACGCGACTTTCGTGTGAAGTCACGTTCGACGAGGCGCGGCGGCTCTGGCGTGCGTGCAGCGCGGACTCCGGATCTGCGTTCGAGGCATCGGCAGGCCGGGAGGACGTCGCCGTGCTGGCGGTATTCGTCAAGTGGCTCAGCGTCGAGGACCAGCTGCGCGCGGTCTTCGTGCGAGGTGATCTGTGCCAGCACTCGGCTCGGAGGCAGTTGCCCCGGCCACCCGCTGCAAGCTCGCCACGCCGGAGCGGTCCCCGGATCGCCAACCCCAGGGCGGCAACCTGTTCACGCGCGGCGAGTAATCTGAGCTGGTTCTTGCGCGAGGCTGCCCAGCGCGGATTCGAGCTTGTCGCAGGCGATCGGCAGTGCGACGGCGGTCGCGAGCGGGCCTCGCGGCCACGAGCTCGTCGCCGCAGCCGCAGCCGCTGAGCGCAGCTGACCAGGTAAAACCCGCAAAACGGAAACATCGAATTCGCGCGACGGCAAGTCCGGCGTCCGGAGGCATCGACTCGTAAGGAATGCCGAAACAGCGGAACAGGATCGGATTGTCGTGTCGTGATTTCCACGAAGCGAGCGCTGGCGCACACTCGATCTCGCGACTGGAACCGTCGCGCGGCATCGGCATGTGTGCGCGGATGCTATGGTGGCGCCTGGTGCGTCGCATTCCTCGCGCTGCTGCCGGTTCGAGCTCCCGAAGTCATGAAACGCCTCCTCATCGTCGACGACAGCAAGCTCATGCGAGAGATGGTGGCGGCGTGTTTGCGACCGCTTGGCGCAGTCGCGTTCGAGTTCGCCGGCACCGGGCTCGAGGCGCTCGAGCGCCTGGCGCTGGCGCCGTTTGACCTGATGGTGCTGGACCTCAACATGCCCGACGTCGGCGGCGTCGAGGTCGTCGAGTTCGTGCGGGCGCAGGACCGCCTGCGCGCGCTCCCGATCTTGATCGTGACCACGCGCGACGACGACGAGAGCCGGGCGCAGGTCCTCGGCGCCGGCGCGTCGAGCTTCCTCGCCAAGCCATTTGCTCCGACCGAGATCCTCGACGAGGTGCGTCGCCTGCTGGCCACCGAGCGCCCGGTCGGCCGTGCACCCGCGTGAGCGATCGCGTCGATCTGCGGGAGTTCGTCGCCGGGTTCATCGCGGAGTCCGACGAGCTGGTCGCGGCAGCGAACGCCTCGCTGCTCGAGATCGAG
>Ga0307476_10002480_pt1 | contig 11043 bp, 5 predicted proteins | sample atmos_gasesECM2C_2_FD_203314 | JGI IMG/M metagenome (GOLD analysis project Ga0307476, IMG submission 203314) | Hardwood forest soil microbial communities from Morgan-Monroe State Forest, Indiana, United States - atmos_gasesECM2C_05 | ecosystem: Environmental > Terrestrial > Soil > Temperate... | reverse complement strand
TCGATAGCGAGCTTGAGATCGCCAAGCGCACGGTTGGTTCTCGTCAACAATCCCTGCAATTGACTCAGGTGCTCGTGACGCACGGCTCAGCCACTGATCTTGACCTGAGCCAGTCGGAGCAACTCGTTTATACCGCTTCGGAAGCCATTCCCGATCTCGAGCGGCAAATCCGGCAGCAGGAAAATCAGCTCAGCATTTTACTTGGCGAAAATCCTGGACCGATTACTCGCGGCCGGCCGCTGACCGAGGAGCCGGTGCCGGTTGCCGTTCCTGCCGGCCTGCCCTCAGAACTGCTCGAGCGGCGGCCGGATGTTCGACAGGCGGAAGAAAACATGGTCGCGGCCAACGCGCAAATTGGCGTTGCGAAGGCTGCGTTCTTCCCCAGCATTTCCCTCTCCGGGACGGGTGGGCTGGAAAGTAACCAGTTGAATCGGCTCATCAGCGCACCATCCGAGAGCTGGTTAGGTGCCCTCAGTGTGGCGCAGCCCATCTTTGAAGGCGGAGCGCTCCGGTCACAACTCAGACTCTCGCGAGCGCAATATCAGGAGTCAGTGCTCTCCTACCAACAGACCGTGCAGAGCGCGCTGGAACAAGTTTCCAACGCACTCATTGCCACTGAGAAAAACCGTGAATTCCGCGAGCAACAGGAAATGCTCACGGGAGCGGCGCAGCGCACCGATCAACTGTCGGAGGTGCTTTACAAGAACGGCGGCGCTAGTTATCTCCAGGTGCTGACCAGCGAAACGAACTATTTCGCCGCGGAAATCGATCTCGTCCAGGCGCAACTTAACGAACGCCTTGCGCTTGTAGAACTCTATCAATCCCTGGGTGGTGGCTGGCAGCAGCCGTAATAGCGCACGGCGGCATTCGGCGCCGAATGTTGCTGCGCAGGAAATCGGTCCGTAGCGGGCAAACTTGCCCCCCGCGCGAATTCAGCAGCATCTGTCGGCGTGAACTCGAATCACTGAGAAGCGGTTTATAGCTATCTAGTCTTATGTGGCATCTAAGACAAAAAAATGCTCATAATCGCTCCTACACCAGTGACGAACGATGCCAAACACTACGATGCGATAACCCCCAGCGGTGAAGAACTGCGGCGTCAGAACGATCGACTCCAGTTGCTTCTGAATCTGACGACGAGCATCACGTCGAGCCTCGACCTGCGCGAAGTCTTGCGCGCGATTGCAGCGAATATCCGTGAAGTCATACATGCTGATGCCGTAGTGCTTTGGCTGTCCGACGCATCATCGGGAAAATTCAGGGTATTTGCCTTGGATTTTCCGCACGGGAAGGGGGTCATCAAGGAAGAGTCGCTGGTTACGCCAAGCGCTGACGCCAAGAAGGCGATGGATACCTTGAAACCGGTGGTCGTTGACACGCGGAAACGTGACGAGTTCGTGTCTGTGACAACTGACCTCGCCACCGCTGAAGGCATGAAAGCGCTCTGCGGCATTCCACTTGTAAATCGCGGCCGAGTTCTCGGAATCCTTTCGACTGGACGCACGACAGAAACCCCATTTTTGCCGGAAGATGTTGAGTTCCTGAGCCGGGCGTCCGGGCAGATAGCCATCGCCATCGAAAACGCGTTGGCGTTCCAAGAAGTGTCTAGCCTAGCAGCTCGATTGCAGTTGCTGCTCAACGTGACACACCGAATCACGTCGAACCTAGAACTTCGAGAGTTGCTGCGCGCTATCTCAGCTAGCATCCGCGGGGTCATGTGCTGCGACATGGTGGCCATCACCGTGCCAGACGGCACATCCCAACGCCAGAGACTCCTCGCGCTGGATTTCCCGAATGGCAAAGGACTCATCAAAGAAGGTTTGCTTCTGACGCCCGTCGGCCCAGGTAAGAGAGCTCTGGAAAGCTTGAAGCCAACGCGCATAAGCGCGCTCGACCCCGACGCATTCGCTCCGGAGGTACGAGAGTTAGCGATCGCTGAGGGCTTGCAGCGATACTGTCTGATACCACTCGCGAACCGGGGTCGAGCATTAGGGGCGCTGGTGATTGGACGAACGGGGGATGCCTCTTCCCCGCCAGAGGACCTAGACTTTCTTGCCCAAGTTTCAGGGCAGATCGCGATCGCAGTCGAGAACGCTTTGGCATACCGCGAAATCTCCGAACTGAAGGACAAGCTCGCCCAGGAGAAGCTCTACCTCGAAGAAGAAATTCGCAGCGAAATGAGCTTCGAGAACATCGTTGGTAACAGCCCGGCGCTAAAGCACGTTCTGGAACTCGTGGAAACTGTCGCTCCCAACGATTCCACAGTCCTACTCCTTGGTGAAACAGGGACCGGAAAGGAGTTGATCGCTCGCGCCATTCACGATCGTAGCCGACGCACCGAACGCACCTTTGTGAAGCTTAATTGTGCCGCGATCCCTACGGGCCTGCTGGAAAGCGAACTCTTCGGGCACGAAAAGGGAGCATTTACCGGCGCCATTACACAAAAAATCGGGCGCTTGGAACTAGCCGACCAGGGCACGCTCTTCCTGGACGAAGTAGGAGACATTCCGGCTGAAATTCAGCCGAAACTGCTGCGCGCCTTGCAGGAGCGAGAATTTGAACGCCTTGGAAGCACTCATACACGGAAAGTGAACGTCCGTCTGATCGCCGCAACGAATCGCAATCTGGAAAAAATGGTTGTGGACCGCGAGTTTCGGAGTGACCTGTTCTACCGATTGAATGTTTTTCCGATCCGGATACCCCCTCTGCGAGAGCGCAAGGAAGATGTCTCTCTGCTAGTTAGTTTTTTCGTGCAGAAGTTTGCAAAACAAATGCAGAAACAAATTGAATCGGTACCTTCTGCAGTGATGAAGGGACTCACTGGTTGGGAGTGGCCTGGGAATATCCGCGAATTGGAGAATTTCATCGAACGCGCCGTGATCCTGACCCGCGGCAAGGCACTTGAGGTGCCGCTCACGGAACTGCATAAAACAGAAACAGAAGCGGCCACAGAAACAGTCGTCTCCAAGACGAAGCGAACGGCTCGCGCGGCAAGCAACTCACGACATGATATCAGTGCTGGCGCCGAGGAGTATCAAAGGAAGCAGCGCGAGGAAATCATACAGGCGCTTATCACATGCAAGGGCCGCATCGGTGGCGCCGATGGCGCTGCAAGCCGCCTGGGTATCAACCGAACCACCCTCATGTATCGAATGAGAAAGCTCGGTATCTACGCCAAACTCTATTCCTGAGTAGTGCGGTTGCGTTGCGCCAGCCGTACGGCACTCACATTGCCGCATGGTCGGCTTTCTGTCGAAGTGCTTCACGAGCCGACTAAGCTAAGGCGCACATGCATCTGGCGTCCTTTATATACAGCGTATATATAGCGGATTGGGCGCATCCGTTTGGCCTGCCCAGGCCAACGGCACTTCAACGAAAGGCGCGTTTTCCAGCCAAGTGGGCTCAAGACCTTGAATAGCTCCACACTAGCCGACTTGTCGGGAGTTAGCCCAGTAGCCCAGCGGTGGTCCGCAGTAACTACTGTAGCTTTGCGTATTCCGCCTTGGCTTGTTTAAGGATGCGAATGTCGGGGTCGGCGTCTTTCCACAGTGCGAGAAAATCTTTGTAGGCAGCGAGTGCTCGAACGCGGGCGGCGTCGGCATCCGCGCCTTGCGAGGTTTTCGCTTGCAGAGCATTGGCGCGTGCCACGCCCAAGTGCGCCAAGGCTCCCGTCCAGCAGTTCCACACGATGCCGCTATGGTCGAGAATCTTTTGAAACTCGGCGGCGGCGGCGCTGCCCCGTCCGGCTGCCAGGTATGCTTCGCCGCGCACATACACAGGATAGAGGCAAGAAATATTAGCGACGAAATTAATTTGACCCAACTCGATTGCTGAAGCAGTTTGCAGGGTATTCAGCGCGGTACCCGGGTTCTTTTTGTTCAGCGCCAATTGCCCCTGAATCGCCGGCAGCCAAAGCGACTGTATCTGCGTGTCCAGCGTGAAGCGTTTTCCTAAATCTTGAGCTAAGGACTCGGCTCGCGCCGTATCTCCGGCCATTGCAAACGCAAGCGCGGCTTCGCTCTCGACGCCCTGACTCGCGGGAGCCATCTTCAAAGCCTCTGCCGCCGACTGACGAGCTTCTGTAGCATTGCTGTACGCAGCTTCCCGCTGAGCGGCAATCGCTTGCCAGATAGCGCCATTTTCCTTGCTGTCCGCCCGGATGGAAGAGTCCACCGCCCGCTTCGTCAAGTCTCGAGCCTTGCCAAGATGGCCTTCATACGCCTCGGTGTCAGATGCGAGCGCCAGTCCGAAGTTCTCTTCGGGCTTGCCCGCAAACCACTTTTGCTCTTCCACCATCGCGGCGGAGTCCGGCGCGAGAAAAGCAAGAGCGTAGACAGCACTATGCAATACGAAACTATCCAGTTTTCGCGTCTGCGCGTCGTGAATGCTCTGCCGCGCTTCGTCAAAACGCTGCAACGCAAGGGCGAAGTTGGCGAGATCGGCGTACGAAGCCAGTCGATCCGGCGCAAGGCGCAGAGCTTGCCGGGTAACTTCCGCGGCTTTTTCATACTGCCCCTGTTCGCCGCACACGAGGCCCCAGTTGCCATAGGCCCGGAAATCCCGCGGGTAGCTTCCAATCACTTCCTGATACGTCTGGACCGCTTTTTCCAGTTCGCCGGTTACGACCCGGTGGTACTCGGCGGCGATGTTCAGCCTTTCCCGCTCGCTGGCGTGTTCGCGCAACTCGAATGCCTTCGTGGTGAATTCGCTGGCCCGGCTTGTCTCGCCTAGATCGAAATAGTCGCTGCCCAGTGCCCAGTAGGCCAGGGCGAAATTCGGATCAAGCTGGATGGCGCGTTGAAAGTAAGGCAGGGCAATGGCCGCACCTTTCTCGTTACGTGCGTGTCTGCCAAGGCTATATGCCTGCAGAGCTTCGAGCGAAGACGTGGTGGCTTGTTCGAGCGGAACATCTAGTTTCTGTACTGTAGCGAGCGATTCGCCCAGCTCGCTGCGCAGCTTCGATGTCGCCTCGCCTAGGCTGTCCAGCACCTTTTCCTTCGACGTTGCCGTCATCTGCTCCTCGGCCAACGGATCTCCGCTCTGGCAATTCACCGCCTTCAACACCAGTACATATTGGCTGCCCAGACTGCCAATCGTCCCGGCAATGTAAGCTTTGCTTCCCACTCGCTGGCAAACCTCCCGCGCTAGCGAGGGCGTGAGTTTCGTGTCGGCCGGGCGGGTCGTCAGTTCCAGCGTGTTTGCCACTTCACTGTCGGGCAGCACATTCAGGAAGGGCGATTGCCGCAAAGAAATGTTGAGCGCCGTCTTCAGCGTGTCGTCGAAAATCGGATCGTTCGTGTTATTGACGAAATCGGCGAGGACGACGCTGTCTTTCTCAGTGAGGCCCAGCGCCCGTCGCGCAAAATAAAGCCACGCGACCAAACCCAGCGCGACGGCCACCATCGCAACGCCCGCCAGTATGTGCCACCTGAGGTTATGTGCGTTCGCCGTAGCAGCCGAATCTGCGGAGTGGTTTCCGGCGAGCGAAGTCGGTGCAACAGGAACTGCAGCGGCACTTGCGGATAGCGGCTCGGCGGCACCGTCGTCACTTATGGCGGCGACAAAGCGGTATCCCCGCTTCGGCAGGGTTTCAATAAATTGGGGCCGATCGGAACGGTCTCCCAATATTTTGCGGACATCCAGGATGTACTTTCTGAGAACCTCTGGGTTTACGTAGGTGTCGGGCCAGAGGGCCTCTAGAAGCTCGTCCTGAGTGACTAGGCGTTCCGGATTCTCGACCATATAGCGCAGCACGTCGAACACTTTCGGAGCGATGCGCACACGCTCTTCGCCATTCCAAAGGCAATGATTCGTGGAATCGAGGCGGAATGACTGGAAGGTTTTCATAACCGAAAGCTGTCCGTTTAGGGCGTAAGGGGCTTCAGAACCCACGACCGCCCACCGGCATCTTACCCCAGTCGCTTTCAGTTTTTCAGCGCGTCCGCAGGAAGATCGAATGTCCGAGGTGCGACCCAGGGCGCTCACTTTAAGTTCCCTGTTTTCAGCAGTATGTCTCTCCAGACAAATACTCCACAAAAGCTCCACGGCAACTTCACGCATAGAGTTTTGTTGGCTATTACTCTGCGATGGACGGGCGAGCTTCGTGTAGCCGAGGTTTGCGTCGAACTGCCTTGCTGCCGCCCCGTCGATTGTTCTTGGTTGTGAAAGAGGACCGGGTTCTTTGCACCGGAGTCCCAGCCCGGCCGGGAGCCAAAATATCAATAATTTAAGGAGCGAGCACAATGGCATGGCTGAATGAACGACACTGGGACTGGGAAACGATCGTGGGAGGGGCTTGTAAGGCCTCCCCAAATGGCAAGGGGCGTACGCGACTGGCAAAGGAACTATTGAGTGGCCGCTATCGGCCGGAACAGTCCGTCCGACTTCGTGAAATTGCCGAGAAGTACAAAATGGATAGCGACTCAGTTTCGAAAGTCTTTGCCGAATTCCAGACGCTCGGGATGGTGACGCTGTCGGGAGACTACTCGGCGATCGTCCATTCGCCCAATGCGAAAGAGATGCAGGAGGCCTATGAGATACGCGCTGCCATCGAAGAAATCGCCGGGCGCACTGCGGCGACGAACCTGAAAGGAAACACCGCCGGCCTGCAGAACGGGCTGGAAGCCATGCGAGCGGCGATTCGCGAAGGCAATCTCGATGTTTATGCTGAACATGACGTAAAGTTCCATCGAACCATCCTGAAAGCCTCGGGCAACCGGGCGCTGCTGCGCGTGTGGGAAACCCTGGGGTTTGACCTGCGGATTCCAGTGGCGATTCGAAAAGTCTCAAAAGATCTTCCCGAAATAGTCGAATCACACCAGCCGATTGTCGACGCCCTCGAGAAAGGACGAGGGAGAGAAGCCGCTCTCCTGATGCGAAATCACGTGGAGACGTTTCGGGAGTATCTCAGGAAATCCGAATCGGATTCAGGAATCCATAGGGCGATTCGCAAGGATTTGGAGGGCGCAAAGGACGTTCAACAGGCATTTTTTCCACCACGCAGCCTGTCCATTCCTTGCATATCCTGCGAGACCTTCTACCAGCCCGCTCACGGGATTGGCGGCGACTATTACGACCTTCTGTCCCTGCCGGAAGGACGATGGGGAATTGCGATAGGGGATGTTTGCGGAAAGGGGATCGGTGCGGCGCTGCTCATGGCCAGTCTCCAAGCTTCCCTTAGGGCACAAGTCTCGCATCCGCATCTGGATCTTTCCACCCTTATCGGCACCGTGAATCGACTGGTTTATGAGTCTTACCCAGAAGATTTCTTCGCGACACTTTTTTATGCAGAATACGAACCGGCCACGCGCGTGCTGAAATATGTGAACGCGGGCCACAACGCACCGGTGGTCGTTCGCCCGGGGCATGATTCCTGCGAGCTGTACCACTTGAAATCCGGAGGCCAGCCAGTCGGAATTTCGCCGAACACAGAACTTGCATCCACGATATTTCAGTTCGAGATCGGTGATGTGTTGGTGGCATACACGGATGGAATCACCGAGGCTGAGAACCCTCGCAACGATCTATGGGGAGAGCAGCGGCTTGAGGAATTGTTGCGCTCTTGCAGCCGGGAGTCCCCGGAGCAAATCATTAACGGCATCCTGGATGAAGTGTCGGCGTTCGCGGACGGGCAGCCACAGCGGGACGATGCCACTCTCGTGGTCATGAGTGTGCAGGAGGGCTGCGATGTTTGAGTAATGTTCTTCTGCTTAAGCAGTTCAATGCCGGCCATACGCGAGAAATTCGGCTAATTTGTGCAATAGGTAGGCCACAACGCATCCCTCGGCCTAGCACGGGCTGCTTGTGTCGCATGACCAATGAAGCATAGGGCCTGGTTAACGCTGCCAGCTCAACCGGTCGATGCAACACCATCCAGTGCGTTGACTCGACAATGCAGACCCGTATAGTCTAGCCAGCGCTGATTGAAGAAGTCTGCGGAGCCGTCTGGCCCAGCGGACCATGCCAACGTAGGGATGGTGTCGACTACAAGTCGGATGTCCCGGACATCTTCAGGCTCGTCGGAGCCATCGTGCAAGGATGCCATCCGCGGATTATAGGGCCATACGGCGGACTAATCCGACGAAATTGCGTTGTTCTTGGCCGCTAGGGGTGACGCGCAAGGCTCACAGGTCGTCGTACCAAGACATCTCGCGCCGAGGTCGCCGATTGAGATGGTTCCCGGGTTGTCAGCTGCTGAAGTTGTCGCGGAACGGGGTTAGGGGACGTTGCTCGAATGACTAAGTCCTGTTGATGCCATAACGATGTCGGCCTCGCGACGGCCCGAGTAGACTGTTCGGTGTTCACCCCAACAGTGCTCGGATCGAAGGAGGCCGAGATGCGGATTATAGGATGTGACTTGCATGCTCGCCAGCAAACGTTGGCGATGCTGGACACCGCGACGGGAGAAGTTGTGCACAAGACGCTCACGCACGAAGGCGAACGCGTGAGGGAGTTTTATTCCACGCTTTCCAGCCCGGTGCGCGTAGGCATCGAAGCGACCGGGTCGATGAAGTGGTTTTTGCAGCTGATGGAAGATCTGGGAATCGACTGTGAGGTAGGTCATCCGGCGACGATTCGAGCGACATTTTCATTGACTTCATTGGCGGGTGAGCCACCCTCTGCGGGGTCTGTTCAGTAAACACTACGCAGCTTTTCGCGCGTAAACGGATTCTCGCGCTCGTTCCGCATGCGTTACCTAGCATCTATCTAATTGTTGGATGAATTCCGAATCTGCCTGGTAACCGGAGAACAACTCTGGTTTCGGGTGATGCGCCACCTGTATTGATTCCGGATGAGATGCGGATCCATCGACGATTGTCGAAGCCGTGTTGGGCAGCAGCTATTATCCTGTTGAGCGTCCAGGAGGAGGGCCGGCGCCCCGTAGGACGCCAAGCGCTTCGCGTAGGGTATCAAAAATGCGCGTGAGACCAATTGCTTCGGTCAGGTGATGGCGGTCCAGATCAGGCCTGAGATCGGACTGAACGTGAGCAAAGACAAGACCCGTGCCGTGAGCGGCAAGTTCCCTTTGGATTTCGCACACAACGCGAGCGGCCGAAAAGTCCACGTTCGTGATGGCTCCAGCGTCAACGATCAACCAGTGCAATGGCGGTGGTGCCGAACTGACCAGCATTCGCACTTCCTCGGAAAAACGATTGGCGTTGGCGTAGAACAGTGGCGCACCGAATCTATAGCAGACTATGCCCGGCTCGGTAATCGCGCCGGGAACCACCGTATCTAACTTCCAGATTCCGTCGCCAGTCTCTTCTAATACGGCAGTGTGCGGACGATAGCTGTGATGGACAATACGAAAAAGCGACAAGATCATTGCAAGGAGAATGCCCTGTTCCACGCCAACGAAAACAACAACCACCGCGGTTGTGACGGCCAGTCCGAATTCACCAGGACTCTCGCGCCGCATGGCGCTTAGAGCCCGTAGATCGACCAGACGCAGGGCGATAGTGAACACGACAGCCCCTAGAACACATTGCGGAAGAAACTGCAGTGGAGCGGTTAGCAAAAGCAGAACCAAGGCAACGATGCCAGCAGTGGCGAGGTGCGCCAGTTGGCTCGTGCCCCCAGAGCTTTCGACCATAGCGGTCTGCGTAGGACTTCCATTCACCACAAAGGTGCCGCTCAAAGCTGCGGCTGCATTGGCGGCAGAGAGGCCCACCAAATCACTGTTCTCGTCGAGTTGCTGGTGATGGCGAGAGGCATATGCGCGGGCTGTTGCAGCGCTCTGCGCGACGATCATGACGAAACAGGAGAGGGACACGGGAATTAGTTTTTCCGCGTCTCTCCAACTCAAATCATGCAAACCCAAATGAGGTAAGCCGCCGGGCACGGTGCCGAGAATGGCCACGCCCCGCTGCGCCCAGTGAAAGATGGCGCTCGCCGCGATCGCCCCTACAACCGCAAAGAGAGACCCCGGCAACTTTGGAGCAAAGCGATGGAAGAGGAGAATGCAGACTACAACGGCAACTGAAATCGCCATCGTGAGGAGTTGAGTGTCCCGCAGCGACTGAAGCACTTCGAGGAATTGAAGAGGAGTACGACGGCTGTGAATGTTGATCCCAAGCATTTCACCAAGAACCGCAATACCGACTTGAAAGCCGACGCCCGTTAGAAAACCGAGGAGAACCGTTTGAGAGAGAAAATCCGCAAGGAAGCCAAGCTTGAGTAGGCGCGCAACGAGAAGGAAGATGCTAGTCAACAGGGCCACCAAGCCCGCCAAGGCGATGTAATGGGTGCTGGCGATTGGAGCCAACCCCGCGAGGCCACCGGCAAGGATAGCGGCGGTGGCGGAATCCGCAGCCACCACGAGAAACCGCGAAGAACCAAATAGGGAGAACGCGACGAGGGGAAGCAGAAGCGTGTAGAGGCCCGTGACGATGGGCGTGCCGGCAATCTTGGTGTAGCCAAGTGACTGCGGAATATTCATGGCCGCAAGCGTAAATCCGGCCAGGAGATTCTTCGATACCGCTGACCACTGAAAAGGCCGCAACCCTTGGAAAAGTGGAAGACGATCTATGAGACGGCTTTGCTTTTCACCCATTGAGCTGAGGTCTCTGTAGAGATCGTGTTCCTTTCTAAGTTGCAGGGACAATGCGTTGGGTGAATCATACGGCGACTCAGGGGGAGTTCAAAAAGGAAAAATGAGCCCGGGCGATTTGCAGGCCCATGCGAATGGGCTAAGGAATGCCAACTTGTGAGAATGACATCTTTTCCGGCTAATTGGTGGAAGTTGGAAGATTCGTAACGAAAAACGCGCTTCTGTTTACGAATGTCGCGTCCACTCCCGAGTGTCGACCAATCGGAAGCTATTGTTGGCTGGCACGGGGACGAATTGTCGGGTATTTGTAGAAGTGGTCTTGACTGGGACCCGAGCCCGCCGCTCTGGTTAGTGCGGTCTAAATTGTGGGTACAAAAGGCTGGGGATGTTATAACTGCCAGAGCGTTGCGAGGTCCAGGTAAATTCGATTAAGCCGGGCTAGGCGGTGCCTCGACTGGAGCCAGATTGGTCCATTCGCACTCATCAAAACCAGT
>Ga0307476_10002479_pt1 | contig 11046 bp, 4 predicted proteins | sample atmos_gasesECM2C_2_FD_203314 | JGI IMG/M metagenome (GOLD analysis project Ga0307476, IMG submission 203314) | Hardwood forest soil microbial communities from Morgan-Monroe State Forest, Indiana, United States - atmos_gasesECM2C_05 | ecosystem: Environmental > Terrestrial > Soil > Temperate... | reverse complement strand
AGCGCCCCCAGCAGTTCACGGTCTTCGGGCTGCAAGCGTGAAAGCGATTGGGCATCAGGAACCGGCTCGTCGCGCAGGAGCTTGAGCAGTTGATCGTCCACCTGGGCCGTGATGTCTTCGGGAAAGTCCTTGGCCCGGCGTTCGAGCTGCGCGGACAGGGAATCGGAATCGGCCGGCGCGGCCGCCGCCGCGGTCACGGCTTCGTCTGCGGCCTTCGACGAAACCGCCGCGTCACGCTTGCGCCGGGGCACAACGGCCGGCGTCTCATGCGAGAGCGAAACACCGGAATTCCCCATGACCTGCGACTCGGACCCCTGCCGCGACCCAGGATCTTCTGTCGTCTTCACTTCATGCGGCGCGGTCAGCCGTAAGGCATCTGGATCGGGCCACTGCGTTTGATCGGTTTGGTCCTGGCCGCCGTGCCGGGCGACAAGCGGCTCGACGCTCTGGGCATAGCTGGTCGCCCGCTGTGCCAGGGCCTGTGGCGTACCGGGCTGCACGCGCCCCTGCGCATCCTCGGCGGGACTCTGCGTTGGTGATGTGTTGTTCGTCGGCGCCGCGCCGGCGCCACCAACAGCGTCGTGCCGGACCAGCGGCGAGGTCTCCGGGTGCGGCGGCGACGAAGCCGGTTGACACCCCACGCATCCGATCGCAACCACCAATCCGGCAAGCCAGAGAGATCGCGACATGTTCATCATCCTTCCTTGGATCGCCCGCGGCCGGCCTCATTGCCGGCCAGAAACTGCCATTCCACGCGACTATAAGGCAACATTTTTGCATTGCAAGGTGGCACTCAACTGTCGAGGTCGCGGAGCCCCAAGCGGCACGAGAGACAAATCGTCGCCACTTCCCGTTCCGCGAACATCATCAAAAAACATCCGTAATATTAGAAGTTGTCGAGCCAGATCGGGCACTCAGATTGATTGATGGTTTGCCCGATGCGGGACCGATAACAACCCCGGATTGCTCGCCGCATCCGAAAAGCACAACGAGGCTCGGGCGGCCTCGCGGAGTGGATCCGATCTGGGGTCAGGGCGGCCTGGCGGTGTCGCCGGGCGCGGGATCAACAAATCCGAGGTAGGAAAAGGACGCGGCGTAGCGCCAGTTTTTGGCGGGTGCTATGAGCCGAATAACCGTTTCATCGCTGCTGGTCTGCGCCGCTTTGGCGGCCGGGTTGGCCTTGTTCGGGACCCGGCGTCACGTCGCGCGCGGCGAATTCGTCGCGGCCCCGCGGCCCGCGCCCGTAGAGCCCGCCCCAACTCCGCCGGTCGAAGCTTCCTTCAGCATCGTGCGCGGCCGCCTCGGCTTCTGGCGCATCGTCCGAACCTTCGACGGCGTTTGGTGGTTCCTCAGCCCGCAAAACCGCACGCAATTCCTCAACGGCGTCACCACCGTCCGCCCGATGCTCCGCGGCCGCGACCCGCTCGGGCCCGACTACCTCTCGACCGACTGGGACCGTCGCGACGACGAAGGCAGCCAACTTCGCTGGGCCGAGGCGACGCTGGCACGTATCCGCCAGGCCGGCTTCACGAATTTGGGCGCCTGGTGCAGCCCGGTGATGCACCGCTGCCAGGTGCCGATGACCCGCGACCTGAACGTGTGGCGCTGGGTGCCCTACGGGGCGCGGCTCTTCAGTCCCCAGTGGAAGAGCGGCGCCGAAGCCGCGATCCGCGAACAAGCCTTTTCGCTGCGCGACAACCACAACCTGATTGGATATTACATCGACAATGAACTCGATTGGGACGACGACGCCGTCGGCCCCCGCGTCTACTTCGACCAGCTTCCCGACGACGATCCCAATCGCCTCGAGGTGCTCGGCGTCATTCGCGACATCTGGCCGACGCTCGATGCGTTCAACCGCGACTGGCGAACCACCTTCGCCCAGTGGACCCAGCTCGAGCGCCAGCCCAAGCTGCCGATGAGTCCCAGCGTCGGCTACGACCGCCTCGCCGACCGCTGGCTGTATCACTACGCGCGCCAGTATTTCCAGATCACGACTGCGTTGATCCGCAAGTACGATCCCAATCACCTGATCCTCGGTTGCCGCTACCGCGGCTGGGCACCGCCGCAGGTGCCGCGGGCGGCACGATCGCTTACGGATGCGCAGTCGCTCAACTATTATGCCGCCGACGCCCTGCTTGACGCGCGTGTTTTTCCCGCCATCGCCGAGGAATCCGGCCAGCCCCTGATCATCAGCGAGTACTCCTTCCACGCCCCCGACGGCCGCAGCGGCAACCGCAACCGCATCCACTTTCCCGGCGAAGTGCCGACCCAGGAAGCGCGGGCGCAGGGATATCGAACGATGACCCAGCGCCTCGCACGGGTGCCGTTCGTCATCGGCGCCGACTGGTTCCAATGGATGGACGAACCTCCCAGCGGGCGCCTGATCGATGGCGAAGACGCCAACATGGGAATCGTCGACGTTCACGACCATCCCTACGAGGCGCTAATCGAAGCCGTGCGGCGGACCACGCCGCTGCTGAACCCTCTGCACGGCGGCAGCGCCGCTGCCCAAAACCAAACCGTCTGGCGCGACGCACCTGCTAACTCTCCCGACCCGGCCGCCGTAGCTGGTGCCGCGGATTTGATAGTCAAATGAGATACAAAACTTGCGCGGTTGCGGTCCCCGCGGCTTCAGGAATGGGAGTTAGCCCCCGCCCGGGCATCACGGCTCACCAGTTCCCCCAGCGCAGCCGCCGCCTGATTGACGGGGCCGTCCCACGCGCCGGGACGACTCTGACGGAACAGACGCATCGTTGGGTACCAGGGCGAATCCTGTCTTGCCAGGAGCCAGCGCCAGTCCGCGGCAAAGGGAAGGAGGACCCAGGTCGTCTTGCCCAATGCGCCGGCGAGGTGGGCCACCGCCGTGTCAACCGAGACGATCAGATCGAGGCCGACAATGAGTGCGGCGGTGTCGGCGAAATCATTCAAATCCCCGGTCCAGTCGGTCAGTCGCATTTCCACCGGCGGCGCCTGAGCCTGCCTGGCAGCCTCGCCTTTTTGTAGACTATAGAATCGAACTCCGTCGATCCGGGCCAGGGGAGCGAGTTCGCCAAGCGCCAGCGACCGGTTTCGATCATGACGATGGCCAGGATCGCCCGCCCAGACAATCCCAACCCGTAAAGCCGCAGGCTCCCCGGCCAATCGACCCTGCCAGGCCTTTAACAGTGTCGAATCGGCACTGAGATAAGGAATCTCCGCCGGAATGGTCTGAAGTTTGGTGTTGAAGACCCGCGGAAGGCTCAGGAGCGGACAGTAGGCGTCAAACGACGGCAGTTCCTTGCTCCCGGTGAAGGCGTGCTCAATATGACGCTGGTTGCCTATCAGGCGCAGCAGTTGGGGCTGGCACTGGACCAGAACGCGTCCGCCGCGAGCCGCGACCAGAGGCACATAGCGGATAAACTGGAGTGTGTCGCCCAGCCCCTGCTCAGTCTGAAGGAGGATTCTCCGGCCGCCTAACTCGTCGCCGTTCCACCGGCGGCGGGCAAAGGCGTCGGGAATCAAGACGCGGTTCGCCTGCCATCGTGACTCATATTCCGCCCAACCCTCATCGAGCTTCCCCCCAGCCAGCAGCGCGGTGGCCAGCGCGAAGCGAGCTTCGGCGAAGTCCGGCTGGACCGCCAGTGCGGCGCGATACGCGGCGATGCCCTTGTCATGCTCCCCGGCGGCGATCCATAAGTTGCCAAGGCCGACCCGCGCAGCGGTGTAGTCCGGCTTGAGGGCCAGCGCGTTCTGAAACGCCGCGGCCGCCTCAACCAGATGTCCGCCAGCCTGAAGCGCTGCGCCGAGATTGTTATGCGCCTCGGCATAGTCGCCTCGCAACGCCAGCGCGCTGCGGTATTCGGCAACGGCCTGGTCGTGCAATCCTTCGACCTGAAGCGCGGCGCCGAGGTTGCAATGAGCCTCGGGATAATCAGGCCGTAGAGCCAGCGCCTCGCGGTACGCGGCGATCGCCTGCTGATTCTGACCGCTGGCGGCCGCCACTACGCCCAGGTTATTGCGGAATTCAGGCTCGTGAGGATCCGCCGCGATCGCCCGGTGGATCCAGTCCGCCGCAACGTCGTGCAGACCCCTCCGGTGAGCTACGAATCCGACCATGTGCAGGGCGCGGGCATTGTTGGGTTGGCGGTCAACGACCTGGCGGTAAAGCGTGTCGGCCTCTTGCAGCCGCCCGGCGTTGAAGTGGGCGACGGCCAGATCGAACAGGTGTCCGGTCGTCTGTTGTTGCGGCGCGGACTCGTGCACCGGTGGGGCATCGGCAAAAACCCCGATCGGCTGCGGCTTGCGATGAGGCTGCTCTGTTGGCTCACTGCCGGCGGCGCACCACCTTCGCCACATTTGCCGATACGCCCCGTCCAACTTTGCGGCAAACCCGCGGTGGTCCATCAGCGGCGATGCCACCAGTCGAGCCCGCATCGACAATCGCAGGTCGCGAAGTCGGCCCAGATCGCCAGCCAAATCTGCCGCAACCCGCGCGAAAGACTCGGGGTCGTCGGTCGCCAGCTCCGGGAGATTCGCGGCGTGCAGGATGCTCCGGCCCGCCCGCGACACGCTGGTTCTGCCTGCCAGGCTCACCAGCGGCACGCCCATCCACAGGCCATCGCAAGTGGTCGTGATTCCGTTAAAAGGAAAGGTATCGAGGGCGATATCGATCTCGTTGAAGCGCTCGAGATATTGCCAGTCGGTCTGAGTTTTTCCGACCAAGATCAGCCGCTCGCCGGGCAGGCCCATGTCGATCAGCCGCTGGCGGACGATGCGGGCGCTTTCATCGCTGGCGACGGATACCATCAGGCGCGAGCCGGGAACGGCGGCCAATACTTTCACCCACGCCTGCACACACGCCCGGCTTGTTTTGATGATCTTGTTCAGCGACCCGAATGTGATGTATCCATTCTTCAACGCAGGCGGGGGTTGCAGCACCGGGGGATTGTCAGCGGGCGTATAGCACCAGCAGCTCGGTGCGATCCGCACCAGGTTTTCGCTGTGTAAGTGTTCGGTCTGCCCGGGCGGGTCCTGATATGCATCGGTGACACGATAGTCCATGGTAGAAAGGCCCGTCGTGTCGAAATAGCCCACCATGTTCACCTGAATCGGGGCCGGCTTGCGGCAGAAAAGCGGCAGGCGATTGCCCCCGCCATGGCCCCGAAGATCGATCAGGATATCGATCCGGTCTTCGCGGATCAGGGCCTCGACCGTCTGGTCATCCTTGCCGCGCACGTCCGTCCAATGCTCGACCATCGTTCGCAGCCGCGAGGTGATGGCATCGGACTTTTCTACGTCGCTGTAGCAGAACAGCTCGAATTGCCGCGGGTCATGATTCTCCAGCGCCGCGGTGACGAAATGCGGCACCGTGTGCTCGCGAAAATCCGGTGAGAGGTAACCGACCCGGAGCTTGCGGTCGGGCGAACGGTCGTTTTCGTGCGGCCGTAGAGTGGCCCGGACCGGCTGGCAGATCAGCCGATCCCATTCCTGGTGCTCGCGCCACAGTGTCGGGGCGTCAACCGCCGGGTGGAAATGAAGCAGGTACAGCAGCGTGCTGCGCGCCGCCGCGTTGGTCGGATCGTGCTCGACCACCTTGCGATGGCAGGCGGCCGCCTCTTCGATATCGCCCAGTTCCGAAGCGCAGCCGCCCAAGCCGTCGAATGCCTTGGCGTACTGCGGCCGCAACCGCAGCGCCTGGCGATATTCGCCGGCCGCCTCGTGAAACCGGCCCATCCTGCCCAGCACGTTGGCGAGGTTGAAATGGGCTTCCGGATAACTGGGGCGCAATTGAATGGCGGTCCGGTACGAAGACGCGGCTTCGGGGATGCGCCCGAGGGCCTCGAGGGTCACGCCCAGGTTGCTGTGCAACTCGGGAATACTGCCGGCTAGCTTGCGCGCATTGAGCAGATTGGTCAGCGATTCCTCGTGCTTGCCCATGCGGCCCAGCACGGCGGCCAGATTGACGTAGTACTGCGGCTGGGAGGGAGCCGAACGGATCGATTTGCGCATCCATTTTACGGCTTCTTCGGGCCGTCCGCTTTCGTGCGCGATTGTCCCCAGCAGGTGAAGTGCTGCGTGATCGTCGGGCCTCGATCGCAAATGATCGCGAAGGTGTTGCTCCGCTTGCTTCGAGCGGCCGGCGCGATGGAGGGCAATCGCTTCGCGCAGCGCCATGCGCGCAAAGTATATCTCGATTCGCTCGAATGACCAAATCGATCGGCTCGACCGTCAATCACAGACGCAGCCGCTAGCAAGAGCCCAAAACCCTTTCCGTGATGCTCCCCTACGCCCGGAAATGGCGCGATTCAGTCGTCTGGAATAAATCCACTTTTAGGGCATTGCCCACAAAATCGCTCGATCACGCGGACTCAACAACGTTAATGATGTCGTCATCCTTGCTGAGCCTGAATCGAAATCGATTTTGTGGGCAAAGCCCACTTTTAGTCAGAATTTTTTGTCTCAATCGAGTCCTCTCAAGACAGTATGTTTCTTTGGAGTGAGTGTTGACCGGATGCAGTCCGCCATTCTGGCGTAGTTGCAGTGCTTTTCATCAGATCATCATGAGATCTTGTCGAATCCGACGTTGACTGGCAGGCCGAGCGCTACGTACTTTGCGCGGCGCGATCAAGTCAATGGCCGGAGAGAGGCGACACCAGAGAGTGATGGAGTTCGACCCGGCGCTTTGCAGCCGGGCATTGCAAGGAGGCGCAACCAGTACACCGCATTTTCGATCGGACCGAAACCCAAGCGCGCCGCAGGCGCGCTGGTTCAAATCTCGTTTCAGTGAAAGGAGTCGCACTATGCGATGTTCTTCGCGACACCGCCCCACCTCGTGGGGCCGTTGGATCGGGTTTGGCCGCAAACGCCGCCGCACGGCGGCAAAGCTCTATCAGGCGACATTCTGTCCGGAGCAGTTGGAGCCGCGAATGCTCTTGTCATTCAACGCCCACCTCACCGCCCCGGCCAGCGGGTCCCTGAACGCCGCGTACACCATTGACCTGTGGACGACCGGCGGCGCCGCCAGCAAATGGGTGGTCAATTGGGGGGACACGCACACGAACACGTACACCAGCCCGTTTCTGACACCGCAAGCCGAAACCCACACCTTCACGTCAGCCCCGACGACCGCGCTGACGGCCACCGCGACGCTTTCGACCAACAGCTTCGTAACGTCGAAAACCGCGTTTGCGCTGTCCCCGCATTTCGGCAGCGGGGAGATCTACACGGGAAGCGGCCAAACCGTTTACTCGCCCCCCAGCAGCAGCCCAACCAACAACGTCAACGCCCCCGGCGCGGTGATGGTGGTCAGTAACGCTTGTACGGGCGGCAATTTCATCTACATGGCCAGTCCGTACGATGGCAACGAATTCTCGATTACCCGGTATTCGGGGCCGACCAACACGAGCTTGGGCGGCGTGGTCGATCAGTCCTGGGGCGGCAACATGTCGGGGGTCAGCGCGGGAACCTTTGTCCTGCCCCAGTTCGGCTCCGGCGGCACCGAGGTCGATACGCCCACCGCCATGTATCTCGATACAACCGATGGCGATCTGCTTATCGTCGGGCAGGTCAAAATCACGCTCAACGGCGTCACCACCTACTCCTGGGGCGCCGCACACATCAATACGTCGTCGAGCGGCTCGGTCGACTGGCAGACCAATGCCGGGCTCCCCTCCGGCTCCAATCCCGGCCTCAAGCCAAATGCCGTAATGGAAGACGACCGACACAACGACGAGGTCGACTTCCTGGCCGGCACCGATGGGACCCACATGGTCGTCGTTTCCATCCCGGATGAGCCCTATTCGGGAACCCCCAACTGGACCACCACGGTCACCGGCGCCACCGCCGCCAATACCGTCATTCCCGTCGATGACTCCAACGAATCCGGGAATGTGACCGTCGGCGGCTATACTACTTACACCGCCTGCTGCTCGTGCTGCGGTTGTTGCACGACCTACACGGCCTCCGACTTTACGCTCGTGCGGATGTCTGAATCGACCGGGTCGCTCGACACGACGTTTGGAAACCACGGAATCGTGCGCACCAACTTTGGAGACTACCTCAACAGTTGTTGCTCATGCTGCGGCTGCTGTAGTTGCGGAAGCCCGTCCTACGACTCCGATTACAGTCTCCTTGAATGGGAGGATACCAATACGGGCAATTGGTACTTGATCGCGGTTGGGTCGTCCAACGTCTTTGGCCCCGATGAGTTCGCCCTAGCAAGGTATAACGAATCGAATGGAAGCCTTAATACTGGGTTCGGTCCGTACGGGTTTGGCATCGCCGTTCCTGGGGTGGTTGGCGATGCCTACACCGCGGCGCTGGAGGGGAGCGGCGGAAGCAATACCAGCGTCGAGACGGATCCCAATGCCCAAATTGTCGCGGCAGGCTCGAACGGAAGCGACTTCGTGGTCGCTCGCTTTACCAATTCCGCCCGCGGCGGCGGGAGCCTCGACACCAGCTTCGGGGTGAACGGCGTCTTCACGACCGATTTCGGCTCAGGATCTTCCAGTACAATCGACGTAGCCCACTCGATTGGAATCCTGACCGATCAGAACGACGACGGAGCGACCGACATCCTCGTCGGAGGCAGTACCAACAGCGACGATGGACAAATGGCCATCGCCGATTATTTACCAACTAACAAGCCGACCATCACATAGGAAGTATCGCAACTGACAATCGGACACCCCGGCGGGGCCTGCAACGCCCCGCCAGGGTTTTTTGGGGCTTCCGCGGCGTAAGGAAGTATCATGTACGGATCGATGGCATCCCCGTTCTATGTACCGCACGCAACCACGCCGGGTGATTTCGGCAACTTGGACCCCGAGATCGCATATCGGCGTTGGCTCGCCGAGCACCCCCCCGACGTCGCCACGCTTCGGATGCTCGCCGTCCTTCTTGGCAAACGCGCCCAATTCGATGAGGCCACGCGGCTGCTCGAGCGGGCCGTGCAACTGACGCCGTACGATCCCGGCCTTTACAACGATCTGGGAGTCACTTGTGAACAAGCCGGTGATCCATCCGGCGCGGCGCGGTGGTATCGCCAATCGCTGCGTTTGCAGCCGGACTCCGACCGTGTGTGGAGTAATCTCGCCAGCGCCCTGTTTCGCATCAGCGATTTCGACGGCGCCGCCGACGCCGCACGCAAAGCGCTCGCGCTGCAACCAAGAAACGTTCTCGCTCATGTGACGCTGGGAGGGGCACTTCTCAACACCGGAAGCTTTCAGGATGCGCTGTCTGCCTATCGACGCGCTCTCCAGCTTTGTCCCGATCATCCCCAGGCTCATTGCAACTATGGGCTGGCGCTGCTTCTTCACGGCGATTACCAGGAGGGTTGGAAGGAACATGAATGGCGGCGGAAATTGGCCAATCCATTTTTTCAGCGCCCCGGCCCAGCATGGGACGGCTCCGACGCGCGCGGGCAGATGGTGCTGCTCTACGGTGAAGGCGGATTGGGCAACATCATCCAATTCGCCCGCTACGTTCCTCTCGTGCATGAACGCGGCGCCCGGGTCATCGTCGAGTGTCAAAACGACTTGGCGGCGATGATCGCCACGATTAGCGGCGTGTCCCAGGTTGTATCGCGAGAAAATCCCTGTCCAGATCCGCATGCCCATTGCCCGCTGACGAGCCTGCCCGCCCTTTTTAACACTCGCCTTGACACGATCCCGGCCACAGTTCCCTACCTTCATCTTCCCACATCTCAAATCGAGCGATGGCGGCCGATCGTGAATCAGTTGCGCGGCCTGAAGGTCGGCGTTTGCTGGAAAGGGAGCCAGCCTTTCACGATACCGCGGAGCCGTTCCATTGAGCCGCGCCATTTGCTTCCGCTGACGCGGATTGCGGGTGTCAACCTTGTCAGCCTCCAGCACGGCGAGCAACCTCCGGCGGATTTGCCGCTGCTCACATTGCCGGGACTTGAACCAGAGTCAATGTCGTTCGATGACGCCGCGGCGGTCATGATGCATATGGATCTGGTCATCGCCTGCGATACATCCATCGCCCATTTAGCCGGCGCTCTGGGCAGACCGACATGGGTGGCGCTGGGATACTTTGCCGATTGGCGCTGGATGCTCGACCGCGACGACACCCCTTGGTATCCGACCATGCGCCTGTTTCGCCAGAAAAGACTCGACGACTGGGAAGGCGTGATCGCGCGGATGGCCAATGAATTGTCCGCGTTGTCAGCGTCGAAGGACGCATCCACCACCGCGGCTGCGACAATGAGGCAAGAATTGCGCGAGAATCATATGGGGCTTCAAAACTTTTTCCTTTGACATCGCGATGCTCGCGCGCGAAAAGGACCATCGTTAGCGGGTGGGTTTGCGTTTCGCTTCTTCGACAATTCGGTGACGGACGCAGGGAGGCCGCATGTCCGATTCAACTTCACTGGTGGAGCAGACGTTCTTGTCTGCGATTGGTGCGGCAGACATTCCCGTCTGCCATCGGCCAGCCCCGCGCCGCCTCAAACTGGCCGTCGCGGTAGCGATGGAGCTGCTCGAACCCCGGCGGCTGCTGTCCATCGTGTTCACCAACGCGCAGCTCGATTCGATGTGGGAAAACGCCAGCCCCGCCTTCGATCAGGCCGTGGCGGTCCTGGAATACGAAAACCCGCAGTTCGAGTCCCGGCTCGATGATTCGCTGGAGATGCGCGGCCTGCCGCTGATCGCGCCGCAGGCCCCGACTGACCTGGTGGGGCAGACATTCTTGTCTGCCGTGTCGCCGGGGGCGCGAGCGGCCCTGCGCCATCCCAAGAGCCACGTGAAGCACCACGTCGGCAAACCCCTGCGCCCGGCTCATCCCAAGCCCAAACCAAAGCCCAGGCACCATCGCCACGGCTCCGCCGCGACCGGCGGCGATCCGACCGCGATCTCCTCCCAGACCCTCGGCACTCTCCGCAACAACTTCTCCGGCTGGGTGGGCTTCGAGTTCACCACCGGACCAGCTGCCCTGAGCGTCAGCCAGTTGGGCCGCTGGGTCGTCTCCGGAAACACCGGCACGCATACGCTCAAGCTGGTGGACGCCGCGACGGGGACCGACGTCCCCGGCGGCTCCGTCTCGGTC
>Ga0307476_10002478_pt1 | contig 11059 bp, 9 predicted proteins | sample atmos_gasesECM2C_2_FD_203314 | JGI IMG/M metagenome (GOLD analysis project Ga0307476, IMG submission 203314) | Hardwood forest soil microbial communities from Morgan-Monroe State Forest, Indiana, United States - atmos_gasesECM2C_05 | ecosystem: Environmental > Terrestrial > Soil > Temperate... | reverse complement strand
CGCGGCGCCAAGTGCCACAGCTCCCGCGGCCAGCGAAGTTGTCTTGAGAAAGTGACGGCGGGATTGGCAGGACATCGATACACCTCATTCGGGCGAACGGCGCTGCGGCTCGGCCGCGGCCAGGACGGCGTGGCCGCAGTCGGACCGGGCAAGCGGCAACAGAGCCCATCGTATTACGAAGATGCGCCGGAGTACACCCGGGTTTCACTCCGTCGGTCCCAGGCGGCCGAACTCGTTGGCTTGACCGCTGCCGGGCTACACTGTCGCGTCGTTTTGCGGAGGGCGATGTGGCGAAGAACTCGAGACGAGAATTTTTGACGGCGAGCGGAGCGCTTGCGATTGGCGGCGGTGCGTCGCTTGCTGGAGCGACTTCAAACGCGGAAGGTCGCAGTACCGAAGCGCAGACTCCGGCGAGCAGCGGACGAAAAATTAAAGTTGTTGTTTGCGGAGGGCATCCGGGAGATCCGGAGTATGGCTGTGGCGGCACCGTCGCGCGGTTGACGCAAATGGGGCACGAAGTCGTGCTGTTTTATTTGAATGATGGCGGGTGGCCACCGACTTCTTCGGAGGTGCGGATTGCGGAGGCGAAGAAAGCTTGCGAAATTCTGAAGGCTCAGCCGCTGTATGCGGGGCACAAGAATAGCGCCGCCATTGTCGACAACGCGCACTACCAGGATTTCGCGAAGAAACTTGAAGTCGAAAAGCCCGATGCTGTGATCACCCAGTGGCCGATCGACAATCACGCCGATCATCGCGCGATCACGATGCTGGCATACAACGCCTGGCATGCGTCGAAAAACAGATTCGCACTGTACTACTACGAAGTCTCCGACGGCGAAGACACGCTGCAATTTTCGCCGAACCGCTACGTCGATATCACGGAGACCGAACCGTTGAAAAAAGCCGCGTGTTACGCGCACGCCAGCCAAACTCCGGATCGCTATTACGCGCTCCAAGACGATGTCGCGCGTTTTCGCGGTGTCGAAGCCGGAGTCGCGCGCACCGAAGCATTCACGTTTCAGATCCGCAGTCCGTTCGACATTTTTCCGCTGGCCGATCGCTACGCGTTGAAGTGACCGGTAATGACTAAGAGCTTGCAGCGCAATGTGAAAATGTACTGCGATAGGCCAACGTCATGAGCTTCTATAATCGCACCGGCAGCGAAAGGAAAGCGGCTTCGCTCGCCGACGGCTTAGTGCGCGATTCTCGTTACGCCCTGCGGGGTTTGCGCCGCGGGCCGAAGTTTGAACGAATTACGCTCGCAGCTTTCGCCTGTGTCGGTTTGGTCCTGGTGATCCTCGGAGTTTTCAGTGTGATGGCCCATTCGGTTTCGTTCCGCACTCATCAGATCGGAGTTCGCATGGCGATAGGAGCCCGGCGATCGAACATTCTGAACCTGGTGGTGTTTGGCGGACTCCGGTTGATAAGGTCCGGTATTCTTCTCGGCCTCGTCGCAAGCTATGGACTTACCCGCTGGCTCGGGAGCCAAATCTCCGGCATGGTGACGTTTGCAACTGTTGCTCTCGCGGTGATCGTCGCTGGTGTTGCAGCTTGTTTAATTCCCGCCCGTCAAGCTGCCTCGGTCGATCCACTCGTTGCCCTACGCAATGACTAAACTTCCAGGCTAGCCCTTGGGGGCGTAGTAGCCCTTGCGGGCTAGGACTTTGTCGTCGTGGTTGGAGACGTCGACTTTGATTTTGCGGAATTTGCCGTCGCGCGCCGTGTTGGTCGGGTAGTAGCCGAGGGTGTACTGACTGCGGAGCTCTTCGGAGATTTGGTCGAAGGCTTCTTGAAGATGCTTTTCATTGTTGGCGACGATCAGGCGGCCGCCGGTTTCTTCGGTCATTTGTTTTGCGACACCAGTGTTGCCACCGAAGCGTGAATCGGCGACGAGCAAGATGTGAATGACGGTGTCGGTGCGCTGCGCGGCTTCGATCGCTTCCTCTTTGCGGACCTTGCTGCCTTCGTCCTGAGCGTCTGTCACAACGACGATGGCTTTGCGTCCCGCTTCGCCGGTGAGCTTTTCGTTGCAGGCGAGATAAACGGCGTCGTAAAACGCAGTGCCCGTGACACTGCCGCCAACCGGACCCGGATTGATCATGCCGCCGCCCATCGGCGCATTGATGCGCGTTTTGCGAATCGCGCGATCGAGCAAACCACGATCGTCGGTCCAATCGGCGAGAAGATCGACGTCGGTGTCAAACGACATGACCAGCGCTTCGTCTCCCTTGCGGAGCACACGACCTAGAAAGGCGCCTCCCATCTGCTGGATGGCGCCGAGCATGAATTGCTCGGAGCCGGAAGTATCGAGAAGCAACGCGAGGGTGATTGGGAGCGTCACTTCTCTGGAGAAGAAGGCGATCTGCTGATCCTGGCCGTCCTCCTGAATCTTGAAATCTTGCTGCTTGAGGTCGGTGACGATGCGCTTGCTGTGGTCGCGGACGGTGGCGAAGATGTTGACCAGGTTGACCTGGCTGCGGATGACCGGACCTTGCGCCTGCGAATCTTGTTGCGGAGGTTGTTGCGCGGGGAGAGCGGCCGAGGCATGGAGCGCGGAGCCAAGTACCAGACCTGCCGCGACGACGGCAATCAATGCCGTCGCAAGGGTCGCGAGCAACAGCTTCTTCGCAGAACGCATGTATACTTTCCTTGAGCAGAGATGCCCGGCACGAAACGATTCGCGGCTCGGATGGTTCCGCCCCGTAAGATGCCGCGATATGGCGCGGGGGATGCGCGGCTCAAAACCGCCAGAGCTAGCTGAAACCGAAGGAAGTTTGGCCTGACGATGATGAAAAGTCCACGAAAAACAGCGCTCGGAGCCAGTGTGGCGCTGCTGCTCGCTCCTCTGGCTTATGTGGCGGCGCAGAATCCGGTGAAGCCGCCGAAGCCGAATCCAGACTCGCAGCAGCCTGCGCCGACGCAACCCGCGCCGCAGATTCCGCCGCGGATGAGCGACACGCAGGCGCGCATTACCGTGAACTCGAACTTGGTGATCCTGCCGGTGACGGTTAAGGACCGGTCAGGCGAACTCGTTCCGGATTTGAAGCGCGATGAGTTTCGCGTGTTCGAAGACAACGTCGAGCAGCACATCGACATGTTTACGGCCGAAGCGTTTCCGCTGTCGATGGTGGTGCTGATCGACAACGATTTGAAGGACAAGGATGCGGAGAAGGTGCAAGCGAGCCTGCTGGCGATACTAGGCGGGCTGAGCACGGAGGACGAGGCGTTCATTTGCCGGTTTGACCAATTTTTCCACCCAGGCAAAGGATTTACGAGCGATCAGGACAAGCTGTCGAAGGAATTGAAACGAACGAGCTTGGACACCGAGGCGGATGTGGCGCCGCCGAGTCCGCCGTTCAACGGGACGCCGTCAATCAACAATCATTCCGCGATTGATGATTCGGCGATTGATAAGGGAGCGCAGGCGATCAAGGGGCAGCCGACCAAGGCGCTGGATGACGCGGTGTTTGCGGCGGCGATGTTGTTGCATGACCGACCGCGAAGCCGGCGGCGCGTGATTTTGTTGATCTCGGATGGCGTGAACGGCGGACGGAAGTTCAACAAGGTTACGACGGAAGATGTCATCAAGGCGCTGCTCGCGGAGAATATTTCGGTGTACAGCATCGCGGTGCCAACCGCGTACCTGGAGCGGAAGATTTCGCCGATCGATAAGGAACGATCGCCGCTGATTCGGTACGCGAATCATTCGGGCGGCGAGGTTTACCACGCGACGAAGGAGCAGAGTTTCGAGGAGTTTTATTCGCGGCTGACGGAAGAGGCGCGGAACCAGTACACGCTGGCGTATGTGCCGCGCGGGACGGATCGGAACGCGGACTATCATGCGATAGAGGTGCGCGTGAAGAGGGAAGGGCTCGACATCAAGACCCGCGATGGGTATTACTCGGGCGCGGTGCCTTCGGCGCAGAGGCCGTAGAAGAAGAGAGATTCACCACAGGGGACGCAGAGAGCACAGAAATTAAGAAGAGAAGAGTTGGAGGAAGGGCGCTGCGAGTTGCGGCGCCCTTCTTTTGTTGATGCCTACTTGCCCTTTTTTGGGGGCTTTGTTTCTTTCTTGGCTTTCTTTGCCATGCCCGACTCCTGCGGACTTTCTCAAGCGACTGCGCTGACGCAGACGCCTCTTCGTTGTTGGTATACGGGTGGCGAGAGTGAGAGTCAAGATGAATTCGCGGGTGGGGTCGAGAAAAGTCTGACAGCGCATGCCGGTTCGATCGCGAGAGAGATTCCTCTCGCCGCAAGCCGATGCGTTCGCAGGAAGCGAACGCGAAGAAAGGCGTCGCGCTTTGCTCCGGTCGGTATGCCGGTGTCATTTGCGGCCCGGCACCCGAGGGCCTGGTGGCAGGACGTTTTTAGGTGCCGAGGGATTCTTCGTAGGCGGGGCAGACGGGTTTGTAGGCGCAGCCGCGGCAGGCGAAGCCGCGTTTGGGGGAGAATTCGCCGGCGCGGATGTCGGCGGCGGCTTCCTGGACTACTTTTTGGGCTTCGTCGAGTTGCTTGTCGGTGCGCGTCGTGGATTGAACCTGATTGTTTTGGAGGTAGTGGAAGGCGAGGCGGACGGGATTTAGCTCCAGGATTTCTTTGGCGGCGATGGCGTAGATGCTGAGTTGGAGGTCGCGGCGGGCGTCAGCCTCTTTGCGGGATTTGCCGGTCTTGTAGTCGATGATCTCGACGTCTCTTTTGCCAACGGAATTGATCTGGTCGATGCGGCCGTTGATGATGACGTTGTTTTCGAGCGGGAGCTCGAAGGACTTTTCCTGCTCGAGGACGTCGGGCGGATTGGCGAGAAAATCCGCGTGGAAGACGCGGAGCTGCTCGATGCCGTCTTTTTTGTATTCGGATTCCTGGTATTCGTCTTCGTAGCCTGCGGAAGTCCACTCGGTTTCGAACACACGACCGACTTCTTCGAACGGGAGTTTTACACCCTTACGGAATTGGTCGATGAAGCGGCGGACCGTTGTGTGCATGACGGCGCCGAAGCTGAGCGTGGCGGCGGGGCCTTCTTTGAGCGACCAGAGGCGGCTGAAGAGGAAGAGCTGCGGGCACTTGCGATACGAATCGACGGCGGAGGCGCTGAGTTTGAGTGGCTCGGGCGTGGGCGGATGGTAGGTTTCGGCCCATTTAGCGATTTGCGAGTGGATGCGCGGGCGCTCGGAGAGAGAAGGGAAGAGTGACTTGGCGTTTTTGTCCGCGGCGTTGGCATCGGCCCTGTCGCGCACCGTTACTTTTGGAGCGATTTGAAGAACGTCGCGTTTGCGAACGGCCGGATCCATGAGGATGTCTTCGATGAAGGTGGGGACTTTGCCTTTTTTCTCAGTGAGTGTGGTAATCGTGAGTTTGCGCTCGGCGCGAGTGAGCGCGACGTAGAAGAGGCGGCGCTCTTCCTGGATGTGGAAGTTGCCAGCGGGCAAGTCTTCCTTCATGAGTTTGACGGGGAATTCGAAGAGCGGCGTGCGCTCGCGCGCAGGGAAGCAGGCGTGATTGATGCGGAGTAGGAAGACGTGTGGGAATTCGAGGCCTTTGGCGCCGTGGGCGGTCATGAGCTGGACGGAGTCGCCCGGAGCTTCGTCGTCGAGGCAAATGGTGCCAAGGCCGGATTGTTCGAAATAGTCGAGGTATTCGAGGAATTCAGGGAGCGATCTGGTTTCGCTCTTGGGTTCCCACGTTTTGAGGAATGCGGTGAGCTGGCGGGTGTAGCGCTGTGCGCGCGGGCTGACAAGATGCGGGATTTCGAGCCAGTCGACGAGCGCACGGAGGACGTCGATGGCTGGGCGGCGCTTCAGATTTTTTCGCTGGGCGGCGATGAATTCGAGGAGATCGGCGAGCGCTTTGGGCGATGGGTCGAATGGCAAGTCGGATTGCGGAGATTGGAGCGTGTCGTAGATCGAGGTGCGCTTTTTGCGCGTGCGTTCGGCGAGGCGGACGAGGTCGACGGGCTCGAGATGCCAGGCGGGGGCGGCGAGGACGCGGGCGGCAGCGATGTCGTCGAACGGCTTGTTGATCAGGCGCAGGTAGGCGAGGACGTCGCGGACGAGCGGATGCTCGAGGATGGAGAGGCGCGAGATGACGAAGGGAATTTTGCGCTCGGCGAGTTCTTTGACGAGGCGGTCCCGGTGGTTATGCTGGCGATAGAGGATGGCGAAATCGCGCCAGGGAGTGCCGGCGCGGTGGAGGCGTTCGAGTTCACTGGCGACCCAAACGGCCTCTTCGTCCTCGTTGGAGAGCTCGGCGATACGGATGCGTTCGCCTTCGGGATGCGTGGCGGAGAGGACTTTGTTGGGGAAGTCGGAGCTGACTTCGTTTTGCGCGATGACTTGCGTGGCGACGCGGAGGATGTTGGGCGTCGAGCGGTAATTTTCGGTGAGAGTGACACGGTAAAAGGATGAGTCGCGGCCGGTCTTCCAGCCGGCGAAGCGTTCGAGGAAGAGCTTGAAGCTGCCGAAAGACGCGCCGCGGAAACGGTAGATGGCTTGATCGTTGTCGCCGACGGCGACGATGTTGCGTGGCTCGGCGGCGAGGAGATGGAGGAGTTCAAGCTGGGCGATGTTGGTGTCTTGAAATTCGTCGACAAGGATGTGTTTGAAGCGCTGCTGGAGCTTTTCGCGGAGGGCGGTGTCGCTGCGGACGAGATCGATGGTGCGGGTGATGAGCGCGCCGAAGGAGAAGAAGTTTTTTTCGCGGAGGATTTCCTCACTCACTTTGTAGGCGCGGGCGATTTCCTTTTGAAGAGCGACGTTTTCAACGCGCTCGGCAAAGATGTCGTCATCGACGAGTTTGCGGTCGATGAGCAGATCGGCTTCCAGTTCGTCGGCGAAGGACTGGAAGTCGTCGCTGGAGACGAGTTCGTCCTGGCAGCGGGAGAAAAATTTGAGGAAGTCGCCGAGGAATTGGCCGGGCTCGGCGAGGCGGCGAAATTTTTCCAGGTTGAGGCGCGCCATGTTGCGGCGGAGGAGGATCCAGTGATCGACGTCTTCCAGAACGGCGTACTTGGCGCCGTTCTCGCGGAGGATTTCTTCGCAGAAGGCGTGGAAGGTGAAGATCTGGACATCGCGGCCCCGTTCGCCGCAGGTTTTGACAACGCGGGATTTCATTTCGCCGGCAGCTTTTTTTGTGTAGGTAAGGGCGAGGATGTTTTCGCCGCCGAGCGCGGGGTCGGATTCAAGGAGGTGGCGGATGCGTTCGGTGATGACGCGGGTTTTGCCGGTGCCGGCACCGGCGATGACGAGAAGCGGGCCGTTGCCGTGGGTGATGGCGCGGCGCTGGGCGTCGTTGAGCTTGAGGGCGGTGGTTTCGAGCGGGGAGATGTCGAAAAGCGTGGGATCCACATCAATAGGTTAGCGGAAACTGGGGCGAAGAGGAAACGAAGACGGGATTCGGGCTGTGAATGCGTGTGAAAAGTCTTGGCGTCAGCGCTGCGATTTTTTGCCGGCGGCGACGTCGGCGGCGAATTGAGAGGACTGGCCTCGGGGAATGCTGAGCGATTGCCACTTGCCGGTTTTAACGGCGGTCATGTGCTTCGCGGCAAAGACGATTTGGCCGATGTGCATGGAATAGTGTGCGACCTGGCGGTTGATGGCTTGCATGATGGAGTGAGGCTCGGTGCGGATCAACACGGTACGGGCGAGATCGGCGTCGGTGAGAGGCTCGAGCGCGTCGAAAACGTATTTCCAGCCGGCACCCCACATGGCCATGAGTTCGTCGCGAGATTTGGGCGCGTCTTCGAATTCCGTGTCGCGATTGCGGTCGGGCTTTTCGCCGTCGGTGGTGAGGAAATTGCGCCAGCGCGAGCGCATGTTGCCGACCATATGTTTGACGATGACCGCTATGGAGTTGGATTCGGCGTCGAGCGCGACGAAGAGATGTTCGTCGGAGCATTGCTCCATGGCGCGCTCGGCGAGTTTTTTGTACTGGCGGAAGATCGCGAGGGAATCCTGGATGTAGGACGTGGAAAATGCGTGTGGCATCGTCGGATTGTGAATCGAGGAGCGAGACGACGCAAGAGTACGGAGCGAATTGAAACGGAAATGGGGGAAGGGCGTCGATATGGAGGGCGCGTAAAGGATGGTGTTGACATTTCGCCTTTTATTCGCCTATGATGTGCGCCGCGTAGAGTCCCCTATTCTGACACTGGAGGAATTCGACCATGACGATTGGCCAATCGATGCTGCCGGAATTCGATCAGGAGATGAAGAGCACGCGCCAAGTGCTGGAGCGTGTGCCGGACGAGAAGTGGCATTGGAAGCCGCACGAGAAGTCGGGAACGGTGGGTTGGTACGCGTTGCACATCGCGACGCTGCCGGGTTGGGCGACGATGACGATCAACACGGAGAATTTGGATTTCGCGCCCAAGGATGGCAAACGGCCGGAGACGCCAAAGATCGAAAACACGAAGCAGGCGTTGGCTCAGTTCGATAAGGACTCGAGTGAGGCTCGAACTGCGCTGGAAAAGGTGAGTGACGCGGATTTGTTGGCGAACTGGAGTCTGCTGATGGGCGGGCAGAATATTTTCACGATGCCGCGGATTGCCGTGCTACGCGGGATGGTGATGAATCACCTGATTCATCATCGCGGGCAGTTGACGGTCTATTTCCGAATGCTCGATATTCCCGTCCCGGGCTTGTATGGGCCGAGCGCGGATGAGGGGCAGATGGGGAAACCGGCGAACGCGTAGTTCGGTCGTGGTATTCCGATTGGACGGGAAGGGGCGCGATGGCGTCCCTTTCTCGCGTTTCTGCGGCGGATCGGGCGATCTCGTATAATGGTGTTTCGGAGGCTCCTGCTATGGAAACACCTGTCATCCTGTCCGCTGTTCGCACACCGGTTGGAAAATTCCAGGGTGGGCTGTCGTCGTTTACGGCTCCGGAGCTTGGGGCGAAGGCGATTGCCGAGGGGGCGCGGCGCGCGGGTCTGGATACGAAGCAAATTGACGAAGCGATCCTCGGGAATGTGCTTCAAGCGGGGCTGGGGCAGAATCCGGCACGGCAAGCGGCGCTGAAGGGCGGATGCGACCCGCGTGTTGCTGCGCTCACGATCAATAAGGTGTGTGGATCGGGGCTGAAGGCGGTGGCGCTCGCGGCGCAGGCCGTGCAGCTTGGTGAGTCAGAGATTGTGGTGGCGGGCGGGATGGAGTCGATGACCAACGCGCCGTATCTTTTGCCGCAGGCGCGGAGCGGGTATCGGTTGGGCGATGGCAAGCTGATCGACTCGATGATTCATGATGGGCTATGGGACTCGTACGAAAATTTTCACATGGGGATGACGGGTGAACTGGTCGCCCAGAAGTACGGGATTTCGCGCGAGGAGCAGGATCGGTTCGCGTTCGAAAGTCATCAGAAGGCGATTCGAGCGCGGAGGTCGTGTTTTTTTGAGGCGCAGATTTTGCCGATCGAAGTGCCGCAGAAAAAGGGCGAGCCGGTGGTGATCAAGTATGACGAGTCGCCGCGGGAAGATACGTCGATGGAAGTGCTGGCGAAATTGAAGCCAGCGTTTCAGAAGGAGGGAACCGTTACTGCGGGCAATGCGCCGGGGACGAACGATGGAGCGGCGGCTTTGATTGTGACGAGTGAGCGAAATGCGCAGCGGCTCGGAAAGCAGCCGATGGCGCGGATTGTGGCGCAGGCGGTGAGCGGCGTGGAGCCGAAGTGGGTGATGATGGCGCCAGTCGAGGCGGTCGAGAAGATTTTGGCCAAAACGGGCTGGGATCGGGATAAGGATGTTGATCTCGTGGAGTTGAATGAAGCGTTTTCGGTGGCGGCGATCGCGGTGACGCGGCAACTCAAGTTGAATCCGGAGAAGGTCAATGTGAATGGCGGCGCGGTGGCGATCGGACATCCGATTGGTGCGAGCGGGGCGCGGATTCTGGTGACGCTGCTTTACGAATTGCAGCGGCGAGATTTGAAGCGGGGAATTGCGGCGCTGTGTCTGGGCGGCGGGAACGCGGTTGCGTTAGCAGTGGAACGCGCCTGAGTGTGAGTTTGAGCGGCGGAGAGGGCTGAAAAACGAACTCGATGAAATATTGTCCCGTGTGTGACGCGGAGTACGCCGATAGCCATGCGATGTGCAGCGTGTGTGGAATTGAACTTGTGCCCGAGCAATTGCGCGGGTATCCGCTCGACGAGCGTCAGCGTAAAGAAAAAATCATGCTAGCTTGGCGCGGCGGCGACCCGCTCGCAGTAAGCGAAGTCATTCACATTTTGCGCGATGCCGGCATCCGGCATCATGTCCAGCCGACCAACGAACATCTTGTTTTCGAATTGGCGATGCCGCGGCCGAAATACGCGGTGCGGGTGTTTTTTTCAGATTTGGCACGCGCGAAGGAACTCTTGGCGAATGTGCGCGAGAGCGCTCCGTTTGCGCTCGACGAACCTGCGGAGCGCGACGACGATTCGAGTGAAGACAACGCTCACGCGACCGACCGTGACTTCCAACCAAAGGATGCGACTGTTGCCGTTTGGAACGGCGAAGACACGGCGCTTGCCGATCTCCTCGAAGCCTGCCTGCGCGAAAATCGGATCGGAGTGAGGCGCGAAGAGGGGGCGACGGCGGCAATACCAGAGCCGAACCAGATTATTTTACTGGTTGCGCCGAGAGCCGAAGCAGCGTCACGCGAAATCATTCGTGAAGTTCGCGAAGCAACTCCCCCCGCCTAGTTCTTCTTTATTGTTGCGGTTGAGCCGGCGGCGCTTGCTGCTGAGCCTGAGCCTGAACGCGAATCGACTGGCGCCACTTTTCGATCTGTTCGTAGTGCGCATCCGCAAACGCGATGCTCGCGGGATTTAAGCCCTCTGCGGCTTTGGCCGCCGCGACGGCCATGTTGCGTTTCTTCATCAGCGAAACTGCTTCGGAGCGACTTAGTACGTCAATCGAAATCAGATAGTCGCGCGTATTCAGTCCGTGATTCTTGAGCAGGCCGGTGCACTGTCCGACTTGCGCGTCCATCATTTTTGCTTTTTCGCTCAGCGATGCGTCGGCATACGCGGGATCACCGGTCAGCTGATCCCATGGCGCGCGATTTTGTTTTCGACAAGATGCAATGTCGGCAAAG
>Ga0307476_10002476_pt1 | contig 11060 bp, 19 predicted proteins | sample atmos_gasesECM2C_2_FD_203314 | JGI IMG/M metagenome (GOLD analysis project Ga0307476, IMG submission 203314) | Hardwood forest soil microbial communities from Morgan-Monroe State Forest, Indiana, United States - atmos_gasesECM2C_05 | ecosystem: Environmental > Terrestrial > Soil > Temperate... | reverse complement strand
CGCGAGCGCGCAGACTCAGCGGCGCCATCCAGTCTCTGGACAATGAATGACGCTTAAGTTGCAGCAAGATAGTGCTCGCGCTTACGCCTTGATCGGCGCACCGTCGGCGGCATTATCATGAATCGGCGATCTCGACTCATTCTGCTCGTTGCTGCCGCGCTTTTTTTCTCGCCCCTGGGATCGCGCGCGGCCGACAAGGGTTGGTTTGGCTTTGCCTTGGCAATTGATGCCGACGGAATCCTCGATCCAAAATTGCGCTCCATCAAGATCGACAAGATCTTTCCGGCTTCGCCCGCGGCCAAAGCCGGTCTCTCGCAGGGCGATATGATCGTTGAGATCGAGGGGATCGTCGTTGAAGGCGCCAAGGCCGATAGCCTCAAGGCGGCCATGCAAAAGTCCGTGGGAGAGACCTTGCGGCTGAAGATCAAGCGCGGCGCAGATGCTGCGCAGGATGTTGCTCTCGTCGCCGCGCCCAAGCCTCCGAGTTGACGGCATGAGCCCATGAAGGCATCCGTGTTTGTCGGAACGAGTCTTGACGGATTCATCGCGCGCTCCAATGGCGCGCTGGATTTCCTGCCTGACGGCGGCGGGGAGCCTCACGGCTACGAGGAGTTCATGGCGACCGTGGACGCATTGGTCATTGGACGCAAGACCTACGAAACCGTATTGGGGTTTGAAACTTGGCCGTACGGCGACAAGGCCGTGTTCGTACTCAGCACCCGGGCTCTGGCACCTGCGCCCTCCGCGGCGCGCGTGGAGCGCCTCTCGGGATCCGCTGCGCAGATCCACGCGCAGCTGGGCGCGAGAGGGCTACAGCACGCTTACGTCGACGGCGGCATTACCATCCAGGGATTTTTGCGGGCGGGGCTCATTCAACGCCTGATCGTGACGCGCGTGCCCGTGCTGATCGGCGAGGGAATCTCGCTGTTTGGCGCGCTCGCGCACGACATTCCTCTCAAGCATATTACGACGCGCCAGTACGCCAGCGGCCTGGTTCAGAGCGAATATGAAATTGGCTAGCGAAGCCCCCGCACAGCAGCTCCGATCCTTCCTCGCAAAATTCGATCCGCGTGTCGCCGCATCCGCCCGTGCGGCCCTCGCGCGGCTTCGCAAGAAATTGCCCGGCGCGATTGAGCTCGTTTATGATAATTACAATGCGTTGGCAATCGGCTTTGGACCCAGCGACAAAGCGTCGGAGGCCATTTTTTCGATTGCGGTTTTTCCCCGCTGGGTCAGCCTGTTTTTCTTGCAGGGAGCCAAGCTGCCGGATCCGTCCAAAGTGTTGAAGGGCAGTGGAACGCGGGTCCGCCACATCGTTCTCACCGATCTGAAAATCCTGGAGCAACCCCCGGTCAAAAAGCTCATGGCGTTGGCCTTGAAGTCGGCAAAAAGGCCGCTCGAACCTTCGCAACGGCGGCGGTTGATCATTAAGTCAATCTCGGCAAAGCAGCGCCCGCGGCGGCCGTGAGTATTTCTCGCCGCCTCGCGCGACTTCGCTTATGCTGCGTTCTCGCTCGACCCGCGCCGCCGCAGCGCCGCGAGCGGCGAACTTAAAAGCAGAATCGATGATTTAACTAAAGGTCTGGGGGCTTCATGTCGACACCTCGTTTTGCCGCGCACGTTGCAGCAATCGTCTTTACATTGGTCGGTGCCTTAAGTTTTGCCCAGGCGCAAAAGGCGGATTCCACCGCCGTATCACCCCCGCCGGCCAACGGGCCAATCGTCAAGGTGAGGCAAGGCCAAGCGCAAAGCATCGTTGTGGATGGCGTGGCGATCTTCAAGGGATTGCCGTTCGCCGCTCCGCCGCTGGGCGACCTGCGCTGGCGAGCGCCGCAGCCTCCCGCGAAATGGTCGGGCCTGCGCGCCGCGAACGCGTTTTCGTCCACCTGCGCGCAGGCCGAGGACTGCCTGTATCTCAACGTATACGAGCCGGCTGACGCCAAACGAGGTGCCAAACTGCCGGTAATGGTTTGGATCCACGGCGGCGCGTTTCTGTTCGGTTCCGGTTCCGCTTATGACGGCAGCCAATTTGCCCGTCAAGGCGTGGTGGTCGTGACGGTGAATTACCGCCTGGGACGCGCCGGCTGGTTCGCGCATCCCGCGCTGACGGCGGAGAATCCCAAAGGCCCGCTGGGCAACTATGGTCTGATGGATCAAATTGCCGCGCTCAATTGGGTGGCCGACAACATCAAGGAATTCGGCGGCGATCCTAAAAACGTGACGATTTTCGGAGAATCCGCAGGCGCCATTTCCGTCAACTACCTGATGCTGGCTCCGCAGGCCAAGGGTCTCTTCAACAAAGCACTGTCGGAGTCAGGCTTCGGCCGTCTCGCCGCGAGGCCGATCAGTTCCGTAGAGCAGAACGGCGTAACCTTCGCAGAGAAGGCGGGGATTCACGGGATGGATGCCGCCGCGGCCAAAGCGCTGCGTGCACTGTCGTGGTCGGATCTGACCGCCAACGTCGCCGGCATCGGGGCGGCCGAGCAAATTCTCCCCATGGCCGACGGCAAGATGATCACGGGCAGTGCCGCGGATGGCTTTGCCAAGGGAATGGAGGCGCATGTTCCCTACTTGCTCGGCGGCAACAGCGATGAAGCCAGCCTGACGCGCCGCGGACTGAACGCCGCGGAACGCTTAGGCGGGATTCAACAGCGCCGCGAAGCCTTCATTGCCGCGTACGATCCTGACAATACCGGCGACGCCGACCGCATCATCGCCCGGCTGGTCACCGACACTTCAATCAGCGAACCGGACCGCGATCTCGCGCGGCTGCATGCCAAGCACGGCTACGCCACGTATGTGTATCACTTCTCCTATACGCCGGCCGCGCAACGCGCGACGCTATTCGGACTCGCGCACGGCGGTGAACTCGCCTACGTGTTCAACACGCCGCGCGCCACACCTTTCGATGAGGAAGGCAAGGCGGTGGCTTCCGCGGCCAACCGCTATTGGGCGCAGTTCGCAAAAACCGGCGATCCCGATTCCGCCGGCGGGCCGCCGTGGCCCAAATTCGACGCCGCCGAGGAATATGTGATGGAATTCCCCGCCACCGGCGTGCCGGTCGCCGCCAAGCACTTTCACAAAGATCGGCTCGATTGGGTCGAAGCGGGCTTGGCGCAATAGGCCGCCTCTTAAGCGTTCGGAGTTGCCATGAACGACGAAAAGAGATTTCGCACCTTTGGCGATTTCTATCCGTTCTACTTGAGCGAGCACTCGAACCGCACCTCGCGCAGGCTGCACTTCGCCGGAACCAGCGTCGCGCTCGGACTCCTGATCGCCGCGGTCATAACGGAAATGTGGTGGCTTGCCGCGGTGGCCCTGGTGCAGGGCTACGCCTTTGCGTGGATTGGCCATTTTTTCTTTGAACACAACAAGCCCGCGACCTTCCGCTATCCCGGCTTCAGCTTGATGGGCGACTGGCGTCTGTGGTGGGATATTCTGACCGGCAAGCAGAAGTTCTGAACCTTCGCTCGAGTAAAGCGATCAGAGGAGAGCCCCCTAAAGGAGTCACCATGCGATCTATCCCCAGATTCATTGTCGTGATGTTGACGCTCTCTTGCTGTGTGGGATGCGATCAAGTATCCAAGTCTGCCGCACGTTCCCTGCTCCATGCAGGCGTCACAGAATCTCTGCTATCCGACTCGTTGCGCTTGCAGCTCACGCAAAACCCCGGCTCATTCTTGAGCCTCGGCGCGTCGCTTCCCGAGCAACTGCGGTTCTCCCTGTTCACGGGGGCGGTTGCGGTGATCCTTGTGGGATTGGTGTGCGCGGCGCTGTTCGCCCGTCACTTAAGCACGGCTCGATTTGTCGCGCTTGCGCTGGTTGCGGGAGGCGGAGTCAGCAATTTGATCGACCGCCTGCTCTACGACGGCCGCGTCACGGACTTTCTGAATGTCGGGATCGGCTCGTTGCGCACCGGCATCTTCAATCTCGCGGATATGGCCATCCTCGCGGGCGCGCTGCTTCTCGTTCTAAAAATGCGCGCCGGCACCTCGACGCCCGCGGCCACACCACCCAGCCCGACGCCTCATCCTTAAAGATGTCCGCGCTGCGAAACATTCGGATGTTGACACGCTACTCCGCGTGGGCAAATTCCCTGCTGTACTTGGCGCTCGGCGAGCTTCCTGAAGTTGAGTTGACGAACCCGCGGCAGATCGTCTTCGGCAATTTGATTCGCACCTTGAACCACGTTTATACCATCGACCTTGTTTGGCGGGCGCATCTTGAGGGCACGGCCCATGGTTTCACGACGCGCACCCCCGACGTCGTCATGTCGTTCTCCGATTTGCGCATGGCGCAAGCCGCGCTCGACACCTGGTACATCCGCTACGCCGAGGAAATGTCTGACCGCTTGGGCGAGGAGGTGGTCGATTTCACCTTCATCGGCGGCGGCGACGGTTCTATGACGCGAGGCGATATCCTGCTGCATGTGGTCAACCACACAACCTATCACCGCGGTCACATCGCGGCGATGATGTATCAAATACCCGCGCGCCCACCCACCACGGACCTGCCCGTGTTCCTGCGCAACGCCGCGCTCCAGACTGAACGCGGCCCGCGCGGTCCGATCTGAGTTTTGGCGTGGGGCATTTCTACTACGCCCGGCACTTCGGTGCGCTCGGCGCCGCCGCGGTGCTGCTGTTTCTGCTGCAATATTGGGACCTGCTCGGCGATTCGCTGCTCGCGTCCTTCGCCCTCAACGGCGCGCTGCATGCTTTGAGCCTCTCGCTCGCCCTGCGTTCACCGCAAGGCATCCTGCGCAAAATGGCATTCATCGTCATCGCCGCTGCTTTGAGCGTTTTCACGATGTATGTCGGCATCTTGGGGCTGGTGTTGTTTGCCGTAGTTCCCGGAAATGAACGGCTCTACCTGGTGCTGGGCCTGTGTTCGTTGGCGGGCGCGATCACCTACGGTTCCCTCATCCGCATGTTTTGGATCCGAAAATTCTCCCCGCGGTGCATTTTAGGCATGGCGGTTCTCTGCCTGCTGGCCACTTCTCTGGGATTCTTTGTCAGGGCCTACTCCGAAGCTCTCGGCGGCTGGTGGCTCGCGGCGGTATGGTGGTTCGCATTCTCGGGCGGCCTATGGTTTTTTGACAGCCACCCAGACGCGCTCCGTCACCCGAAGTACAATGGAGGCTAGAGGGGGCAACTAGATGACGCGACGCCTTATCAGCTCCGGATCCAAATACGAACAGGACATCGGCTATTCGCGCGCGATAATCGACGGGGAATGGATTTTTGTATCCGGCACCACCGGCTTCGATTACGACACCATGTCCATTTCCGACAACCTGCTCGACCAGACCGAGCAATGTCTCAAGAACATTCAGTCGGCGCTGCGCCAAGCCGGCGCTGACTTTGCCGACGTCGTGCGGGTCAATTACATCGTGCCCAAGAGCGAACGGTTTTCGGACTGCTGGCCGGTATTGCGAAAATATTTTGGGGAGAGCCGCCCGGCGATGACCATGATTTCCGCGGGCCTGCTGGATCCACGCATGCAAATCGAAATTGAAGTAACCGCGCGAATGCGCACCTAGGTGAGCCACATGTCGAGCACAGACAATTCAGCGCAAACTCAGGAAGGCGGCTGCACCTGCCGCTACATTCGTTACCGGATGAGCGGCAAGCCGCTCTTTGTCAATTGTTGTCACTGCAGTTGGTGCCAACGCGAAACCGGCAGCGCCTTCGTATTGAACGCGATGATCGAAACCGACCGCGTCCAACTGCTCGAGGGCGAGCCGCAAATGGTCGACACGCCTTCCAACAGCGGCAAGGGCCAACGCATTGCGCGTTGTCCAAAATGCTTCGTCGCGCTGTGGAGCCACTATCCCGGTGCCGGCGATGCCGTGAGCTTCGTGCGCGTGGGCACGCTCGACAATCCCGAGAGCCACGCCCCGGACGCTCACATTTTCACATCCACCAAGCAGCCGTGGGTACAACTCCCGCCCGACGTTCCTGCATTCGCCGAGTTCTACAAACCCGCGGAGCAGTGGCCGAAAGAGAGTCTCAGCAGGTACGCGGCGTTGAAGGCTAAGCGATGAGGTGACTTGTGTTTGGCACGCATGATCTATGGCTTTTCGTGCTCTCCGGATTCCTCCTGAACATCACTCCGGGTCCCGACACGCTGTACATCGTCGGAAGAGGCTCGACTCAGGGCTTGCGGGCAGGAGTGGTCGCCGCACTTGGGATCGGCGCCGGCACGTTGGTTCACGTCAGTGCGGCGGCCCTAGGTCTATCGGTAATCCTCGCCGCGTCCGCGACCGCATTTACCGTGGTGAAAATCCTCGGCGCCGCCTACTTGCTGTACGTGGGGATTTCGCTCATTCGCTCCGCGGGCGCCCCAAGTTCTTCGCCCGGCGCCGTCATCGCCCGGACCGCCTCCATGCGAAGCATTTTCGTGCAAGGCTTTCTCACCAATGTCTTGAACCCCAAGGTGGCGCTGTTTTTTCTGGCCTTCCTGCCCCAATTTGTTGCCGCGGATGCCGGCTCAAAACCCCTCGCGTTTCTTTTTCTCGGCGCGATATTTGACTTCAACGGCACGCTATGGAATTTATTCATCGCCTGGTCGACGGCGACTCTGAGCAGCCGATTGACGCCAAGCGCCGCGTTCAAGCGCTGGTTCAATCGTTGCGTCGGCAGCATCTTCGTGTTCATCGGCGTTCGACTGGCACTCGCGCATGAACGCTAGCGCGGCGGCGATTCGCATACCGGACCTGTCCGCACGCCCATTCAATCTGGCCGCGGAGCACACATTCGCCGTGCCGCCGGCCGCGCTCTACCACGCGTGGACGGCGGGGTTCGATACATGGTTTGCCGTCCCCGGATCACTGATCATGACTGCGCAAGTGAACAGCGCGTTTTTCTTCGAGACCGAGTTCAAGGACGAATCCGACGCGGCCGCGAAGCGCCACCCGCACTATGGACGATTTCTGCGCCTCATCCCCAATAGCTTGGTCGAATTGACCTGGGTGACCGGCACGCCCGGCACCGAGGGATTCGAAACCGTCGTTACAGTGAAGTTGGCGCCCGCGAGCGGCGGGACTTACCTGCATCTCACCCACGCTGGATTGCCGAACGCCGCCGCACGAGATCGCCACTCGCAAGCGTGGCCATCGGTGCTCACGCATTTGGCAGAACGGATCACAAAACAAAGGTACCCGGTGAACCCATGAGCGCCATCGCCGCATCGCCGCTATTTAAGAAACTCAATCTGGGTGTACATCAGGAAATCGCGGTGTTCAATGCGCCCGCGTCCTTCGAGTCTGAGCTCAAGCAACTCAAGGGCGTGAAAATCACGCGCGACCCCGGCAAACCCAAAGGGGTGAGATTCGGCCTGGCTTTTGCGGTTACGCAAGCGCAACTCGATCGTGCATCGAAGATTTTGGCCGCGGCATCCGAAGGCGATGCCGTGATTTGGTTCGCCTATCCGAAGGGAAGTTCCAAGCGCTACACCTGCGAATTCAATCGCGATGCGGGTTGGAGCGTGATTCGAGATGCCGGCTTCGAGTCGGTGCGAATGGTGGCCATTGACGAAGACTGGTCGGCGCTGCGCTTCCGCCGCGTGGAGTACGTGAAGCCAAGCCCGAGCGATTCCCGCCGGAAGCGCTGATGGTCAAAGCAACGCGTCGAGCCAAGCCCAGAAAACGGCCGCAATCCAAGGCGACGCGCCAGCGCAATGCCGCGCGACGCCCCAAGGCCGCGCGGCAATCCAAGGCGGGGCGCCAGCCGCAAGCCGCCAAGGGCGAACACCCGTTGTTGCGTGAACTCAGCAAGATTTGTCTTTCACTGCCTGAGGCGGTTCGGCGCGACCTCAATGGCCATGCTGACTTTCGGGTTCGCGGCAAGGTATTCGCGTACTTTCTGAATAATCATCACGGCGACGGCATTATTTCCGTCTGTTGCAAATCGGCGTTGGGGGAGAATGTCGATCGTGCCTCGCGCGAGCCGGCGCGCTTCTACCTTCCTCCCTACATCGGACCTCGAGGTTGGTTTGGCTTGCGCCTGGACGGCGAAGCGGTGGATTGGTCCGAAGTGCGAAATCTTCTGGAGCTCAGTTTTGGATTGGTCGCGCCAAAGCGGCTGCGGCGTTAAGAAATGACGCTCGAAATCTCAACCGATCAGGACCGGCTCGACGTGACGATGATTCACTCATTTCTCACCAATGAGTCCTATTGGGTTCCTGGGATTTCACGCTCCAGCGTCGAAAAGTGCATCAAGCATTCGCTCTGTTTCGGTGTTTACTTGGATGGACGGCAGATCGGCTTTGCACGTGCGGTAACGGATTTCGTTCGCTATGCCCATTTGCTGGATGTCTTTGTTCTGCCGGGGTTTCGCGGCCGGGGTATTGGCAGGTTGTTGCTGGAAAACATCTTGGCGCATCCGGAGTTGCAAACCATCGTGCGCTATACCCTAGGCACCCAGGACGCACATGGCCTTTACGCACAGTTTGGATTCGCCGCTTTCGCAAACCCGGAAAGGCAAATGGAACTCCTGCGTCCGCAAAACCCGCCGGCGTCCGCTGCGTCGCTAAACTCACGGGTGTGATAAAGTTATAAACAAGATAGTGAGGAGGGGGCGGACGTGAAAACCTTGCTCTTATGGTGTATTTTGCTGGTCCTGTGTTGGCCCGTGGCCATTCTGGCCCTCGTGCTCTGGCCCCTGATTTGGCTGCTGTCGCTGCCGTTTCGCCTGATTGGCATTTCGTTCGAAGCGATATTTGCGCTGCTGCGGGCGATTCTGCTTCTCCCCGCGCGTGTTCTTGGGTATCGGGATAACTCAGCCCGACGCGCGCTCTAGCCGCCTTAAGACCGCCCTGCGAAACCTTTGGTGAGCTACCGATGATCTCGGCTCGAGAAGGGCTTGCCCTGCTGCGAGAGGGTAACCGTCGCTTTGTCTCGGAGGCCCCCAGTCGGGATGCGGTTGAAAGCCGGGCGCGTCGCCTGGAGTTGACGAGAGGCCAGGAACCTTTCGCGGCGATCTTGGGCTGTTCTGACTCGCGCGTTCCGGTCGAAATCGTTTTTGACCAGGGCTTGGGAGACCTGTTTGTCATACGAGTCGCCGGCAACATCGTCGCCCCATCGTTGATCGGTAGCGTCGAATTTGCCGCGGAACAATTCAACTCGCGTCTGGTGGTCGTGCTCGGACATACACGTTGCGGCGCGATCGAAACCACCCTCGCGCAATTGCAGCGGCCCGTGGAGAATCAATCCCGCAATCTTCATTCGATCGTCGATTTCATCAGGCCGGCCGTGGAGGGTCTGTTGACGACCAATCTCAGGCACGATCACGATGCCCTGGTGCGCGAAGCTTGTCGTGCCAATATTCGGGCGTCCGTCAATCATTTGAGGCACGGCTCGGACGTCATTGAGAAACTGATTCAAAATGCCGGCTTGATGGTGGTGGGCGCCGAATACTCGCTGGAAACAGGGGTTGTGGATTTTTTTGACCATGTGCCGTAGCGCGAAGAGAAAAAGCGAGCCCAAATGGCCATGAGAGGCACGTATCAGAAAAACAAAGCGATGGTCATTGCGCTGGCCGCGCTCGCTTGGTTCGGCGTGTTGTTACAGCTCTATCTCTCGCTCCATTCCGCGATCGCAAACGGCAAGGGCGTTGTCGGCGGACTCGTCAGTTATTTCGGCTATTTCACCATTGTGACTAATTTGCTGGTTTGCATTTCCCTCACCATGCCCCTGCTTGCGCCCGCTTCATCGGCGGGCAGATTCTTCGCCCGCTCGGATGTAACGGCGGGAGTCGCGACCAGTATCGTATTTGTGGGGCTTGCCTATCACCTGCTGTTGCGCAACGTCTGGAATCCGCAAGGACTAAACCTCATCGCCAACGACTTGCTGCACTACGTCACGCCAATACTGTTTTTGGCTTATTGGTGGTTCTACTTTCCGAAGGGCGCGCTGCGCTGGAGTTATCCCTTGATCTGGGGTCTTTATCCGACCGCGTACCTGATATACGCGTTGATCCGAGGTTCAATTATCGGTAGCTATCCTTACGGTTTCCTCGATCCGAGTGCGATCGGCTATCAACGAACCATGATCAATGCGGTTGGGCTTCTAATGGCGTTCATCGTGATCGGGTTGATTTTCACGGCATTGGGGCGGGTCCAGAGGCACTCGAGCGCATGAGCGCCGATTTCCGCACTCTGCGTACGCCGCAGGGATTTAACAGTGTCGGCGCCCGTAAACTTCCGGGTCATCTCGGCATCGTCATCACGGAGGTGAGCGCGTCACGGGTCAGCGGCGAGCTGCCGGTGGTGGAGTCTGTCATGGCGCCCAACGGCTACTTGCATGCCGGCACCATTGTCACGCTGGCGGACACGGTGTCAGGATACGGCTGCGTCGCGAATCTCCCCGCCGATGCAGCCGGCTTCACCACGATCGAACTGAAATCCAATCATCTCAGTACCGCTTTGGACGGGACGATAATCGGAGTGGCGACGCCACTGCATTGCGGCAAGACCACGCAGGTATGGGATGCCGTCGTCACTCATAAGGAGTCCGGCCGTACGCTGGCGGTGTTTCGCTGCACTCAAATGATTCTCTACCCCAAGCAGCACAAGGCTGGACCCTGACCGCGGCTGGGTGCGCGATGAACTCTCCACGAAGCCGCGATGTATACGTCGATCGCATGCATCGTGTCACCGAATATATCGATCAGCACCTCGATCAATTTTTGGATCTGGAAACCCTCGCGGAGGTTGCGCACTTCTCGCCGTTTCACTTCCATCGGTTGTTTTCGGCCTTGATGGGGGAAACACTCGGCGCGTATCTACGGCGCCGACGCTGTGAAGTCGCGGCGACGCGCCTGCTGGCACAGCCCAAGCTTGCAGTGCTGCAGATCGCGTTGGACGTGGGATTTGGCTCCGCAGAAGCGTTTACCCATGCGTTCGGCGCGCGCTTTGGCTGCTCACCCACGAGCTGGCGTCTCAAACAAGCCGCTGAGCGCGCGGCGATTAGCAATACAGATCAGGCGAACAGCAACCCTGATCAGGTTCAACAGAAAAAAGCGATGGAGAATGGTGTCCGGGCCAAGACGGAGACCATTGTG
>Ga0307476_10002475_pt1 | contig 11062 bp, 10 predicted proteins | sample atmos_gasesECM2C_2_FD_203314 | JGI IMG/M metagenome (GOLD analysis project Ga0307476, IMG submission 203314) | Hardwood forest soil microbial communities from Morgan-Monroe State Forest, Indiana, United States - atmos_gasesECM2C_05 | ecosystem: Environmental > Terrestrial > Soil > Temperate... | reverse complement strand
CAAGCTTCAATCGTTGCGGCTCCGCCCACGCCTTGCTCTCGCGCTCACGATCTTCCCCGGAACTGGATGATCCTCCGCCGATCGCGTTTTGAGGGTCGGCCAGCCGGTAACTCTTCGAATTGCTTCATGGCTTTACGCTCCGCCGCCACCTTCTGGCGCAGCTCCCGGCTGGCTTCGCTCTCCCGGTAAAGGGTTTGCGCGACGGAGGCAGGGCCGCGCACTTCGCTGAGAATCAGGACTTCGACCTCAAAATCGCCACCTTCGTTAGTGATGCGCAACCGATCTCCGATGCGGACCTCGCGGGCGGGCTTCGCAGGCTGGCCGTTGGATTTAATCCGGCTCAGATCGCAGGCACGGGCGGCGAGCGATCGGGTCTTGAAAAATCTGGCGGCCCAAAGCCATTTGTCCATGCGTACGGAGGTCATGATTGATTTGCCTGCACTATTGCCTCGCTCGATCCTATAACATCACCTGCAGAAAATGATCGGCGCAGAAAACGATCGGAGCAGAATGATCGGAGCAGAAATGATCGGAGCCGCATGAATGTCTATTTAATCGACGGGACCTATGAGTTGTTCCGGCATTTTTTTGCCGTGCCCGCGGCGAAGAATCTGAATGGACAGGAAATTGGTGCGGTCCGCGGAGTTCTGACTTCTGTTTTGTCAATGATCGAGCGCAACGCGACTCACATCGGGGTTGCCACCGATCACGTTGTGGAGTCGTTTCGCAACGATCTATATCAGGGATACAAAACGAGCGAAGGTGTGCCGGAGGAGTTGCTCTCGCAGTTTCCTGTTCTCGAGGAGGCGCTGGCGGCCATGGGCGTCCTGGTGTGGCCGATGGTCTATTACGAGGCGGATGATGCACTGGCTTCTGCCGCCGCTAAAGCTGCGAAGGATGAGCGTGTGAGCCAGGTTCTCATTTGCACGCCGGACAAAGATCTGGCGCAGTGCGTTGCCGGCTCACGAATCGTTCAACTGGATCGCAGGCGCGATATTGTGCGCGATGAGGCTGGCGTTATAGAGAAGTTCGGTGTTGCTCCCCAGTCGATTCCTGATTACCTGGCGGTGGTCGGCGACACTGCGGATGGCTTTCCCGGTGTGCCTGGCTGGGGTGTGAAGGCTGCTGCGCAAACCTTCTCTCAGTATCCGCACCTGGAAAATATTCCGAAGGATTGGAGAGCATGGCATCCATCCATCCGGAAGGCCCGCGCGTTGTCAGAATCGCTATTCAATACGTGGAACGATGCGCTGTTGTTTCGCACCCTCGCAACCCTGCGATCGGATGTGCCCGTTTTTGATTCGGTCGAGGATCTTCGTTGGAAGGGACCGCGGGACAATTTTGAGGAACTGTGCCGGAAAATGAATGCTCCCAACCTGCTACGACGGGTTGCGTCGGCCAGTTCAGTGAAGCCTTAAAAGATCCTGTTAGCGGGTCACGCGCTTTAATCCCTCCTGCGCGGGACGATAGGTGTGAGCCATGGCGAGGGCGGTGCGATACTCTTCGGCGGCAGCGGTGCTGTCGCCTTGTTTTTCGAATACTTCGCCGAGCAGGCAGTGGGCTTTGAACACTGGAGCTTCTTCAACGGTAGAAGAATCAAAATAGCGGCGCAAAAGGCGCACCGCTAAAGGATAGTCGCGGCCGGTGCGCAGCAGGATGCTGGCCCCATCGACTAATGCTCCGGGATGATCGAGCGGACTCGACTCCAGTTTCCGCAAGGCTTGATCCATTTCCGGCAAGCGATTCATGTGGTGGTAGAAGCCGGCTAAATTCAGCCAGGCGCGGGCGCCGCCGTGACTGGTTACGATCGCGACGCGATATTCCTGCTCGGCATTGTCGGCGTCCTTGCTTTTCTCGGCGATGCGTCCCCGCACCCAATGCGCCATGCCCGGGTTCAGCGGGGCGATCAGGTTTGCCTGATCGCGAGCTTTGTCCTTGCCACCGCCGACAACCCCGGGAGCTTCAAGATAGAACTCGGCGAGATCGGTGCGGGCCTCCCAGCTCTCGGGGGCCAGTTCGACGGCGCGCTCAAATTCATTGCGCACCTTTTTGGCAAGGCCGGCGGCACTCAGAAAATTTGCGCGGTCCGCCTTCTCGCCGTAAATCCGTCCCAGCCATAAATGATAGAGACCGTTGTCGGGCGCGAGAGTGCTAGCTTTTTCGCAGGCGGGAATTCCGCTGTTCCAAGCCCCGAGCTCGAAATAAGCGCGGCAGAGCAGGTTGTAGGCCTCCGCGGTGGGACTAGCCTGGATTTGCCGCTCCAGGATTTGGAGAGCCTGATCCACACGCCCGGCGGCAAGAAGCTCCTGGGGAGATTCGGCGGCCCGTGCCGGGGAGAGAATTGAGAAGGCTAACGACGTTCCAATAAGCAAGCGAGCGAAACCCGCAGCTCTGGTGTTGCGAAAAGCCCGGGAATGCAAAGCATATCGCCCAATCCAGCTCATTCGCTACGGTACGACTTTCACGTGGGCGCCGTCGATGAGTGGCTTGGTGTCGGCTGAGGACAAGGCGACGACGGAATTTTCGGGAAGTCCGGCGTCGATCTCAACTCGCGTCAGGTTCTGCAGAGAAACTTTCACCTCGCGGCGCCTCAGTACTCCATCCTCCACTTGATAGACGTAAGGCTGGGTGTCGTCATTGCGCACGGCTTCGCGGAGCACGGTCAGCACGCCAGTGTGTTCGGCGGTGATGACGGTGACGCCAACGTTAATGTTCGGTAACAGCCGCAAGTCCTGATTGTCCACCGTGCAGGTGATCTCGCCGACGCTGCGCGATACGCGCAATTTGACGGTGGAAGGAATAGTGCTGACTGAGCCTTTCCAAATGCGGTCCGGTAAAGCGTCCCAGGTGACTTCGATCTTCTGTCCGGCCGAGAGGCGGCCGATTTCGGGTTCGTCCACGAACGTACGCACCAACATCTGGGAGAGATCGCCTTCCTGCAACAGCAGATCTCCCGTCTGCACATAAGCCCCCTGCTTGACCGGAAGCGCATACACGACTCCGTCAAAGGGAGCGCGAACGCTCGATTTCTGCAGCGCATTTTCCGCCGCCGCGTAAGCGGCTTGCGCCTCCGCTCCCTGCGCCCGAACTTTTGCCGCTTCTGGTTGCGAATACCGATCTTTCTTTTTCTGCTCGAGCAGAGTGACGTCGGCTTGCGTGCGCTGCAAATCGTCTTCCGCCTGCTTCACCTCGCCCGCCGACGCTGCGCCCTGCTGACTCAATCGGCGAAGAGAATCCAAATTACGCTGCGCGGCGTCCCGCGTGGCGTGAGCTTTGATGAGTTGGGAATCAAGCGTGAGCATTTCTTCGCGAGTGCCGCCGCTGCTGAGATCGGCCTCGTCAGCTTGTGCCGCCGTAATCTGTGCCCGAGCGCGCTCCGCCTGGCTGCGAAGGTCCGCATCATCAAGCTGCAAAAGAAGCTGTCCCTCGCGAACGTGATCTCCTTCTTTTACCAGCAGACGCTTCACGGTGGTCGGCACCGGCGAGTGCGCTTCAAAATTGCGAATAGGTTCGACTTTGCCGTTGGTCGAAATCAGACTGCGGATCGAGCCGCGTTCAACCGTACTCGTGCGGATGCGCATCGGTCCCTGGCGCGTAACCACGGGGATGAGCGCGAGTGCCGCGGCCACTCCTACCACCAGCCACGTGCGGCCCTGGCGCGATGCCGGCCGTCCATTCGAATTATGGTTTGTCGCCAAACAGTTATCTTTCAGACTGACACAGGGACAATTGCAAGTATCAATTTACCACTCGGCCTGCTACGAAAGAGCCTACGTTTGCCCCCAGCCGTTGTTTGGTTAGATGCCGCCTGCTCTCGGCGGATGCCAAAACGCATGTTCGCGGCTTGCGCTTCCCCAACTTCCAGCGTCAACCGCTACAATAAACCCTTATGTCAAAACCGCGCCGTTACACGCCTGAGCACGCCGCTGCCGGGTTGGACGCCAGCTTTCCTGAGATAGAAACCTGGCCGAACCAGTTTCCGGGATACGAAATTGTCATCGACGATCCGGAGTTCACTTCGGTCTGCCCCAAGACCGGCTTGCCCGATTTTGGCGTGATCACGCTACGTTATCAGCCCGACAAAGCTTGCCTTGAACTGAAATCTTACAAGGAATACTTACAGTTTTACCGGAACCTCGGGATCTTTCAGGAGAACGTCGTGAACCGTGTACTGGAAGACGTAGTGCGCTGGGCGAAGCCAGTATGGGCCGAAGTGAAAGGGGAATTCCGTCCGCGCGGTGGCATCTCAACCACGGTTGTCGTGCGGTGGCCTCGGGTGCGAGGAAAAAAGAATTAGACGACGTGCTAAGGCTTGCGGCGTCTGCGCCGTTCTGTGGTGAACATGCGTGGATCGTAGCTTAATGGTTCAATCCCGAAAACCAAAAGTTTGCGAAAGCTGGCATGATGCGGATTGAGTAGCCAGTTGTTTTCATGCGGCGCCAGAACCGAAGGCACGATCAAAACGCAACTCTCGGCGTCTTCGACAAATTCATCTCCGATGCGCGCCAGTTCAGCCGGCGCAGGCGAACTGCGCCAGTTGGAGGGCAGTTCTTCCGCCGCAAGGCGTTTCCTCGGCAAATTGTCCGGAACTTCGGCCGTGGCCAGAACCAAGTCGAGGGGTGAGTCATCGGCGTCCAGGTGAACAAAATACTCGAGCATCGCCAGGGACTGATGCTCGGAAGTGTAAGCAAGTCGAGTGCCGACGCTTGACCAGCGGCCGCCGTAGCGATGAGCTCCTTCGCCATCGAAGGGGGCGCGCGCGAACGCTTTTCGCAGCACGCGATAAACTCTACTCAACTGATTCCGCCGTAAGCGATCCGTCCCAGCAGATTCTCCACCTGGCGAGCTCCTAACTCCGTGTCCATGGCGCTTATCGGAGCCACATGGCCCAGGGCTCGATTAGAGCGCTTCAGCCAACGCGCCGCAGTCCTGCGGTCGCCAAGGTTCTGTTGTGCGAGGGCAACGATGCGGGCCAGCCGGTAGAGACGATCCGACTCGAAGCGCGCTAGCCGGCCGCTGCGGCGCCTGCGCTGCAGGCTGCGCGGCGAGAGATCGAGAGCATCGGCTAATTCTTTAAGGGTAAGGTCGGAAGCCCGCATCAGCTGTTCAACCACGGCCGGAGGGAAGCCCTCGCGGATGGCGTCGCAAAGATCGCGCTGGCTGGCAAGCTTCCGCCCCAATACACTTCGGCCCCCAAGTTCCTTCACCACGGCCCGCAGTTCGTTTACCATTTGTCGCCTATTATAGCGACAAATGGCGTCTATTGCAATTGCTGATGCCGCTGGAAGTCTTGCGGACAGCCGCCATGTTATATTCGCTCGACCTCGTGACCTCAACGAAACTTTATCCCCGCACAGCGCTGGCTCTTCTGACGGCACTGAACCTGTTCAACTACATCGACCGCTCCGTGCTGTTCGCCGTGCAGGATCTGGTGAAGGCGGAATTCCATCGCAGTGACGCCGCCTTCGGCTTGCTCACCAGCGTTTTCTTTATTTTCTACATGTGCGCCGCACCCTTCATGGGACCTCTGGCGGAGCGGTTCTCGAGGAAGCCTGTCATTATTGCCGGCGCGCTCATCTGGAGTGGCGCGACGCTGCTGACGGCGTTCACTCACGATTTCACTGGCCTCGTCATTCGCCACACGTTGGTGGGAATTGGCGAGGCCAGTTTTGTGATCCTGTCTCCCACCTTCGTGGCCGACATGTTCCCGGAGAATCAGCGCGGGCGCGTGATGGGCGTTTTTTATCTGGCGATTCCGGTGGGAACAGCGATGGGTTATGTTCTTGGCGGATTGATGGGACCGGCGTACGGGTGGCGCACGCCGTTTTATGTGGGAGCCGCACCCGGCGCCCTGCTTGCATTGGCGCTCTTCTTCGTTCCTGAACCGCCCCTCGGCCAATTTGACCATCTGGAAAAATCTCCGAACCGGGATACTCTGCGAGGGCTGGCCAGAAATCCGGCATTTATAACCGCTACCTTGGGCATGGCCATGATGACTTTTGCCCTCGGCGGGTTACAGGTGTGGATGCCAACTTTTCTGCACCGGGTGCACGGCTACACGTTGGGTCAGGCCAACAATCTTTTTGGACTCAGTATCGCCGTCAATGGCTTGGTAGCGTCTCTGGCTGGAGGCTGGCTCTCGGACGCTTTGCTGCGGAAGACACGCTCCGCCCATTACCTGGTCTCCGCCGTTAGCCTTGCTCTGGGAATTCCGGCAATGTGGATTGCGATTCATGCCGACGGCAAGCGGATGGTGGTGGCGATCTTCGCGGCAGAGTTCCTGCTCCTGCTGAATACAGGGCCGCTCAACGCAGCTGTGATCAACTCGGTGGGAGCCCACATTCGTGCCGCTGCGCTGGCTGTGAATATTTTTGTTTTCCACTTGCTTGGCGATGTACCTTCAGCGTCCTTGATTGGTTATGTGTCCGATCGGTACTCGCTGCGGCTGGCTTTTGTGGCGCCGGTCGTGGCTACCGCGCTTTCATCTGCCATACTGTTTTATGGAATGCGGTTTGCGCCGCCGGTTCGAGTCGACGGGCGAGCCGATTGAAATAGAAACAGCAGGGAAGACCTGAGCGGGATGCATTACTTTCACTGGATTGCGGGCACGATTCTTGCGCTGGCCTGGTTTTCTCGCATCGTCGATGCCGCGATCGGTATGCCTAGCGTTGCCAATATTTCGAAGCCTGAGTGGGACCGAAATCTGGTTGCGGCTAAGGATAATCTTTCTTCCGGCAATCCGCGGGTCTCGATCATCGTGCCGGCGCGCAATGAAGAGAAGGATATTGAACAATCGCTGACCCGCCTGCTCGAACTCGACTACGACAATTATGAAGTGATCGCGGTGAATGATCGCTCGACCGATCGTACGGGAGAGATCATGGAACGCGTTGCTTCCAAAGCCATCGGTGAAGGGAATAGGCTCCTGCGTGTGATTCATCATCGCGACCTTCCGGCCGGATGGCTGGGGAAGACGCATGCCATGTGGACGGCTACGAATGAAGCGAAAGGCGACTGGCTGCTGTTCACCGACGCGGATGTTCAGTTCAAGCCGGATTCGGTACGGCGCGCCCTGGCATACGCCGAAGCGGAGCGGGCAGATCATGTGGTTCTGTTTCCGCAGATGATCATGAAGCGGCCGGGCGAATACATGATGATCGCGTTTTTTCAAACCATGTTCGTGTTCGGACACCGGCCGTGGAAGGTGGCCGATCCAAAGTCGAAGGACCACATGGGCGTGGGCGCATTCAACCTGGTTCGGCGCAGCGTTTATGAGGCGGTAGGGACCTACGAAGCGCTGCGCATGGAAGTGCTGGACGATATGAAGCTGGGCAAAGTTGTGAAGAACGCCGGCTTCGCGCAGCGCAACGTTTTTGGCGGCGACCTGATTTCGATTCGCTGGGCGCGGGGCGCGCGGGGCGTGGTCGACAATCTGACCAAGAACTTTTTCGCGGTGCTGTCCTTTCAGTGGTGGCGTACGGTGATCTCTGTGTTGGGACTGGCTTTCCTGAATCTCATGCCGTTTCTCGGCATATGGCTCGCGCACGGTTGGGAGCGGCTGCCCTATGCTATCGCGCTGGCATCGATGTTTTCCATTTATGTGGGGATGTCGTGGCGCTCGGGAGTTCCGGCTTACTATTTTCTGCTGCATCCGGTCAGCACCGCATTGTTTATCTATACCTTGCTGCTCTCCATGTTTCATGCATTGTGGAACGATGGAATTATCTGGCGGGGGACAAGGTATCCGCTGGAGGAGTTGAGGAAGGGAATGGTGTAGTGCCGGGAAAGAGGTCATTGCGGCGGTACTCCGCTGACGTCGGCTTCGTTTCCGAAAGTCGCACTCGAATTCGGCGTGGCCTTAGTTTTCACGGGCTTCTTCGTAGGACGCAATCTGCCGGCGCTGTAGTGGCCTTGTTTTTCCACGTCATAGTTCTTGGGCAGGGGCGGGATCAGGGTGGAACCTCCGGTTAGCTGGCTGACGCGGTTCAGAACGATTTCGGCGCGGCCATCGTAGAGCTTTACCGGCCCGTGAATTTCGATGACATGCCCTGCCAGGCGGCGGACGTCGCCTACATCTTTAAGGTCGGAAGGGAAGACCACGACGGTGAAAGGGCATGACGCTTGATCCGCGCAGAAGTCGACGAAGTGCACACCCTTAGCGCCGACCTTCACGCGCGAGACTCTTCCGGTGATGCATTTAATCTCTCCCACGTGCTGCTTGGCGTCGCCAATGGGAAGACAGTCTGTCGCGGCAGCCGCTGTGGATAGCAGGACCGCTAGCAACGCGAGAGTATTTAGCGTGAACATGCTCGTGCCGAGTACCAGGGACTGAGTACCGAGTACCAAGTACCAAGTACCGAGAAAAGAGACGCTCCCGCGATTTGGGGAAAGTAGCTTCATCGCCCTAGTGCGGGTCGGGAATTAGTTTACGGTTTGATAACTGTTTACTCTCTTCGAACGGGGTACCCCCTCCCCCCTCGTTCTTTGGAATCATCACGTTAGCAGTGGCGTTCCCCGCAAAATCCGCATAGCAAAGGACTTAGAGGTCAAAATCAATGAAACAAAGGACTTACGGGCCGATTCCTGCCCGGAAGCGTCCTTCTGCCCTTCGCCGAATTTACTGCCTTTGCTTGGGCAATTATCAAGTGAGTTGTTGGGGAGGGGCAAGGTTAGATGTCACAGGGAGGCTGTGAATTTCTTTGAGTGGGCAATTATCCGGACAGGCCAAGTGGCGGCAATGACCGAACCGTACTGACGGTCTCCAGGCTGACAGTGACGACCTGTCCAATCAGACGGAGAATATATTGCGGGTCGTCGGCGCGATTAGGGTCGTCCGTGATACCGCTGCGCTTGTCGGTTGAGAGTTGATATTGGTCGATGATCCATTCCAGAGCAGAGCGATTGCCGAGGCGGTAGTCGTAGGTTTCTTTCGGAATGGCGCTGAGGGTTAGGAACTGGTTGTAGATGAGGGTGGTCTTGTCCTTGCTCAACTTCATTTTGGTGACACGGTAGTCGAGTTTCTCTCCTGCTTTTTCTACTTTCGTTAGTTTGTATTCGGGTTGCTGTTCGTAGTGGACGTGGATTTCGGCTAGGCGCTGGCCAGCCTTTGCTAGCTGGCTGAAGAGGTCAAGGTCTTTTACCACGGGGGACACGGAGGACACGGGGTAAATCTGTGCGGTGGCGAAGGGGATGCGGGGGAGTTCGCGGCGGAGGTTGGCGGCGTAGCGCTCGCGGTACTCGGGATGGTGGAGGACGGCGTAGATGTAGTGGAAGATGTCCCACTTGGTGATGGAGGGGTTGTGGTAGTGGGCGCGGAATTGTTCGAGGGCCCAATCGGTGATGTTCTCGCGGCGGTGGGTGCCGTCTTCGGCGTAGGTGTAGAAAGCGAAACACTGAGTCGTGGTGGCTGCGCCGCTGAGGTGGTAATCGGCCATTCGGTCGCAAGCCATGGCCAGGAATGGCTTCTCGGAGCCTAGGCCGGGTACGCAGATTATGCGGTTCTCTTTCTCTCGGTTTTCGTTCGGAAAGATCGTTGCGAAATGCCCGCGACGGTGGGTGAGGAGTTCGTCGAAGTACAGGTGCTGGGTGGTGAACGGACGGTACAAGCACCTCCTGAAGCCGGTATCACGTAGCTCCGTTGGTTTGCCGTTTACCAATCGCTGCTTGAGGGTGCTGGTCCATTTTACGCAGGAGCCACTATCGCTCAGAAAGTCGTCAACCGAAATATCCTTTTGGTTGGCGGCCCACCGATGGACTTCCGTGTTGTACGCGTCTATAAACCTGCGGACGTTCTGCTGTAGCTCGTCGAGCTTGAAATTGTACGTCCAGTCGTCGTGGGCGGTCTGTACGCCGAGGCCGTAGTCGGCGAATACGGCATTCTGCCCTTCCTGAGTCGAGGGGCTCAGCGGAACGAGTGCGGAGTAGCCAGGGGAGAGACGATTCGTTAGCCAAACCTGCTCCGCGGACGGGGCCAGCTGGTGGAGCGGACTGTGGAGGATGCTGCCTGTTGATTCCAGAAGGCCGATTTTGTCGTGGGAGGTTAGGTAGTCGTCAGCCGAATAGAACCAAATCTGGCCCGGACGCTTCGTCTTTAGCTTCTTCACTAGAACTGTGATTCCCACGCCCACCCGAATCTGGTCGTGAAATACATTTCCACCCTCTCTGCGGCGTCGTTCCTCTGAGGTTCTCGCGTTTCCCTTTAGGTCAATATGGTAGATCGATGAGAAATCCTGCGCTAGATGTCTCCGCATTCCATCGAAAGCGATCATGTCGACGAAGCTATTGTTCGAGACAAATGAAACTACGCCTTCGTCGCCGATGCGATCAGACGCCCAGCGAAACGCTTTGACGTACATATCGCCCAAGGAATTCTTGTTGGCGGCTGTTGAGTCCTTGGCGTACGTTTCGGCGACGCGCTTGTCCAGCACGGAATACTTTCGATTCTTGTTGTTATCGTTCTCATTGACCTGCCACGCGTTATATGGCGGGTTGCCGATGATCACGAATATAGTGGCATCTTTTTGGCGCTTTACCCGCTCTGCATTTTCCGCAGTCATAAAGCCGAATGAACTCTGGCCAGGCTCTGCCAATTCGAACGTATCCACCATGCAAATCCCTGGGAACGCCCTGTACTCATCGGTACGCTCAAAATACGCGTGCTCGATGTTCATGCTGGCGATGTAGTAAGGCAGCAGCATGACTTCGTTGCAGTGGAGTTCGTTTTCGTATTTGTATTGCAGGTCGGTGGCTTTGATTTCCTGCATGATGCGGACGATGAAATTGCCGGTACCGACGAAGGGATCGAGGATGTGGACGCCTTTGTCGCCGAGGGAGCGTCCGAATTCTTTTTGCAGAATCTCTTCGACGCTGCGAACCATGAAATTGACGATGGGCTGCGGAGTGTAGACGATGCCGTGAGTGTCGGCTTCTTTGGGGGAATAGCCCTGGAAGAAACGCTCGTAGACTTTGTTGAGAAAGGCCTGCTTTTCGGAAAAGCCAGTGGTGTTTTCGGCGCTGACTTCGATGGCCTTGTAGAAGCGGTCGAGCTGGCGCAGGAACTCAT